>FSYV01000486.1_pt1 | contig 61353 bp, 52 predicted proteins | sample 1638641 | NCBI WGS metagenome assembly FSYV01 (sample SAMEA3914813, study PRJEB12502) | metagenome | biome: forest; material: soil | place: Canada | collected 2011-07-07 | depth 0.3 m
GATCTTGTTTTCCTTGCCGGTGGCCTTGTCCTTGGCGCCGACGTGCAGGATGCCGTTGGCGTCGATGTCGAAGGTCACTTCGATCTGCGGCGTGCCGCGCGCGGCCGGCGGGATGCCTTCCAGGTTGAACTCGCCCAGCGCCTTGTTGCCGGCAGCCATGTCGCGCTCACCCTGGTACACCTTGATCGTCACGGCCGGCTGGTTGTCGTCGGCGGTCGAGAACACCTGGCTGAACTTGGTCGGGATGGTGGTGTTCTTCTTGATCATCTTGGTCATCACGCCGCCCATGGTCTCGATACCGAGCGACAGCGGGGTCACGTCCAACAGCAGCAAGTCCTTGCGGTCGCCCGACAGCACCGAGCCTTGAATGGCGGCGCCGACGGCCACGGCTTCGTCAGGGTTGACGTCCTTGCGCGGATCCTTGCCGAAGAATTCCTTGACCTTTTCCTGCACCTTGGGCATGCGCGTCATGCCGCCGACCAGGATGATGTCGTCGATGTCGCTGACCTTCACGCCGGCATCCTTGATGGCGATGCTGCACGGTGCGATGGTCTTGGCGATCAGGTCTTCCACCAGCGCTTCGAGCTTGGCGCGCGTGATCTTCAGCGTCAAGTGGGCCGGGGCGCCATTGGCCATGGCGATATAGGGCTCGTTGATCTCGGTCTGCTGCGAAGACGACAGTTCGATCTTGGCGCGCTCGGCCGACGCCTTGATACGCTGCAGCGCGATCGCGTCCTTGCCCAGGTCGATGCCGCTGGTCTTCTTGAATTCGTCGATGATGTAATCGATGATGCGCTGGTCGAAGTCTTCGCCGCCGAGGAAGGTGTCGCCGTTGGTCGACAGCACTTCGAATTGCATTTCGCCATCGACATCGGCGATTTCGATGATCGACACGTCGAACGTACCGCCGCCCAGGTCATACACGGCGATCTTGCGGTCGCCCTTGCTGCTCTTGTCGAGGCCGAAGGCCAGCGCGGCTGCGGTCGGTTCGTTGATGATGCGCTTCACATCCAGGCCCGCGATACGGCCGGCGTCCTTGGTCGCCTGGCGCTGCGCGTCGTTGAAGTAGGCCGGCACCGTGATCACGGCTTCGGTCACTTCTTCGCCGAGATAGTCTTCGGCGGTCTTCTTCATCTTGCGCAGCACTTCGGCCGAAATCTGCGGCGGGGCGAGCCTCTTGTCGCGCACACCGACCCAGGCGTCGCCGTTGTCGGCCTTGGCGATCTGGTAGGGCATCAGGCCGATGTCCTTTTGCACTTCCTTCTCGTCGAACTTGCGGCCGATCAAACGCTTGACGGCATACAGCGTGTTCTTGGGGTTGGTCACGGCCTGACGCTTGGCCGGCGCGCCGACCAGGATCTCGCCGTCTTCCTGATAAGCGATGATCGAAGGCGTGGTACGCGCGCCTTCCGAGTTTTCGATGACCTTGGGTTGCCCGCCTTCCATGACGGCGACGCAGGAGTTGGTCGTGCCCAAGTCGATGCCGATGATCTTGCCCATGATAGTTCCTTGTTTTGTAATGGTTTAGTACTGAATTCCGATACTTCACATATTGGGAAAAGCCCTATAACTTCAAGGGCTTTTCTGCGTCTTTTTTATTGCGCCACCGTCACCAGCGCAGGGCGCAGCAGGCGGTCAGAAATCATGTAGCCCTTCTGCAGCACATTCACGATGGTATTGGCGGCCTGCTCGGCCGGCACCATGGACACCGCCTGGTGCTTCATCGGGTCGAGCTTGTCGCCCGGCTTGGGATTGACTTCGACGAGCTTGTTTTTCTCGAACGCGGACGCCAGTTGCTTCAAGGTCATGTCCACGCCTTCCTTCAGCGATTCGATGGTGGGCGTTGCCACCAGCAGCGCCATTTCCAGGCTGTCCCTGACCGGCACCATGGATTCGGCAAAGCTTTCGATGGCGAATTTGTGTGCCTTGGCGATGTCTTCCTGGGCGCGGCGGCGGATGTTTTCGCCTTCGGCCTTGGCGCGCAAAAAGGCGTCCTGCAACTCGGCCGCCTTGGCCACGGCGTTGGCCAACTGCTGTTCCAGCGTCGGCTCACCGGGTGCAGCATTTTCGGTCGCTTTTTCGCTTGGTTTTTCCGCAGCGGCGGCTTTCAATTCTTCGGCAGGCGCCTGGTCCTGGGATTCCTGGGCTTGCGTGTTTTCTTGATCCTGCATCAAAAAATCTCCAACAAATCAAATACTTAAAATTAGCAAAAATCAATCCGGGCACTACATGGGGCTAACCCACAATATTTCAAGGGGTATTTCGTCATCCCTTATGAAATTGACCAAAAGAACTTGTGTTGCAGCGCAGCGACACAATCACCGATTTGGAAGGTTTGGTTACAACTTTCACATGTTTATGGGATGTGGGAAACCAGGCATTGAACTAGGATGTGGGTATGGGAGTCTTACTGCAACAACATCAGCACATCACGGGAAGTCGTATGAAGCTGCCTCTTATTCTTGCATCTCTGGTTGCCTATGTCGTATTGGCAACTATCTGGATTTGCTATTCGGAGCTCGTTGCCTTGTACTAACAAGGCTAGGGATTCTATCAGCAAAAAACGGCGATTTTTGGTCGCCGACAAGCTGTCTACCCTCTTTTTTAACTCGCGCTCCGAACCGTCAATCAGGTCTTGGCACCTTGATTGCCAGCCAACTGTGCCGTCGCACCGGCACTTGCGCGCAAAACTTCGTGCTGAGCCGGTGTGGTCGGCCAGCCCTGCAGATGCATTAGCGCGACATCAGCCAAGGCATGAATCCACTCCGGCGCTTCATTGAGGCAAGGGATGTAATGGAATTCCTTGCCGCCGGCGGCGAGGAATTCGGCGCGTACTTCCATGGCGATTTCTTCCAGCGTCTCCAGGCAATCGCTGGTGAAACCAGGGCAGACCACGTCGACCCGCTTGATACCGTCCTGCGCCAGCTTTTTCACGCTCGGTGCAGTGTAAGGCTGTAGCCATTCGGCCTTGCCGAAGCGCGATTGGAAAGTGAGCATGGTCTTGCTTTCGTCCAGGCCCAGGCGCTCGGTCAGGAGGCGCGCCGTCTTGTGGCATTCGCAATAATACGGGTCACCCAAGGTCAAGGTGCGCTTGGGCACGCCGTGAAAGCTCATCACCAGCTTGTCCGGGCGGCCGTGTTTTTCCCAATATGCCGTCACGGTCGTGGCCAGTGCCTCGACATAGCCCGCGTCATCGTGGTAATTGCGCACGAAGCGCAGCTCGGGTAGGTTGCGCATCTTGGCAAGATGGGTGAACACGGCATCGTGGATCGATGCCGTGGTCGTGCCTGAATATTGCGGATAGGCCGGCAAGACCAGGATGCGTGTGGCGCCGCCGGCCTTCAATTGATCGATCACCTCGGGCAAGCCGGGCTTCCCATAGCGCATGGCATAGGCCACTTCCACCTGATGTCCACGCTGGCCCAGGTAGCCGCGCAAGAGCTTGGCCTGCTTCTCGGTATGCACCTTCAAGGGTGAGCCGTCAGCAGTCCAGATTGCGGCATATTTTTTTGCCGATCGGCCCGAGCGAAACGGCAGGATCACCGCATGCAGGATGATCCACCACAGCACGCGCGGAATCTCGACCACGCGCGGGTCGGAGAGAAACTCCTTGAGATAGGGCCGCAGCGCCGCCGCCGTCGGCGCCTCGGGCGTGCCGAGGTTGACCAGCAAGACCGCAGTCTTGCCGGGCGCGCCGTGGGTGTGTTGCGGCTCGGGGAGAAATCCCATCTCAGGATGCCAACAACTCGCGCGCATGCTTGCGCGTGGTCGCCGTGATCTCGATGCCGCCCAGCATGCGCGCCACTTCCTCGACCCGCGCCTTGGCATCGAGCGCCTCGATGCGCGACACGGTGCGCTCGCCTTTCGCTTCCTTGCTGACCTGGAAATGCTGGTTGGCCTGGCTCGCCACCTGCGGCAGGTGCGTCACACACAACACTTGCCGGTCCTGGCCCAGGCGCTTGAGCAAGCGCCCCACCACTTCAGCGACGCCGCCGCCGATGCCGCTGTCGACTTCGTCGAAGATCAACGTGGGTGTCGCGGTCGCCGCCGAGGCGATAACAGAAATCGCCAGCGCGATACGCGCCAATTCGCCGCCCGAAGCCACCTTGGCCAGCGGACGCACGACGCTGCCGGCATGGCCTGCGACGAGGAATTCCACTTGCTCCAGGCCGAAGGCAGCCGGCTCGCACGGGCGCAGCGCGATTTCGAAGCGCCCACCCGCCATGCTCAAGTCCTGCATGGCCGCAGTGACGGCCTTGCCCAATTCCTCGGCCACGCCGGCGCGCCGCTTGGTGAGTTTTTGCGCCGCTTCGCGATAGACCGCTTCGGCCTTGGCTTCCTCGGCCTTCAAGCCGTCCATATCGCTCGCCTGTGCCAGTTGGCGCAATTGCGCGGAGAGCGTTTCGTGCTCCTGCGGCAGGTCTTCCGGCTGCACGCGGAACTTGCGCGCGGTGGAATGGATCGCTTCGAGCCGCCCTTCCACCTGGCGCAGGCGCGCCGGATCGAGTTCGACGCGGCCCAGGTAATCGTTCAAGGCGTACACGGCTTCCTGCAACTGGATGCGTGCGGGTTCCAAAGCTTCGATCACCGGTTTCAGTTCGGCATCGATATCGACCAGCTTGCCGATCTTCACGTTGAGCGAAGACAGGCGCGAGAGCATGGGATTGTCGTCGGACTCCGAGATCGCATTCAAGGCTTCCTGCGCGCCTTCGATCAGGTGCGCTGCGTGCGACAAGCGGCTGTGCTCGTTGGAAATCTCGGTCCATTCGCCGGGCTTGACAGCCAGCTTGTCGAGTTCGCCGACCTGCCATTCGAGCCGCTCGCGCTCCAGCAGCACGTTCTTCGCATTGGTTTCGAATTCCTCGCGCGCCCGCACCAATGCACGCCAGGTTTTGTAAAGCTGGCCGACCTCCTTAACCGCTTCCTGCAAGCCGGCCTGGTTGTCGAGCAGCACGCGCTGCGCATCGCTCTTCAACAAGGATTGGTGCGCGTGCTGGCCGTGGATATCGACCAGCATGTCGCCCAGTTCGCGCAATTGCGTCGCGGTGGCGGCGATGCCGTTGACATAGGCCTTGGAGCGCCCGGCATTGTCGATCACCCGGCGCAACATGATGCTGCCGGCTTCGCTGTCGATCTCGTTGGCGGCCAGCCAGGCTTCCACTTCCGGCCCGGCGGCGAATTCAGCCGTGATGTCGGCCCGGGTTGCGCCTTCGCGCACCATGCTGGCGTCGCCCCGTTCGCCCAGGGCCAGCGCCAATGCATCGATCAGGATGGATTTGCCGGCGCCGGTTTCGCCGGTGAAGACGGTGAAACCGCTCGAGAAATCGAGTTCGATGGTGTCGACGATGACGAAGTCGTGGATGGATAAAGTGCGGAGCATGTTAAGTGCGTTGGTTGCCTATTTTCGACAGACTTATGGCCCCTCAGAAATCGTAGCGAGCAGCCCAAGATTGGATCGAGAAGCGCAGCCGTACTGGAGTACGGCGAGCATCGCAGGTCCAAGATGGCCGGGCCGCGCAGGCTGCGCAGTAGATTTATGAGGGAGCCATTATTTTAATTGACCTTCAGCCGACGGATACTCATTCCAATGCAACTTTCCCCGCAAGGTGTCGTAGTAGCTCCAACCCTGGGGATGCAGGAAGGTGATCGTATGTCCCGAACGCTCCACGAAGATGCGGTCTCCATGCGTCAGGCTGGTCAGTGACTGCATGTCGAAGTTGATGCTCACATCGCGCCCGCCCTTGATCACGATCATCACTCTGGACGACTCGGGCACCACGATGGGCCGGTTCGACAGCGAGTGCGGCGCGATCGGCACCAGGCCGATGCCGCGCAGGCTGGGGTGCAGCAAAGGACCGCCGGTGGACAGCGAATAAGCGGTCGAACCGGTCGGCGTGGTGACGATCAAGCCGTCGGAACGCTGGTTGTACATGAAGTGGCCGTCAACGTCGACCTGCAACTCCACCATGCCGGAGCCGGTGCCGCGCGCCACCACCACGTCGTTGAAGGCCAGGGCCTGAAAAATGGTTTCGCCGTCGCGCTCGACCCGGCCTTCGAGCAGGCTGCGCTGCTCGGACTCGACGTTCCCGTCCAGCATGTCGCCCAAGGCGGGGATCATGCGTTCAAGCGGGATGTCGGTCATGAAGCCGAGCCGCCCCTGGTTGATGCCGATCAGGGGCACGTTGTAGGGCGCAAGCTGGCGCGCGATGCCAAGCATGGTGCCGTCGCCGCCCAGCACGATGGCGGCATCGGCGTGGGCGCCGATTTCGGCCGGCGTCATGGCGCGTGCGCCGGCCAAGCCCATGTTGTGCGCGGTTTCGCTCTCAAAGATCACCTCATGCCCACGCGCGGCAAGAAAATCGGCGATTTCCGACAAGGATTGTTCGATCCCGGCAGCAAGGTACTTGCCGATGACAGCAATGGTTTTGAGCCGAATGGGTGCTTGAGCGAGCGACATGCTGCAGATTAGACCATAATTCTTCTTGGGGCGCCTCCAAAAATCGTAGCGAGCGGCCCAAGGTCGGGCCGAGAAGCGCAGCTGTACGGAGGTACAGCGAGCATCACGGGTTCGAGATTGGCGAGTATGCCAAATTCTGTAGTAGATTTTTGAAGGCGGCCCTTGTTCTTACAGCAGCAACGATCCGGTACCTGAAAAAATGCCCCTCCATCACGACACGATCAAGGCGGTCCTGTTCGACCTTGACGACACCTTGTGGCCGATTGCGCCGACCATCATGCGCGCCGAAGCCTTGCAATATGAATGGCTCGCCATCCATGCGCCGTCGCTGGCGGCACGGCACAGCCGCGACAGCATGCGTGCGCGCCGCATGGAGCTGGCGCAAACCGAACCGCGCTACCGTTACGACCTGTGGTCGCTGCGCCACACGGCGCTGACCGAAGCGCTCGCCTCCGTTGGCGAAGACACTGCCCTGGCCGATGCGGCGATGGAGGTGTTTTCGCGTGAGCGCAACGTCGTCAGCGTGTTCGACGACGTGGTGCCGGGGCTGACGCAGCTCGGGCAGCGTTTCGCGCTCGGTACGATTTCCAACGGCTTTGCCGATCTCGAGGCGATCGGCCTGGCCGGCCATTTCCGCGTGTCGGTGGCGGCGCACCGTCTGGGATTCGCCAAACCCGACGCGCGCATCTTTCACCAGGCTTGCGCGGCCTTGCAGATCGCACCGGGCGAAGCGCTCTATGTCGGCGACGATCCGCTGCTCGACGTGGCAGGCGCGCAGCAGGCCGGTTTGCGCGCGGTCTGGATGAACCGCTTCGGGCGAGAACTCCCGGCCGCGATCGTGCCGGATTGGCATTGTTCCAGCCTGACGGAACTGGGCCGCTGGCTGGAACGCATTCCATAAAGAAATTACCGTTCGCGGGAACAGGACACTACAATAGCCTTATGCAACTCGATGCACGCGCCCAAACCCTCTTGAATGCCCTGGTCGAACGGTATATCGCCGACGGCCAGCCGGTGGGCTCGCGCGCGCTGTCGCGGATTTCGGGCCTGGAATTGTCGCCCGCGACGATCAGGAACGTCATGTCCGACCTCGAGGAAATGGGCTTCATCGCCAGTCCGCATACCTCGGCCGGGCGGGTGCCGACGCCGCGCGGCTATCGCATCTTCGTCGATACGCTCTTGACGGCGCGCACATCGGAACCGAGCGAGCTTGAATCGCAGCTACATTCGCGCATGCAGACCAATGCGCCGAACAAGATCATCTCCAATGCCGCCCAGGTGCTGTCTTCGCTGTCGCAGTTTGCCGGCGTGGTGATGACGCCGCGCCACGAATCGGTGTTCCAGCAGATCGAATTCCTGCGCCTGTCGGAAAAGCGCATCCTGCTCGTGATCGTCTCGCCCACCGGCGAAGTGCAGAACCGCCTGATGCTGACCGATGTGGATTACACGCCGTCGCAACTGATCCAGGCCGCCAACTACATCAACCAGAATTATGCCGGCCACAGTTTCGACGACGTGCGCATGCGCTTGCAAGGCGAGCTGCGCCAGTTGCGCGACGACATGACGCGCCTGATGCAGGCCGCCGTCGAAGCCGGCAGCGATGCCATGGCCGACAGCAGCGACGAGGTGGTGATTTCGGGCGAACGCAACCTGCTCTCGGTGTCCGACCTGTCGTCGAACATGACCTCGCTGCGCAAGCTGTTCGACATGTTCGAGCAAAAAACCGGATTGGTGCAATTGCTCGACGTCTCGTCCAAGGCCACGGGGGTGCAGATCTTCATCGGCGGCGAATCGCAGCTCGTGCCGGTGGAAGAGATGAGCATCGTGACGGCGCCCTACGAAGTCAACGGCCGCATCGTCGGCACGCTGGGCGTGATCGGGCCGACGCGCATGGCTTACGAGCGCGTGATTCCGATCGTCGATATCACGGCGAAGCTGTTGTCGAACGCCTTGAGTCAGACGTAGGTTGCGCCGGGCGTCGCACGCTGAGCCAACCTACCGGCCTCAATGCCGATGCGGGCAATTTTCCTTAATGCAATGCCCGTATAGCGCCAGCGAGTGCTCCGACAGCGAAAAGCCGCGCTCCTTGGCGATATTCTGCTGGCGCCGCTCGATTTCCTCGTCGTAAAACTCTTCCACCCGGCCGCAATCGACGCAAACCAGGTGGTCATGATGCGAGCCGGCATTCAATTCAAACACGGCCTTGCCGCTCTCGAAATGGTTGCGGTGCAACAAGCCCGCCTGCTCGAATTGGGTCAGGACGCGATAAACAGTTGCCAAACCGACATCCATGTTTTCGGCCAGCAAGACCTTGTATACATCTTCCGCGCTCAGGTGGCGCACCTCGCTGTTCTGGAAGATTTCCAGGATTTTCAGTCGGGGCAGCGTCGCTTTCAGGCCGCTGGCTTTCAAATCGGTAGGGTTGTGGGGCATGATTATTTCTGAATTGGGGTCATCTGCTTTATCATATAGTGTTTTGGCATCCCGGCTCAACCCAATACGTATCCTTCTTATGCGCATGCACCCGACTGGCACTACCCGCTCCCGCTTTCTCGCTTTGGCATGCACCGTCGTTTTGGCGTCCGGCTTGGCCGGATGCGGTTCGTTGAATCCGTTTTCCAAGACCAAGAATGTCAGCGAATCCACCGCCAATGCCGATACCAAGGGCGTGACGCTGTTCAAGGAAGACCGCTTCCTCGGCATCCTCACGCCTTACCGCATCGACGTCCAGCAGGGCAATTTCGTGTCCTCGGAAATCATGACCCAATTGCGTGACGGCATGAAGCGCCCCGAAGGCATGACGCGCGACCAGGTCAAGTTCCTGCTCGGCACGCCGCTCGTCACCGACGTGTTCCATGCCGACCGCTGGGATTACGTCTTCCGCCTGCGCCGCGGCAACGGCGATACCCTCACCAGCCACGTGACGGTGTTCTTCAAGGAAAACAAGCTCGACAAGGTCGATGGCACGATCCTGCCGACCGAGAAGGACTACATCACGCTGATCGCCGGCAATTCGAAGTAAGCGCAAGCCATGAATCCGATGAAGATAGCGATCGCAGGCGCATCCGGCCGCATGGGGCGGATGCTGATCGAAACCGTGCTTGACGCCGACGATGCGCAGTTGAGCGGCGCGCTCGACATTGCCGCCAGCCCCACCATCGGCACGGATTGCGGCCTGCCGCTGGGCCGCCAGACCGGTGTATCGATCGTGGCGGAACTCGAAAAAGGCCTGGCCGGCGCCGAATACCTGATCGACTTTACCCGTCCGGAAGGCACCCTGGCGCACGTGGCGCACTGTGCCGCGCACGGCATCAAGATGATCATCGGCACCACCGGCTTCGACGCCGCGGGCAAGACAGCCATCGCCGCGGCGGCCGAAAAAACCGCCATCGTGTTCGCGCCCAACATGAGCGTGGGCGTCAACGTCACCATGAAGCTGCTGGAAATGGCGGCCAAGAATTTTTCCCAGGGTTACGACATCGAAATCGTCGAAGCGCACCATCGGCACAAGGTCGACGCCCCTTCGGGCACGGCCCTGAAGATGGGCGAAGTGATCGCCGGCGCCCTGGGCAAGAAGCTCGACGACGTGGCGGTCTACGCGCGCGAAGGCGTGACCGGCGAGCGCGACCCATCGTCGATCGGCTTTGCCACCATACGCGGCGGCGACATCGTGGGCGACCATACCGTGCTTTTCGCCGGCATCGGCGAACGCATCGAGATCAGCCACAAATCGTCTTCCCGTGTGTCCTATGCCCACGGCAGCCTGCGCGCCGCGCGCTTCCTGCGCGACAAGAAAACCGGGCTGTACGACATGCAGGATGTGCTGGGCTTGCGCTGAGTAGATTTTTAGGGGAATCCATGAACGAAAGCGTCGGCATCGCGCACTACTGGGCACAGGGGGACGAAATCACCCACGTGGTCGCCTACCTGCTGCTCCTGATGTCGTTATCGAGCTGGTATTTCATCCTCTCCAAAGCCTGGACCGCACTGCGCATCCGCCAAAGCGCCGGTGCGCTCGATGCATTCTGGAAGGCCCCCTCGCTTGACGACGCCGTCAAGCTCTTGAGCAACATCGACCGTGAAAACGTCTACGCGCCGCTCGCCGTGCACGGCATCGAAGCGGCCAACGTAAGCGGCCATGCCGGCTCGCTCAATGCCGCCTCCGACCCCGGCGAATTGATCACCCGCACCCTGCGCCGCGAAATCACGCGCACCACCTCGCGCCTTGAATCCGGCCTGACCATCCTGGCTTCGGTCGGCGCCACCGCGCCTTTCGTCGGCCTGCTCGGCACGGTCTGGGGCATCTATCATGCGCTGGAAGCCGTATCGCTGGCCGGAACCGTGCAGATCGACAAGGTGGCCGGCCCGGTCGGCGAATCGCTGATCATGACCGCGCTCGGCCTCACGGTCGCGATTCCCGCCGTGCTGGCCTACAACGCCTTCACGCGCGTCAACCGCGTCGCGCTGGCCGAACTCGACGCCTTCGCGCACGACATTCACGCCCACCTGACCACCGGTGCGCGCGTAGGCAGATCGGGCTGAGGGCACAGCCATGGCCTTCGGCGGCTTTTCCGATAACCAGCGCAATGCCCTGATGGCGGAAATCAACGTCACGCCCATGGTGGACGTGATGCTGGTGCTGCTGGTGATCTTCATCATCACGGCGCCGCTGTTCACCCATGCGATCAAGCTCGATCTGCCCAACGCGCAGGCTGCACCCTCGCCGGAAAAACCGGAAACGGTAACCGTCTCGATCAACGCCCAGGGCCAGATCTTCTGGGAAAAGGATGCCGTGACCGAGGCGCAACTGGCCGACAAGCTGGCAACGGCTGGCAAGAAGAATCCGCAGCCTGAACTGCAATTGCGCGCCGACAAAGCCACTCGTTATGAAGTCATCGCCAAGGTCATGGCCGACGCCCAGAGCGGCGGCTTGACCAAGATGGGCTTCGTCACCGAGCCCCCGGCCGAATCCGGTACATCGGGCACATCCGGCGCACCCGCTACCCCGGTGCCCATCGACACCGGCAAGAAATAAGCCCATGCCGACCGTGCGCCTCGATGCTGCGCGCATCACCGACTGGGACAGCTTCCACGCCGAATCCAGGCGCGAGTTCGGCTTCCCCGACTACTACGGCAACAGCATGGACGCCTGGGTCGACTGCCTGAGCTATCTGCGCGACGACGAAGGCATGACACAGTTTTGCCTGGGCGAGGACGAGATACTGACGATCGAAATCCTGAACTCGGCACAACTGCAGCAAAAACTGCCCGACCTCCTCGATGAGCTGGCCTTCTGCATCGGCGGCATCAACGAGCGTTACGAAGACTACGGCGACAAGCCGGCGTTGAAACTAGTCCTCTCGTAGGGTGGGTGCAACCCACCAATGCCTAAAGAAATTTGTTCGATGTGCTGGTGGGTTGCACCCACCCTACGCCTGCACCAACCTGCCCCTTTTCTCCGGCTTCGTCGTCCGATCCCACGGCAATCCGCTTTATAATGTCCGGTTCCATCCATATTCATTCATAATTGGCAACATCCGTCATGCAAGACAAATACATCCCGTCAGACGTCGAAAAAGCGGCACAAGACCATTGGCAAAATATCGATGCCTACAAGACCGTAGAGCACGCCAAGGACAAGGCTGGCCGCGAAAAGAAAAAGTTCTACGCCTGCTCCATGCTGCCCTACCCGTCGGGCAAGCTGCACATGGGCCACGTGCGCAACTACACGATCAACGACGTGATGTACCGCTACCTGCGCATGAACGGCTACAACGTCCTGATGCCGATGGGCTGGGATGCGTTCGGCATGCCGGCTGAAAACGCCGCCATGGCCAACGGCGTGCCGCCGGCGCAATGGACCTACTCCAACATCGCCCACATGAAGGAGCAGATGCAGTCCATGGGCCTGGCGATCGACTGGTCGCGCGAAATGACGGCCTGCAAGCCCGAGTATTACAAATGGAACCAGTGGATGTTCCTCAAGATGCTCGAAAAAGGCATCATCTACCTGAAAACCGGCACGGTGAACTGGGATCCGGTGGACCAGACTGTTTTGGCCAACGAGCAAGTCATCGACGGGCGCGGCTGGCGTTCGGGGGCGCTGATCGAAAAGCGCGAAATCCCGATGTACTACGCCAAGATCACCGACTACGCCGAAGAGCTGCTCGAACACGTCGAAACCAAGCTGCCCGGCTGGCCCGAGCGCGTGCGGCTGATGCAGTCGAACTGGATCGGCAAATCGACCGGCGTGCGCTTCGCCTTCACCCATGACATCGCCGACGAAGGCAAGTTAGTCAGCGACGGCAAGCTCTGGGTCTTCACCACGCGCGCCGACACCATCATGGGCGTGACCTTCTGCGCCGTGGCGCCGGAACACGCGCTGGCGACGCATGCCGCCAAGACCAATCCCGCGCTGGCCGAGTTCATCGCCGAATGCAAGAAGGGCAGCGTCATCGAAGCCGACATGGCCACAATGGAAAAGAAGGGCATGCCCACGGGCTTGTTCGTCACCCATCCGCTGACCGGCGAAAAGGTCGAAGTCTGGGTCGGCAACTACGTGCTGATCACTTACGGCGACGGCGCCGTGATGGGCGTGCCGGCGCATGACGAGCGCGACTTTGCCTTCGCCAAGAAATACAATCTGCCGATCAAGCAGGTGGTGGACCTGCCGGGCAAGGCCTACTCGACCGAAGCCTGGGAAGAATGGTACGGCGACAAGGAAAGCGGTGTCTGCATCGCATCAAGCAAGTATGACGGCATGAAGTACCAGGCCGCCGTGGAAGCGATCGCGGCCGATCTGGGCGCAAAAGGCATCGGCGAAAAGAAGATCACCTACCGCCTGCGCGACTGGGGCATTTCGCGCCAGCGCTATTGGGGCACGCCTATCCCGATGATCCACTGCGCCGATTGCGGCACGGTGCCGGTGCCCGAGAAGGATTTGCCGGTGATCCTGCCGGAAGATTGCGTGCCCGACGGCAGCGGCAATCCCTTGAACAAGCACGAAAAATTCCTCCGCGTCGATTGCCCGCAATGCGGCAAAGCGGCACGGCGCGAGACCGACACGATGGATACCTTCGTCGATTCCTCGTGGTACTTCATGCGCTATTGCTCGCCGGGTTCGACCGACAGCATGGTCGATGCGCGCAACGATTACTGGATGCCGATGGACCAGTACATCGGCGGCATCGAACACGCCGTGCTGCACTTGCTGTATGCGCGTTTCTGGACCAAGGTGATGCGCGACTTCGGCTTGCTCAAGTTCGATGAACCGTTCACCAACCTGCTGACGCAAGGCATGGTCTTGAACGAAACCTATTACCGCGAAGACGACGCCGGCAAGAAGACCTGGTTCAATCCGGAAGACGTGGAATTGACCTTGGACGACAAGGGCCGGCCGACTTCGGCCAAGCTCAAGTCCGACAACGCGCCGGTTTCCATCGGCGGCACGGAAAAAATGTCGAAGTCGAAGAACAACGGCATCGACCCGCAAGCGCAGATCAACCAATACGGCGCCGATACGGCACGCCTGTTCACCATGTTCGCCTCGCCGCCCGAGCAGACGCTTGAGTGGTCGGGCACCGGCGTGGAAGGCGCGAACCGCTTCCTGCGCCGCGTGTGGAATTATGGCGTGGCGCAAGCCGCCGTCGTGGCTGGCGCAGGCGCCATCGATGCTTCGGCCTTGAGCGAAGAATTGAAGACGCTGCGCCGCGAAGTGCACAAGATCCTGCAGCAGGCCGACCACGACTTCAAGCGCATCCAGTACAACACCGTCGTTTCAGCCTGCATGAAGATGCTGAACACCCTGGAAGCAGCCAAGTTCGATGGCAGCGCGCCTGCCCATGCCGTCGCGGCCGAAGGCCTGTCGATCTTCCTGCGCATGCTGAACCCTGTCGCACCGCACATCACCCACGTGCTGTGGCAGCAACTCGGCTTCGCCGCGAAGCATGGCGACATCCTCGACGCCGAATGGCCGCAGGTCGATCCCGCCGCGCTGGAACAGGCCGAGATCGAATTGATGGTCCAGGTCAACGGCAAGCTGCGCGGCGCCATCACGGTGCCCAAGGCCGCCGACAAAGCCGCCATCGAAGCGGCGGCGCTCTCCAATGAGAACGTGAAGAAGTTCCTCGAAAGCGCGCCGAAGAAGATCATCGTCGTGCCCGGCAAACTCGTCAACATCGTCGCCTGATCCCTACTCATGCAAACACTACGCCGCGCGCAAACCGTTCTGTTGATCCTGACGCTGGCCCTGCTCTCGGGCTGCGGCTTCCACCTGCGCGGCGCCGCCGAAGTGCGCCTGCCGGTCAAGTCGCTCTACATCGGCTTGCCAACCAACTCGCCGCTGCGCGTGGCGATTGTGCGCAACATCGAAGCCGCCGGCGGCACCGAGATCGTCAACGATCCCAAGCAGGCGGAAGCGGTCATGGAAGTCGTCCTGCCTGAGAAACGCGAGCGCGTGCTGCTGTCCCTGAACGGCGAAGGCCAGCCCGTCGAATTCACGCTGCTGTACCGTTTTTCCTTCCACGTGCGCGACAACAATGAGCATGAGCTGATACCGGTCACGGCCCTGACCTTGAAACGCGACATGAGCTTCAACTCGTCCTTCGCCTTGGCCAAGGAACAGGAAGCCGACAATCTTTACCGCGACATGCAACAGGACCTGGCGCTGCAGATCCTGCGCCGTCTTTCGGCCATGAAGCTGCCGCAGTGAGACTCCATGCAACTGCGGCCCGACGCCCTTGACGCGCACGTAGGCAAGCCGCTGGCGCCACTCTACGTGATCGCCAGCGACGAACACCTGCTCGCCATCGAGGCAGCCGACAAGATACGCAAGGCGGCGCGCGCCCAGGGTTTTTCCGAGCGCGAGGTGCTGACCGTGGAACGCGGCTTCAAGTGGGGCGAGCTGATGGCGGCCAACCAGTCGCAATCGCTGTTCGGCGACAAGAAGCTGGTCGAATTGCGCATCCCCACCGGCAAGCCGGGCAAGGATGGCGGACAAGCCTTGCAGCAGTATGCAGCCGATCTCTCGCCCGACAACGTTACCCTGATCACGCTGCCCAAGCTCGACTGGGCCACGCAAAAGGCGGCCTGGGTCGCCAGCCTGCAGCAGGCTGCGGTGTACATCGACATCCCCATGGTCGAGCGCACGCAATTGCCCAACTGGATAGGCATGCGCCTGGCAGCCCAGGGCCATAGTGCCGGCAAGGAGAGCGTCGCCTTCATCGCCGACCGCGTGGAAGGCAACCTGCTCGCGGCGCACCAGGAAATCCAGAAGCTCGCCCTGCTCTACCCCGAAGGCAAGCTCGAATTCGAGCAGGTGCACGACGCCGTGCTGAACGTGGCGCGCTACGACGTGTTCAAACTGAACGAAGCCATGCTGGGCGGCGACGTGGCGCGCCTGGTGCGCATGATGGAAGGCTTGGAAGGCGAAGGCGAGGCGCTGCCGCTGGTGCTATGGGCCATGGCCGAGGAAGTCCGCACGCTGCTGAAGTTGAAAGCCGCCATGGCCGAAGGCCGTCAGCTCGGCATGCTGATGAAGGAATACCGCATCTGGGGTCCGCGCGAACGGCTGATGGAACCGGCCTTGCGCCGATTACGCCTGTCCACGCTCGAAGCCTGCCTGCAGGATGCGGCGCAGATCGACCGGATGATCAAGGGTCTACGCGCAAAGAAACATGCCGGCGACGCCTGGGACAGCCTGCGCGAACTGGGCATGCGGATTGCGCGCGGAACACCCGTCTAGGGTAATATAAACACCCCTCTCCCACGGGTGGTGAGGGCGGGGTTTCTGGTAGCATGCTACCAGCCGCCCGAACGACACTCGCCTGCAAGCGAGTGGCTCTTCCCTATAGGGACACAGGGGAGAGGGGCAGGGGTGAGGGACGTTGCGATTTGGCTGCGCCCCTTGGAAACAATCGAGTGAAAGTCCCAGATTTTCCTCAAGCGTAGTCAATTCACGACGTCCCTCACCCCCTCCCCTCTCCCGCCCGCGGGCGAGGGGCGATCAGTAAACTGCGACATTAACCATGAACATCGCCCAATACATGCAACAAATCGGCCGCAAGGCACGCGAAGCTTCGCGCGCCATGGCCCGTGCCGACACCGCCGCCAAGAACCGTGCGCTGACCTTGATCGCCACGGCCATCCGCCGCGACGCCGACCTGCTGCGCGAAGCGAACAAGAAGGACCTCGACGCTGCCCGCGCCAACGGCCTGGAGCCGGCCATGCTGGACCGCCTCACGCTGTCGGACAAAGCCATCGCCACCATGGCCGAGGGCCTGGAGCAGATCGTCGCCCTGCCCGACCCGATCGGCGAAATCTCGAACATGAAATACCGCCCGACCGGCATCCAGGTCGGCCAGATGCGCGTGCCGCTGGGCGTGATCGGCATCATCTATGAAGCACGCCCGAACGTAACGGTCGATGCCGCCGGCCTGTGCATCAAGAGCGGCAATGCCACCATCCTGCGCGGCGGCTCCGAAGCGATCCATTGCAATCAGGCGCTGGCTGTGATCGTCAAGGAAGGCTTGCAAGGCGCGGGGCTGCCGGCTGAAGCGGTGCAAGTCATTGAGATCACGGACCGCGCCGCAGTCGGTGAATTGATCACCATGACCGAATACGTCGATGTGATCGTGCCGCGCGGCGGCAAGGGCCTGATCGAGCGCCTGATGAAGGAATCCAAGGTGCCGATGATCAAGCATTTGGACGGCATCTGCCACGTCTACATCGACGACAAGGCCGATCTGGCCAAGGCCCGTGACATCGCCTTCAACGCCAAGTGCCATCGCTACGGCACCTGCAACACGATGGAAACGCTCCTGGTCGCGCGCGCCGTGGCGCAGCAAGCCCTGCCGCAACTGGCAGAACTTTATCGTGCCCGCGAAGTGGAACTGCGCTGCGACGACGAAGCCCATGCCATCCTGGCCGCTGCCCCTGTCAACTACCCGCATTTGAAAAAAGCCATCGCCGAAGATTGGGACACCGAATACCTCGCACCGATCCTCGCCGTGAAAATCGTGGCGGACATGGACCAAGCGATCGCGCACATCAACACCCACTCGTCGCAACACACCGATGCCATCGTCACCGAAGACTACACGCGCGCCATGCGTTTCCTGCGCGAAGTCGATTCGGCTTCGGTCATGGTCAATGCCTCGACGCGCTTTGCCGACGGTTTCGAATACGGCCTGGGCGCCGAAATCGGCATCTCGAACGACAAGCTCCACGCGCGCGGCCCGGTCGGCCTCGAAGGGCTGACCTCGCTCAAATACGTGGTGTTCGGCCACGGCGAAGTGCGTCAATAAACTGCGCCAATAGGAACCATCATGCCCTGGGTCAAAGCGCTGCACATCGTCTTCGTGATTTCATGGTTCGCCGGCTTGTTCTACCTGCCGCGCATCCTGGTCAACCTGGCAATGGAAAACGATCAGGCGGCCAGGGCGCGATTGCTGCTGATGGCGAAAAAGCTTTACCGCTTCATGACCATGCTGGCCGTGCCGGCCCTGTTCTTCGGCCTCGTCATGTGGCTGTATTACGGTGTCGGCCAGGGGCCGGGCAACGGCTGGCTGCATGCCAAGCTGGCCTTGGTCGTGGTGCTGATCGGTTACCATCATGCCTGCGGGTCGCTTCTGAAGAAATTCGAACGCGGCGAAAACAAACGCAGCCACGCCTGGTTCCGCTGGTTCAATGAATTGCCCGTTCTGGTCTTGCTTGCCATCGTGATTCTCGTCGTCGTCAAACCCTTTTGAAACAAAGGCCGCCCGTCATGCCGAAAGTCTGCGAATACTTTTTTGCTCCACACTCGCCCTGGGCCTACCTGGGCCATGCGCGCTTCGTTGCGCTCACGCAGAAACACGCCGTGCAGGTCGAAATCAAGCCGTGCGACCTGGGCAAGGTATTCAACGTCTCGGGCGGCTTGCCGCTGGCCAAACGCGCGCCGCAACGCCAGGCTTACCGCCTGGTCGAGTTGAAACGCTGGAGCGAATTCCTCGGCCTGCCCTTGAACCTGCAGCCCAAGTTCTTCCCGGTCCCGCCCGAGCTGGCGGCCAAGTTCATCATCGCCGTGCAACTGGCGCACGGCACGGCTACCGCGCTGGACGTCACCGGCGCCGTGATGAAGGGCCTGTGGGCGGAAGATAAAAACATCTCCGATGGCGATACGCTGGCCGGCATGGCGACGACGCTGGAGCTGGACGGCAAGGCACTGGTCAAATCGGCCGAGACGGCAAGCGTGCAAGCGGAATACGACCGCTTCACCGATCAGGCAATGGCCGGCAACGTGTTCGGCTCGCCGTGGTACGTGGTAGACGGCGAACCGTTCTGGGGCCAGGACAGGCTCGATTTCGTCGAAAGGGCGTTTGCGAAGTAACGCAGCAACTCCCCTCTCCCACGGGTGGGAGAGGGGCCGGGGGTGAGGGCGGTTGCGATCTGGCTATGCTTGCCAAGACCGCAATTGCAAAGGGAGTTTGTCTTGATAAGTTGAGTCAACTCACGGCCTCCCTCAGCGGTTCGCCGCCCACCCCACCCCTCTCCCGCCCGCGGGAGAGGGGAAACTAATTTCCAACGGATAAAGGGTCCCCCAATGATCAAGCCATACTCCTACTTCTGCCCCTGCCCGCGCGGCCTGGAGGCAGCGCTCGCCGAAGAACTCGGCGAGATCGCCCAACTCTCGGCCACGCTCAAGGTCCACAACCAGGTGCCCGGCGGCGTGCATTGCTCGGGCCACCTGCACGACGCCTACCGCATCAACCTGCATTCGCGCATCGCCTCGCGCGTGCTGCTGCGCGTCGCGCACGCCGGCTACACCAACGAAAACGACGTCTACGACCTCGCACTGGCGCAAACGTGGGAAGACTGGTTCAGTGTCGACCACACCATACGCATCGACGTCACGGCAATCAAGTCGCCGCTGCGCAGCCTGGAATTCACCACGTTGAAGATCAAGGATGCGATCTGCGACCGCTTCCGCGAGCAATTCGACCGCCGCCCATCTGTCGATACGCGCACGCCCGACATGCGCGTAGCCGCCTTCCTCGACGCGCGCACCTGCACCATCTATCTCGACACCTCGGGCGAAGCCTTGTTCAAGCGCGGCTGGCGCCTGGAAACCGGCGACGCGCCTCTGCGCGAAAACCTCGCGGCCGGCCTCTTGCGCGTCTCGGGCTGGAAGCCGGGCACGGTGCTGTTCGATCCCATGTGCGGCTCGGGCACCATCCTGGCCGAAGCGGCGCAAATGGTGGCCGGCATTCCACCGGGTGCGTGGCGCGATTTCGCGTTCGAGAAATTCCACGATTTCGATGGCGACGCCTGGCGCGACATCAAGGGCAGCGTCAAGCCCAACCCGATTCCGACCGAACCCACTATCTTCGGCAGCGACATTTCCGGCGACATGGTGATCATGACGCGCAACAACCTCAACAAGGCCGGCATCCCGTTCGAAGTGCCCTTGAAACAGATCGAAGCGCAGCAAGTGCAGGCACCGGCTGCGGCCGGCATCATCCTGACCAACCCGCCCTACGGCGAGCGCATCGGCGTGCGCGGCGATTCGACGCTGGAAGACGACGAATTGGCGAAGTCCTTCTTCAGCGCCTTCAGCAGCACGCTCAAGCAGCGCTTTGCCGGCTGGTCGGTGTTCCTGTTCTCGGCCGACCTCGGACTGCCCAAGATGCTGCGCCTGAAAGAGTCGCGCAAGACGCCGTTTTTCAATGGCGCAATCGAATGCAGATTGTTCCGTTTCGACATGGTGGCAGGCTTCAATCGACGCGAAGAAGCCGTGCCAAAAGCGGTACCAAAGACCGACTAGAAAGTGGTACCAAAGCCTGAGGCTTGATGCTCTGCAAGATACCAGTTACAGCAAAATAGGCTATCCTAGTCTCTTGAATTCAAGCACAGGAGACTATCCATGTCGCAAGCAAACAAAACGGCCCTGCCGCCCCTCAAAGATGGCGCATTGCTGCGCGATAAGGCCTACATCAACGGCGAATGGGTCGGCGGACAATCGAGCTTCAAGGTACACAATCCGGCCAACGGCGAATTGATCGCCAGCGTGCCCAATCTCGGCACCAACGAAACGCAAGCCGCCATCGACGCCGCGGCCAAGGCCTTCCCTGCATGGTCGGCCAAGACCGGCAAAGAGCGCGCCGCCGTCATGCGCAAGTGGTTCGACCTGATGATCGCCCACACCGACGACCTCGCCGTGCTGATGACGGCCGAACAGGGCAAGCCGCTGGCTGAAGCCAGGGGCGAAGTCACCTATGGCGCAAGCTTCATCGAATGGTTCGCCGAAGAAGCCAAGCGTGTCTCGGGCGACGTGATGTCGTCCACCTGGGCTGACAAGCGCATGGTGGTGTTGAAGCAGCCGATCGGCGTGTGCGCATCGATCACGCCGTGGAACTTCCCCATCGCCATGATCACGCGCAAGGTGGCGCCCGCGATTGCCGCCGGCTGCACCATCGTCATCAAACCGGCCGAACAGACACCGCTCTCGGCATTGGCCATGGCCGAACTGGCGCAGCGCGCCGGCCTGCCCGCCGGCGTGATCAACATCATCACGGCCGACAGCGACCGCTCCATCGAAGTCGGCAAGCTGCTCTGCTCCAGCCCCACGGTGCGCCACCTGTCCTTCACCGGATCCACGCCGGTCGGCCGCATCCTGATGCAGCAATGCGCACCGACGGTGAAAAAGCTCGCGCTCGAACTCGGCGGCCATGCGCCCTTCATCGTGTTCGACGACGCCGATCTCGATGCCGCCGTCGAAGGCGCGGTGCAATCGAAATACCGCAACGCCGGCCAGACCTGCGTCTGCACCAACCGCTTCTACGTGCACGAATCGGTGTACGACGCCTTCGTCGAAAAGCTCGGCGCGCGCGCCACCAAGATCAAGGTCGGCAACGGCTTTGAAGACGGCGTGGTGCAAGGACCGCTGATCGAAGAAGCCGCCGTGCAGAAGGTCGAACAGCACGTGGCCGACGCGCAGGCCAAAGGCGCCAAGCTGGTTGCCGGCGGCAAGCGCAGCAGCCTGGGCGGCCTGTTCTATGAGCCGACCGTGCTGTCGAACGTGACGCCCGACATGATCATCATGCGCGAAGAAACCTTCGGCCCGGTCGCCGCCGTAGTGAAATTCAAGACCGAGGAAGAAGCGATAGCCGCGGCCAACGATACCGATTTCGGCCTGGCCAGCTACTTCTATTCGCGCGACATCGGCCGTGTCTGGCGCGTCGCGGAAAAACTTGAATACGGCATGGTGGGCATCAACACCGGCCTGATCTCGAACGAAGTGGCGCCGTTCGGCGGCGTCAAGCAATCCGGCCTGGGCCGTGAAGGCTCGGTCTACGGCATGGACGAATATCTCGAACTGAAATACCTGTGCATGGGCGGAATCTGATCCGCCTGTAGCAGCAGGCAACCGGCCCTCCATCATGAAGGGCCGGTTGCGTGTAGTATGTCGTCTGTGAATTCTCCCTCATCCAATCCCGCACACCAGATCGACCGCAAATGGCTGGCCTTCATGCTGGCCGCCCTGGCCATGATCGGCCCGTTCTCGGTCGACACCTATCTTCCGGCCTTCCCCAACATCGAAACCAGCCTGCACGCCAGTTTCATCGAAGTGCAGCAGACCCTGACGGCCTACATGCTGTCGTTCGGCGCGATGATCCTGTGGCATGGCGCGCTGTCCGACACCTTCGGCCGGCGCAACGTGATCCTGGTGTCGCTGATCCTGTTCGCCATCGCCTCGCTCGGCTGCGCCTCCGCGCACAGCGTGGAATACCTGTGGGCCTTTCGCATCATGCAGGGCACCTCGGCCGGCGCGGGCGCCGTGATCGGCCGCGCCATCATCCGCGACAGCTACGAAGGCCCGGAAGCGTCGCGCCTGCTGTCTCTCGTGACGATGATCTTTTCGATTGCGCCGGCCATCGCGCCCATCCTGGGCGGCTGGATCGTCAAATACCGCGACTGGCGCTCGATCTTCCTGTTCCTGATGGGCTTCACCATCTGGATGCTCTGGTATTGCTATCGCAACCTGCCCGAAACGCTGCCCCCGGAAAAGCGCCATCCATTCAACCCGCGCCATCTGTGGCATAGCTATACCCAGGTATTCCGCTCGCCGCTATTCCACCTGAAGGCGGGCGCCGTGGCATTCAATTTCGGCGGCCTGTTCCTCTACGTTGCCGCCGCGCCGGTGTTCCTGACCGAACACCTGCACCTCGGGCCGGACCAATTCGCCTGGCAATTCATCCCCTCGGTGGGCGGCATCTTTTGCGGCGCGCTGGTGGCCAACCGGCTGGCAGGAAAAATGTCGATCCCGCGCCAGGTCGGCTATGGCTTCCTGTTCCTGATCGGCGCAGCCGGCGCCAACGTGCTGTACCATGCCATCTTCCCGCCCGCGCTGCCGTGGTCGGTCGCGCCCCTGTTCTTCTACACCTTCGGCATGTCCATCGTCGCCCCCGGCGCCACGCTGCTGGTGCTCGATCTGTTCCCGCACATACGCGGCGTGGTGGCATCGTGCCAGTCGTTCGTCCTGACCATGCTGGGCGCCCTGATCTCGGCCGTGATTGCGCCCTTGCTGTCGCAATCGGCGCTATGGCTGGCAGCGGGACAACTCGGGCTGACGCTGACCGCCTTCGCGCTATGGAGCAGTTCCCGTTCGTTTGGCCTGCTGGAAAAATTCCACCTCGACGGCAAGGTCGAAAGCCAGATTCACGAATAGGAAAATAGAAGGAAGAAGCCATGCTCGAACTGCGCCCGCAATGCGAACACTGCGCCAGGGCGCTGCCGCCCGATGCATTGGATGCCATGATCTGCAGCTTCGAATGCACGTTTTGTGCCGCTTGCGTGCACGAGGTGTTGCACAACGTCTGCCCCAATTGCGGCGGCGGCTTCACGCAAAGGCCGGTGCGGCCGAGCCGCGATCTCAAAAACGGCAACTACCTCGGCAACTATCCCGCCGCCACAAGCATCAAACACCGCCCGGTCGATCCGGCGCAGCATCGCGAATTTGCCGCACCCATTGAAGCCATCCCGCCACAGCAGCGCTAGTTCGTTCCAAGCAATTGCGTGTAATAGCGATGACCCTGGTTGTCCAGCGCACCCAGCCAGATCTCGTAGGAAGTCGGCGTAAAGCCATCGGGCAGCGTCGTCGGCGCGAGGCCAACCGAGGTAACGCCGAATGACACCGGATTGTCCGTGATCAAGGGCGACGACCCCGTGCTGTTGACGATGGTGCGCACCGAAAACACCGCCATGTTCGGATTCGCCAGGGCCCAGGCCGCCCACGACAGATTAAAGCCCGCCACGATGTTGGCTCCCGTGACGGGACTGCTCGCCGAAACGCCATCGGCCATCGGATAGAGGCTGGCCGACAGCTTGCTTGGCAGCCCGGCTTGCAGATAGACGTTGGCCGTCTGGTTCGTAACCGTGATCCACGAAGCGTAGGTCACGACGAATTTCGCGCCAAGCGCGGCATCGACGCTGCCGATCCAACCCAGCGCCGGCTGCTGCAGCAAGGTGTCGCCCAATTCGCCGGTGGCGCTCGGCAACACCGCAGGCTGGGGCCAGATGCACAAGAGCGCCTCGCTGCAATAGGCAAACGGCACGCTCTGATCGCTCGGCAACTGCACCGCGCTGTTGCCCACGATCTGATTGCCCGAACCGTCCTGATCGGTAATCGTCACCTGCAAGCCCAGGCCGGGATTGCTCGCAGCGGTCGAGCTGCTTGAGCTAGTGGAACTCAAGCCACTGGTCGCACTCAAGCTGCCGTCAAAGCCGAAGGTGGCATAGGTCACAGGATAGATATTGATGTTGGCATAGCGTCCGTTGCCGGAGAAGGTCCAGGCCGGCGTCGTGCTCTTGCTGTAGGTCACGCCATCGCGAAACACATCGACCACGTTGCCGCTGACATCCGTGACGACAGCGGCAATGGCGACGTTGGTGCAGCCCTTGCTCGGAATCGGATCGTCGATGCAGCCGAGAACCTGCACCGAACTCAACTGGTAATTATTGCTGGCATACAGCGCCAGCAAATTTTCCAGGTCGGCCGCCTGGCGGCCGTTGAACGCATAACTCGCCGTCTTGCCGGCAGGCAGCGCCGGTGTCGGCGCGGTCGGTGTGGCCGAGAGCAGCGCGGCAAAGGAAGCGGCAGGCGCACGCTGCGCGATCAAGCCGTTGACGGCGATGGTCAGATTATCGAGCGAGCCGAAATTGGCCACGCTGGTGGTCGAACTGGTGGTAGTCTTGAGCGTAGACGTAATCGCACTCGACAAGGTGCCGGACGTACCCGCCGCAAGCTGCTTCTTTGCCGTCGCCAAATCGATCGTGACCTCAGGCGTGGCAAGCGACACGAACCTGTTGCTGATCTGCAGCGTATCGTCGCTGCCGTTGCCCGGAATGATCCGGATACGCAAGCCTTCGAGCGCAGCATCGACGCCGGTCTTGTTGGTCACAAACGCGCTGTCCTGGAACAGATCGAGCGACGCGGCCGAAGCAATCTTCGCATCGGTCAGATTCTTGGCGATGATCGTCTTGATCTGGCTCGACACCGCAGTGACTTCCGTGGAACTGCCGAGATTGGCAATCGCGCTCGCATTGGCCGAAGCGTTCTGGAACACACCCATCGGGTCCGCGCCCAGGATTTCCGCGACCACCGCATTGGTCAAGGGCGTGATGTTCGCCACCATCGAACCGGAACTGCTCTCGCTTTGCACCAGCGTATGCAACACCACCGGCACGCCATTCGCATCGATCGCACTGGCCTCGATGAACAGCGGCATCTTGGGCGTACCGCTCGGGATCACGAACTTGTAAGAACCGTCGGCAACATTGCTCCGCGCATAGGCAATCGTATTGCCGTTACCGTCCTGCAGCGTCACCGCACTGCCCGAACCATCGACCACACGGATCTGCGCATCGACCAGCGGCGCGCCGACGGCAGCCACGCCGGTCACGATGGTTGAAGTCGGCGTAGGCGTGGGTGTCGGGGTCGGCGTGGGTGTAGGCGTTGGCGTCGAGGAAGACCCACCGCCACCGCCGCCGCAGGCAACCAGCGCGCACGAAGCGAGCGTCATCGCACAAGCGGTAGGTACGGCGCTGATCCAGCGAGGCGGTGACTTGGATTGCATGAATTCCACTCTTTCTCCGGGGCGGCACAGACACAGCCGGCATGGCGCCAATCGTAAATACCGCTCATTGTAGTCGCAGGGCGCACATAACGAGCGGCGAATAAGCGCGATAACCCACGTCAATTCTTGTCTTGCTCGCCATTGATCAAGGACCGGCGTCCAACATTGCAGACCGTTATCCATCCGCCAGAATATTTGCACCTGTGTAAAAATACGCGATTACCCGAAACCCGCCAACCAAGTCCATGCAAATCCGCAACGCCACGCCGATCGACGCCGAGCGCATCGCCACCATGCACATCGACAATTGGCGCACCAGCTATCGCGGCCACATGCAGGACGCTTACCTCGACCAACACATCTTCGACGAACGGCGCGAAGTATGGCGCGCCCGCATGGCAAATCCCGGCCCCACGGAACACGTGCTGCTCGCCGTCGAGAACGGCGACATCATCGGCTTTTCCAGCATGATAGGGCGCGACGATGAACACTGGGGCAACATGCTCGACAACCTGCACGTCAGCGGCACACACAAGGGCCGCGGCATCGGCGAACACCTGATCCGCGCCACCGCCTCCTTGCTGGAACAACGCTATCCCGGCCTCGGCATGTATCTCTGGGTGTTGGAAGCCAACCAAGGCGCACGGCGTTTCTACGAACGCATGGGCGGCATCAACGCTGAACGCGACACCTGGGCGCCGCCGGACGGCAGCACCTTGCCATGCCTGCGCTATGTGTGGCACGACTTGAAGCCGTTGATTGGACCAGCCTAACCGCCCGACCCGCTCTCGGCAGAACACAGCCCACAAGCACAGAAACCACTTCCCCGCAGACCTCATAACTACCCACAAGCGCAGGCAAAGCCTTGGAACCCCTCGCCCGCAGGCGGGAGAGGGGCAGGGGTGAGGGCGTTCGCGAACAGGCTAGGCTCGCATAGAGCACCCAAAGCGCAACTTCCCTCGCCCCGCCCCTCCCACTAGCAAGAGGGCGCAATTCCACAAGCACAGAAACCCCTCGCCCGCAGACCTCATAACTACCCACAAGCGCATACAAAGTCTTGGAACCCCTCGCCCGCAGGCGGGAGAGGGGCAGGGGTGAGGGCGTTCGCGAACAGGCTAGGCTTGCACAGAGCAGCCAAAGCGCAATTTCCCTCGCCCTGCCCCTCCCACCAGCAAGAGGGGGCAATCTGCAGAAGGGAAGCGAGTATCACCACCTCCTGCGTTCAATGATCAGCCGCGCCTGGGCCTTTGATCGACCAGCATTGAGCCAAACTCTCAAAGTCGCATACCGAGCCAAATCACAGCCTCGGTACTGAACGAGACAATCGCAGACAGCATCGGAGTCAAGATACTGCTTTCCGACACGGCATCGCGCGACAAGTCATGATGCTCGCGCTCGTCGGCGACAATGGCCTCAATGGCAGCAACCGCTGCCACGTCCTTGCCAGCCAGCTCAGAGATCTGCCATTCGAGATGGCGCAGCACAACCCGCTCCACCGCCATCGTAGTAGCCGCAATGGCACGCTTCCCCAGCAGGCCTGTCACGATCCCCAAAGCGAATCCACCCGTCGCGCAAAGCCAGTAGCTACGACAACGCTTCCTTCCGCGTCGCGTCAACTCACCTTGAAAAATTTGCTTGTGCCTGCGCTCGTCTTCCCGAAACTGCAACAGCTCGGCACGCATCGATGGAGCGGTGAGATAGGCCACCAACAGTTGGCCGGAATAGATGCAAATAGCGCCTTGTTCCCCGGCGTGATTGACACGCAAGATTCGGCTACCCAGTTCCGACATATCGGTTGCGACCATGTTGATTCGCGTATTAGCCGCCATACGCACCATCAATATTTTTCCACACGGAAACGAACCACACGATTTTTCACCCCTCCACCGCATATCCCGGTAATTTTCCACACCCACATGCCGTGATAGCTCACAGACAACAAATAGTTACCGGCATAAGATACCTCATCTGTTGCAAAACCCCGTTACAACGAATCGCAAGGAATACCATGAGTCAAGATTTCGCCAATACCGAAGGTCTGTTGCCGCAATCGCTGGACGACATCATCCGTCTCAACCGCAGCCAGGCCGAGCTGCGCCTGTCCCGGACGCACGAGATCGATGCCCTGGTCGGCAAGGTCGATACCTACGGCAACGTCAAGGACGAGATCGACAATTGGCGCCTGGTTTCCTTCGTCGACAAGCTCAGCAAAGCCACCCGCGTCATGCTAATCGGCGACAGCGCCACCAGGAAGCACCCGGCCATCACCTCGCCGCTGGCCAGCATCGACCTGACGCGCGGCGTGGCACTGACCACCAACAACTCGGTCTACAAGCTGGGCAACCGCGGCTTCGGCGAACCGTCCAAGGATGGCCTGGCCTTCCTCTGCGCAGCCATGCATCGCTGGGGCAACGGCCGCGCGCTGGGCGTGCCGCGTTTTTAAGCCAGGTTTTCAAGCTGCATCTTTAAGCTGCATACCCGAACCGGATTACCCAACCCTCTTCAACCAACCCACTTGACTTCAAGTGAAGTTGAACTTCTACACTGCTCCCTGTTCCATCAACCAGACAGGGAGTACCCATGCAAACCGCCATTGTCCTTGGCACCGCGCGGCGCCAGGGCAACACCGCACAGCTCTGCCGCCACGTCAGCCGGCAACTGGCCGGCGCGACATCCTCCGCGCCGCCCGTGCTTTTCGACCTTGCCGACTACGACATCGGTGGCTATGACTACGCGCACCACAACCGCCACGACGATTTCCTGCCGCTGATCCGCCGCATCATGGCATGCGGTCGCATCGTGCTTGCCACGCCGATGTATTGGTACGCCGCGTCCGGCGCGATGAAGACCTTCCTCGACCGCTTCTCCGACCTGCTCACCATCGAAAAAGACCTGGGCCGCCAATTGCGCGGCAAGCGCGCCGCCCTGATCGCAACCGGCGCCGACGCTTCCCCGCCGGCCTGCTTTGAAGACGTGTTCCGCCAGACCTGGCAATATCTCGGCGTCGGCTACGACGGCATGCTGTATTGCCCATGCACCGGCAGCTTCGACGCCACGCGGCACGAGAACACCATTGCCAGCTTCGTAAGGACGCTCCATGCTGACTGATCGCCAAACTGCACGCTACCTCGACCGCATCGGCTATCGCGGCGACACCGCCGCCAATCGCGCCACGCTCAATGCCCTGCACCTGGCCCACATGATGCAAGTGCCGTTCGAAAATTTCGACGTCGTGTTCGCCACGCCCATCGCCTTGTCGGTCGACGCCGCCTACAGCAAAATCGTCGCGCGCCGCCGTGGCGGCTTTTGCTATGAACAAAATTCCCTGTTCAACGCCTTGCTGCAGACCTTGGGCTTCAAGACAAGCCTGCTCGCGGCAGGCGTATTCAACGGCGACGCCTACGGCGAATATTTCGATCACCTGCTGCTCGGCGTCGATCTCGACGGCGAAACGCTGATCGCCGACGTCGGCTTCGGCGACAGCTTCCGCACCTCGCTCGCACTCGATGGCAATGCCTCCCATCAGCTCGACGTCACCTACAGCATCGAAGCGCGCGAAGACTGCCACATCCTGCACACAATGAAACCCGGCGAAGAGAAAAAACCGCAATACCGCTTCAGCACCACGCCGCGCGCCCTGCAAGACTTCGCCGAACGCTGCCGCTTCCAGCAAATCTCGCCCACCTCCTACTTCACCCAGCGCTCGGTCTGCTCCGCCGCCACCGAAACCGGCCGCATCACCTTGTCCAACGGCCGCTATATCGTAACCGTGGACGGCTCGCGCAGCGAATGGATCATCAACGACCAAGCCGAATACCGCGCCATCCTGCACAACGATTTCGGCATCGCCCTGAACGAACATGCCGACATTTCACGCCTTCTCTCCAACACGGCATAGAGCAAATGTGGCGAAATAATGGAATACTGTCGTCACCGACAACAATACCATTCGCAAGCTCGCTATGAAATATGACGTGGCCGTACTCGGCGCAGGCATGATAGGCGTGTCCTGCGCCCTGCACCTGCAAGCAAAAGACAAAACCGTGGTGCTGATCGACCGGCGCGAACCCGGCCTGGAAACCTCCTACGGCAACGCCGGCCTGATCCAGCGCGAAGCCACCGAACCCTACGAGCTGCCGCGCAAGTTCACCTTCCTGGCCGGCGCCGCCACCAACCGCCGGCTCGACGTGCGCTATCACTTCGGCGCCCTGGCAAGCATGGCCGGGCCGCTCTACGCCTACTACCGCAACTCAGCCGGCCCCGCCTTCGCCGCCATCTCGCGCGCCTACGAAACCATCATCGCCCTCTCGCTCGAGACGCACGCACAACTGATCAAGGACGCCAAAGCCGAGGCGCTGATAGGCAGCCAAGGCTACCTCACGCTGCTGCGCAGCCAAGCCGAATTGGACAAGACATACGCCAAGGCCGACGCCCGCGTGAAGCTGGGCGTCAGCCACCGCAAACTCGACCGCGCCGCGCTCGCCAAGGAAGAACCCGCCATCAGCGGCGACTTCATCGGCGCCGTGCACTGGACTGACCCCGTATCAATCAAAAGCCCGGGCGACCTGGTGCAAGCCTATGCCAAGCTCTTCACCGAACGCGGCGGCGTGTTCCGCTTCGGCGACGCACTGAGCTTGAAACGCATCTCAACGGAAGAATGGCAAATCGAGAGCGCCGACGGAGAGACCATCCGCGCCAGGGAAATAGTCGTCGCCCTGGGCCCCTGGAGCGTCATGCTGACACGCCGCTTCGGCTACACGCCGCCGATGTTCTTCAAGCGCGGCTACCACATGCACTACGCGCCCCTGCCGGGCCGCACCATCAATCACTGGATGATCCATGCCGAAAAAGGCTTCGTGATCTGTCCGATGAAAGACGGCCTGCGCCTGACCACCGGCGCCGAACTGGCCCTGGTCGGCGCGCAATCGACGCCGAACCAACTCGAGCAAGCCGAAAAAATCGCCCGCCAGGACTTTCCATTAGGCGAACGCGTCGAATCCCAACCCTGGGTCGGCACCCGCCCCTGCATGCCAGACATGAAACCCGTCATCGGCGCAGTACCCCACACCCCAGGCCTATGGTGCGCCTTCGGCCACGGCCATCAAGGCTTCACGCTGGGTCCGGCAACCGGCGAACTATTGGCAGCGATGATGACGGGCACGAAGCCAAGGATAGACATGGCCCCGTTTGCGCCCGGACGTGAGTTTGTTTGAACATGCTGCCAACGTATGACGTATCCACATACGGTGCAAAGGATGAAACCAATTACGCCCTATCACCCTGATCACCCCGGTTCGCCGATGACAAACCAAGAAAAACACATGCCATTTACCTCGATAAAACTTGAATCGCAAGTCACCGGCAATATCGGCATGTACTTCGTTTGCTACAAACTTTCGCAGCTAGGCTGGAATGTGATGCCAACGTCGCGGAATGCCAGGGGCATCGACATTATTATATATAGCAAGAACGGCCACGCCTTCAAAGGCATTCAAGTCAAATCCTTATCAAAACGCAATCCCGTACCGCTTGGCAAATCCATTGAAAAAGTCATGGGCGACTTTTGGGTGATCGTCAACAACGTAAATGATGAAAAACCAAATGCCTTCATTATGCTGCCAAAGGAAGTAAGGGAATTAGCGCATAAGGGCGAGAAAGATGGAGTGTTTTCGTATTGGCTTCAACCAAAGTCGTATGACGCACCTGATTTCAAAGATCGATGGGATCGCATCGGACATGGGCACGACTAATTTTACCCACCGACATACCTACATTTAGTCTGTAGGTCGGATGAGCCGCAGGCGTTATCCGACGGATGAAAGACACCACCCGCAAGCATCACGCCCACGTGCGGTCACAATCAATGCAGCTTCTTTTTCAGCTTGAACAACTCGCCCTGGGCATGCAACAAGGTATCGCGCATCCTGTCGTCCACCTCAGCCGCATCTTGCAACGCCATCTCCGCGCGATGGCCGATCTGTTCAAGGTCATTGACGCATTCAACGATCTGCTTGCTATCGTTCGCATCGAAATCGGACATGGCCTTGTCCGTATGCTGCTTCCACTCGATAACGCACTCCTTCAGCTTCTGCGGCAGCTTCGCGTTGGCGTCGCAACTCCTGGCCACTTCATCAATCTCATGTTCAATGCGCACGAGCCTTCGTTTGATTTCACTCTGTTGCAACATGATGGCTTCCTTTACAGGTTGACGCTGCTGTTAACGGGATGCATTGCCAAGACACAAGGCATGGCCGCGCCGGAAATGGCAAAGGCATTGCCAATCGGCAGGATTTACCTAGACGCATACAATTTTGAATACGCATCGGCGATGAAGTTCCGTGCCCGGGGATAAATCGGGATTGATCGCCATCCCTGCAGACACGCAATCCGTGAAAACGTCCTTTCCTTTGCAAACGTTTGCCCTCGATGAGTGATGACTTCCCCATCTCTTGACTGCCACGTCGCCGATGGCAACGATTTTGCCGAAATCGATTCTCGGCGGGTTAAAATCGATTCGAGCTGTGCTCCTATGCCAAGCAAATTACTTTAAAGAAACACACCTTGCCCCTCATAACGATCAGGATTCGACCATAAACGCACGCGCCTGCTGGGGAAGGAAAATGGTAAGAAAAAAGCCTGGGATGCCAAATGTATCTGAATCCCTCGTGCCAGATTCAAATTTGTAAGCATCCGTTTCAGCTCGCGACAAAGCTTTGGTAACCGCCATACATCCAATCAACTCGCAATCCTGGACAAACTTGTCATAATCGGCACCCAATAACAATCGGAAAACGTAGAACATGGATGAACTTTTAAGCCTTAAAGGACTTATAACTATAACCGTAAGTAGCCTGATTTCTATCAAAGCACTCCGTATCAACTTTCGCGTCAGCAAGGACATAAATGTAGGAGGAAACGGCAACACCGTTATTGTCAACCAGGCACTCGCTCCTACACAGAAGAGCTTCAAGTTACTCTGGCAAATATTAGTCTCCACAATTGCACTTACCTACCCTCTGCTCGGATCTCATTACAATTCTATTTTGGCGATACTGGCGCTTATCTGCACGCCATTGGCAGTCATATCATTTATAGTAACTGTTCGCGGATTTGGACTATCGCGGCTCCCCGATATTTTTTATATTGTTGGCACCGCGCTTTCGTGCTGGCTAGCGTTCCATTCGATTGCCTATCTGGGCTACACAGTAAGCGAGGCATCAAAAATTTATCCCGCCATAAGCTATTTGGGACAAAATGGCCTATCGTCCATTGCACCACTAACGACATTGACTGGCGTCGTAATCCCTCTTGCATGCAGCTGCTTGACAGTGATCGGTTTCGCAGCACTTTCTCTGTCTTTGCTTTACTTTGTATTTGCCTACCTCACGGCACGGAGTTTCGACGATGCGGTCCGATTTTCTCTTCGATATGGAGTGATGGCGATTTTGGGCTTCTTCGTGGCATGTAGTGGATTTACCGCTTTGGGTTTTCGAAATTTTCCCTACATAAGAGATCTACTTGTATCCGTCATGCCAACATGAAGTTTAATAGGGAGAGCGGCATGAAGCGATCGCATTAGAAATTCAAATCCAATAACTGCGGAATCGAATGTCCGCATAATTCATCGTCTTAATTCGCAAAAATAACCATCCAAAGGAAGCCCATGATTGACGCCGGATTTGTGCAGGAAATCGGCAAGCTCATTGCCCCAATTGCCGTCACGGCGCTCATCGGCCTCTTGTTACTTCGCCGAATAGAGGGTGTTAAAGCTTTGGTTGCGAAGGAAGCAGAATTCCATAAAAAATGGGGAGAACAATTTTTTGAATGTAGTCAAAAATTCATGCAGGCAGTCGAAAGGGAATTGGCCATATTGACAAGCCTAGCTAATTTCAAATTGGGCGATGAGAACGAATGGTTCGAAGTTGAATTGCGACATGAATTATTTCGATTGATTCCAACTATAATGGAATTGGATCTTCGTATTCGAAGGATTGTAGAGTTTGCTCCCTCATCTTGCTATGCGGTCAAAAATGCGTCAAGTGAATGCATCAAACTTACGAGCGCATTAATTTCCTCGCGGCAGGGAAGCCTTGATGACATCATCAAAAAAATAGATGAATTCAACAAGGCATCCATTAACGCACATGCCGAAATGCTTCGCATAAGCCGCGAACAGTAGAATTTGAACGCCCAAACATGTCGCCCTACACCAAAAGCCATCACACCTCGGAAGAATCGGCCATCCCATTTTCCATCACACTGCCGATCCGGCCAAATTTGTCAAACCCGTCAAATCCCGCGTAAAATGTGGGTCGCGCGGGTGTAGTTTAATGGTAGAACGGCAGCTTCCCAAGCTTCATACGAGGGTTCGATTCCCTTCACCCGCTCCACTTCCTTCCCCTCAATTTCCCTGGCTTGTTGTCGCGCAGATTGCTTCTGCGAGCGATATCCGATTGCATCGTCGCGACGGCGAATACAAAAAAGCCCGGGCACGCTCGGGCTCTGCTGCACTACACAAGGACTGCCGAAAACCTATGCGGCCATGGGCAACGAGGTGCGGATCAGATGATCGAAGGCCGAGAGCGATGCCTTGGCGCCCTCGCCGGCGGAGATGATGATCTGTTTGTAGGGCACCGTCGTCGCGTCGCCCGCGGCGAACACACCTTCCACGCTGGTCTGGCACTTCGCATCGATGATGATTTCGCCGAAGCGGTTCAACTCCACCGCACCCTTGAGGAATTCGGTATTGGGCACCAGGCCGATCTGCACGAACACGCCTTCGAGTTCGACGTGTTGCGATTGGCCTGAGGCACGGTCGGTGTAGGTGAGGCCGTTCACGCGCGTGCCGTCGCCGCTGATTTCCGTGGTTTGCGCTTCGGTCTTCACGGTGACGTTGGGCAGGCTCTTCAACTTTTGCACCAACACCGCATCGGCCTTCAGCTCTGCGCCGAACTCGATCAGGGTGACGTGCGCCACGATGCCGGCCAGGTCGATCGCCGCTTCCACGCCGGAGTTGCCGCCGCCGATGACGGCCACGCGCTTGCCCTTGAACAGCGGGCCGTCGCAGTGCGGGCAATAGGCCACGCCGCGGTTGCGGTATTCCTGCTCGCCCGGCACGTTCACGTTGCGCCAGCGCGCGCCGGTGGAGAGGATGACAGAGCGTGCCTTGAGCACGCCGCCTTCCTCGGTATGAATTTCGACGTAGCCGCCGCTTTGTTCAGCCGGCACCAGGCGCCCGGCACGCTGGCGCGTCATCACTTCCACGCCGTATTGGCGGATGTGGCTCTCCAGGTCGGCCGCGAATTTGGGGCCTTGCGTTTCCAGCACGGAGATGTAGTTTTCGATTCCCAAGGTGTCGTTGGTCTGGCCACCGAGGCGCTCGGTCAGCACGCCGGTGCGGATGCCCTTGCGTGCGGCATAGATGGCGGCTGCGGCGCCGGCCGGCCCGCCGCCGACCACCAGCACATCGAACGGCGCCTGCGCGTTGAGCTTGGCCGCATCGCGCGAGCCGGCATTGGTGTCGAGCTTGGCGAGGATTTCTTCCACACTCATGCGGCCCGATGCGAAATTCTCGCCGTTCAGGAACACCATCGGCACGGCCATGACGTTGCGCCGTTCGACTTCTTCCTGGAACAAGGCGCCGTCGATGATGGTGGTGCGGATGTTGGGGTTCAATGCCGCCATCAGGTTCAAGGCCTGGACCACGTCGGGGCAGTTATGGCATGAGAGCGACATGAATACTTCGAAGTGCAGCGGCTGGCCATCACGTCCGGACAACGCGCGGATCTGCTCGATCACATCAGCCTCGACCTTGGGCGGATGGCCGCCGACCTGCAGCAGCGCCAGCACGAGCGAGGTGAATTCGTGGCCCATGGGGATGCCGGCAAACTCCACGCGCGGCGCTTCGCCCCGGGCGGCGATGCCGAACGAGGGCTTGCGCGCGCGGCCGGCGTCTTCGCTGATGCGGACCTTGTCCGAGCATTCGCCGATGTCGGCGATCAAGCCATGCAGTTCGCGGCCGGCGTCGCTGTCGTCATAGGCGGCGACGAGTTCGATGGGGCGCTGCAGGCGTTCGAGGTAGGCCTTGAGCTGGCCCTTGATGTTGCTGTCCAACATGATGCGGTTCTCCGATGCGTCAGGGGTTAGGGTGCAGAGAGCCGAGGCTCAAGGCTGCGTAAAAACGGGAAAATTCCGAGAAAAACCGAAGGAATTTCTGGAAAAAATTTCAATAATCGCGGCGCAAAGCGGACAAAAAACAGGAAAAAACAGAAAAATCGACCGCTTCGCGCCTCGGGTCGGCCGCCGGTTTTCGGCAGCCTTGCAGTCCAAGGACCGATCAGATCTTGCCGACCAGATCCAGCGACGGGGCGATGGTCTTGGCGCCTTCCTTCCACTTGGCCGGGCAGACCTGGCCGGGGTTGGCGGCCACGTATTGCGCCGCCTTCAGCTTGCGCAGGGTTTCCTGCACGTCACGCGCGATGGCGTTGTCGTGGATCTCCAGCGTCTTGATCGTGCCTTCGGGGTTGATGATGAAGGTGCCGCGCAGCGCCAGGCCTTCTTCGGGGATGTGCACGCCGAAGGCATTGGTCAATTGGTGCGTCGGGTCGCCGATCAGCGGGAAACGCGCCTTGCCGACGGCCGGGCTGGTTTCGTGCCAGACCTTGTGGGCGAAATGCGTGTCGGTCGTCACGATGTAGACTTCGGCACCGGCGTCGCGGAAGGCGGCATAGTTCTCGGCCGCGTCTTCGACTTCGGTCGGGCAATTGAAGGTGAAGGCCGCCGGCATGAAAATCATGACCGACCACTTGCCTTGCAGCGATTGCTCGGTGACTTCAATGAACTTGCCGTTGTGGAAAGCTTGGGCCTTGAACGGGGCGACTTGGGTGTTGATGAGAGACAAGATGCAACTCCTTACAAGAGGGTTTATAAAGCAAAGCTATCAATTCATGTAATGCTGTAGATGAATTGTATGGTGCATCGCACGATCCATCAAATCGATTGATTCTCTTATTATAATAGTTTTTTCAAATGAGGTTGGCAGCTACGCCATGGTCGCCGATGCGACAAGGCATGGCGCAATGTTGTTGCCTGGGGTCAATACATCGTCGTGCGAAGGCCTGCATTGAAGGAAAAAAATATGTCCCCCAATGTCAAATCGGACCACAGGCAGCTATTTTTGTTTCTGCCGAATCCCGGCCGAATTTCAGCCGAATTCCAGCCGAATCCCGGCCAAATCCCGCCCGAAACACGCGGACTTCCGGATTGGCCTTGCAGGAATTGGAATGTAAAGGGAGTATTGATGTTTGCCGGCTTCCCTGGCCGTCTCGCCGCCAGGCTGCCTGCGGCGCAAGAAGCCGCGATCACGGCTTCTTGCGCATTTGTCCGTCAGGGGCCGACGGTGACAAAAACCAGGCGCGGATCGCTGGTCAGTGCCGTCATCATCAGGCCGTCGGACGAAATAACCATTTGCCGCTGCAACAGGTTTTGCGCGTAGCCGGCAAATTTGAAGCTGGTCAGTATGGCACCCGACGTGGAATACACCCAAACGTCGTAGGTCGAATACCAGCCCGAAATCCCGCAATAGACGCGGCCGTCGACGCCGACTTCGACATTGTTCGGATAGGCGTCACCGCCCGGCAATGCGCCGATCAGCGTCATGGACTTGGGATCCACCTGAGAGCAGTGGTAAGGCGCGCCATCGGCAGTGTATAGCCTGGTCCCATCGGGGCTGACCGCGATGTCGGCGCCGTTCGAACCGGTGCTTCCCCCGCCCAGATATTGGTGCATCAGGGTGCCGCCGGACATATCGGAATAGTCGAGGCTGTCACCGGCATAACCCGATGGGCTGTAGCCTTCGTCCTGGCTGTAAATCATGTTGCCGTTTGCGGATGCGGACAGCACGCCGAAGAGGTTGGTCTGGGCCAGAACGGCGCCATCTGCCGTATATGCCGTGCCGTCGCCCACCAGAACGATCTCCTTGCCGTTCGGGTGCACGCTCACGAGGTGGGTGCGTTGCGTGGTCGCATAGGTGACGGGCCAGGACTCAAACAGCGTCTGCATCGTCAAATCGACCACAACCATGGTGCGCGACGCGGTATCGAGCACGTACAGCCTGTCGCCATTGGCGGAAACGGCCATGTCGCCTAACGCTGCGCCCAAGCCGGACATCGTGCCTACCTTCTGCTGGGTATAGACATTGTAGATGTCGATGGAGGTGCCGCCGTTGTTGGTATAGGCCAGCGGGCGGATGGTGTCGGCGATGACCTTCGTGTACGTCTGGGTCAGCTTCACGATACCGCTCGGTGTGGTCGAGCCGTTCCAGAGGGCGACCTTGATCGTCACCGGCTGTACGGAAGTGCTGCCCGGCGTGACGGTGACTGTGGCGTAGCTGATCGCGTCAACAGGCAGGCCGGAAGGATTTGCCGTCAGCGTCAGCAACGAGCCGCCGCTTCCCGTCGTGCCGCTGCCGGTGACGGTGAGCCAGGACTGGCTGGATTGTGCCGTCCAGGCCGTGCTGGCGCCGAAGTTGTCGGTCAGGTTGACCGTATGCGTGAGACGGGACCAGCCGGGCACGGCGGTCAATCCGATGCCGATTTCCGAAGACAGCAATTTGTGCGTATCGACGTTCAATGTCAGGTTGACCGGCACCGCCAAGCTGTCGCCGTTGACCTTGGCGTTGACGCTTGCCACCGCAGTGGTGGAGCCGACACTTGCAGCCGCCGGATTCGGCGTCAGCGAGATTGACGTGCCGCTTGCCCCGAGGCTGCCGCTCTGGGCGCTTGCCGACAGCCAGCCGGGCAGGTTCGTCAGCGTCCACGGCCAGCTGTTCGAACCGGTGTTGAGCGTCATGTTCAAGGCTTGGGGCGAGAAGCTGCGTCCGGCCGGGCCGCCGAAGCTGATCGTCGAGGACGACGTGCCGAGCGTGGCCTGGACCAGATTGAGCGACACCGGTATGGACAGCGACGTTGCGCCTTGCGAGGCAACCGTGACGTTACCCGTGTAGCTGCCGCTGGCAAGCGGCCCCACCGTGGGGTCGATCCCGATGTTGACGGTACCGGGGGTCACGCCCGTAGTCGGCGTCACCGAGAGCCAGGAACTGCTGCTGCTTGCGCTCCAGGGGTCGCTGGCATTTCCGCTCAAACTGAAACTGACGGGTTGTGCGGGAATCGGCGCGCCATTGACGGCCGTGAAATTTGCCGCGCCGGAAGTGATCTGGAACGAGGTCGCCAGGACGGTAAGCGAAACAGGAATCGTGACAGTTTGCCCGTCTTTCGAATTGACCACGATATTTCCCGAGTAGTTGCCGGCCAACAGGCTGGAGGTCAGGAAATTGATGGAGAACGAGCCGCTGCCGGTGCCGCCGCTGACGCTGGGCTGCATCCACGCTACGCTGGACGTGGCGCTCCAGACCAGCGTCGGCCCCTGGACGGACACATTGATCGAAGGCGTCGTGGTGCCGGAATAGGCGGTGACCACGGTCGATTGCTGCGGGCTGGCGACGAGCGCGGCAGCAGCGATGTGAACATTGTATGGAAGCGAGAATGGCGATCCCGGCAGGGGCGATTTGCATTGACTGTCGCTGCACAGGGAAATGGACAGATTCCCCTGATACTGGCCCAGGCCCACCGTCGCCGATGTGTGCAAGGTGATCGCGTAGGCATTATTGCCGCTCGCGACGAGATTTTGATCGGCCGTGAAGATGCTGTTGGGATCGCTGACGGCGGCATAGACATTCGCCTTCCCGGCGAACTCCGACGCATTGGTGGCGCTCACCGTCACGACGGTCGTCAGGGAGGTCCCTGCCTGATAATTCAGCGAGACGCTTGCGGGAGAAAAACTGACGCCCTTGGCCGCATTGCCGAGATTCGCCACCGCTGTGTTGACGGTAGTCTCATAGGAGCCGGTATTGGTGTAGGCCGTCACGCCGCTTAGCATGGTGCGGGCCGAGGTGGCGGCGTTGGCGCCGACATACTGGCTGGTGGCGTTCTGGCTTGCCACCTGGCTGGAAAAATAGCTCGCTACGGTCAGCCTGTTGTTGACCAGCGTGGTGTCCAGTTGTCCTTGCGCAGTCTGGTTCTGCAATGCGCCGGCCATGATGGCCAGTGCGGCATCACCCGGGGTCAGGGACCCGGAATCGATTGCATTGACCCAGAACGACAAGCCCGAAGGAGCAGGCTGGCGGTTGAGTCCGTTCTGGAACACCGCCTGGACGAAGGCGGTTGTGCTCTGCGATCCATAGAGGGCTTGGGATTCGCTGCTCTTGCCGAAACTGTCGATCAATGCCCTGACCGTCGCATTCGTTTGGTAGGCGGCGTTAAGCCCTGTGACGTCGGTCGGTGCGGAGACGCTCAGGAGTGTGTTTTCGAAGTTGCTCAACCCCGCCGGATCCGCCGGCCGGCCAAAATAGGCAACGTATAGTCCTTCCACCACCGTTTCATAGTCGCCTGCCGATGCCTGCAGTTTGGCGCTACGGGGCAATTCCTTGTTGCTGCTTCCCGTGCTGCCGGAGTTGCCGCCGCATCCGGTCATGATGCTTGCTAATGATAAGGCAACGGCAAATGCGATGGATTTTGTGCGCATAAAGTTTCTCTCGCTCCAGAAGGGAGCGTCCGGGAATTCTCAGAATGGGGAGTAAAACGAAAAAGCTGATCGGGAAGATATCAGGATTTCTAAGAAAATGGAACAATCGTGAAGAAAGGTGATCTCTCTAGTTAACATTGTGATTTGCCATATAGCGAGTTGAAAACTCAAGTGGGGCGGCCGATAAGGTCCGAGGCGGGCCGGGCCGCTTTGGCACATCGTCAATGTCGATGTGCCAAGCACGAGGCAGACACAATTGGATGCAAATAGTAACAAAAAAACAATTTTTGAACGCCGAACAACAATCCCCTGCTGCGACGTCTTTGGCAATGTCTCATTGCCAACGGCCTGCCCGATTTCACCAGACCGATCCGTAGGGAGTGCTTCATTTCCCTGTAAAATCGCGGCTTCGCAGCATTGCGCGGCACAAGCAGGGCCATCGGCCGGCCCGCGCCACCAATTTCATCATGTCAAACCACCCCCCCAAGGACACGCGGTCGAAACCGCTGTTTTACGACCCGACCGAACACCGCATCCGCAGTTTCGTCACGCGTGCGGGACGGCTTTCGCCGGCCCAGGCGCGCGCCATCGACACGCTCGGGCCACGCTTTTGCCTGCCGTACCAGAAAGGCTTGCTCGATGTCGATCAGGCCTTCGGCCGCACGGCGCCGGCCATTCTGGAAATCGGCTTCGGCATGGGCGGCACGACGGCGGAGATCGCAGCGGGCATGCCGGAAAAGAATTTCCTTGGCGTCGAGGTGCATACGCCCGGTGTCGGCAGCCTGCTCAAGCTGATCGGTGAAGAGCAACTGGAAAACATCCGCGTCATTCAGCACGATGCGGTGGAGGTGCTGACCAATATGATCGCGCCCGCCTCTCTTGCGGGCGTGCACGTGTTCTTTCCCGACCCCTGGCACAAGGCGCGCCACAACAAGCGCCGTTTGATCCAGGGACCGCTGGTGCAGATGCTGGCATCGCGCCTCGCCCCGGGCGGTTACCTGCATTGCGCGACCGATTGGGAAGAGTATGCGGTGCAGATGCTAGAGGTGTTGAATGCGGAACCGGCATTGCGCAATACCGCAGAGGCTTATGCGCCGCGCCCGGCTTACCGACCCGTGACCAAGTTCGAGAACCGTGGCTTGAAGCTGGGCCACGGGGTTTGGGACTTGGTATTTGAGAAGCGCTAAGCGAGCGATTCGATCAGCGAGATGATCTCGCTGCCGTAAGACTCCAGCTTCTTCTCGCCCACACCCGACACGCCGCGCAATTCGGCCAGGCTGGTCGGCCTGACTTTGGCAATCTCGCGCATGGTCGAATCGTGGAAGATGACGAAGGCGGCCACGTTGTGCCGGCGCGCCGCTTCCATGCGCCACCAGCGCAGTTTTTCGAACAGCGCGGCTTCCGCCGTCGACAATCCCGCTTCCGCGTAATCCTTGGCCGTGCCGCGGCTCTTGCTGCGCTTTTGCCGTTCCGGCTTTTGGTATTGGCGCATCTGCACCGCTTGTTCGCCGCGCAAGACGGGGCGCGCCAGTTCGGTTAATTTGAGCGAGTTATAGGCGTCGTAATCGACCGCGACCAGGCCCAGCGCGATCGCCTGGCGCAAGATCGCGCGCCATTCGGCATCGCTCCGGTCGGCGCCCACGCCATAGGTCTGCAGCCGCTCATGCCCCCATTGCTTGACCTTTTCCGAATCGGCGCCGCGCAGCACGTCGATCACATGGCCCGCGCCGAAACGCTGGTCGGTGCGGTAGATGGCCGAAAGCAGTTTTTGCACCGGCACCGTGGCGTCGAACGACACGGCGGGGTTCAGGCAGGCATCGCAATTGCCGCACGGCCCGGCCTCCTGGCCGAAGTATTCGAGCAGGCGCGCGCGGCGGCATGACAAGGTTTCACACAGGCCCAGCATGGCGTCGAGCTTGCCGCTTTGCACGCGCTTGTAGGTCTCGTCGGCTTCGGATTCTTCTATCATGCGGCGCTGCTGCACCACATCCTGCAAGCCGTAAGCCATCCAGGCATTCGCCGGCGCGCCGTCGCGCCCCGCCCGCCCGGTTTCCTGATAATAGCCTTCGATGCTCTTGGGCAGATCGAGGTGGGCCACGAAGCGCACGTCGGGCTTGTCGATGCCCATGCCGAAGGCAATCGTGGCCACCATGACGATGCTTTCCTCGCGCAGGAAGCGCGATTGGTTGGTGGCGCGCTGCGGCGTCTCCATGCCGGCATGGTAGGCCAGGGCGCGCACACCGTGCTCGTTGAGGAAGGCCGCCGTCTCTTCCACCTTCTTGCGCGACAGGCAGTACACGATGCCGGCATCGCCCGCATGTTCGCTCTGGATGAAGTCGAGCAATTGCTTGCGCCCGTTATCCTTTTCCACGATCTGATAGCGAATGTTGGGCCGGTCGAAGGACGATACGAACTGGTGCGCTTGTTCAAGCTGCAGCCGCTGTATGATTTCCTGGCGCGTCTGCGCGTCTGCCGTTGCGGTCAAGGCGACGCGCGGCACGGCGGGGAAACGCTCGTGCAGGATCGAGAGCTTGATGTATTCGGGGCGGAAGTCGTGGCCCCATTGCGATACGCAGTGCGCTTCGTCGATGGCGAACAAGGCGATGCGTGCCGATTCGAGCAGGTCGAGGCAGCGCGGCGTCATCAGGCGTTCCGGCGCAACATAGACCAGATCGAGTTCGCCATTCCTGACCATGCGCTCGATGCGCAGGCTTTCGTCGAAACTCTGGGTGGAATTGAGGAAGGCCGCGCGCACGCCGACTTCGGCGAGCGCATCGACCTGGTCCTGCATCAAGGCGATCAAGGGCGAGATCACCACGCCCACGCCTTCGCGCACCAGGGCCGGGATTTGGTAGCACAGCGACTTGCCGGCGCCGGTCGGCATCAAGACCAGCGCATCGCCGCCGCCGGCCACCTGGGACACGATCTCGGCCTGCTGGCCGCGAAACACGGGATAGCCGAACACGGTTTGCAGGATGTGCAAAGCCCGTTGTTCGATTTGCTGATTCGGCATGGCGCTTCGTTGAACCTATTTCAAATGAGCAGGGCTAGGCGCCACGACGAAGACAGGTCAACTGTGCGGCAAGGAGTAGCAACGACGCCATGTTCATTTCAATCAGGTTCAGTGTAAGGCCCCCATGTTAACACCGATCAAGAGCACCACACCAAGCACGGCACGATAAACGACGAAAGGCCAGGTGGAGAACCGCTCCAGGAAGCGCATCAGGCCCCAGATGGCAACGAAGGCCGAGATGCTGGCAACGGCGATGCCGAACAAAAGCAGGCTCCAGGCCTCGGCCGGGATGTGCGCCTTGTGCAAGACCCACAGCTCTTTCAGGCCGGCCAGGGCGATGGCGGGCAGGCCGAGCAGGAAGGAGAAACGCGCGGCTTCCTCGCGCTTGAAATTGAGGAACAAGGCGGCAGTAAGCGTGGAACCCGAGCGCGATACGCCGGGGATCAAGGCGCCGATCTGCGCCAGGCCGACGATCAAGGCATCGCGCAAGCGCATCTGCTCGACCACGCGCAGGTGCTTGCATGCCACTTCGGCGATCGCCAGCAGCAGCGCCATGACGATGCAGGATGCGCCGATCACGTTCAGGCTGCGCAGCGGTGAATCGCAGGCGTTCAATACAGGCGCAAGCAGCAGGCCGGCAATGCCGATCGGGATGGTGGCCAGCACGATGGCGACGGCCAGGCGGAAGTGCTGGCTATGGTAGTCACGCGTACGTACGGCGGCAACACTGCCGAAGGCGACTTCGCGCACATCGCGCCAGAAGTAACTGACCACGGCCATCAGCGCGGCCAATTGCATGGCTGCGGAAAACGCCGAACCGGGGTCGTTCCAACCCAGAAGAGCCGGCACGATGCGCATGTGGGCGGTCGATGAAATGGGCAGCAATTCGGTGATCCCCTGGATCACGCCGAGTATGCCGACCTGGAGGTAACTGAGGGCGGCGAAGCCGATGTCGAGGCCGCTGGGACAATTGCCGGGCAAGGTGGTCTCCTGGTACAAAAAGCGAAAACAAGCGGACGCCGAAGCGATAATGCGAAAACGCGCCCGGCCGAAGGTTACCATGATAAGGGATGAAACGCGTTTTGTGATAGGCTTGGCAACTATCGCTATGATCAAGCTCGTAAAGCCAAGATTGCGAACGCCGTGAACGACCTTGTCCCCAATTCTGAAACATTGACAACAACGTCCGTTGTGGCTGGCGAAGGCGCTTTATATTTTGAGCGCTGGCGCGAGGAGTTCGGGCGCAACATTTCACGCATCGAGGCCACCACGCCGGACAGCCGGAAATTCAGGATGAGCATGCGTTCGCTATGCCTGCCGAGCCTGGTGGTGGCACAAAATGGCGGCGCGCACTGCTCATTGATGCGCACGCGCGAACTGCTCAGGGATGGGAACGATTCATTTCATTTCAGCGTTCTCACAGAAGGGCGTTGCGAATTCCGTTTCGAAGACGGGATTGCCCCGCTCAAGGCTGGCGAGGGAACGCTGTTTACCTCCCATAAATTGGGAGGATGCGTTGTCGATACCTCCCTGACAAGCCTGCACGTCAAGATCAGCCGCGACGTCGCCAAATCCATTGCCCCGGCGATCGAGAACAAGTATCTTCAGATTGTCAGTACCGCCAACCCGTCTCTGCGTATTTTTATATCTTATCTCCAGGCATTGTTGTCCAGCAGTGAAAGCGTACCCGCATCGCTGCTGGCGTTGGCAGACAATCAGTTGCGCGAGATCCTGGCCCACATGCTCGATCCGGCCAGTGACTTGGCGCGCGCAGCGCCCTACGGCGGGGGCAAGGCGGCGCGGTTGCGCACCATCCTGCAAGACATCGAGCACAATCTTACCGACTCGGATTTGAGCGCAGCGAGCGTGGGACAGCGCCTTGGCCTGTCCGGACGGTATGTTCAACAACTGTTTGAAGGCGCCGGCCTGTCGTTTTCCACCTACGTCTGCGAATTGCGTCTTGATCGTGCTCGCCGCCTGCTCGGCGATGCGGGCCACGACCATTTGCGCATCGCCGATATTTGCGCCATGGCGGGATTCAACGACCTGTCCTATTTCAACAGGTGCTACAAAGCGCGTTTCGGCCTCACTCCGAAGGACACGCGCAACGCCTGACGTGCCTTAGCCGCTTAAGCCGGCGCAGTCATATCCAACTCCAATTGGTGACTAATTCACATATTTAATGTGAAGAAAGTGACTTGTTCGTTCCAGGACAAGAAGAGTTCTCTCCAGGCAAAGAACTATCCGGAATTGTTAAATAGAATCGATAACGTTTTGTCACCACTTCGTCATCGGGCGTATTTTCCAATTTCTCAAGGATAGTCATCATGGCCGCAATCAATGCAGCATCGAGCTACAGCACTGCAGTGCAGGAGCTTTACATTACGTATTTCGGACGTCCGGCGGACTACTTTGGTCTGCAAAATTTCGAAGCGGCGCTGGCAGCGGCGAATGCGCCTATCGACATGGTGGGCTTGAATGCCGCCTACAACACCAACCCGGCAGTCAAGGCCTTGATCGACAGCTTCGGCACCAGCCAGGAATCGGCCAATCTGTATGGCAGCGGCAATACGAGCAATTTCGTCAATGCCATTTTTGAAAACCTGTTCAATCGCCCACCTGCGGTGGCTGGGCTCAGCTTTTGGGTCAATGCCATTGATTCCGGGCAAGTGACCAAGGGCGATGCGGCACTGGCCATTGCGGCAGGCGCCGCCACCAACACCACGGCCCAAGGGGTAATCGATGCCGCAACCGTTGCCAACAAGGTGGCCGTTGCGAGCGAATTCACCACGGACCTCGGCGCCTCATCGACGTCCATTGTGGCTTATAGCGGTGCCGATGCCGCAGCGATCGCGCGCGGGCTGATCGCCGGTGTCACGAACACGACCGTACCTGCCAATGATCAAGCGACCGTCCAGCAAGCGGTCGACACGATCACCAATAGCGTGGGCGGCAACATATTCAATCTGACGACCGGCAGCGATAATGTCGTCGGCGGTCCTGGCAACAACACCTTCAACGCGGTATTGGATAATGCTGCCGGCCTTGCGGCGGGTAGCCAGGCGGCTACGCTGAACGCATTCGACAAGATTACCGGCGGCACCCTGTTGAACACGTTGAATGTTTCCGATTTCGGCCTGGGTTACGCGATGCAAATCCCGACCAGCGCCGTCATTACCGGAATTACCGCGCTTAATGTCAGCTCCCTCGAGGCGGTAGGCGTCAATATCGGCGACGTGCAGGATTTCAGCACATGGGACGGGCTGGCCTCGGTCAATGTGAAAACGTCCTCCGGCGACGACTTTATCCGCGTCGGCACCAATACAACCTTGACCGTCAAACAGGTTTCCGCCAGTGGCGAAGTCTTTACTTACGGCGGTTCCACGGTCAGCGTGAACGATGCGGCAACAGGCTTTGCGCAGATTGCCGGCGGCGCCGCCACTACGTCGGTCAATGTCAACGGCGGCTCGGTTGCCATTTTCGACCTTCATTCCTCGCAATGGGGCGGATTGACGCCGGGCGCCAATACCATCACCACGGTTTCCTTATCCTCGATCATCAGCGAAACGGTAGTCATCGACAGTGACGCGTTGACATCGCTTACGCTTACCGGTGGGGACGATGCCCCGATCCTGGTGCACGCGGCTGCCGGACCGCGCACGTTGACACTCAACCTGGACGGCTACAATACGTTAATGGGCAACATAGTCGCCGACGAAACGGCAACCACGATCAACATCAATTCGGGGGCATACGCGAATTCCCTGTCCCTAGGAGCGGCTGCGGCAACGGCGATCTTTTGCGACGTCGCAACGCACTTGGACATCGGAGCCGATGCCATTCCGTCGAATTTCTATGCGCCTCTCGCGAAAAACCTGACCATTTCGGGAGCAGGTTCCTTTTATGGCGATCTGAACGATTTGTTCGCAACGGCTGCAGTCGACGCCAGCGCATCGACCGGGCAAATCACGGTTGTGCTGGCGGCGGGCCAATCCTTCACGGGAGGAACCGGCCAAGACATCGTTACCGTCGGTTCCGGTCAGACGGGAGCGGTGGCCGGCGGTTCCGCTTCCAATAACGAAATCGTGCTGAACAATATTCCGGCCGCCAGCGAAGCGACGCTGGCTCCGTTCACCCACTTCACGACTCTAGGCATCGCCGGCTCCACCTACGGCGTGTTCAATCTCGCCAACACCGGCTACAACGCGTTCGATGTGCAGGGATACGCCCCGCTCAGCGGCCCCGTCACTTTCACCAACGCCGCCAAGAATTCGTCGCTGAGCGTGGATAGCACAGACGCCAATATCATCACCTTGCAAACCAGTGACACCACGGGAGCGAGCGACGACGCTACAGTACATATCGGCAGCGCCGCGTCGATTGGCGTCGATGCGATACAGATCACGCTGGAAGACAGTCTTTTTGTCGGCACCGGCACGGTCAACCTGATCAGCAACTCATCCAATGCCCAGACCAATACCATTGAAACGTTGGGGGACAACAACCTGATCACCTTCAGCCTGAGCGGCAGCGCGGCGCTGAATATCCTGGTGCTTAACGACATATCGAGCACATTGACGATCAACAACGTCGCCGGGGCTTCACACAGCACCATATCCGAACTGACAGACAACAATTTGACCTCGTTGACATTGGGCGGCACGCAAGCGATCACAATGAACGCGCTGACCAGCACGTCGCCCACTTTGACAGTGACCGACGGCGACGCGGCTTCAGTTGCCATCGGCAATGCTGTCTTTGCCGACACGGCTCTGACGTCGGCCACCTTTAGCAATACCTCGACGACTGGAACACTCAGCTTTGGCGGCCCTGGCGCCACGCCGGAGACGGGGCTGGCGACCCTGAACCTGAACGGCAGCGTCGAAATCAATTTCAACGGTGTTGCAGTCACATCCGGCATTACCGTTGCAGGATCCACAGACAACGCAAGCGTGGATTTTAATGCGACCGGCGCCGCGACTGCGGCTGGCAAGACCGACAGCGTTACCTTGGGCAACGGTTCCGACGTCGTGGTGTTGGGTGCCGGGGCGCCCACCTCGACCCAAACCGTCGTGCTCGGCAATGGCTCAACCGATACGGTGATGTCTGCCAGCACGGGAACGGTGAATATCACGGTCGGCACCGGCGCCTCTTCCTTCGATTCCATTCAGGCGACCGGTGCAGGCGCCACCGTTCACGTGACGGCCGGCAATGGCTCGAATGTCATTCTGGCAGACGGAGCCGCGGCATCGGTCAACGTCGTCGCCGGCACCGGCCTCAATACTATCTACACCGGAGCCGGCGCAAGCGGTTCAATCACAGTGGGCGCTCATACCGGCACGGATGCCATCACGATTGGATCTTCAGGCACCTCCCTGACCCACATCATGTCAATCAGCGGCTTGAACAATGCGCTCATCGACTCGATTTCATTTAGCGATGTCAATCAACTGGTTGGATTTACACAGGTCACGGCGGCCAACGTCGTCGCTTCGGGCGGCGATACCACGCAGTTGGCAAGCTGGGTTGCGGCCGCCGACGGTTTAGGTGGATTCGTCGCCGGCGCGGCGCACGGCGTCGATTGGTTCCAGTTCCAGGGCAATACCTATATTCTGGAATCCGTGGCCGGCGCCACGCACGATGCCGGCGCGGGCGCTGCAGGCAATACCTTGGTCGAATTGGTCGGTACCGGCTATACCTTTTCACATACAACGGCAAATGCAACCGGTGCGTTGTTTTTGTTGGGCTAAACGAGATCGGTTATTGAAGGGCCATGACCGGCCGCAATGCCGGTCATGGCTTTTTTTGGGCGCCGATATGAGTATCAACTCACAAATACATTGTGAAGAAAGCGACACGCCGGGCCTGCCCCCTTCCTCCGTCGCCAGCGCCTGATCGCTGGTGACGCCCCGCATGGCATGCGTCTGGGCGAAGAAAGTCAGCACTGCCTCTGGGCCGAGCGTGGCCCAATTTCCGAAGCAAATCAACAGGTAGCCGCACCCAAGGCTTGATTGTTCCGTTCAAGACTTTATTCGAACGAAACCAGTACATTTCTTGACGCCAAAGGCCAAGGGGTTTATATTACTGACTCATGAGTAAGTTATTATTTACCGAGGGCATGGCGCCGTGAACATGGATTGCCCGATCAACAAGATCAAGGGCCGCTGGGAGCGGCGCAAGGAAGCACGTCCGCAGGAATTGCTGGCGGCGGCGCTGGACCTGTTCGTCGAGCGCGGCTATGCCGCGACCCGGCTGGACGATGTGGCGGCCAAGGCCGGGGTGTCCAAGGGCACATTGTATTTGTATTTCACGAACAAGGAAGACTTGTTCAAGGCGGTGATCCGCGAGCATTTGCTGCCGGTGCTGGCCGAAGCCGAGCAAGCCATGGTTCATTTCGAGGGCCATAGCCGCGACCTGCTGCGTGATTTGATGATGCGCTGGTGGAATCACATGGGCGAAACCCAGCTCTCCGGCATTACCAAGCTGATGCTGGCCGAATCGGGCAATTTCCCCGAGGTGGCGCAGTTCTACCACGACGAGTTCATCATGCGCGGCAACGCCATCATCCAGCGTGCGCTGGAACTCGGGATGGCGCGCGGCGAATTGCGCCGGCTCGACCCGGAGCAGGTGACGATGGTGGTGGTGGCGCCGATGATCAAATTAATGCTATGGAAACACTCGTTCGCCACGTGCCAGGTGCAGCAGGTGCCGCCGGTCGAGTTTTTGAATACCTATATCGATATCCTTTTCAACGGCTTGCTGATGCCGGAAAAAGGTGTTGAAAAATCGACCGAAAAATCAGTCGAAAAATCGCTCGAGAAGCAAGCCGGGACATAAGCGGAAAACAGGCCAAACCCGGTCGGCCGCAACGCTTGACGCCCGTTTTTGATCGTCTATCCCTTGAATTTGACGGACTGTCGCATGGTAGCAGCGCGGCTGCGGCCGGCTGGTTAAGATGGCGGCCAATGAAGAGGTGGCAGCGGAGGGGTGACAGCGAGTACAGCAAAAACGACCCTGCAAAGGGCAGCGCGCTGCAATTCAACGATAAAATGCCATCTTTCTTCACTACTTCGAGTGGTCACCATGAATATCGAAAAAGCCCGCTTCAACATGATCGAACAACAGATCCGTCCGTGGGACGTGCTGGATCAGGACGTGCTGGACCTGCTGGTTGTGGTCAAGCGCGAGCAATTCGTCCCGCAGGCCTACAAGGACCTGGCTTTCTTCGACACCGAAATTCCCCTGCCCTGCGGCGAGAACATGCTGACTCCCAAGCTCGAGGCGCGCTTGCTGCAGGAAGCCGACGTCAAGAAGCATGAGACCGTGCTGGAAATCGGTGCCGGTTCGGGCTATATGGCGGCACTCCTGGCACACCGCGCACGCCACGTGACGACGGTCGAGATCCAGCATGAATTGAAGGCGCTGGCCGCGAAGAACCTGGCCGCTTACGGCGTGACCAATGTCGACGTGGCCGAAGGCGATGGCGCACGCGGCTGGGGCGGCGAATCGTATGACGTGATCATGATTTCCGGATCGCTGCCGGTGTTGCCGGAAGCCTTCCTCAAGCAATTGAAAATCGGCGGCCGCCTGCTTGCTGCGATAGGCGACGAGCCTGTCATGAGCGCGCAGATCGTCACGCGCGTCTCCGATGCCGTTTTTGAAACCGTGAAGCTGTTCGAAACCAGCATCAAGCCCCTGCAGCACGCAGCAACGCCTTCCCATTTCAAGTTCTGAGCCGGACATGCAACAGTTGACGGCTCCTGAATTGGCCCATTGGCTTGCCGACGCATCGCGCCCGCGCCCGCTATTGCTGGACGTGCGCGAATTGCGGGAATACGAGATCTGCCACATCGCCGATGTGCTGCTTATGCCGATGAATACGGTGCCGGCGCGCATCGAGGAACTGGACCCCGAGGCGGACATCGTCTGCATCTGCCACCACGGCGGACGCAGCATGCAGGTGGCGGCATTCCTCGAACGTAACGGTTTTGGCAAGGTAAGCAATCTCGCCGGCGGTGTGCACGCCTGGTCGCAGCTGGTCGACCCGGCCATGCCGACGTACTAAAACCCTGAAAGGCTGCTGCAAAATTAGTGTGGCTAGGGTGCAGCTGGGAATTCGGAGGGCATGCCTTCCGCCAGCGTAACGGTTTCCGCCTGCAAGCGGAAACGCGCCCTGCAAGGGCCGCGACGAAGACAGTACGGTTGTACGGCTAGGAGCAGCAACTACGCCACGGTAATTTTGCAGCAGCCTTTAACATTCGGAGAATGCAATGCGTATTTCCCTCACCGCCGTGCTGGTAGCCGGCGCCCTGGTCTCGATGAACGCGCAGGCGGAAGACCTGCTGCAGGTATACAAAGAGGCATTGACCAACGATCCGGTCTATGCCAGTGCCAGGGCCGCCATGGTGGCGGGCGAGGAAAAGATCACGCAGGGCCGTTCCGGGTTGTTGCCTGTGGTTGGCGTCACCGGCACGTTCTTCCATAACGGCCTGCGCGAAGATCCGACGGCGCCCGATCCCGCGCTCGGCGTCAGCAGCCTCAACACCCATTACCCGAGCAACGGCTACACCGCCACGCTGACGCAACCGCTGTTTCGCCTGGCCAATTGGGAGCAATACCAGATCGGCATATTGTCGGCCACGTCGACCGAGGCGCAATTCTCGCAGGCGCAGGAAGATTTGATCCTGCGCGTGGCGCAAGCCTATTTCGACGTGTTGACGGCGCAGGATACCCTGACTTCGATCCAGGCCAACAAGGTCGCCATCACGGAACAATTGGCGTCGGCCAAGCGCAACTTTGAAGTCGGCACCACCACCATCACGGACACCAACGAAGCGCAATCGCGCTACGACCTGGCCGTGGCGCAGGAACTGGCGGCGCAAAACGACCTGGAGATCAAGCGCACGGCATTGGAGCAGATCATCGGCCGCGCGCCGGGAGACCTGGCAACGCTGCGCCCCGGCGTCAAGCTTACCTTGCCGGAACCGGCCAAGATGGATACCTGGGTCGCCAGCGCGGAGCATGAGAACTATAACGTGGTCAACAGCCAGATCAATGTCGAGATCGCGCACCGTACGATAAAAGCAAACCGCGCCGGGCACTATCCCACCGCCGACCTGATTTTGCAAAAGGCGCATAACTACCAGGGCGGCGACAACGTCGCCTATCCCGCCGGCACCTCGGACCAAAGCAGTGTGGGCGTGCAGTGGAGCGTGCCGATCTTCTCGGGCTTCAATGTCGACAGCAAGGTGAAAGAGGCGGTGGCGCTGGAAGAGAAGTCGAAGCAGGATCTGGAGACGGCGCGCCGCGCCGCAGCGCAAAATGCGCGCCAATCTTATCTTGGCGTGGCCAGCGGCTTGTCGCAGGTGGCGGCGTATGAGGCGGCCGAAGTATCCTCCAAGTCTTCGCTGGACTCGAACCTGCTCGGCTACCAGGTCGGCATCCGCATCAACATCGATGTGTTGAATGCGCAGCAGCAGCTTTATTCGACACGCCAGACGCTGGCCAAGGCGCGTTACGATACCATCGTCAGTGGCTTGCGCCTGAAGTCGGCCGCGGGTTCGCTGAAGGAAGAGGATCTGCTGGCGGTCAATGGCTTGTTGGCGCATTGATCGATCAGTCATTACACAAAGAACCGGGTGGAAAAACCGCAGCGTGCGACGTCGGGGGATTCCACCACGTGCATGAAGAACGATGTTGACGGACATGGCGGCGGACATGGTGGGTTACGCCTTCGGCTAACCCACCCTACGATTCTACCTGCCGATGTTGGGCTTTGCTCGGCACCAGCCTACCTTGATTGATCGCCTATTGCGCCACCAGCGGCTGCAATAGCGCCATCGTGCGCTGCGCTGCGCCGCGATGCTGGGCGGCGAACGCCAGCGCCTTGATTCCCATTTCCGTGCGGCGCGCCGGGTCGTTGAGCAAGTGGACGGCTGCGCGCAGCATGGCGCGTGCGTCTTCGACGCGCAAGGCCGCGCCGGCTTCGATGGCGTCTTCGCTGACGAGACTGAAATTGAAGGTGTGCGGCCCCAACAGCACGGGTTTGCCCAGGGCGCTGGCTTCGATCAGGTTTTGCCCACCCAGGGGCAGCAGGCTGCCGCCGATGTAGGCTACGTCGCAGGCGGCGTAGTAGGTGAACATCTCGCCCATCGAATCGCCCAGGAGCACTTTCACGTCGGGTGCGACAGCGCCCTCTTCCATGCTCGACCTGCGCACCATGGACAGGCCGCGCGAAGCCACCAGCCGCGCCACGTCGTTGAAGCGCTGCGGATGTCGCGGCACGATGGCCAGCAGCGTGTCGCCCAGATCGATGTCGCGCAAGGCGTCGAGGATCATGGCTTCTTCGCCGTCGCGCGTGCTGGCGCATAGCAGCACCGCACGGGTGCCGAAGTGGCGCCGCATGGCGTCGCCGTCCTCAAGCGCATTGGCCGGCGGCTCGACGTCGAACTTGATGCTGCCGGTGACGTGGGCGTTGCGCGCGCCCAGCTCGGTCAGCCGCGCGGCATCGGCCGCGGTCTGCGCCGCGACGCAGGCGAGCGAGCGCGCCGCTTCGCCCATCAGTGCCGCCATGCGCTGCCCCTTGGCCAGCGACCGTTGCGACAAGCGCGCATTGACCAGCGCCACCGGCACGCCCTGGCGCACGCATTCTGCGACGGTATTGGGCCAGACTTCGGTTTCCATCAGGATGCAAACCTGGGGCGAAAAATGCTTGAGGAAGCGCTTGACCATGCTGCCGATGTCGTACGGCAGATAGCACTGCACCACGCGCGTGGCATAGCTGGCGAAGAGCGCACGGCCGGTCGCGCGCCCGGTGGGCGTCATGTGGGTCAACAAAATCACGTGTTCGGGATAGTGGCGCAGCAGGGCATCGACCAGCGGCTCGGCCGCGCGCGTCTCGCCGACGGAGACGGCGTGCACCCACAGCACGGGTTGGCGCCGCTCGGCGTACGACGGGCCGTGGTAATAGCCCAGGCGCTCGCCGATGTTGCGCCGATAGCCCGGCTCCTTGCGGCCGCGCCACCACAGGCGCAGCAAGACCAGGGGCAGCACCAGGCGCCAGACGAGGCTGTAAAGTGAGCGCATCATATTAGGGTACGCCCGGTCAGGCGCGTCAGGATGGCGAGCGGGCTGGCTTCGGGATGGTATTGCTGCTCCACCGCGAGATGCAGGGTTTGCTCCATCATGTATTGGCCCGACATGACGGCATGCGAGGTCTGGTCGGAAAAGCAGACCCAGACCGAGCCGGCGGCGAAGGGCATCGTCACCTGTTGCGCATGCTGCTGGTAGTCCAGGTCGGATTTCATGCCGTCATGCAGTTGCAGCATCAGGTGGTCGTATTCGCTGCGTAGGGTCTTGGTCACGTGCAGCGTATTGAGCATCCTGGCCTGCCAGGCGGAATACGGCTTGGCGCGCGGCAGGAAGCGCCGGGCTACCTGCTCGAACGGCTCGCCGACGCGCCAGACGCGCGGCACGCCTTCGGGATTGAGGTTGGTGAACACGCGCAGGATGCGTTCGCCGTAGTTGGGACGCGAGGGAAACGAATCGACGTGCAAGCGCTTGTCGTCGGCGCGCCAGGATTGCGCGCGGCTCTCGACTTGCATCGGGCGGAAGCTGGTTGGTGCGAGACGCAGCACGCCGCTGTAGCGCGGCAGGATGGCGTCGATCAGCGAGCGCGCCAGCCGGCGGAAACGCGCGATCATGGCGGCCAATTGGGCTTGTGCGGCTTCGTCGCCCATGGCGCCTTTCAACTTGCCGGAAGCGTCGAGGCTGATGTTGCGTGCCTTTGGGTCGCGCACGGCAGGGTTGAGGAAGCGTTTTTCGGTTTCGGCGAGTTCGAATGCCAGGCGCGGGAAATACAGGACTTTGCCAGCTTCGAGGGCGGCGATCCAGTCGGCGTGGACCACCTCCGGCTGCCAGTTGGTGCTATCGATTTCGATGATCTGCTGTTCCATACCGGTATTATCTACGATAGCACTGCAATGGGTATATAGCGCTACGTACTTAACAAACCATCAACCACTGCTATCACATCGGCAACACCGGGCGGTGTTCCTTCGTCGCCGAGGTTGACGATATTGGGCGACCAGTTGCCTTCGGTCTTCCAGCGCGGCGAGTCGCCGTAGATTTCGACCGTGGGCCGGCAATACGCTGCCGCCACGTGGGTCAGGCCGGTATCGACGCCCACCACCAGCGCCGCGCGTTGGGCGAGGAGGATTGCTTCCATCATGGGCAGCCTGGGCAGCACGATGGCATTGGGAATTTGCGCTTGCATCGCTTGCGCCGCCTGGCGCTCTTGCTCGCTGCCCCAGGGCAGCATGACGGGTAGGCCGCGTGCCTGCAGGTGCTTGCCCAGTTCGATCCAGTTTTGCCGTGGCCACTGTTTGGCGGCGCGCGCGGTGCCGTGGAAAAACACGGCGTAAGGTGTGTCCGGCAGCCAGGCTGAGGAGGTGGCGCGCGTCGAGGGCGGCGCGAGGTTGAATTCGGGCGGCTTGTGGTCGATCGCATAGCCCACGGCCTTGGCCGCGACGATGCGCGCGCGCTCCACGGCATGCGTGTGCAAACCGACCGGCACGCTCAAATCGTGGAACACGCGCGAGATCGGCTCATACCCCGAACCGAGCGTGGCATTGCCCAGGCCGACGCGCCGGCCGCCCACGTTCAGGCGTGCCAGGCGCATCACGATGGCGGTCTTGAGCAAGCCCTGGGTGTCGAACACGTAGTCGTAGGCCTCTTCCTGCAGTTGGCGATAGAAGGCCGCCATCTCGGCGCGTGTAGCTGTACGCAGGATGCTTTTGCGCCAGCGGCGCAAGGCCAGTGGAATGACCTTGCGCACGGCGCCGTTCAGGGCCACCAGTTCGGTGTAGGCCTCCTCGACCACCCAGTCTATCGTCGCGTCGGGATAGAAGCGGCGGATATCGGCGACCATGGGCATGTTGTGCACCACGTCGCCCAGGGACGATACGCGAACGATCAGTATTTTCAAAACAAACCGAGCCTTAGGTATAAGAATTGCGAGCTTTGCACTTATTGCCTCCCTCATCGGACCACCGCCCGCCCCATCCCCTCTCCCCTGCGTCCCTGTAGGGAGGAGCCACGCGCTTGCAGGCGCGTGTCGTTCCGTCGGCGCGAAGCATGCTTCGCGAAATCCCGACTCCACCGCCTGCGGGCGAGGGGAGCTTCGTGTCTTGAATGGCTGTCAGCCATTCAAGAAAAGATCAGAACGGCAAAGCCGCGTCGCTCTTGGCCGCGAGGATGACGCGCTTGAACTCGGCCTGGATGCGGTCGAGCGCAGCTTGCGATTCGCCTTCGAAGCGCATCACCACGACAGGCGTGGTGTTCGACGAACGCGCCAGGCCGAAGCCGTCAGGGTATTCGACGCGCAAGCCGTCTATCGTCACCACGCGGTCGGCGCCGGGGAACTTTGCGGTTTCCTGCAATTGGCGGATCAGGCTGAAGTTCTCGCCTTCCTTCAGCGGCAGTTGCAATTCCGGCGTTGACGACGATTGCGGCAGGGCGTTCAGGATGGCTGACGGGTTATCCACGCGCGAAAGCAATTCGAGCATGCGCGCGCCGGCATACATGCCGTCGTCGAAGCCGTACCAGCGGTCCTTGAAGAAGACGTGGCCGCTCATCTCACCGCCCAGCGGTGCGCCGGTTTCGCGCATCTTGGCCTTGACCAGCGAATGGCCGGTCTTCCACATCAGCGGCCTGCCGCCGCGCGCGGTGATCCAGCCGTCGAGATGGCGCGTGCATTTGACGTCGTACAGGATGTCGGCACCGGCGTGGCGCGTCAGCACGTCCTCGGCGAACAGCATCAATTGGCGGTCGGGGTAGATGATCTGGCCGTCCTTGGTGACCACGCCGAGGCGGTCGCCGTCGCCGTCGAAGGCCAGGCCGATTTCGGCATTGCCGTCACGCAGCGCGCGGATCAGGTCTTGCAGGTTTTCCGGGTGCGCCGGATCGGGATGGTGGTTGGGGAAGTTGCCGTCGACTTCGCAAAACAACTCCTCGACTTCACAACCCATGCCGCGATAGAGCGCACCGGCAAAGGCACCGGCCACGCCGTTGCCGCAGTCGATGGCGATTTTCATCGGGCGCGCCAGCTTGACGTCGCCGATGATGCGCGAGAGATAGGCTTCGCGGATATCGTGCGTGCGGTGGCTGCCCTTGCCGTGCGTGTAGTCCTCGGCTTCGATGGCCTGGTACAGCGCTTGAATGGTGTCGCCATAGATGGCTTCGCCGGCCAGCACCATCTTGAAGCCGTTGTAGTCGGGCGGATTGTGGCTGCCGGTGACCATGACGCCGGACTTGGCGTCGAGCACGTGGGTGCCGAAATACACCATGGGTGTGGCGACGATGCCGAGGTCGATCACGTCGACGCCGGCATCTTGCAAGCCTTGCGCGAGCGCGCCGGCCAGTTCGGGGCCGGAGAGCCGCCCGTCCTTGCCGATGACGACGGTGCGCTCGCCCTTCCTGATGACGGCACTGCCGAAGGCGTGGCCGATCTTGCGCGCGATCGATGCGTCGAGTGTCTTGCCTACGATGCCGCGTATGTCGTAGGCCTTGAAGATACCTTGAGTGAGAGTCAGCATAGCGATGTCAGAAAAAAGAGTTGGGGAATCGGAATCCGCTGCAAAAATCGCGCCATCCGTTTCCGGATTCATGTCACTTCTTGCGCCTGCGCAAGATCATCCAGCGCGGCGACTTGAAACGCACGATGCGCGAATACAGCCAGACATAGGAAATCACGAACAACAGGCAGAACAGGATCAGCACGAAGCTGTGGCTCCAGAACATCGTCGCCGGTGCCACGGCCATCAGGGACAGCATCCACAGATACGGCGAGGTCATGGAATTGCCCCTGGTTAATGCACGCGCGTCGTGCCGCCCGACTGCCCACAACACCAGGCGCCGGAAAATCAGGCTGTGCAAGTGTATACCGTCGGGCATGCTCGCGGGACGTCCGCGCAGGAAGATACGACGGTAGATCGAGAACAAAGTTTCAAACACCGGATACAGCAAGAGCAGCGCCGCATACCAGGTCGAGACCTGGGGATTGCGCATGACCAACATGATCGACAATTCGCCCAGCATGAAGCCGAGAAAGTAGGCGCCGCCATCGCCGAGGAAAATCAGGCCGGCGGGGTAGTTCCAGATCAGGAAGCCCGCGGTCGCGCCGGCCACCATCAGCGAGGCCACGACGATGAACTGGTCGTTGACTTGCAGGCCGACGTAACCAAGCGACAGGAACATGCAGATCGACACCACGCTTGCCAAGCCATTGAAGCCGTCGATGATGTTCACGGCGTTGGCGATGCCGGCCACGGCCAAGATGGTGAAAGGCAAAGACAACCAGATGCTGCCCAGCAATAGCGAATAGGAAAACACGCCGTCGATGTGTTCCACGCGCGCGCCCAAGAGCCACCAGCCCATCGCGGCGGCGCACATGGTCAAGAGCAGCCGGCGCGTCGGGCTGACGCTACCGGTGAAGTCTTCGACGATGCCGCCGACGAAGGCAATCGACGAGCACAACAGCATGCCCAGGATGGCTTCGCCGGTGGCCGGCGCGCGCCACATCGTCGCCAGGCCGGTCAGCACCACGGCGAAAAAAATGCCGACGCCGCCGATGCGCGGCACGACGTGGGCGTGGACTTTCTGCACCCCCGACAGATCCGAATCGAGCGCCGCGCCATGATGCTTGGCCTGCTTGATCAGGTACAGCGTGGTGAACACCGAAATAATAAAGCTGATGAGAAAGGAATTCATAAATCCGGGCGGCTGTGTTTTTGCATGTGGTTGGCCGCTTGCACCTTCTCGATGGCGGACTGGTTGATGCGCTGCTTCTCGGTATCGGAGAACCAGCCCCACTTGTTGAAATACTGGATTGCGGAGCGCGCATGGTAATACAGCAGGCGCGGATTTTTGTATGACCCCTTGCGATAGTCGTGGATTGCCGTGGCATAGGGGAAATACACGGTGCGCGACACGCGCCCGATGCGGCGCGAGAGGTCGACGTCTTCGAGGTACATGAAGAAACGCTCGTCGAAACAGCCGATGTCGCGCAAGACGGACATGCGCAGCAGCATGAAGCAACCCGAGAGCGCCGGCACGTCCATGATCTTGTCGTAGCCGCTGGAATGCATTTCGTACCAGGCCAGGCGGCCGCTGACGCGATAGAGCGCGGGGAAGAAGCGCCGTATCATCAGGTCCACCGGGTTGGGCAACAGCTTGCAGAGGAACTGTTGCTGGCCGTCGGGATAATGGATATTGGGCATCAAGAGGCCGATGTCGCCATGCCGGCCCATGTATTCGATCAGCGCCGGCAACACGTTGGCGGCGAAGCGGATGTCGGGATTCAACACCAGATGGAATTGCGCACCGGCTTCCATGGCCGCGCGGATGGCTACGTTGTGGGCGGCGCCGAAGCCGGGGTTGTGCGGCAGGTGTGCGTAGTGTGCGTCGTAGCGCTGCGCCAGCGGCGCCAGCGCATCGTCGGGCGAGTTGTCGACGACGTGGATATCGACTTGCATGCCTGACCCGCGCACGCTCTCCAGCACTTGCGCGATCTCGCCGACGTCGTTGCGGTAACAGACGATGGAGCAGCTAAGCTGCATGTCGCCTCCTCGCCAGCTGCTGCCGGTCTTCTCCGTTCAAGAGGCCGAACCAGGAAAGCAGCAGTGCTGCCACGCCGATGGCCGATACGGCGGCGGCGAAATGCGGCGTCAGTTCATGGCCGGGGCCGAACAGGAAGGCGGTGCCGCAAAGAAAGAGCGCGCCCAGCGCGGTGGCGGGAAGCGCGGTGAAGCGCGCTTCGGGAGCGGCCACGATCAGCATCAGCAGGCAATCGACCGACATGCGCACGGTCCAGGCCCAGGCTGCGCCCTCGATCCCGTCAACGTAGACCGCGGCATACAGGGCGGCCGCATACAGCGGCAATTGGATCAGATGGATGCGCGCCGCCAGATGCGAACGTCCGGCTCCTTGCAGGCGGGCAAACGGCAAGTGCGCAATCGAGTTCATGAAAATGCCGATCGAAATAATCTCTACGACACGATAACTGTGCAGGGCGAATGACTCGCCCAGCCACAAGCGTAGAGCATCATACGCCATCACGGCAAAAAATGTACAAATTGGCAACATAATCGCAGATATCAGGCGCACGCTGTGCCGGTACAGGGCGAGCTTGTCCGCATCTGCCTTTTCGCTGGCGCCGGTGTTTTCGGAAAAGCGCGGAAACAGCACGCCGGCCAGAGCGGCCGGCAACACCAGCACGCGCAGCAGCATTTCCTGCGACGTCACGTACCAGGCCACGGCGCCGGCCGGGACCATGGCCGCCAGCACGAAGCGGTCGGAATACACCATCAAGGGCGCGACCAGGTTGGACACCGTCATCCAGCCGCCTTCCCGGAAAAACGCCGGAAGGTGCACCAGGCGCGCCGGCAAGGGGCCGAACAGCACGCCTGGCTCGACGCGCCAGCATGCCCAGGCGTGGGCCAGCATGGCCAGCAAGCGTCCGAGCGCAATCGCCGCGATCATGGCGTCGAGCGTGGGGACGAACAACACCGTCAGCGCGGGCGCGGCATAGTTCCATGCGCCGAACACGGTGCGCAACAGGTTCACGCGGGCGAAACGCTGCACGCCTTCGAGTGCGCCGCGCAGCCAGTTGGTCATGAGCGTCAGGGGCACGCATAGCACCATCGCAGCCCAGCCGCGATCCAGTTCGGCGCCGAGCCAGCCGGCCGGGAAATGCGGCGCGCAGGGAATCTTCGCCGCCAGCAGCAGGAGCGTCAGCACGACGATGGCCGGGCCGGCACGGCGCCACAGGAAACCGCGCAATTCCGCCAGTTCGTCGTCCAGCCGCCCTCCTTCGTGCGCCAGCGCAACGCGCCGTGTGACGACGCGGCTCAAGCCGAAATCGAGGAAGCCGAAATAGCCGACCAGGCCCCAGACCACGCCGAGCGCGCCGAGCCGCTCCACCCCGGCGTGCGTGGCAATCGCCGGCACTGCGATCAAGGCCACCAGCACCGGCAGAATATTGCCGAGCAGGTTGAAGACGAAGAAGCGCCGGACGATCATAGCTTGCCAAACACGGCGGCAAAGACCAGGCCGAGATTGCCGGCGAAGCTCTGGCGATAGATGCCGGCACGGCGGAAGCCCGCGATACGCGGCAGCAGGGCACTGTTCCGCGC
>FSYV01000087.1_pt1 | contig 56406 bp, 45 predicted proteins | sample 1638641 | NCBI WGS metagenome assembly FSYV01 (sample SAMEA3914813, study PRJEB12502) | metagenome | biome: forest; material: soil | place: Canada | collected 2011-07-07 | depth 0.3 m
CCTGGCCGCCGAGCTTGCCTTCGGTGCCCACTTCGCGTGCCACGCGCGTCACTTCCGAAGCGAACGAACTCAACTGGTCCACCATCACGTTGATGGTGTTCTTCAATTCCAGAATTTCACCTTTCACGTCCACCGTGATCTTCTTCGACAAGTCGCCGTTGGCGACAGCCGTGGTCACGGCGGCGATGTTGCGCACCTGGCCGGTCAGATTCGAGGCCATGAAGTTCACGTTGTCGGTCAAGTCCTTCCAGGTGCCGCCCACGCCGGGCACGTAGGCTTGCCCGCCCAGTTTGCCGTCCGTGCCCACTTCGCGCGCCACGCGCGTGACTTCCGAGGCGAACGAGCGCAGTTGATCCACCATCACGTTGATGGTGTCCTTCAACTGCAGGATTTCGCCGCGCACGTCGACCGTGATTTTTTTCGACAAGTCGCCGTTGGCGACAGCCGTCGTCACTTCAGCAATGTTGCGCACCTGCGAAGTCAGGTTGCCGGCCATGGAGTTGACCGAATCGGTCAAGTCCTTCCATGTTCCCGCCACGCCCTTCACTTGGGCCTGACCGCCGAGCTTGCCTTCGGTGCCGACTTCGCGCGCCACGCGCGTCACTTCCGAGGCGAACGAACTTAGCTGGTCCACCATCGTATTGGCCGTGGTGGCGCCGCGCAGGAATTGCCCTTTGAGCGGACGGCCATCGACTTCCAGCGTCATCGTCTGCGACAGGTCGCCCTTGGCCACGGCGCCGACCACACGCGCCATTTCGGTGGTCGGCCGCACCAGATCGTCAATCAGGGTATTGACTGAGTTAATGATGGTGGCCCATCCACCGGTAACTTTCGGTACCGAGGCGCGATGGGTCAAGCGCCCTTCGCGCCCGACCACGCGGCTGACAGTGGCGACGGCCTGCGCCATGTTCTCTTTGGTCTCGATGATTTCATTGACCGTATCGGCAATCTTGCCGGCCACGCCGGTCCAGTCGGCGGGCATGCGTGCGGAAAAGTCGCCCTTTTTCAGGGCCAGTAAAGTCCGCAGAAGGATCTTGGTATCCAGTTCCTCCAGCACTTCATTCATTTCGTTCATCTTGTTCACGAAGATTCCCCTTATGACAAAGACGTTACGGCGCCTGTCGGCAACGACCTGCGGCACCCATCCACAGTTATTATTATGCGGCCAAGCAGTTGAATGTGGAATGCAGTCTTTCAGGCAATGCCGAGGCGATCACCGCTTCGCTGAATAAAACCCCTTGGAATTCCTCGAAGCCCAGACCGTGCAAGACATTGAATTGCTCCCTGCTGTCGACGCCATCAACAGCCACCCTGAGCGATATTGCCTGCGCCAATTTGAGGATGCCTGACAGCAAGCCGGAATTCGCTTCGTCTTCTGTCGTGCGTGCGAGTGCCGCGTGGATTTTCAGGAAGCCCGGCGAACATGCCATGAGCGCCGTCAGGGATGAATATCCGCTGCCGAATCCATCTATACCCAACACGATGCCTGCCTCACGCAAACTTGCCAATGTGTTACGGGAATTCTCGCGTTCCGGAGACAGCAGCGCATCAGGAATATGCATATGCAGCGATCGGTTCGCCATGCCGTATCGTTCCTTGGCATCGATGATCTGCTTTGTCAGCTCCGGGCACAGGTGTGTCACGATCGGATTCAGGATGATGGGGATATTACGCGGTATTTGCCCTTTTTCGCTCCACGCTTTCCATTGAGCGCAGGCGGTCGCCACCATCCATTCGTTAAGCGACAACAACAGATTCCTGTCCAGTGACGCCTGCAGGATTCTGTCGGTCCCGATCAAGCCCAAACGGGAATGCTGCCAGCGCAGAAACGCTTCGACGGCGCTGACTTCGCCCGAACGGATATCCATCCTGGGCTGGTAATGGATGATGAAGTCTCTCTTGTCCATCGCCCGCTCAAATTCGTGTTGAAATTGGCGATGCTCGATTTGTTCGACATGCAATCCCTCGTGAAAGAACTGAATCGTGCCGCGTTGGCGCTGCTTGGCGTGATACATGGCGAGATCGGCATGCTTCATCAGCGCCTGGACGCTATTGCCGTCTTGCGGATAGGTTGCGATGCCGATACTTGCCGAGGATTGGATGCGAATGTCGTCTATGCGATATTCGACGGCAAGCGAACGCGACACTTTGTTGGCCACATGGGAAATGTCGTCGAATGAAGTCAGCGCTTCGAGCAGGATGACGAATTCGTCCCCGCCCAGGCGCGCCGCAATATCGGACTCGCGGATAGACGAATTCAGGCGCGCAGCCACTTCCCGCAATAATTTGTCGCCGACTTCATGGCTGTGCGTATCGTTGATATTCTTGAATTTATCCAAATCTAGAAACAACAGGGCAAACCGTCTGCCGTGGCGCAGCGACAGGGAAAGCGCGTGTTCAAGATGCTCGACCAGCGAACGGCGGTTGAACAGGCCCGTCAACGGGTCGCGAATTGCCAGCTCCTTCGCCCTTTCCTCCGCCTGTTTCCTCTCGACGACTTCCGCCTCCAGTTGGCTGTTGACGCGCTTCAAATCCTGCATGGTCTGCACGCGAAGGTCTTCATTCAGGTCGGCAAGCTCCTCGGTTTTTCTTTGCAGTTCGATATTTTTTCTTCTGAGTTCGACGAACACCGATATCTTGCTCATCAGAATCTGCGGAATGACCGGCGTCAGCAGATAATCCACTGCGCCCTGCTGATATCCCTTGAGGCGATACATTTCGTCGGCGTAGTGTGCCGTGATGAAGATGATCGGCACCATTGCCGAACGCGGATGGGAATGGATGACTTCCGCCGTTTCAAAGCCATCCATGATGGGCATGTTCACGTCCAGCAAAATGACGGCAAAATCATGCAGTAGCACGGCGCGTAGCGCCTCTTCGCCGGAGCGCGCCGTCCGCACCGTGAATCCCATGCCGGAAGCCGCATCATTGAGCAAGCTTTCCATCGCCATGAGACTGGCGGGGTCGTCATTCACCAGCAAGATTTCCGGTTCGTGTGTCATAGGGCCTGCCAGGTCGCTGGTGATACGTTGGGCTATAACAAAATGTGCAAGGCAAAACTTATCAAGAGGCTAATCCCGATTTCCATTACGTTGTCGCCGGAGAAGGCAGGCCCTCCATCTCCAAGCCGCCCCAGCGGGGCGCATCAGCCTCTGGTCAATTGTTGTAATTGTTTTGCCGAACGCCAGTTTCGGGCGCGGCAGTCCGCTGCCGCCCCCGAAACCGGCGTCTGTAAATTGACATTAACCAGCGCGAATTGTTCCGTAAATTTTTCACAGCATCAATTTTTTCCCGGCAACGATTGCTTGATGTTCAAGACCCGGCCCGCTTCACGGATTCCTACATAATCTGACGCAAGATTCCTATTTACGCGACTTGCCCTATTGTTAGGATAAGCAGCAATCGAGCAGTGTCAATTCGAGTTCATCTGCATTTCCGGCTTCGCCTTTGGAAGGGTGCCGGCTGCTAAATGAAAACGACGTGAAAACGACGCGAAAACGACGGAGACGAGCATGGAAACCTGGACAGGTACCGAAAACAACGCCCTTGCCAACCCGGCCATTTCCACGACGACCGGGGAACATGAGCGTGATTGGTGTGCGTATTTGAGCGCTTGCCGGGAGCTCACCGAGAGCGCCGGACTCGATGTGCGGGAAATGCTGTCGCGCAAGCGGGCTTGCGCATTGGCATATTTGCGGAAGCGCGCGCAAAACGAGGGCGGTGCCTATAGCAAGACGCGCGTGCGGATATTGACTCCGGAGTTCGTGCAACTGATGGCAAAATCCAATACCATGCAACGCCACAGGCGCTATCCCTGGCTGGAGCACCTGCCCGTCTTGCAGGGCGAAATCGACGAGATACAAGACCATATCTCGCTAAGGGGCAAGGTGCTGAGCATTACAGCGTTGAAAGCTCCGGTGCAGAAGCATATACCGCGCGGATCCTGATTCCATCGACGCACGGTCTCGGATAGGCGCCAGGCGTTGCCATCGGTGCGAAAAAAACGGCGGCACGCAATGGCCGCCGTTTTCCGCTGTGCACAGGACGCGCTATCAGGGCTGAATCGAGCTGATCTTCGCACCTTGCAGCGACACGCCAGCCATCACGCCGGCATTGGTCGTGACGAAGCCGACCACGGCATGATGAGCAAGATTGCTGTCCAGGTCGCCATTGACGCCGATCGTGGCTACCGCCACTGTGGCATCGGCACCCACTTCCCAGCCATTGCTTTGGCGGAATTTGTTGAGCGCGTCATCCGTCATGAACATCAGGATAACGCCCTTGGACTGAGCGCCGATCTGCCAGCCGACCGAACCGGCGGCGATGTTGTAATAGCGTTCCGTCACGCCATTGACGCGCAGCGCGCCTCTGCCATATTCGCCCCCGACGACCAGTCCGGCCTGGAATACGGACGGAAACACCAGGATACCCTTGGCCTGGCTCGCGACGGCACGTGCGCTCGGTGCAGTGTCATACAAGTGGGCCATCGCCGAATCGACGCCTTCGTTGATTTCACGGCGATCGGCATGACGGCTTTCGCTCGTGGGTGGCGTGGTGGTGGTGCTGCAGGCAGAGAACATCAGGCTCGAGCCGGCGACCATGCATGCGGCAAGCGTACGGTACAAAGGAAAGGTTTTGTTCATCGTTGTGCTCCTGAAAAGTAGGTGTGGACTTACGACCGGCAAAGTGCGCGTGCCATGCACGATTCGGCGTCGCCTACATCGGCGCTTGGAGATGTCGACCCAGGATGGCGGATCGATGTCGGATACGATCAAACGCGACGGATCGACTCTGCTGCACCTTCCTGGTTGCAATGTTCGATTGCAGGAGAGTCAACAAGTTCAAATGATACTTGCGAGCAACTGTTGGCATCATTTAAAGCAATCAGCCCTTGTCCGTTGCGCCGATACGCTTCGAACAAGGGCCGACGGGGAATGACGCCGCCTGAGAATGCCGCTTGCTTACCTTCCTTTACCTCACTCAGTTACGCCGATACAGCGCTTCGATCTCACCCTCCAGGCGCGCATGCAAGGCATTGCGCTTCAATTTCAGCGTGGGTGTGATCAGGCTATTCTCGATGGTCCACGGGTCTGTCGTGGCCCACACCGCGCGCGGCACGGCATAGTAAGGAAACGCCTTGCTCGCTTCCTTGATGCGCGCAAGCAGCGCATCGCGCACTGCCTGCGCATGCAGATTGGACGTGTCGGACGCATCAAGCTTGAGGCCGGCAGCCAAGTCGCGCCAGGCGTCCTTCGCCAGCACGACGAAAGCCGACACGAAGGGACGGTTTTCACCCACCACCATGGCTTGTTCGAACATCGGGTCGGCCATGATGGCCAGTTCCAGATCGGCCGGCGGAATCTTCTCGCCGGTCGAGGTGACCATGATTTCCTTCAAGCGCCCCGAAATGCGGATGCGCCCGTCTTCGATCACGGCCTGGTCGCCCGTGCGCAGCCAGCCGTCGGGTGTGGTCACGGCGCGCGTGTCATCGGGCCTGCCCCAATAACCCTTCATCACCGACGGGGCCTTGACCTGCAGTTCGCTGTTCTCGCCTATGCGTACTTCGACACCATCGAGCGCGCGGCCCACGGTCGCAGGCCAGTTGTCGTCCAGCGCATTGGCCGCCACCACGGGTGCAGTTTCGGTCATGCCATAGCCTTGCAGGAGCGGCAGCCCCAAGCCGAGAAAACATTGCCCCACCGCTTGCGAGAGTGCCGCGCCACCGCTGACGGCCGCGCGCAAGCGCCCGCCGAACAGGTCGAGAATATTCTTCGCAACCAGCGGCTCCAGAACCAGCCACAACAAGCCGTCGAGCGCGGCCGAACCCTTGGCCCCATCGGGCAAGCCATTGCTGCGGCAAAAACGGCGCCAGCCGACTTGCTGCGCAAGCTTGAACATGGATTGCTTCAAGACGCTCGACTGGCCCAGTTTTTCCTGCAGCTTGGCATAGAAGCGCTCATAAATGCGCGGCACAGACACCAGCACCGTGGGCCGCGCCGTCTTCAAGTCCTCCGCGATCAGCGAAGGCGAGCGGGCATAGACCACACAACTGCCGGCCGCAACCGGCAGATAGTAGCCAATGGTGCGCTCGAAGGTGTGCGAGAGCGGCAGAAACGAGAGGAACACGTCGTCCTGGCGCGTTTCCACGCGCGCCAGCACCGCCTTGATGTTGGCGACAATGTTGTGATGCGTCAGCATGACGCCCTTGGGCTTGCCCGTCGTGCCCGAGGTATAGACGATGGCCGCCAGATCCTCGGCCTGCGTTGGTGCCAGCGCCGAAGCTTCGCCCGCGCCGTGCGGCGCCAGCCACGATTTCAGGCTCGTCACGGGAACCGCGCCGGCTTCGTCGGCACAGTCCTCTATGGTGACGACCAGCTTGAGGTGGGGATATTGTTCGCAGGCCGTGGCGATCGGCGCCCATTGCGCACGATTCGACAGCATCAGCATCGAGGCCTGGCAATCGTTCAGGATATAGCCGATGCTGCCGGGCGTATCGATCGAGTGCATCGGCACCGGCACCAAGCCGCGCGCCAGGCAGGCCTGATCGATGGCGACCGCATCGACGCCATTTGGCAGCAGCACGGCCACGCGCGCGCCATGCTCAAGCTTCATCGCGCCGAGCGCGCGCGCCCAATGCACCACGCGTTCGCCGATCTGCTTCCAGCTGTATCCGACCCATTGGTTGGCGCCCGCTTCGAATTGACGATAGGCTTCGGCGCCGGGGCTTGCCTGCACACGCTGCGAAAATAACTGTCCGAGTGTGGAGATTTTTTTGAGTGTCTCGCTTGCTGTTTGCGTCATTATTGTTCGATCTTGTTTTATAAACCTGTAGTTTACTCCGGCGTGCCCTTCTCGGCATAGGATGCCAGCCGGTGCAATTGCTCGGCCAATACACCATTGACCGGTCCGGCCCATTTGTCGAGGCCGGAATTCGGTCCGCCGTTGATGCGATACGTCAGCTTCAGAATCGTCCCCTCGCCTCTTGGCGCCATGGTGAAGGTCAGGATGCCGTTCACCCCCAGATCCTGCAGCGGACCAAGGCTCGATTGCAGCCTGACCACGGTATCCTTGCGCAGCATGATCACCTGTCCATGCACGGCAGCGCCGCCTTCCCAGCGCTCGCAAAAACAGCCGCCCGGCGTCAAGGCCAAACTCAGGTTTGTCGCATCGCCGGACCAGGTATGCGCCTTGTTCCACCATTTGTCGACCTTGGCGATATCCTCATACACCTCGCCCGGCTTGGCATGAATCTCCTGTTGCAGCGAAACCAGGAAACCGGCCGGCGATGCCTCGATCGTTTCGGCGCGCGCAACAGCCGGCAGCACAATTGTTGCGGCGCAAAACAGCACGGGCAAATACCGGTTCATCCTGTCCCCCCTCATGGAAACCCCAATCTAACCGAGCCTCCGCACACGGGCAAGCGCATTTCTGACAGATTTGTCATTTTGTAGTCAGAATCCGGACCAAGCCGTGAGCTTATAGTGTGCCTCATCGTGCCCTCTGCTGCGAGCGATGGCCATTCATCCAGCCCGATATGACCGGGCCGTGCGCATACTCCCGGACCGCCCTCGTTGCCGCCGCGGCGACTTGAGGCAAAATAGCACCGTGGGCGCACCGCGCCCGCACGACAGAAAGCAGTAATGAAAATCCTGATAGTCGAAGACGAATTGAAGATGGCGCAATACCTGCATCGCGGCTTGAGCGAGCAGGATTGCACCGTCGACGTGGCGCACAACGGCATCGACGGTCAGCACATGGCGATGCAATACGACTACGACGTCATCATCCTCGACGTCATGCTGCCCGGCCTCGATGGCTTCTCGGTGCTCCGGTCGCTGCGCGCCGCCAAGTCGACCCCGGTCATCATGCTGACCGCGCGCGACCGCGTGGAAGACCGGGTGCGCGGCTTGCAGGCCGGTGCCGACGACTATCTGGTCAAACCGTTTTCCTTCCTCGAATTGCTGGCGCGGCTGCAGGCCCTGACGCGGCGCGGCCGGGTGCAGGAATCGACCCAGCTCCACATCGGCGACCTGCACGTCGATTTCCTCGCGCGCAAAGCCTTCCGCGACGGTGTGCGCATCGACCTGACGGCCAAGGAGTTTTCATTGCTGGCGGTGCTGGCCAAGCGCCAGGGCGAAATATTGTCCAAGACCGCCATCGCCGAACTGGTGTGGGACATCAATTTCGACAGCAACACCAACGTCGTCGAAGTCGCCATCAAACGCTTGCGCGCCAAGATCGACGGGCCGTTCAAGACACAGTTGCTGCACACCATACGCGGCATGGGCTACGTGCTCGAAGCCAGGCATGCGGAGGCCGGAACATGAGCGAGGAGAGTTCCGTGCTCGATCCGCGCCGTTCGATAGCCTGGCGCCTGGCGGCCATGTTCGCCGTCGCCACGCTACTGGTGTTTTTCATGATCGGTTTCGCGCTGCACAAGGTGCTGGAAAACGAACTCGACCGGCATCAGCTCGAACAGTTGAACACCAAGTATCAGATGATGGAATACATGATCGTGCGCTCGCACACGACCGAGCATTGGCAGCACGTCACGGCCAAGCTCGATGCGCTCTCGCCGGCCGATGGCAGCACGCAATTCTGGATCGACAGCCCCGATCCGCGTTACCGCTACGGCAAACCTACCGAGGATGTCGCCAGGTTGCTCAAGGGACCTGCCGGCATAGGCGAAATCGCCATGCCCGATCGGCCCCACCCCATGCGCATCGAAGCGGGCGACATCCCGGCCCACGACGACCGCCCCGCAGTACGCTTCATGGTCGGCGTCGATTCGGCGCCCTACTTCAAGACCAAGCACGCCTTCCGGCTCGCCTTGCTGATTCTCTCTTCGCTGGGCGCCGCCGTCGTCACCGGCCTGGGCCTCATGATCGCCCGGTTCGGTCTCAAGCCCTTGAACAAGCTGTCGCAGGAAGCCGGCGAATTAAGCCCGAAGAACCTCTCGCAACGGCTGCAGTTGTCGCGTCTGCCGGCCGAACTGTCCAAGCTCGGCGCCTCGTTCAACGGCGCACTCGACCGGCTTGAATCGGCCTACCAGCAACTTGAAGGTTTCAACGCCGACGTGACGCACGAATTGCGCACGCCGCTGGCCAACCTGATCGGCCAGACCCAGGTTGCCCTGTCGCGCGAGCGCTCCGCATCCGAGCTGGTCGATGTGCTGCAATCGAATCTCGAAGAGCTGGAGCGCCTGCGCGCCATCGTCAACGATATGCTGTTCCTGGCGCGCGCCGACCAGGGCGAACGCGCGATCCGGCTCGAAGCCGTGTCGATTGCCGCCGAGGTCAACAAGACCGTGGAATTCCTCGATTTCATCATGGACGAGGCCGACGTCAGCGTGCGCGTCGAAGGCGACGCCCAGGCGCAGATCGAAACCGCGCTGTTCCGCCGCGCCGTCACCAACCTGCTGCACAACGCGATCCAGCACTCGAAGGCGAAATCCGAAATCGTGGTCGAAGTGACGAGCAACCAACACCCGGTCCAATCTCGCGGCGCGCATGGTGTACGAATTGCCGTCTCCAACCCGGGGCCGGAAATTCCGAGGGAACATCTGCCGCGCCTGTTCGACCGCTTCTATCGTGTCGATTCGGCGCGCGCGAACAGCTGGGAGAGTCATGGCCTGGGCCTGTCCATCGTCAAGGCCATCGCCAAGATGCACAACGGTTCGGTGTTCGCCTCCAGCCAGGACGGCATCACTGTGGTCGGTTTCAGCGTGATGACTTGAAGTCCAGGCTTCGAAGACCGCCAGGGTGTAGGTTAGGCTGAGTGCAGCGAAGCCCAACATCCGACAGTCGACCAAACGCCTTAGGCTATTATGGACAAGCAAGCTCATTGGGCTTCGCTGCGTTCTTGGCCAACCTACTTGCGCCTGAGCCGCAACAAGGCGCCAGCCACCAATGCGACGACGCCGATGGCCGCGCCGGCCAGCACCAGCGTATTGAGGTTCGCGCGGATCAACTCGATATTACCGAACCAATAACCGCCCAACACCAGCCCCGCCACCCAGAGCGCGGCACTCATGGCTGCGGCCGTCATGAAGCGGCCCGCGCCCATGCCGGAGACGCCGGCGATGAAAGGCGCGAAGGTGCGCACCACGGCCACATAGGGCGCAATCAACAACGCGGCGCGGCCATGGCGCTCGCAAAACGCATGCGTGCGCGCAAGCAGGGCGCGGTTGAGCCAGCGATAGTTTTGCGTGTAAGCGCGATCGCCAACGTAACGCCCGATGCGGTAGTTGACGGCATAACCGCCGAAGGCAGCAACAAACAATACTCCCATCGTCACGCCCAGATTGAGCACGCCGCCGGCGCAAAACGCGCCGCAGACGAACAGCAAAGGGTCGCCCGGCAGGAAAAACAAGGGCAGAAAGCCTGTCTCACAAAACACAATGACAAACAGGATCAGGTAAAACAAGGCGCCGTAGGCATCGACCAATTGCCGCATCGATTGATCGATGTGAAAAACGGCCTGCAAAATATCGGGAATGTTCATATCTCTTCCATCATGCTGCCATCGGCCAGGACCAGCGCGGTCTTGATCGCCAGGCCCGGATACAGGAACTGCACCGCACTGCGGTATTGCGCCAATTGGGCGCGATATTCCGCCCGTTCGCCGGCGAGCAATTGGCGCTTGTAATCGAGTATCCAGCCCTCGTTATCGAAACGCACGAAACGGTCCAGGCGCAGGAATTGCCCGTCGTAAGCCAGTTCCAATTCATTATGCGCGGCAAGGTATTGCGCCGGATCGAAGAAGCGCGCAAGTTCGGGTTGGCGCAAAATCACGGCCGCCTGCTCGCGCACAATGCCTGCCAATTCACGCGTACACCCCAGCCAGCGCGCGATGGTCTCCGCATTCGGCAACACCACCGGCCAACTCAAGCCTTGCGTCAGGCGCTCCATCAGGCCATGCAACAGCACGCCCTCATCAATTTCCGCGGACCGCGCCATCACAGGCAGCGGCACATCGAGCGGCAAGGCAGGCGGATCAAACAAGGCCATGAAGAAGTCTCCGCTCAATTGCTGCGCGTCTGCCGCACCGGCCCCGGTCAATTCGTAAAGCGGCACATGCCGCAGCCTGTCGTACCAGCTTTCGCGCACGACGCCCGCCTCGTCGGCGCCCTTGACACCGGCCACGCCACTGACGATCAGCATGCGCTTGGCGCGCGTCAATGCCACATAGAGCAGGTTCCAGTCCTCCTGCTTCTTCAACCGCTCTTCCTCGGCAAACAAGCTGTCGCGCGCGATGCCGCGCTCGCTCTTGCGTCCGAAAGCGGAAAAATGCGTCGGCCCGTCGCGGTCGAGCGGCCAATCGCACAGGATGCCGAGATCGTCGCGCGCCGCCTCGCTGTGATTGGCGTCGAGCAGAGCCACGATCTCCGCTTCCAGCCCCTTGGCGCTGTGGATCGTCAAAATGCGCACCGCATCGAAGGCCGCTTCGACATTGGCCTCGTCCGGCGCATCGCTGGCCTCGCCGCGGCGCAGGGCATGCAGGGCGGCGATGAATTTCGGCAAACTCGGATAGCGCCCCGCGTCCAGCGCCAACGAAAGTTCGAGGAAGGCTTCGATATTGCCGACCGCCTGGCTGCGCATGGCCGCCGGTGCCGCCTCCGCATAACGCGACAGCAACTTCCCCTGATGCAGAATCAGGTCAAGCAAGTCGTGAACCGGCAAATGCGGCGCAGCGATCAACCAACCCTGCAGCAATTGCGCGGTGCGCGACAGGTGCGCCAATTGCGGCCGCTCGCTCGCTGCCTGCAGCCTGTGCCACCAGTTCCCCTCGCCTTGCGCCAGCGCGATCAAATCGTCGTCCCCGGCACCGCCTATCGGTGACTTCAACACTTGCGCCAGCGCCAGGTCGTCCCCCGGCGTGATCAGGAAATTCAATAGCGCGATCAAATCGGCGACTTCGAGCGATTCGAGCAGGCCGCCGCGCTTGTCCGACACGAAAGGCACACCCATTTCGCGCAAGGCTTTTTCATAGGCGCCGAGGTGGGCACGCTTTTTCACCAACAGCATGGCCTCTTTCCAAGGCGGCATGCGGCCGGTTTCCAGGCGAATGGCTTCGCGCGCGGCAATCAGGGCCGCAGCCACCGACAAACCCTCGCGATAGCGCCGCTCGTCTTCATGCTCGCGGCGCGCCGTGGCAAGCGGATCGCGCAAGGTAGTTGATGCCTCGCCTTCGCTCTCGTCGTCTTTCGCCAACGCAAGGCGCCAAACGGCGCCGCCCACAGCCGATGCCGTGGTCTGCGGCGAAAATATGCCGTTGCCGCCCATGCCCTCGTTCAATTCCTGCACCACCGCCCGCGCATTGCGCCGCGTCTGGTTGGTGCGCAACACGCTCGCGCCGCGCGCAGCCAGCAAACGCTTGGCCTCGCCGAACACGCGCGGCTCGGCACGGCGGAAGCGGTAGATCGATTGCTTGGGGTCGCCGACGATAAACACACTGGGCTGCGCCGCGTCATCACCATAAGCGCTCAGCCAGGCGCGCACGATGCACCATTGCAGCGGATTGGTATCCTGGAATTCATCGAGCAGGATATGCTTGTAGCGCGCATCGAGCCGGCTTTGCATGTAAGCCGCGTGTTCCGGATCGAGCAGCAGGCGATAGGCATGCCATTCGAGATCGGCAAAATCGAACACGCGCTGTTCCATCTTGATGTCACGGTAGCAATCGAGATAGGCACTGCCGACGGCAAACAGCGCCTGGTTCATTTCCAGCACCAGCGGCTCCATGGCGCGGCTCTGCAGCCTCATCAGTTCGGCAGCCAAGGCGGAAAATTCATCCTCGAACGCCTGGCCGCCATCAGCACCGAGTTGCTGTTCGATGGCCGCAGCAAGCTTGCCGCGCTTGTGATCGTTGCCGCGCACCGCGTTCTTGGCGCTATCGATGAATTCGTCATATAGCCGCTCGAAATTTTCGAGCGACGCGCCTGCGGTAATCGCACTCTCGATGGCGACCGCGCGCTCCTGGTTGCGCTTGGCGCCCTGGCCCAGCAATTGCGCCACGGCCGAAAAACGCCGCGCCAAGTCCGCGTCCTGCCACAAACCCAACCGCGCATCGCCCACACCGTCCGGCCCGATCAATTGCGCAAGGCTATCGAACGGCGATTGCCCCAGCAACACGGCCTGCCATTCGGCACGCTTATCGATGAAGGCATCGAGCAAGCGCTTGGCATTCCAGTCGCCTGCGATCTCGTAGAGCCGCACCAGCGCCTGCCGAGCTTCTCCTTGCGCGCCGTTTTGCGATCCTGCGCTCAGATTCTGCATCAGGCGACGATAAGCCTCGGCCAGCATCTCGCCCGAGGATTCCGACAAGGCATAACCATGCGGCACGCTTGACGCCAGCGGCGCCACCTGGATCAGCCGCGCGAACCAGCTATGGAAAGTATCGATCGACAAGGCTTGCGCGTCGGACAGCACGCGCTCGTATAGTCCGCGCGCCAGCGGCAAGGCGTCGGCCAAGCCGGCTTCCGGCACGCCGCGCTCGCGCAGCAGGTGCAACACCGCTGCGTCACTTTCCAGCGCCAATTGCTTGAGCAATTGCAGCAGGCGCTCGCGCATCTCCTGCGCCGCCTTGCGCGTGAAGGTAATGGCCAGCAACTCGGCGGGTGCCGCGCCGGCCAGGAGCAGGCGCAACATGCGCGCCACCAGAAGCCAGGTCTTGCCGCTGCCGGCACAGGCTTCCACGACCACCGATCGCGCCGGATCACAGGCGATCGCGGTAAACGCCGCCGCATCGACCGCATGGCCGTTGCTCTCGTAGGCGCGCACCGTCACCACGCCCCCTTGCGGCACAGGCCGCGCATGGAACAATAAGCGCACACCTCTTCCACACCGGAGGCGGGCAAGGCGGCACCGCCCGCGATGGCATCGAGATTGGCGCTCAGTTGCGCGCGCAAGGCGATGCCTGCGGACGCGATATCGGGCGCAGCGACAACGCCGAGCTTGTCGCCCTGCGCATCGAGGCTCAGGTATTGCGCCTCGCTGAAATCCATGCCGGCCAGGATCGCGTAAAACGCCAATTGGCGGTCTTCGCCCTGCTTGAGCTTGTCGCGCAAGGCCGTCGCATTGCGCGTCTTGTAGTCGAGCAAGGCCATGCCGCTCTCGCTTTCGTCGACACGGTCGATGCGGCCATGCAGCAGGATCTCTCCGCGCGAGAACTGCAGCACCTGCTCGAACTTGCGTTCGCCGAAGGCGAAACGCCAGCCGTCGGCCTCGCGCTGATTGGCCCAGGCAAGGTAAGCCGGCATGGCTTTCTTCCAACGCACGTAGTAGCCAAGCACGGCGGCATTGGCCGCAGCTTCCTGTTCGAACAAGGCGGCCGACAATTCCTGTAGCAGGGCCGCGCGCTGTTCCAGCGGTACCGCATCGGCGTTTTCAGCCCGCTCGGCAAGCGTCACGTGATAACGGAAGAGAATCTGGTGCAACCAGTCGCCATAGTCGCGCTTCTCCGGCATGTCGCTCAATTCCTCGATACCCGAGAGGCCCAGCATGCGGCCGGCGAAAAATTGATATGGGCAAGCCACCAGGCTGGAGTATCCGCCGGCGGACAACTTCTGCGGCAACAATTCGCCTGCGGCAGGCCGGGGCATGGCAAGCACCTGCGAACTGCACGCCTGGCGCACAATCTCGACTTGATGCGGGGCCAGTTCAGGCAGGCCGGCGCGTTCCAGCACCAGCTCCAGCCGCTCGATCCAGGCGGAAACCGGATTCGGCTCGCCGTTGCGCTGCTGCTGCCACGACAACACCACCTCGCCGTTGCTGGACAAAAGCGCCGCAAAATCGCGCAACTGACGCAATTGCAGCATGTCGCGCGTATCAAGCCCGAGTTCGCGCCGTACGCCATTGGCAAAAAACAGGCTTTCGCCCGCTTGCGAAGGCAGGTGTTCGGCATCGCAGCCGAGCACCAGCACGGCGTCGAAGCTGCGCAGCCGCGCGCCGTTCAAGGTCAGCATGGCGACGCGCCGGTCGAGATCGGCGGGAATGAACGAGGTCGATTCGAGCTGCACACCGACGAAGCTGCGCCATTCGGCGAAGGAAAATTCCTGGGTTTGGCGCGCACAATCGGCGGCGATGGCCTCAAACAGCGCGACGACCTGCGCACCGGCCGCGTCGCTCTCCAATGCCTGCCAGATATCGAGTCCCTCGAAACAGGCGCGCGTCGCCGCGCTCCATTGTCCCAGCGACTTGCGCCCGGCAAAGACCGCAGCCTGGCGCGCCAGGTGCGCCACGATTTGCTGCGACGCCGTACCCGCCAGGGTTTGCATCACCGGCTCCCAACCACCGAGCACGTTGGCCTGGCGCAGTGCCAATTCGATCTGCATCACGCACGCTTCCTTGCCCTCAAGCCGGCTCAAGACGAAAGGCGACTTCAGCACATCGAGCAAGGCCAGCGTCTCGGCGCGCGAAGTCACCAGCTCGAACCACGCGGCCACGGCCGAGGCGGCGCGCGTGGTCGAGAGCTTCCAGCCGGTCTCGTCGGCCACGAACACCTGCGCACGCTCAAGCAGGGCGCGCAGGCGGCGCGCCGCCACGCGGTCTTGCGCCACGACGGCAATCTCGCGTTTTCCCGCCCGCAACCAGTCGATCACGGTTTGTGCGCCGCGCTGCGCCTCCTGTTCCAGGCTTGATGCAGGCGACAGGTACAGGCCGTCGGGTTGCCATGTGCCCGGCGGATCAAAGGCCAATTCCCCATCCGGCACGGCAAGCTCGGGCCAGGCACGCGCCAGCAGCGGCGCCGGCGCGCGCCAATCGAGCGTCACTACGCGTACATCCTGTGTCCGGGCATAGGTTTCGAGAAATGCCGACTCGAACGCATCGGGCGGATTGGCCGCGATCCAGTACAGCGGCAGGTCGGCCGCATCGGCCAGGCGCATCATCTGGCGGTAGCGCTCGGCCAGCGGGTCGTTGCCGTCCAATTGCGCCTGCCAGATCGACCAGACCAATTGCGCCTCATCCGATACCACGCGCTGCGCCACGGGCGACAAATGCGCCAAGGCCTGCTGCCATTGCTGCAGCCCCGTTCTGGGATCGCGCCGCACCTGCGGCAGCAAGGCGCGCGTCAATTCGTCCGACAGCGTCAGCAGCACCTGGGCCAGCGGCAGCAAATCCGTATTGCGTCGCGCACTGAACAGTTTCTTGAGCCAGCCATGCTGGCGCAGCTCGGCATACAAATCCATCAGGCGCGCCGCGGCCGAAGCCGGTTCGGCAACGGAAGACGATTCGGGCAGCAGTTGCTCGCACCAGCCTTCAAGCGTCACGATGCGCGGCGCCACGAAGCTGCGCCCGAGACAGCGCACCAAACCCTCCTTCAACTGAAGCGCGTGGGAATAGGCCGGCACGACAATGCGCACGCCCGACAAGTCCATCCCGGAGACGCCTGCACCGTCGAGAACGGCCTGGGCCGCGTCGTTCCAGAATGAAGCGGAGGGGAGAACGTGGATGGTGGGGTGCAACATGCGGGCGGGACATTGAGGATTTTGGTGACACAGGATAAGCGGCAAATACCAATTTGCCAACCACGGCCCCGCAAATCTGCCGATCAAGCGGGCCGCGAGCGCCTACCGCCGGCCAGGCCCTGCCGTTGCCGAAACCCGCCAAATTGCACTTCGCGCTACACAACAGCCAAAAATGGGTTATGATTTATCAAATACCCCGCCGCGTTACCTCTGCCGCAGCACTATATCTCCTTGGATTCGTCCTTGAATTCGCGTTGGGCGCCACCAGTTACTCATCTGGCAGCGCTCTAACCAGTTACAAGCGGATTTGGCAGCTTAACTAACAGGCAAATACGGCGCTATTTCAATATTTGGCTCACTTCGAGGAAATCATGAGCGAAAACATCAAACATGTGACCGACGCATCGTTCGAATCCGACGTGCTGAAGTCCGACAAACCCGTTCTGGTCGATTTCTGGGCTGAGTGGTGCGGTCCCTGCAAGATGATCGCCCCCATCCTGGAAGATATCGCCAAGGACTATTCCGGCAAGCTTTCGATCGTCAAGATGGACGTGGACGCCAACCAGGCCGTGCCCGTCAAATACGGCATCCGTGCCATGCCTACGCTGGTGCTGTTCAAGAATGGCGTGCCCGCCGCCCAATTGATCGGCGCCATGCCGAAGGGTAAGTTGGCATCCTTCGTTGAAAGCAACATCTAAGTATTACATTCGGCGGCGATACGCCTGTATCGCCGCCTTGTTTTAACCTCACTGCGTAATTCCCTCCCCCACCTCACTTCTCCCGTCCCGGGACGCCCGATACCATGCATTTATCCGAATTAAAAGCCCTGCACGTTTCCGCCCTGCTTGAGATGGCCATCGGCCTCGAAATCGACAACGCGGCGCGCATGCGCAAACAAGAATTGATGTTCGCGATCTTGAAAAAGCGCGCGAAATCCGGCGAACAGATCTTCGGCGATGGCGCCCTGGAAGTCCTGCCTGACGGCTTCGGCTTCCTGCGCTCGCCCGACGCCAGCTACATGGCCTCGACCGACGACATCTACATTTCGCCATCGCAAATCCGACGTTTCAACCTGCACACGGGTGATTCGATCGAAGGCGAAGTCCGCACCCCCAAGGATGGCGAGCGCTATTTCGCCCTGGTCAAGGTGGACAAGGTCAACGGCGAATCGCCGGAAGCCTCCAAGCACCGCATCCTGTTCGAAAACCTGACGCCGCTGCATCCCAACAAGATGATGCCGCTCGAGCGCGACATGCGCGGCGAGGAAAACATCACCGGCCGCGTGATCGACATGATCTCGCCGATCGGCAAGGGCCAGCGTGGCTTGCTCGTCGCTTCGCCCAAATCCGGCAAGTCGGTGATGCTGCAACACATCGCGCACGCCATCACCACCAACCACCCCGACGTAACGATGATCGTGCTCCTGATCGACGAACGTCCTGAGGAAGTGACTGAAATGCAACGTTCGGTGCGCGGCGAAGTCGTGGCCTCGACGTTCGACGAACCGGCCACGCGCCACGTGCAAGTCGCCGAAATGGTGCTGGAAAAGGCCAAGCGCCTGGTGGAAATGAAAAAGGACGTGGTGATCCTGCTCGACTCGATCACGCGTCTGGCGCGCGCCTATAACACCGTGGTCCCGGCTTCGGGCAAGGTGCTCACAGGCGGTGTGGACGCCAACGCGCTGCAGCGCCCCAAGCGCTTCTTCGGCGCTGCGCGTAACGTCGAGGAAGGCGGCTCGCTGACCATCATCGCCACCGCCCTGATCGAAACCGGCAGCCGCATGGACGACGTGATCTATGAAGAATTCAAGGGCACGGGTAACATGGAAGTGCACCTGGAACGCCGCCTGGCCGAAAAACGTGTCTATCCGTCAATCAATCTGTCCAAATCGGGCACACGCCGCGAAGAATTGTTGATCAAGCCCGACATGCTGCAAAAAATCTGGGTCTTGCGAAAGTTGCTTTTCGGCATGGACGAAATCGAAGCAATGGAATTCATGCTCGACAAGCTGAAGTCGACCAAGAGCAATGCCGAATTCTTCGATATGATGCGGCGTGGCGGCAATTCCTGATCGGTCACGCTGCCTATCAAGATTCATTAATTAACAAACAACGAGGAGAGGCAAATGGAACACGGTTTGATAGCATGGCTGATCATCGGTGCCATTGCCGGCTGGGCTGCGGGTAGCCTGGTCAAGGGCGGCGGTTTCGGCCTCTTGGGTGATATCGTCATTGGTATCGTGGGCGCGATCCTGGCCGGCTTCCTCGGTATCGGCATGGGCGGCTTCATCGGATCCATCATCAGCGCAACTGTCGGCGCCGTGATCCTGCTGGTGATCGTCAGGCTGATCAAGAAGGCTTGAACTCCTCCTCGCCAGGCCGCCTCGAGAAATCGCAGCGAGCGCCCCAAGCTGGGTGCGCGCAGCAGATTTATGGAGGCAGCCTTGCGCAAGACCTTGATTCGATTGTATAATCTTCCCCTTTCGCACCCCGGCAAGTGATCAGCAATCAGGTCAAGGAGCAACACGACCCCTGAAGTGGCGATTGGCTACCGAACCAACCTAAGGAAATACCATGAAAGCAGGCATTCACCCCGATTACCGCGAAGTCGTGTTCCACGACCTGTCGTGCGACTTCAAGTTCATCACGCGCTCGACTGTGCAAACGCGTGAAAAGATCGAATTCGAAGGCAAGAGCTACCCGCTCGTGAAGATCGAAGTCTCTTCCGAATCGCATCCGTTCTACACCGGCAAGCACAAGATCGTCGACACTGCAGGCCGCGTCGAAAAGTTCCGCCAGAAGTTCGGCACCCGCGGTTCCAAGACCCAGGTCGCCGCAGGCTGATATTCGCGCTGGTGCGCGATATCGCAAGAAAAAGGCAGCTCAGGCTGCCTTTTTTGTTTTGCAGAGACGCCACACGCACCATTCCAGCAACATTTGCCATCATTTGTACTTCGGTGTTGGCAATTTACGGCACAATATCGCCGGAACGAATAACAAGAAGCCGACTCAATGCTGATGTTCATCGCCGCATGTAAAAGACACGGGCCGCCCCCTATCGGCGACAGCCGCCGGACGGTGAAATAAGGTCGAATCCATGCCCCCGCTGAAACCCGTACGCCTGCCCGCCTCCGCCACCAACGCCCTGCCGCGCTGGGGCTTGATCGCGCTGTGCCTGCTCTACATCCTGCCCGGCCTGATCGCGCGCGACCCGTGGAAGAACGTCGATGCCGCCAGTTTCGGCATCGAATGGACCATGGCGCACGGCACAACGGACGATTGGCTCTGGCCGCACATCGCCAACCTGACCATGCCCGAGGAAGGGCCGCTGGCGTTCTGGCTCGGCGCCTTGTGCATCAAGCTGTTCGGCTGGCTCCTGGGCGACCCGCTGGCCGCGCGCGTGGCCTCGGTCGGCTTCTTCCTGCTCGGCTCGCTCTCGGTCTGGAACACCGCCTACAAACTCGGCTGCCGCGCCGAGGCCCAGCCGCTGCGCCTAGCCTTCGGCGGCCAGCCCGAACCCAAGGACTACGGCCGGACGCTGGCCGACGGCGCCCTCCTGATCTTCCTCGGCTGCCTCGGCCTGTTCTATCCCATCCATGCGGCAACCGCGAAAGCGCTCGAAATCGCCCTGATCAGCTACGCCATGTATGCCTCGGTCAAGCTGTTCGAAGACAACACGAAAGCCGCCGCGGCCAAGCTTGGCATCACGTTCGGCCTGCTGGTGCTGACGCGCGGCTTCGTCTTGCCGCTGGCGCTCACGATCGGTCTTGCCGTGCTGTCCTTTGCCGGCGACCGCCCCCTGCAAGCCGACGCCCGCAAGTCGGTCTGGCAGCGCATCGCCGCCATCAGCCTGCCCTTGATGCTGGCCATCACTGCGGCCTGGTTCATCTTGAACGGGGTGGCACATCCGTTTGAAAGCTCGCCCATCCGCGCCTGGTCGGAATGGAACTTCAGCCAGATCGATTGGCCCGGCTTCGATTCGGTCAAATATTTGTTCAAGATGGGCATCTGGTTCGCCTGGCCGGCCTGGCCTTTCGCCGGCTGGGCCGTCTATGCCTGGCGCAAGCAAGTCCAGGCGCTGCACATCGCGCTGCCGCTGACCTACCTCATCGTATTCATCGTGCTCTGCCTGCTCGACCCCATCTCGGAAGTCGGCCTGCTGATGCACCTGATCCCGCCCTTGGCCGTACTGGCCGCCTTCGGCCTGCCGACCATGAAGCGCGGCGCCATCAACGCCGTTGACTGGTTCTCCGTCATCATCCTCACGCTGGCCGCATTCGCCATCTGGATGTATTGGGTCTCGCTGCAAACCGGTTGGCCGCTGCCTGCAAGGAGCGTGCTGAAGCTGCTGCCGGGCTTCCAGCCTGAATTCCACCTGTTCCCCTTCCTGGTGGCGCTGGCAGCGACGGCAGGCTGGTTCGTCATCGTCCACTGGCGCATTTCGCGCCGTCCCTCGGTGCTGTGGCGCGCCGTGGTGCTCTCGACCGGCGGCGGCATCCTGTGCTGGCTGCTCGCCATGACGATCTGGCTGCCCGCGATCAACTATGCGCGCAGCTATGCCGGCGTCGCCAGCCAGATCGCGGAACATTTGCCGGCAACGCCGTACTGTGTCGATGCCGAAGTCAGCCCGGACCAGATGGCCTCGTTCGCCTACTTCGGCAACATCCATTTCTCGCAATTCGATGGTGCGCGCTGCGACTACCTGCTATTGCAGGAAAACAGCCGCAACCGCGAAGAGGCGGAACACGTGCACGCTGCGATCGACCAGTGGAAACTGGAATGGGAAGGCCGGCGTCCCTCGGACAAGGATGAGCGCTTCCGTCTGTACCAGCGTTTGCACTAAAAACAATGTAGGTTGGGTTGAGCGAAGCGAAGCCCAACATCGGCCGTATCTTCAACTCGCCATAGGTATTGGACACCCCGATTGTTGAGCTTCGATTTGCTAGGCACCGCGACGTCCGGCCCAACCACGATCCTTTATTTCACCGCCTGCACCGCATCAGGCTTATAGCCATCGGTCAAGGTCTTGAGGAAAGCCACCACGTCCTTGATCTCATCCTCACTTAACGCTGGCGCGTCGCCCGGTTTGCGGTCGAACGGCGCGTCGGTGACATCGACGTTGCCGCGCCGCGCCGCCGGCAAATCGTTGTACTTGTCGATCTTGCCGCCTGCCGCTGCCGGATACCATTTCTCCGGTTTGGTCTCGCGTTCGACGTAAAAGCGCACCACATCCTCCAGCGAATGAAACACGCCATTGTGGAAATACGTCTGGCGCATCGCCGTATTGCGCAGGCTCGGCGTCTTGAACAAGCCGCAATATGCCAGCTGTTTTTCATAATCCTTGCGCCACGGGCCGCATAGCCCTTCGTCGAAATAGTTCGCGTCGCGATTGGCCGCAATCGACTTGTTGCGCGGCGCCGCCAGCGCCTCGAACTGGTAGTCGGTGAACGCCGGCGCAGTGTTGCCGTCGCGCGAGGGTTTCTCGACATGGCAGGCCGCGCAATTACCCTTCTTCGGGTCCTTGAACAGATCAAAGCCGCGCCGCTCCTGTTCGCTCAATTGCGCCATGTGCGCCAGGGCGTAATCGTACTTGCTGTCGTAGCGATGGAAGCTGCGGTCTTCGATCTGGTAGCGCGCCAGTGCGAAGTACGCCTCACCCAAGGCAATGTTGGGCGAAGTAAACACGCCCGGGCCGAACAGTAGTTTCATATCATCGGCATAGGGCGCGGCCTTCAGCCTGTCGGTCAAGGCTTGCGGACTCTTGTTCGCCATTTCATTGGCAGCCATCAGCGGGCCGCTGGCCTGGTCGGTCATATTGATGGCACGGCCATCCCAATCGAAGCCGCCCTGCGGCACCATTTCCTGCACCTTGGCAACGGGTGCCATGCCGGCTTTCGCCGCGCGCGGCGCGATATCCTGCACCGTATTTTGCGCATCTGCCGCAGCTTTGGCCGCTTGCTTGTCGTCCTCATCGGGCTTCAGGTCGGGACCGACCGTAAAAGGCGGTGCGTGATCGTGATAGGCCAGGGAAGGCACGGCACGTCCGCCCTGGCTTTGCATATTCATGCCGCCCAGCTGCACAGCCAGATCGTTGCCCGGCGCGTACGCATGCTCCGGATTGTGGCAGGACGAGCAAGCCATCTTTCCCGAGCCCGACAGCGACTTGTCATAGAACATTTTGCGCCCGAGCTCGGCCAATGCCGACAACGGCATGACGGGCGCCTCGATGCGTGCGCGCGCCGCAGCGGCGATCTGCGCTTCAGGGTCAGGTTTTGCCTGCACGACAACCGGAGCGGGAGCGCCGCCGGCGCTCGCCGGCGCGGCGGCTTTCTTGTCGCCGCAGGCGCCGGTCAAGACGGCGACGAAGGAGACCGCCAGCAAGACGGGAAGACGATTATTGCGCGTATTCATAAGGAGGGGAAACCGTTCTCTCTCAAAATTCGTGCCCGCAGCGGGTTCAGCCCGGCGCAATCCAGCACAAAAGGAGACTCAAAAACAGGCAAGCGTAGCATGTGAATATGTCATGTTGATGAAACAAGGCCACGTTGCGCCATCAGACGATAGGCGCTGCAACGCCCTGTGCCAACCATGTCAAACGGTCATGATCCTGTCATAACCCCGCCCTACAATCCAGTCCCGCCAGCTATTCAAGCGGTCGCACTTCTTTCGTCGCTCGATACCCCATGGTATCCGGCAGGATGGCTTATTTCACATCGAGCCAGCCGGCCGGACTCCACGGATAAAAAGAGAGTCCTGGGAAAGATAGCCCTGAATGGCGGACAGGCGTCACAGAAATCACACACCGCACGGCAGAACGCGCATCGACCGATCTCGATCGCAACTTGCTTCAATTACCTAAGTGAGGGGAACAATGAATTTGAAAACTCTAACGGCACAGAACGGCTTCCTGAAGCCCGCTGTGCTGGCATTCGCCATCTCGGCCGCCATCCTGGCCGGATGCGGCGGAAGCAGCAACAACTCGTCGTCGAGCAGCAGCACGACGCCCGCCAAGGCCGCCACGCCGATTCAGCACGTGGTTGTGATCTTCCAGGAAAACGTTTCCTTCGACCACTACTTCGCGACCTACCCCAACGCCGCCAATCCGGCTGGCGAACCCGGCTTCACGGCGGCCAAGGGCACGCCCGTTGCCAACACCCTGGCAACACCGCTTGACGTCACCAAGAGCTTCGCGGCACTCTCCGGGGTCAACCTGATGACGAACAATCCGACGGCCGCCAACAGCAAGAACGGCGTCGGCGCGATCAACCCGTTCCGCATCGACCGCACGCAAGCGAACCCGAACAGCCAGAACCACGACTACAATGCCGAACAGAAGGCGCTCAACAACGGCGCCATGGACCTGTTCCCAGCCTCGACCGGTACGCCGAACAACGCTGCGCCGCAAACCTTGCAAGCGCCGTTCAACACCACCGGTATCGCCATGGGCTACTTTGACGGCAATACCGTCACCGCCTTCTGGAACTACGCCCAGAACTATGCGATGAACGACAACTCGTTCGGCACCACCTTCGGCCCTTCGAACGTCGGCGCGCAAAACCTGATCTCGGGCCAGACCAACGGCGTAATCAAGACCAACGCCACGGCTTCGGGCAGCGGCACCAACATCGACGGCGAACTGTCGAACGACGGCAATGGAGGCATTACGCAAACGAGCGACCCGCAACCGCTGGGTGACGCCTGCTCCACGCGCGATGCCGTGCAAATGGGCGGCAAGAACGTCGGCGACCTGTTGAACGCCGCCAACGTCAGCTGGGGCTTCTTCCAGGGTGGCTTCGACCTGACCATCACCAACCCCAACGGCACCACCGGCTGCAAGCGCTCGACGGTTTCGGCTGTCACCGGCGTGAACAAGGTGGACTACATCCCGCACCATCAGCCGTTCCAGTACTACGCCTCGACGGCCAACCTGACGCACGCCCGTCCAAGTTCGGTGTCGGCCATCGGCAACACCTACGAGTCCGACGGCAAGACCGTTGATCCCGCAAACCACCAATACGACATCCACGACTTCTTCGATGCCGTAACGGCCGGCAACTTCCCCGCCGTCAGCTTCCTCAAGGCGCCGGGCTACCAGGACGGCCACGCGCAGTACTCCGACCCGCTCGACGAGCAGGCATTCGTGACCGAAACCATCAATTTCCTGCAACAGCAACCGGGCTGGAGCAGCACGCTGGTCATCATCGCCTATGACGATTCGGACGGCTGGTACGACCATCAGATGAGCCCAATCGTCAATCCGTCCAAGCTGACCGAAGGCGCCGCCGGCGCCGCTGGCGCCACCGCAAACTTCACCAGCAACGGTGTGACGGTTCTGGGCAACGGCGACTTCGCCAACGGCACAGGCGTCTGCAACACGGGCCTGCAACAAGGCACGCCGACCCCGACGTCCGCCCTGGCCGGCTACAACGGCACGGCGAACGCCCAAGGCCGCTGCGGCTACGGCCCGCGCCTGCCGCTGATCGTCATCTCGCCCTACGCCAAGGTCAACTACATCGACCACACGCTGACCGACCAATCGTCGATTCTGCGCTTCATCGAAGACAACTGGCTCGGCAGCCAACGCATCACCGGTTCGTTCGACGCCATCGCCGGCCCGATCAACAACATGTTGAATCTGAGCGGCACGCCGAGCACGGCCACACTGTACCTTGATCCGAGCACGGGACAACCGCAAGCCTGCACGAATTGCAAGTCGCAAGTGCGCTCCAAGGGTTAAGTTCGGCAAGACAGGTCAATCCTCACAAGGGGATTGGCCGCCCCGGCAGCCCGCCTCCCGTGTTTCAGGAGGCGGGCTTCTTCTTTCATGGAGAAACTCCCCGGCAAGCGTGAATTTCGCTACACTGCGAATATCAGGGTCCGCCGCTTGCCATCCATGAAAAAGACGCTCTACCAACTGCTCAACGTGCCCCATGAGGCCAGCGCCGAAGACATCGCCGCCGCCTACGACAAGGCCAAGGCAGCGCTGGAGCACAGCTCCGCCCCCGACCCCAATCAAGCCATCATCCTGCGCGAGGCGTTCCAGGTGCTGTCGCACGGGCAAAAACGCGCCGCCTACGATGCCGGCCTGCTGGCGCGGGAAACCGCGGCAAGCACAATCACCATCGACGACACCCCTCCCGGCCGCTCCAAGTGGCTGCTTGGCGCAGTCGTCGCGCTGGCCCTGCTCGGCTGGTTCGTCGTCAAGAAGTCGGCGCACAACGAGCAGGCCGCGCCTGCCATCGCAGCTACGCCAGTACGCGTGATCAGGCCGCAGATCCTCCCGCCCATTCAGCAAGAGGCGGCAGCCCCGCGCCGGCTCAATGCGGAAGAACTCTACGCCAAGGTCTCGCCTTCGGTCGCGCGCGTCAACGTGACCGACGAGCGCGGCAATTTGATCGGCGTCGGCAGCGCCGTGGTTATCGGCTCAGGCGACGTGATCACGAATTGCCACGTCGCCAAGATGGGGCCGAACCTGGAACTGAACTTCCGCAACGAAAAGGCCTCCGCCACGGTCGTCACCGCCGACGAAGTCTACGACCTGTGCCTCCTGCGTGCCAGCGGCCTGTCCGCCCCCGCGGTGGCGACGGCCGATCTGAGCGAGGTGCGCACCGGACAAAACGTCTATGCCATCGGCTCGCCACAGGGGCTGGAATTGACCATCAGCGAAGGCATCATCTCCTCGCTGCGCAGCGTACCCGACGTCGGCACCGTCATCCAGACCAGCGCCGCAATCTCACCGGGTTCCTCGGGCGGCGGCCTGTTCGACAGCAGCGGACGGCTGATCGGCATCACCACCTTCCAGAGCAGGTCCGGGCAAAACCTCAATTTCGCCGTCCCGGCAGAATGGATCAAATCCATGAGCACACGCAGCGGCGGCGGCGTGGGCGGCATCACGATGGGGCAGCACTAGCAGGCTGTTGAAAAACACCTGTTACACCTTCATCGGCAACACCACCATCTGCAAACCGTCGAAATGCAAGCGCCGCTGAATCGCCAGCGCCGCCTGATTGTGCAGCAGACGCGTAAACCAGTTATCGGTCTCGAAGATCAGCTTGCTGGTGAAGAAAATCGAATTCGGATATTCGCGGTTGGTTTCAATACATAACTGCGTCACCTGGTCCACCACATCGGTGCCGAAGGACAGCATGGACGCCGACGCCATGCCATGACTGTGGCAGAAATCGACGAAGAACTTCAACGTTGCGTTGGCCTCGACGCGCATCTGCTCCAGCACGCCCTCGCCGCCATAGGCATGCGAATCGACCGTGCGCGCATTGATGAAAATGAAGTTCTTGAAATGCCCCGGAAACATGCGCTGCACCCAGAGCAAGGCATGCAAGCCGCCGCCGCGCGAATTGCCGACGATGAAAACCGCGGTCTGCTCTTCCGGATTCGGTTCGACCGGGCCGACATGGCTGCCGAAAGGCTGGTCGGCAAACACCCGGTCAACCATGCGGATCTTGTCCTTGGTCTCGCGGTAATGTATGCGCACCACCAGGCAAATCGCGATCACCAGCGCCGTGATCAGGATCGTCATCCAGCCGCCTTCGTTGAACTTCTCGATCACCGTCACCACCAGGATGCTGGAGGTGACGAGCAAGCCGATCACCGACAGCAGCATGCGCCCCATCCAGGGATTGCCGGCGCGCTTCTGCTTCCACCAATAGAGGCACAATCCGGTCAGCGACAGGCTGAAGGTCAGGAACACGTTGATACTGTAAAGCACCACCAGCAGATCGACCTTGCCCGCGCTCCACAGCAAGAGCGCAAACGCCGCGATGCCCATCACCATCACGCCGTTTTGCGTCACCAGGCGCGTCGAGAGATAGCGGAATTTATGCGGCACCCACGAATCCGACGCCATGTTCGCTAGCACCGAAGGTCCGCCCAGGAAACCGGTGTTGGCCGCCACCAGCAGCAAGCCTGCTTCAAAAGCCAGCGTCGCCGTCAACGCCAGCCAATGCGAGCCGCCATGCAAGCCCATGCTGGCAAAAATCGTGTTGAACACCACCGCGTTCAAGGTCTGCCCCTCGACCGGATGCGCATTCCACAGCAGATACAGCATGATGATGCCGCCGGCGGTAAAAGCCAGGGAAAAGGCCATGTACAGCATCGTGACCTTGCCCGTGCGCACGCGCGGCTCGACCAGCGAATTGACGTTGTTCGACACCGCTTCGATGCCGGTATACGTACCGCCGCCCAGGGAATACGCCTTCAGCAGCATCGCGATCGTAAACAGCCAGGACGTCTGGCCCGCCAACTGCCGCGTTTCGGCGAAGGTATCGGGAATCAGGTCGGGAATGCCCGAAACATGCACCGCCAGGCCATAGACAATCACCGCCAGATGCGTAACGACGAAACCCAGGAAGATAGGCAGCAGCACCTTGATCGACTCCTTGGCGCCGCGCAGATTCATCCACAACAACATCACCACAATCGCCAATTCCAGCGTCAGCTTGTAGGCCTGCGCCGCCACCGGCAACAGGCTGAACAAGGCATCGACGCCGCTGGCGACAGAAATCGCCACCGTCAGCACATAATCGACAATCAGCGCCGCACCCGACACCAAGCCGGCATACGGCCCGATCAACACCGTGGCAATCCGATAACCGCCGCCGCCCGTGGGAAACAGCTCGATGATCTGGTTATACGCCAACGAAATGATGAACACCGTCACCGCGGTGGCCACCGCCAGATACAAGCCGAAGTGCCCATGCGTGCCAAGCGCCTTGAACGCCTCCTCGGGGCCATAGGCCGAAGACGACAAACCGTCCGCACCCAGCCCCACCCACGCCAGAAAAGCCACCAAGGCCAGAGAATGACGGGTTTCCACCTTCATCGGATCGAGCGCCTTGCCCAACAACACTTCGCGAATTTTTGCGCTCTTCTTCATCGTCTACCCGTGCCAACTGGTCAAAATTTGGTCAGAAAGCCGATGATGATACGCTCATGCCTCTCACTCTGACAACGCGGAAAGCACGAATTATTTGGTCTTCCCCTTGATGGAAGGCCAAAAATCGGTCATAATTTTCGTTTTCCTTGCCGCAGTTAATTTCTTGGCAAGGAATCTTGGCTGTACAGCTGCCCGGGTGGTGAAATTGGTAGACGCAGGGGACTCAAAATCCCCCGCCGCAAGGCGTGCCGGTTCGATTCCGGCCCCGGGCACCACGAGCTTGCATCAAACTGTATCAGGACATATCGAAGACCCGCTCTGCTTAAGGCTCGGCGGGTTTTTTGTTGTCCCAAGCCGATTCAAGGGGTAGCATGAGATACCGTCAAAACGTCGGTATTTCTGACGGTACTTTTCAAAACCCGAAAACAAGATACCGTCAGAAGGTGGTCATATGGCGCTTGCAGACACGTTCGTAAGGCAGATCAAATACAGCGGTGCGCCCGCAGGAGACAAGCACACCGATGGGCAAGGGCTTTTCCTGCTCGTGAAGGCGGCCGGCAAGTATTGGCGAATGGACTATCGCTATCTCGGAAAGCGCAAGACGTTGGCACTGGGGGTCTATCCTGCCGTTTCACTTGCTCAAGCGCGAAGGCGGCGCGACGAGGCACGTGAATTGCTCGCCAATGGTGCCGATCCCAGTCAAGCCAAGCGCGAAGAAAGGCAAGCCCGAGTCGACGCGGCGGCACATACTTTCGAAATTGTGGCGCGTGCTTGGTTGAAAAAGACTGCGGCGACCCGCGCGACAAGTACCCAAGAGAAGGTCGCTCGCTTCCTCGAAACACGAGTCTTTCCGGCTATCGGTACGAAACCAATTTCCACAGTTGGCCCGCGCGACATACTGAGCATCCTTCAAAAAATTGAGGCGCACGGTCACAACGAGTCTGCACATCGTGTCAAACAAATCTGCGGCCAAGTGTTCAGATATGCCGTCGCCACTGGCTCGGCGGAACGTGACGTAACGACCGATCTTAAGGGCGCATTGGCTCCGGTATCGGTCAAGAACCACGCGGCTATCACTGAGCCAAAGCAGGCCGGAGAGTTGATGCGTTCAATCGAAGCCTATTCCGGCCATCCATATGCGACCGCCGCATTAAAACTGTCCCCGCTGGTTTTCGTGCGCCCAGGGGAACTACGGGCCGCTGAATGGGCCGAATTCGACTTGGACAAGGCGGAATGGCGCATACCGGGCGAGAAAATGAAAATGAAGCTTGACCACATGGTGCCGCTGTCGTTACAAGCCGTGGAGATTCTGCGTTCCATTCAGCCGCTTACCGGCCACGGGAAATATGTTTTCCCCAGCGTCCGCACGAGTGAACGGTGCATGAGCGAAAACACGATCACGGCCGCATTGCGCAGTATGGGGTACAGCGGTGAACAAATGACCGCGCATGGATTCCGGGCGATGGCGCGCACCATCTTGGATGAAGTTCTCGGCGAACGGGTCGACCTAATCGAGCATCAGTTGGCCCATGCGGTCAAAGACCCGAACGGGCGCGCATACAACCGTACGGCCCACTTGCCTGCCCGCAGGGAAATGATGCAGCGTTGGGCGGACTATCTGGATAAGTTGCGCAAGGGTGCTGACGTGGTGCCGATACGAGCCGGAACCATTTAATCATTTCTACTGATCGAATTCAATTGTTCACAATTTGATATGATAAAAAATCCAAATGTGATACCGGAAAACGATGTGCCAGAGTTCATCCTACAAGACATTTTAGACGACGAGGATGCGCGGAGGGCGTTCCCTTCACCGACAGATATTGCCACGAAGCAAGCCGAGAGGCTATCGAGCATGCTTCATTTGTGGGATGAGAATCCTGAGAATCCTGAGGGACGAGCTGCTTCACCATTCGTCGTTCGAAAACCTAAGCAGCTTCAGGACCTTGACGATACTGTAGGGGTGCCAGGATTTGATGGACTTGAAGGCATTGAACGCATCGAGGTATTTGCCGGTTTTGAGGGAATTAACTCGATTCAAGCAGTCTTAAACGAACATCCTGTGGATGTCCTAACTCTGGTTAGATTAATTGGATTAGAAAGGCAGCGCGAAGCTGGGAGACTTGAAATTAAGGTGGGCGCCTTCTATGAAAGGAGCAAAAAATACAGCGGGGAGCAGAGCGACAGGGCATCCAAGCCACGTAAATTAATCGACGAAAAGGGCAGCAGAATAATAAAAAGATACGCCGAAAAGGTCAAAGCCGGCAATAGGTATGGCGCGGTGAAAGAGCTGGCTTCTGAATTTGATGTTCATCCAAATACGGTCGGAAATTTTCTGCGCAAAGTCATAAAAAGATGCGCCGAAAAGGTCAGCGCCGGCGAGGAGTATGGCGCGGTGGAAGCGTTAGCTTCTGAGTTTGGGGTTGATCGAGATAAGGTCCAAATTCTTTTGGACAACACCAATGCGAAATCAATTGCACAATAGCCGCGCTACTGTGCCATCCCTTTTTATTCTCCTCCTGTCGCATACAAAATCATAGCGCTTAAAGGAGTAACATCCCGTCACTCCGGCGCATCGAGGCAATGCGTATGGAGATGCAAATGTCACAGCGAGTTATCCGAATCAGTGAGCTGGCAAGCACGCCAGCCAAGCTCGGGTTGTTGCCGGTCAGCCGCGCCACAATTTGGCGCTGGGTGCGTGAGAACAAATTCCCAAAGCCCTTCAAAATCGGGGCATCCGTCACGGTATGGAATTCGGCGGAGGTGGAAGCTTTCATTGCGCAGCGTGCGGGAGGTGCCGCACAATGACCGAAAAAACAAAAGCCGCCGGGCTGGACACTCGGGCGGCTTTCCAAGAAACGTTACCGTTGGATTATCAACTACTCGCTGAATCAACGCAAGCGGATGCGATCATTCAAATCGCCGTCCAAATCCAGCGAATCCTAGAGGCGCATCCAGACTTGCTTAACCACGGCTGGCGTACTCCGAGCGTCCCGACAACACCAATCGAAATCACGTCAAAAATTGTCCGGCAAGTGCAACTGACAATTGCATATTTGGCGACGCATAAAATCGGCCGAACAATATCGTCGTACAGCTTGAAGCACTGCGTGGAGCGTTGGGGTGCGCAAAACAAACTTGAACCGTACACGTACGTACAAAATTCGTCGGCCATTGTGGGCGCGCTGCTTTCAGGCTACGCGCCGGTTCTGGCAAAGGGCGCGCCATACCCTAACGTGTGGTTCGAGAGAGGGGCGCGGAAATGAAACGTAATGTTGAGACGCCTCCTGCAAAACGGACAAACCTAACCGATTTAACCGACGTAACCTACTTGCCGACGACCAACGCCGAATTCCTAATTGCGATTTTCCAAGGTCTGACTGAACCGACTAGACCGTTTGTCCTGGGCTTTCCCGGAAACCCGAATGATCATAAAGCCTGGCGCGGCGATGCATGGTGCGCAGAAAAAGGAAAGGTCGATAATCCGGCGCTGAACTGGTATTTCAGCCTGGCCGCGTATAAACCGACCGATGATAGGTATGACCGCCGCGAGCGCAACTGTGCGGCGATTTACGGCGTCATGCTGGACGACTTAGGCACCAAGGCATTACCGCTGTCACGGTTGGACGCCTGCCCGCCGTCCTACGTAATTGAAACAAGCGACAACAATTTCCAAGCCGGTTATTTGTTCGCGTCACCAGTAACGGAATTTGATCGTATTAAGTCCCTGAATCAGAGCATGGTCGAGGCTGGTTTCTGCGATCCCGGCGCAAAATCTCCGGCGACACGTTACGGACGCTTGCCTTTTGCATCCAACGGTAAAACTTCGCCCGTATTCAAATGCAGGCTGGCGGAGTGGCACCCCGAACGGCGTTACTCCGTTGCCGAGATCATCAAGGGCTTGAAATTGGCACCGCATCAGGCGGCAGCAAAGCTAACCCGCAAAGCGACCGTAATCAATCGTGTTGAAAACGACGGCATATATATTCCGCGTCCAGACGAAAACGAGGTCATCGCGGCGCTCAAGAATCGCGGTCTGTACAAGCAACCGTTGGGTAGCGGGCGACACGACATTACGTGCCCATGGGTACATGAACACACGGGATCGATCGACAATGGCACCGCTTATTTTGAACCGGATGACTCGTATCCTATTGGTGGATTTAAGTGTCAACATTCGCACGGCGATAAATATCGTGTCAGCACGCTGCTGGAATATCTGAATGTCACTATTCGCGCTGCGAAGCACAAGCCAACAATCAAAGTCGAAGCAGGAGAGATTCACCGCATTGTTGACGCGGGCGAACGGGAGTTGGCAGCAACCGGGCGGTATTACCAACGTGGCGCGCTGATTGTTTCGGTAGCGACCGACCCAGAAAGCCGAGAAACAACTATAAAGCCGGTTCCGCAGCCAGCGTTACTGAGGGCATTGTCTGGCTGCGCAATCTGGACGCGCTATGATGCTCGCTCCGGCGCTGAAGTTGTTTGTGATCCACCAGCGCGGCACGTTAACGTGTTGTATGACGCGGGAGAGTACATGCATCTTCCGGCATTGGCAGGCATTGCGCGACAACCGCATTTGCGGCCGGATGGCTCACTTGTTCGCAATCCCGGATTCGATGCAGCCACAGGGCTATTCGGTGTGTTTGACGAGACTACGTACAGAGTATCTGACCGCCCTACTAGAGAACAAGCAGCAAGTGCATTACAAGAACTGCGAGCGTTATTGTCCGAATTCGCTTTCGGTAACGCCCAAGATGAGGCTACCGCACTTGCGGCAATGTTGACTGCTGCCATACGGTCGAGTCTGCCGACCGCCCCCATGATTCACGTCAAGGCACCGCAAATTGCCTCCGGCAAAAGCTATTTAACCGAGCTTATCGCCACCTTCGCCAGTTCAACGCAGCCCTCGTCGGTTGCATTTCCAACGTCCAATGAGGAAATGCAAAAACTCCTTTTGGCAACGCTACTACCTGCGCCTGCCGCTGTGATTTTCGACAATCTAACCACCGACCTAATCCCATACGACAGCTTGTGCTCGGCACTGACGGCGGAACATTTGACCGGCCGCATCTTGGGGCTGAGTAAAACCGCCACAGTCGGTACGCGAGCCATGTTTTTGAGTTCCGGTAACAATGTCTATGCTGTTCGTGACATGGGACGGCGCTGCCTCACGATTGTGCTTGATCCGCAGGTAGAAAATCCCGCTACGAGGCATTTCAATTCCAATCCACTACAGATTGTCCGCGACGACCGCCCGCATTATGTGTCATTGGCATTGACGATCATTCGAGCATGGATAATTGCGGACGGCCCAGCCACGACATGCAAACCTTGGGGGAATTATGCGCGGTGGAGCGATTGGGTGCGACAACCGCTGCTATGGTTAGGGCTTCCCGACCCTGCAGCAAGTGCCTTTGAGCAAATGGCGCAAGACCCAGATCACGAGATGTTAGGCCGCCTGCTGCATGCTTGGCACAAAACATTCGGCAGTTCCCCTACGATGATTCGGGAGGCGTGCGCAAAAGCACAAAGTTTCGATGCGCAAGAATTGAATGAAGTTCTTTTTGAGGTTGCGGAGATCAAAGGGGAAATCAACCGCCGAAGCCTGGGCAAGTGGATATCTCGGCACCAAGGCCGCATTGTTGATGGACTGCGATTTGAAAAGGCAAGCGGCACCACATCGGCTGAACGCTGGCTTGCTAAATCCGTTACATCGGTTAAATCGGTTGTCATTCTCGATTCTGCCTAACGTATGAATTTACGCATAACTACGCATTCATGAGCAAACTGCTTGCCATCGAAATTGAATATGCCTTCGCGCGTGCTGTTTGGGGTGAGTCTGTCCGCAAGATAGCCAACAGCCTATCTGTGACCGAGGGCGCGCTACGGTATCACTTTCGCAAAGGCGTATCACCAAAGAAAGTGCGGCAACTAGCCTATGAATTGTTCTATCTGGATCAGCAACGGAGCAGGCTTAGCGTAGCTGATCGACGGTTATTGGACAGGACGGTGCGACGAATGCACAAAGCGGTGTAAGCGCATCACACGTCATTACGACAAAATGGGCAAACTTTCGCCTTTTTTTGAATTTGCTCGGCGCAAAACGGGCAAGCGATTCGATTTTTGTCGCCACTTAGCAATGCGATAATGACCGCTATAGGCCCTAAGAATAAGGCAAGCAGTGCGGCGGCAATTGGGTTGCCCTTTTTTGCTCCAATTACCACCGTGATTAAGAAGCAAACTCCCCAAAAAACAAGAAAATCAACCATTGCGTCCCCCTTTTTTGATATCAGGTAATCATCATAGCGCTCATTTTTTTGATTTCTGGACACAAGGTCGGTCAAGATAGCGGGAATCCACTAATGGCGGGCATACTTTTTCTTTTGACGGTATTTTTGACGGTACTTTGAAAAATACTTTGGGAGAAACCTAGTATCCACGAGGCTTTCGGCGACAAATTCGAGTCCGGCCCCGACCACGAGAGTTTATGCGGGTTTTCAGCAATTCCGCATCAACAAGCCGGCTTGGAATCAACTCCGCAAGCAGCCATCCTTTCTGCAAAATCCTGTTACCCCAAGTGAATCCTGATCCAAGCAGCTGCCGCCCGCATATTTCGGTGACGCCTATTTGGCAGCGGCCTTTGACTCCGCCTGAATTTGCGAGAAACAGGTGTTCATCATGTTTTCAATTGGCGTTGGCGGTGCGGTGATCGTATTGTTCCCGGTGCGTTTGCGCTCAAGATAGGCGTTGTAGGCCGCCATCGAGCTGTCCACCCACTCTTTCGTGGAAATCTTCTGAAGTCCCGGCTTGAGGCAACCGCACACTTTGGCGACATAGGTGTCGACGTCGGCGATGCCGAGGCTATCCATCCTCTTTTGCATTTCAGGTGACGGCGCCTGGCCATTCACCGCAAGGCCCAAGAACTGTTCGCACGATTCGGCAATCTTCTCCTTAATCACGGGCACCGAGCATTCCGCGCCCTTCGTCAATGCGATGTTCTTATAAAATTCGCGTTGATCATCCGTGTTCATTTTAAATACCGCAGGCGTCGTCGCGGTCCGAAACGCGGTGCTCTGGCAGGAACATACCCTCGGGTCGCTCGCCCACTTCATCACCATCCGGACAGATTCATTCTTTTGCGTTTGCCACGCCGTGTTGTTGAGGCAGGCTTGCTCAACCTGATGCACCAGCGCATCGACCTGATCCGCCTGCACCTTGGTCAATTGCGCCGGCGCGCCAATCGACAAGCTGCCGACTGCGAGCAAGGCTGCTGCAACAAAAAAATTTGCAATCTTCATCAAGATTCCTCAAAGAGAATGCGACCAGGCCAGGCGTTGGCGAAGGCATCTCGGCAGCTATAGTACCGCAGCGAATAGCTTCACTGCCTTTTGTTTCGCTGCGTCTCAAGCGATATCGCCGACCACAGTGTGTCGGCCGCGACGAAAAACCATTCAAAGACCGCCTCAAACAAGCCATGCGGATTCGCGTGCGCAGCCGGCACATTACGCTTTAGCTCGTCCCGCGCTTGATCACCCCTCCCAGGGCACCCAACGGCGGCATCAGCAACCCAGCGAGTAGCGCCAGCTTCAATTCCTTCCTGAAGATCACGCCCGGCGTGGCGTTGATGACGCTCAACTCGGGCTGGCGCGTGGAAAAGTAGACCGGCACGGTTTCACCGGGGGCGTAGCGCCGGCAGCCCGGGTTGGCGGCCACGCTGTGATGGGGATACCTGTTGGCGACGTAGGTGTATTCCACTACCCCGCTTTTGCCGCAGGTGAATTCCGTGACGGTGCCCGCGGTTTGTTCGTAGCCCTGATGCATCAGCCGCATGGCGCTCCAGCCGTTGCCGAGGCAAAAGACGAGGAGCGCAATCGGCAGCGCGCCCCACATATAGATGCGCTTGGTGAGCTTCAGCCACGACTGAAAGAAGGTCGGCGGCAAATCAACTTCGCTTGATGGGATATGCGGTGAATTCATGATGGCGTCGTTGCCTTGTACTTTTTCGGACCTCTGCCTGTGTCAATAGCTTAGGGGCGAATCCACGCCAAGGGAAGTAAACAGGCCGTAAAGATTTGCCGCCCGCGCGTAAATGCGGCGCGGAATTCGTCGTTCGGGACCGCCTATGGGCTCCCGAACGCGTCGGCCTGCCTTCAAGCGCTATGCCGCAACCGGCACAACAGGCACAACAGGGAACCCCTGGTCGCTCATCACGCGTATCTCGATCGCCTGCATGGCCGCCAATGTCCATTCGTCCTGCCAGGGCAGGCCGATCACCTGTACGCCGACCGGCAAGCCCGCGCTGCCTTGGGCATTGGCTTTGGCCAGCCTGGCGGCAAGCCCGGCACCGGTCACGTCGTCGCCCTCTCCTTCGCGCACGGTCGTAACAGGCACCACGCCAGCCGGCAGTTGCAGCGCGTTGGCGAACATGGCGTAGCTTCCGCCCAGCGTGAAACCTTTCGAGCCGCCATGCGGAAACGCAGCAATCGGGTAAGGCGGCGAGAGCAAAAGCGAGATGCCGTGCGACTGCATGTCGCCAATCACTTCAGCGCGCCATGCGCGCACTTCAGCCACCAGCTTGAATAACTGCGCGGGAGTCTTGCGCCCGAGGTTGGCGATCAGGCGCGCGGTATGCGCGTCGCCCTGTTTCAGCAAAAGCTTTTGCATGATGTGGCGCATCCAGCCCGGTGCGCGCATGGTCTTGAACGCGGCCTGCAAGACCGGGTCGAGCGGTCCGCCTTCGATCGCCGCATGCAGGGTTTCCCCGCCGTCGGCGCCGATCAGGGCAATGGCGCGGAATGCCGCATCCTGCATGTGCGGCGGACGGTAATCCACCACCTCGCAGCCGGCATCCCGCAGCGCTTCGGCCGCGCGTGCCAGCGCCCGGCGGATCGCGCCGTTGGGCGTCAAGATGCCGTCACCGGCAATCACGCCCACGCGCAGCCCGCGCAAGGCCGCCGCGTCGACACCGCGCCAGGCCAGCGGCGGCACACGCCCGTCGAGCGCATTGGCACGCGCCGGATCGATCGCGGCCATGAAGAGTTCGAGGTCGGCCACACGGCGCGCCATCGGCCCGGCCATGCCGCGCACGCCCTCCTGGCCGGGTACGCCGGTGGAATAGCCTTGCATGGGCAGACGGTCCAGCGTCGGCTTGAAGCCGGCAATGCCGCAAAAGTGCGCCGGAATGCGGATGCTCCCACCGATGTCGGTACCCACGCCAAGCGGACTCATCCCCGCTGCGATGGCCGCCGCTTCGCCGCCCGAAGATCCGCCCGGCGTGCGATCCAGGCGATGCGGATTCTTCGTTTCGCCAAACAGCGGGTTGCGGCTTTCGACGAACAGCATGGTCTGCGACAGATTGGTCCGCCCCAGCAGCAAAGCGCCCGCTTCGCGCAACAGCGTCACCAGCGCCGCGTCCTTCGGCGCCCGGCGATCCTTGCGCGCCACGATGCCCAGCGTGGTCGCTTCGCCTGCAATATCGAAGCACTCCTTCAGCGTGACCGGCACGCCATGCAAGGCGCTGCGCACCTGCCCTGCGGCGCGCTCCGCGTCGAGTCTGGCGGCGTCAAGCAGCACTCGCTCGGCCTGCACCGAAGTGAAGGCGTGGAGCGCCGCATCACCCGCTTCGATCCGGGCCAGATGCGCTTCGGCCAGCTCGCGCGAGGTGGTGTCGCCTGCGCTTAAACCTGCGGCCATCTGGGTGGCGGAAAGGGAAGTGAGCATGGGGTTCGAGGATAGGGGTTTCCCGGATTATGGCGCAACTTGGGCAAAAGCACGGCACATGCAGACAGGATGAGCTTCCCCGGGCATTCAGTTACAATCATCCGACCTGACACTGCGTCATCAACGAGAACACCAACCCATGCCATTTTCGCTCGACAACCTGCTGGTCATCGGCATCTCTTCGCGCGCCCTGTTCGACCTCGAAACCGAGGAGGCGATCTTCCGCAACCAGGGCCTCGACGCTTACCGCCAGCATCAGCTCGACAACGAAAACGAAATCCTCAAGCCAGGCGGCGGCTTTGCCCTGGTGCGGGCGCTATTGAAATTGAATTCCCTGGCCGAGGAAAAGCGCCTGGTGGAAGTCGTCATCATGTCGCGCAACTCCTCTGAAACCTCGCTGCGCATCTTCAATTCGATCAAGCACTACGGCCTGGACATCACGCGCGCCGCGCTCTCGGGCGGCGCTTCGCTGGCGCCCTACCTGGCCGCATTCAACGTCAGCCTGTTCCTCTCGCTCCATGAAGACGACGTGCAGGCGGCGATCAATGCCAACGTCGCCTCGGCGCTGTTGTACCAGAAACCGGAAAACGCCCTGGCCGAACTGGACCAGATCCGCATTGCCTTCGACGGCGACGCCGTGATCTTTTCCGACGAATCCGAGCGCATCTTCCAGGAGCTTGGCATCGAAGCATTCGAAAAACACGAAAGCGAAAACGCCCAGCGCCCCTTGCCCGACGGCCCGTTCGCGCGCCTGTTGAAAGCGCTGTCCTTCATCCAAAAGAACTTCAAGAACGCCGACGGCCGCACCATCCCCTTGCGCACAGCCCTGGTGACGGCACGCTCCTCGCCCGCGCACGAACGCGTGATCCGCACGCTGCGCGCGTGGGACGTGGTGATCGACGAAACCTTCTTCATGGGCGGCGTAGCCAAGTCCGACGTGCTGCACGCCTTCAAACCCCACATCTTCTTCGACGACCAGCCGGCGCACTGCGCCCGCGCCGCGCCGCTGGTGCAGACCGGGCGGGTGCCGGTCAGGAAGTAACTAGGCCGGTCGTCGCGGCTTGATTATTTGGCGACGTCTTCCAGGCTCAGTATCTGTTTGTCGGCCGTCAGCTTGATCGGCAACGTCATGGCAAACAATACGATCGGCACCGTGCACAAGAGCACCCAGATAAAGAAATTCTGGTAGCCGAGCGCGTCCTGGATGAATCCGCTGATGAACTTGGCGAGGTTGTAGCCGAGTGCCATGAAGCCGGTGGCCAATGCATAGTGCGCTGTCGGGTACTTGCCTGGCGCAACCACCAGCATCATATACAACATCAGCGCGGTGAAGCCAAAGCCATAACCGAACATTTCCACGCATACCGCAGCCTTGATGGCGAACATATCGGTTGGCAGGACGGCACTCAGATAATAATAGGTGGCGTTGGGCAGATTCATGGCGAGGATCAGAATGATCAGCGAGCGCTTGAGCCCGAGCCACGACGCAAAGTAGGCGCCCAGCACACCGCCAATCAGGAAGGCAATCGTGCCATAGACGCCATAGATCGTGCCTTGGGCATCAAGAGGCAAGCCCAATCCCCCGGTGTCGCGCGCTGCCGTCAGAAACAAGGGACCGATCGTCGTGATCTGGCCTTCGGCCAAGCGAAACAATAGGATGAAAAGAATAGCCATCCAGATGCCCGGTTTCTGGAAGAAGGTCTTGATGACGTCGATCAGGGTCTCCCTGACGTTCTCGTGCGACGCCGATGGCGCTTGCGGCAAGCTCCAAAGATGGTACAGGCCGAGCGCGAACATGGTCAGCGCAACAAGGTACAGCCCAGCCTGCCATGCGGATGCGCCTGCATATCCGTGATCCTGCCAATAGGCGATCAGTTTCAGCAGCCCGCCGGTCAAGGCGACCTTGGCGACGTTATAGGCGCAATTTCTCCAGCCTGAATAGACTGTCTGCATGTGTTTCGACAAGCTGGCAATGTACAGTCCGTCGGCAGCGATATCGTGCGTCGCGGACGTGATGGCGATTATCGTCAATACGGCGACGCTGATCGCGAAGAAGTTCGATGCGTTCAGGCACAATGCCAGAGCGCCAGCCGCGACGCCCCCGACGACCTGGGTCAAAACGACAACGAGCTTCTGGCTTGGTACCGCCTCCAGAAACGGACTCCACAGAGGCTTGATCGCCCAAACAAAACCGATCGCGCCCAGTGCTGCTCCGATACGGGGATTGGATATGCCCAAGGCTTGGAACAGATAAAGCGCGAAGACTGAAACGAGATATTGCGGCAAGCCCTCGGCGAAATACAGGCTCGGCACCCACAATACCGGCCGCTTGCCGGTAAAACCCGCGCTTGCCAAGCCGTCTTGAGGCGGCGCATCGGCCTGGGCCGCTTGAGCGCTGGGGAGAACCGTGCTGTCTGTCGTCATGATGTCTGGATGTGGTGGAAAATATAAAGGCCAGTTTGCAGCCAGGTACAAGGATGCTGCGCCATGACTTTCCGGTCAACTGGTTTTAATTTATTGCTACCACTAAAATACCAATTTCGCAGATCGCTAGCTAGCCATATGCCTCAACCACCGTAAGACAGCTTTCGGATGAATTGCGAAAGACGGAACCATTGCCTGCCGCCACATGAAAGCGGTAATACCACCTTTACTTTCCAATGAAAGTGGTATCACGACATCCGTTTTGTCGAGGCGCGCGCCGCCGAGCCAATTCTTATTGGCGGATCTGCTTGACCAACCTACCGCTGCGACACCGCATCCATCACGCACAAAGCCGTCATATTGACGATACGGCGCACCGTAGCCGACGACGTGAGGATATGCACCGGCTTGGCACAGCCAAGCAATATCGGCCCGACCGCGATGCCGTTGCCGGCGGCGGTTTTCAACAAGTTGTAGGAAATATTGGCCGCTTCGATATTGGGCAGCACCAGCAGGTTGGCCGCCATGGTCAGCTTGGTATCGGGCATCATCTTCTTCAACAGCGAATAGTCGAGCGCCGTATCGCCGTGCATCTCCCCTTCGACTTCCAGATCGGGTGCCAGGTCTTGCAGGATCGCCAGCGTATCGCGCATCTTCTTGGCCGATTCGTTGTTGGAAGATCCGAAGTTCGAATGCGACAGCAACGCCACGTGCGGCTCCAGGCCGAAGCGCTTCATTTCCTCGGCTGCCAGAACGGTGATCTCGGCCAGCTGTTCCGCCGTCGGATTGTCGTTGACGTGGGTATCGACCATCACAAGCTGGCGGTCCGGCAGGATCACGCCGTTCATCGCGGCATAGACGTTGACGCCATCGCGCCGTCCCAGCACCTGATCGATGTAGGTCAGATGCAGCAGCGTGCTGCCGAAGGTGCCGCAGATCATGCCGTCGGCATCGCCCTTGTGGATCATCATGGCGCCGATCAGCGTGTGCCGGCGACGCATTTCCAGCTTGGCGTATTGTTCGGTCACGCCTTTGCGCTTGGTGATTTCCAGGTAAGTCTGCCAATAGTCGCGATAGCGTTCGTCGTATTCCGGATTGATGACGGCAAAGTCGACGTCGGGCTTCAGGCGCAAACCGAATTGGGCGATGCGCTGCACCAGCACCGCCGGGCGCCCCACCAGGATGGGCTTGGCCAACTGTTCGTCCACCACCACCTGCACCGCGCGCAAGACGCGCTCTTCCTCGCCCTCGGCAAAGACGATGCGCTTCTTCTCCGGCGGCGCAGCCTTGGCCACCTGGAAGATCGGTTTCATGAAGGTGCCGCTGTGATAGACGAATTGCTGCAACTTGTCGCGATAGGCCGCCATGTCCTTGATCGGGCGCGCCGCCACGCCGGACTCTTCCGCCGCCTTGGCCACGGCCGGTGCGATCTTGATCATCAGGCGCGGGTCGAACGGCTTGGGGATGACGTATTCCGGGCCGAAGCACAGGTTGGTGATGCCGTAGGTGGTGGCAACGATGTCGGATTGCTCGGCCTGGGCCAGGTCGGCAATCGCATGGACCGTCGCAATTTCCATCTCGCGCGTGATGGTAGTCGCGCCGCAATCGAGCGCACCACGGAAAATGTAGGGGAAACACAAGACGTTGTTGACCTGATTCGGATAATCCGAACGGCCGGTGGCCATCACGGCGTCGCCGCGCACGGCGGCCACGTCCTCCGGCAGGATTTCCGGCGTCGGATTGGCCAGCGCCAGCACCAGCGGCTTGGCGGCCATGGCCTTGACCATGTCGGGCTTCAATACGCCGCCGGCGGAAAGACCCAGGAAAATGTCGGCATCGGGCATCACCTCGGCCAGCGTGCGGGCACTGGTCTCGCGCGCAAAGCGTTCCTTGTCCGGGTCCATCAATTCCTTGCGGCCCTTGTAGACCACGCCGGCCAGGTCGGTTACGAAAATATTCTCGATCGGGAAGCCCAGATCGACGATCAAGTCCAGGCAGGCCAGCGCTGCGGCACCGGCACCCGAGACCACCAGCTTGCACTTCTTGAGGTCCTTGCCGACGATCTTCAAGCCGTTCAGGATGGCCGCGCCGACGATGATGGCGGTGCCGTGCTGGTCGTCATGGAAGACCGGGATCTTCATGCGCTCGCGCAGCTTGCGCTCGATGTAGAAACACTCGGGTGCCTTGATGTCTTCCAGGTTGATGCCGCCGAAGGTGGGTTCCAGCGCGGCGATGACGTCGATCAGCTTGTCCGGGTCGTTCTCGTTGACTTCGATATCGAACACGTCGATGCCGGCAAACTTCTTGAACAGCACGCCCTTGCCTTCCATCACCGGCTTGGCCGCCAGCGGGCCGATGTTGCCCAAACCCAGCACGGCGGTGCCGTTGGTGATCACTGCAACGAGGTTGCCGCGCGCCGTGTAGCGAAACGCATTGGCCGGGTCGGCCACGATCTCTTCGCAGGCCGAAGCCACGCCGGGTGAATAAGCCAGCGCCAGGTCGCGCTGGTTGGTCAGTTGCTTGGTCGGGGTGACGCTGATCTTGCCGGGCGTCGGGCACTCATGATATTCGAGTGCGGCTTGGCGCAGTTGCTGCCGCAGTTCTTCTTTTTTTGCTAACAAGGAATCCATGTCGTGCCGCCTATGCTATGTTGTCGGAAAGCTTTTCATTTTAGCAGAGTGGAAAAGTGGCATTCATGCGTAATTGTGTTGATAGAGATGCATTTATTGCATAACTGGCGTTACCACCGCAGGATTTATTGAAAAACCAATACCCATTGTTTTTCGCCAAGCAAGCGCCTGCTTGGTTCCGCATCCCAAGCCGCCGGCATAGGCGCGACCATGCATAAACGAGGGCGCCAGCCCGCATTCGGTACAATGCGAACATGCCGTCCGAATTCCAGTTGATCGCCGATTACTTCACGCGTCCCGTGCGCCGCGCTGACAGGCTAAGCTTGGGCGTGGGCGACGATTGCGCCCTGCTGACCCCAGGTCCGGGCATGCAATTGGCCGTCTCGACCGACATGTTGGTTGAAGGCCGGCACTTCTTCGCCGGGGCCGAACCCCACGCGCTCGGGCACAAATGCCTGGCCGTCAACCTCTCCGACCTCGCCGCCATGGGCGCCAAGCCGCTGGCATTCACCCTCGCGCTCGCCCTGCCCGAAGCAAACGCAGATTGGCTGGCCGCGTTTTCGCAAGGAATGCTGGCCTTGGCCGATGCCCACGATTGCGAATTGATCGGCGGCGACACCACCAAAGGCCCGCTCAACATCTGCATCACCGTATTCGGCGAAGTGCCCGCAGCCGATGCGTTGCGGCGCGACCGGGCCAAAGCCGGCGACGACATCTGGATCTCGGGCACACTGGGCGACGCACGCCTCGCCCTGGCCGGCTATCTCGGCGAAATCCAACTCGACCCCGCCACGCAAGAGCAGGCCGCCGCACGCATGCACCGCCCGACGCCGCGCGTCGCACTGGGCCGCCGCCTGCTCGGCATCGCCCACGCCGCCATCGACATCTCCGACGGCTTGCGCGGCGACTTGCAACACATCCTCGACGCCTCGTGCGTCGGCGCCACGCTCGATATCGACGCCCTGCCGGCCGGCCCCATGCTGGCACTGCGCGAAACAGAGTTGCGCCGCCGCTTCACGCTTGCCGGCGGCGACGACTACGAGCTATGCTTCACCGCCCCGCAAGCCCGGCGCGAAGCGGTACTGCACGCGGCCCGCGAGGCCGGCGTCGCCGTCACGCGCGTCGGCAGCATAGCCACCGAACCCGGCTTGCGCCTCGTCGACCACAACCAACGCCCGCTCACCATCGACGCCCCCTCCTTCGACCACTTCCTCACCCCATGACCACACTCGAATCGGGCCAGCAGGCCGCCGTCGCCAAGCCTTCGCCTCCGCCTCCGCCTTCACCACGTTTCATGCTGGCACATCCGGCGCGCATCCTGGCGCAAGGCTTCGGCAGCGGCCTCTCGCCCATCATGCCCGGTACCGCCGGCACCTTGTTCGCCTGGCTATGCTATGACGTCTTCACCGCCGCCTGGCCTGCCCTCTTTACCCCGCTCAACTGGCTCATCATCATCGCCGTCGGCTTCGTCGTCGGCGTCGCCGCCTGCGCCAAGACCGGGCGCGACCTCGGCTCGCCCGACCACGGCAGCATGGTGTGGGACGAAATCATCGCCTTCTGGCTGGTGTTGATCTTCGTCATGCCGGCCGACTGGCGCACGCAGTGCTGGGCCTTCTTCTGGTTCCGCGTCTTCGACATGGTCAAGCCGCCGCCGATCGGCTACTTCGACAAGCGCTTCAAGGGCGGCTTCGGCGTGATGTGGGACGACATCCTGGCGGCGTTCTATACGCTTTTGGTGTTTGCCATCTGGCGTGCGATGTAGCGTTTCACAGCGTGCCCTGCAGCAAAATCCGACGCACCCCACCTAAGCGGTGCCAGATTCCTTATACTGTCTCCAACAGCATAAAACGGAGATTGCCATGGAAGACCTAAGCGAACTGGCCAATCAGGTCGGGCTGGCCCTGAAAGAGCGCGGCTTGCTGCTCGCCACGGCGGAATCCTGCACCGGCGGCGGTGTAGCCCAGGCGATCACCGACATCGCCGGCTCGTCGGAATGGTTCGACTGCGGCTTCATCGCCTACTCCAACGCTTCCAAGACCGAAATGCTCGACGTACCCGCCGCGCTATTCGCCCAGCACGGCACCGTCAGCGAAGAAATCGCCGAAGTCATGGCCATCGGCGCGCTGGCCAACAGCAACGCCCACGTCAGCCTCTCCACCACAGGCATCGCCGGCCCCGGCGGCGCCGTCCCGGGCAAGCCGGTCGGCACCGTCTGCTTCGGCTGGGCCAGGGGCGACTACACCCACACCGAACGGCTCGTATTCCCGGGAGACCGGCAAGCCGTGCGGCACCAGACCATCGTGCATGCCTTGAAGGGATTGCTGCGCTTGATTGAGCAGGTGAAGTAACGGCGTCACTTGATGCGCGGCGGCGAGCCGCAATACCCCTACCTGGGCACCGTTTTCTTTTTTTGCGAACGTTGCTGCTGCTTTTTCTGGGTTTGCTGCTTGCTTCGCTTAGCCTCGAATAGCGTTACCGCATCTTTCTTTGCCTGCTCGAGCGTACACATCTCGGGATGGTCGTCATGCGGGGAAAAGAAATTATCTTCCTGCGCATCGACAACAAGCTTGATCGCTACCGCATCGTCAAGCTCGTAAAGCTCGGTGAGCAGTGTCGTTACCTCGTCGAGATAGGCTTCGTAAGTTAGATGTGCCATGGGTTCTGTTCTTTGCTTGAGCTAATTGGCGAAGCTTACCATTTACCCAAAATGGTGTGAGTGTGTTGTGTCAACTTCGATGAAGTCAGCCACCGGCATACCCCGCCTCGCGCTGATGGCGAATTGCCAGAATCAGGACGGCATCCTGGTCAGCCTCAAAGCTATAAAGCGCAACATAACCGGTCTTGCCGCGAGAGATAACCAATTCCCGCAAATCCAATTCGATTGGGCGGCCCATCAATGGATGACGCTTCAATACGGTAACAGCCTCTTCGATCAATTCAAACGTTTCCGCCGCTGCCAGCGGATCAGTCTCCAGCAGGAAATCGGTCAGCCTTTCGAGGTCGAGCAGCGCAATTTGCGAATAGACTAGCCGCGCCAAGATCTTGCCTTTGGCTTCGTCACTTTTTTGCCGGCAATGCGCGCTTGAATATACGCATGAACTTCGTCGGCGTCATGACCTTTGCCGGTATCTTGCATCTGCTGTCGAGCGACATGCGCATCGGCAATAAAGCTCGCCCGACACTCCGCGGCTGTGGCCGCCTGCTCGATTGCGTTGACCATGAACGCATGGGTGGACACGCCCTGCGACTGTGCGGCAGAAACTGCGCGCTGCTTGAGATCGTCGGAAAGCTTCAAAGATGTGGTGGACATGACAGACTCGCCAAGGCATTTGGTGCCACCATGGTAACACCCGCGATTGGGTATGGCAAACCCAATTGGGGATTCCCTCTTAGCCAGATAGGGTGGATAACCTAGCTCGTAGGTTGGGCTGAACGAAGTGAAGCCCAACATCGGCCGGTTCAAGACCTGACTACCTCTTTAGTAGTCCATCGCGTCGGGCTTCGCTACGCTCAGCCCAACCTACCAAGCCTTTGGACTAGCCTTGCCAGCACCATCAAACACATGGCAATGCTCAGCCGGCAGATAAACCGCAACCGCATCACCCGCCTTGTGCAGCGCATCTCCAGCCAACTTCAACGCCAGCATCTCGCTCATCCCCCCGACTTGCGCATAGACGATGCAAACATCCCCCAGATGCTCGACATGGCCAACCTTGGCCGGCACGGAATTCGGCGCCCCCGCCGCACACAAGCTGACATGCTCGGCGCGAACCCCCAACGTAACCGCAGCGCCGGAAGTCAACGCGCTCCCATCGACATCCGCACGCAACAGCGCCCCAGCGGCGAGCCTCAATGCAACGCCCGCAGCATCGGCGGACACCACTTCACCGGGAAGAAAATTCATCTTCGGCGACCCAAGAAACCCTGCCACGAACAGATTGCCCGGCCGGTTATAGAGTTCCAACGGCGTGCCGACCTGCTCGATATGCCCGCCATTGAACACCACGATACGCTCGCCCAAGGTCATCGCCTCGACCTGGTCGTGCGTGACGTAGATCATCGTGGTCTTCAGTTCCTGGTGCAGCCGGGACAATTCCACGCGCATCTGCACGCGCAAGCTGGCATCGAGATTCGACAGCGGCTCGTCGAACAAAAACACTTGCGGCTTGCGTACGATGGCGCGTCCGATGGCGACGCGCTGGCGCTGCCCGCCCGACAAATCCTTGGGCTTGCGCTGCAGCAGATGCTCGATCTGCAAAATCTGCGCCGCCCTCTGCACGGCCGCATCGATCTCGGCGCGCTTTCTGCCCGCCAGCTTCAAGGCAAACGCCATGTTTTCATGGACCGACATGTGCGGATACAGCGCGTAAGACTGGAATACCATGGCCAAGCCGCGCTCAGCCGGCGGTACGTTGTTGGCCAACTTACCGTCGATCAGCAACTCACCACCGCTGATCTGCTCCAACCCCGCGATCATGCGCAACAGCGTCGATTTACCGCAACCCGAAGGCCCGACGAAGACCACGAACTCGCCATCACCGATCTCAAGATCGATGCCGCGTATCACCGGCACGCCGTTGTCGTAATGCTTGACGATGTTCTTGAGTTCAAGCGCCGCCATAATCCCATTCCGTAAAGAGAATCACTTGACCGCCCCATCCATGCCGCGCATGAAGAAGCGCTGCGTCGAGAGGAACACCGCCAGCATCGGCAAGATGGTCAGCACCGTGCCCGCCGCGATCACGCGCGTGCTGCTGCCATAGGTGCCCGAGAGATACAGCACCCCAACCGACAGCGGAAACTCATCGGGCTTGCTCATCACAATGAAAGGCCAGATGTAATCGTTCCACGCCTCCACCGTCGCCAGGATGCCGACCGTGGCCAGCCACGGCCGGATCAGCGGCAGCACGATGCGCCAAAAGATGGTCCACTCGCGCGCCCCATCCACTCGTGCCGCATCGATCAAGTCCTGCGGCACTTCCTCGAAGGCTTGCTTCAGCAAGAGGATCGACACCGCCGTAATGATGTTGGGCAGGATCACGCCGGTGTAAGTATCGACCAGCGAGAGCTTGGTCACAGTAATGAAGTTGACCAGGAAATTGACTTCCGACGGCATCACCATGGTAGCTATGATCAGGCCGAACACCAGCTTGCGTCCATGAAAGCGCATGCGCGCCAACGGGTAGGCCGCGAGCGAACACAACAGCAATTTCCAGAACACGGTCCAGAAGGTGATGAGGATCGAGTTCTTGAAAAACGACCAGATCGGAATCACGCGAAACGCCTCGACAAAATTGTCGAACGCCGGCGCCTTGGGCCAAAAGGTCGGCGGAAAGGCGAAGATGTTGCCCTCGGTCGAAATCGCCGTGACCAAGGTCCACCAGAACGGAAAGATGCAGATCAAGGCGATCATGCCCAAGACCAGATAGTGCCCGCAAAGGGAGAGGAAGTTGCGCTTCATCGGCTACCTGTGCTTCGGTTTGATTTAGCGGAAGCACAGCAACATGATCGCCACACACAGGACCGAGACCACGAAACTCGCCGCCAGCCCACGCGGCAGCTTCAAGTGCTTCAAGCCCTGGTCATACGCATAGTACAGCCCGGTGAAGGTCGAATTGAGCGGCCCGCCCTGCGTGAGCACGAGCACTTCCTGATAAGCCTTCAGGGCCGCCAGCACCGACATGATGGAGCAGACCATGATGGTCGGGCGCAGCATGGGCACGGTGATCTTCCAGAAACGCTGCCAACGATTCGCGCCATCAAGAATCGCCGCCTCCTGCATCTCGGCCGGAATGCCCTGCAAGCCCGCCAGGTACATCACCATATACCAGCCCAGCCCGCGCCAGACGGTGACGAACATCACGGCAAACAGGGCAATCGAATCGTCCGACAACCAGCCCACCGGCTTGTCCACCAGGCGCAATTGCGTCAGCACATAATTCAGGGTGCCCTGCTCGTGAAACATGAAGCCCCACATGATGCCGACCACCGAAATCGTCGTCACCACCGGCACATAGAACGCCGCGCGAAACAGCTTGATGCCGGGCAGCTTGTTGTTGACCAATACGGCCAGGCCAATGGCGCCGACCTGGATCACCGGCACGATGATGAGGAACAGCAGTGAATTCTTCAAGCCCGTGACGAACATGTCGTTGTTGAAGATATAGCGGAAATTGTCCAGCCCTACCCAGTGCGCCGGCTTGATCAGGCTGTAATCGGTGAAGGCGAGCCAGGAACCATAGCCGACCGGCCAGAACGAGAACACGGCAAACAGCACCAGCGCCGGAGCGAGGAACAGATAAGCTTGTAAGGTCTGCTTCAGTGAACTCTTCATGGTTGGTCCATCCCAGCACCACCCTCCGTCATTCCCGCGCAAACGGGAATCCACACTGAGCATGCTCGATTTGACTCAGCATGGATTCCCGCAGGGCGGCCACCCGCTTGCGCGTGAATGACGATGTGTGACTTTAATATGCGCATTTTAGTGACGCTGAGAAGCGAGTTTGCGGTTCCAGATCGCCACCGCGTTGTCCAACGCCGCCTTCACATCCTGCTTGCCCGTCACACCGGCTTCAATGGCATTGACCAGCGCGCGTCGCAGTTCATCGTAATCCTCGATGCCCGCAACATACAACGTGCGCGAACGCTTCATTGATTGGGCGCCGATGGCCACCGCCTTGGCCGAGGGCTTGGCATCGGGCGGCAGATTCTGGAAGTAAGGATCATTCGCCGCCGTCACCGTGATCGGAAACACGTTGGCTTCCTTGGCGAATTCAAGCTGATTCTCGTCATTGGTCAAAAACTTGGCGAACCTGGCAATGGCGGGCATCAGCTCGGGCTTGATTCCGGTCGGCACCGCAAAATGGATCAGCCAACCACCCGCCACCATGCCGGTCGGCCCCAGAGGCGCCGGCGCGATATCGGTCACGGCATAAATGTCCCTGGCGTCGGCCTCGATACGCTTGACCGCAGTGGGCGGCGCCGACAGCATGGCGAGACGCCCGCCATTGTAGGCAGCGATGGCAGCGGGGAAATTATCTTCCGAGAACAAACTATCCTTCAAAATGCCGCCGGCGAGATAGGCGTCACGCAGCTTCCGCACCAGGGCCACGTGTTGCGGCGAATTGAACACGGCCCGGTTGTTTTCCACGATGGGCAAACCCTGCTCAAGCAAAAAACCGTCGGCCTTGGCCAGACTGGGTGAAAAGCCGGGCTTGCCGGTCTTGGCGTAGATGCGTTTGGCGAATTCGAGCTGCTCGTCCAGGCTTTGCGGCGGACGCACGATACCGGCCTGTTTGAACAATTCCGTGTTGTAGGCAATGACGGTGACGTTGCTGTAGAGCGGAAAGCCGTACACCTTGCCCGAAAACGTCAGGTCATCGATGGCTGCTTTCACGTAGCGCGACTTGGCGTCACCCATCATGGCATCGACCGGCACGATCAAGCCATCGCGCGCATACTCGTCGGCCCACGGCACGTTCAAGTTCACCAACGCCGGCGGTGTGCCCGCGACGATACGGGTCACGAGCTTGGTCTGGATCAGGTCGCCGGGAAAGTCGACCCATTCGATCTCGACACCGGGATTTTGCGCCTCGTAGCGCTTCACCAGATTCTCGAAATAAGGCACGAACTTGGGTTTCAAGCTCATGGTCCAGAATTCGATGTGTTCCTTCGCCGGCGCAGCTTCGGCCGCCGGGTGCAACGACAACCCGGCGAAGAAGACTGTGCCGACCAGACCGCGTGCCAGCAGGCGCCGAAAATGCAACATCATTCCCGTCGCCTTGGTTCGATTTAGTTGGTCTTGGTGACTTTGCTCAAGTGACGCGGCTTATCCGGGTCGAGACCACGTGCCACGGACAAATGCGCCGCCATGACATAGAAAGCCTGAATCGCCACGATGGGATCGAGATCTGGCGTAGCAGCAACTGGCAAGGTCAAATCGCGCTCGGCAACGTCTTCCGGCGCCGCCAGCAGCACGCTGGCGCCACGGCCGCGCATTTCCTCGGCCAGTTTGATCAAACCGGCTTGCGTCGGGCCGCGCGTGGCGAAGATCAACAGCGGATAGCCTTCGTCGATCAGCGCCATCGGGCCATGCTTGATCTCGGCGCCGCTAAACGCTTCGGCCTGGATCGCAGAAGTTTCCTTGAACTTCAAGGCTGCTTCAAGCGCCACCGGGAAGCTCACACCGCGCCCGACCACCATGATGTTCGATGCCGGCGCCAGGATGTCGATGGCCTTGGACCAGTCGCACTTGGTCGCGGCTTCCAGCGATTCAGGCAAGGCTTCGATGCCGGCCAACAGTTCGGCGTCGTTTTGCCAGGCCGCGGTCAGGCGCGCGCCCGCCACCACGCTGGTGATGAAGCTCTTGGTCGCGGCCACGGAGAGTTCAGGGCCGGCGTGCAAGGGCATGGTCCATTCCGCGCTTTCGCCAAGCGGGGAGGACGGGTCGTTGACGAGAGCAACGGTCGTCGCGCCGCCGCCACGGAAATAGCGGATCGGCTCGACCACGTCGGGGCTCTGGCCCGATTGCGAAATCGCAATCGCCAGCGCATCGCGCGTGGCCAAGGGCGACTTGTACAGCGTAACGAGCGACATCGGCAGCGACGCAACGATGCGGCCCAGGCGCGCCATGATCATGTAGGCGCAATAGCTCGCGGCATGGTCCGAACTGCCGCGTGCGACGGTCAAAACGGTGGAATGCTGTGTGGAACGCAATTTACGGCCGAGCTCGGCATAACGATCACGATCGCGGCCCAGTTGAAGCGAAACGAATTCTGCTGAGGAACATGCTTCCTTAAGCATCAGTGAGGTCAATCTGTTCTCCTTCTACATACACGGCTTTGAGGTTGAGATCGCGGTCCATGACCACGATATCGGCGACTGTGCCTGCGGCAAGTCGTCCTCGTTCGGGAATGCCGAGAAAATCGGCGGCATAGGTGGACACGCGGCGCGACGCGTCGGCCAGGTCGAGCCCAAGCTCGACCAGGTTGCGCAAGGCCTGGTCCATGGTCAGGGTGCTGCCGGCCAGCGTGCCGTCGGCCAGGCGCACGCCGCCCAAGCACTTGTGCACGGTCTGGCGGCCCAGCATGTATTCGCCGTCGGGCATGCCGGAGGCGGCCGTCGAGTCGGTCACGCAATACAGGCGCGGGATGGCGCGCATGGCGGCCTTAATCGCGCCCGGATGCACGTGCAGCAGATCGGGTATCAGTTCCGAATATTCGGCATGCGCCAGCGCCGCTCCCGCCATGCCGGGAGCACGGTGATGGAAGGCGCTCATGGCGTTGAACAGATGGGTGAAGCCGGCGGCGCCGTGCTGCAAGGCGGCCAAGCCGTCTTCATAAGTACCGAGCGTGTGTCCAATCTGCACGCGGATGCCGGCATTGGACAGCACCTTGACGAATTCGAGGTGGCCCGGGATTTCCGGCGCAATCGTGATGAGCTTCAAGGGCGCAAACGTCGACAGGCGTTCGACTTCAGCCAGGCTGGCCGCCTGCGCATAGTCGGGCTGGGCGCCGAGCTTGCCCGGATTGATGTAAGGGCCTTCGAGGTGAACACCAAGCACGCGCGCCGTGCCTTCGCGCCGCGCCCAGCACGCGTGCCCGATCGATTCCAGCGCCTTCTCCAGATCGGAAATCGGCGAAGTCATCGTGGTCGCCAGCATGGAGGTCGTGCCGTGCCGTGCATGCATGCGCGAGATCACGTGGACGGCGTCGCCGGCATCCATGATGTCGCGTCCGCCGCCGCCGTGCACGTGCAGATCAATGAAGCCGGGCAGGATGTAATCGTCGCTGTTCTCCGCGGGGTCGCTCGATATGCCATTGATATCGATGACACGCCCTTCAAAGTGCAGCTCTCCCTTGACCCAGCCAGCTTCGGTCAGGACGTTGCCGCCGACTGTCTTGCTTCCACTCATCTGCGTAACTCCGCGACGAAGTCGTAGTAATCGCTACGGCAAAAGGAATGCGTCAGCTCGATGGCGGCGCCGGAGTCGAGATAACCGACGCGCGTGATATAGAGCATGGCCGCTCCTTGTTTGATATTGGCCAGCCGCGCCTGCTCGGCCGTCGCGTTGACGGCGCGGATGTGCTGCAAGGCACGCGTGGGCAGCAGGTTATGCGCATCCAGATAGCCATACAGCGAATCGTTGATGACTTTCGGATCGGGCAGGAATTGTGCGGGGATGGTGCTGCTTTCAATCGCCATCACCACGTTGTCGGCGGTACGCAGGCGTTTCAGGCGCGAGACAACCGTGTTGGGCGACAGGCCGAGCGCGAGGATTTCCTCCGCCGAAGCGATGCCCGTTTCGCGCGAGAGCCATTGCGAACCCGGATTGAAGCCGCGCTGGCGCAATTCCTCCGAAAAGTTGGTCAGGCGCGACAGCGGCTGCTCAAGCTTGGGCGTGATGTAGGTGCCGGAGCCGCGCTTCCTGGTCAGCATGCCGCGCTCGCACAGGATATCGATCGCCTTGCGCGCCGTCACACGCGAAATGTCCAGCGTGTCCGACAGCATGCGTTCGGAGGGCAGCGCCTCATCCGGTTGCCACAGGCCGCTATGGATGCCCTCGGACAGCTTGTTCGCCAATTGCAGATACAAAGGCGTAACGCTTTGGGTATCGGGCTTGAAATCGCTAAGCTGGATGAGCATTTTTACTTTCCTCGTAGACTTTGACGTATTAGTTGAAGCGCGCCGGCAGCCGCATCGGAATGCGGTTTGACGACTCGGCCCCTTAGGTTTTCCGGCAAAAAGTCACGCATCGGCGCGGCCAGGCCGCCGCACAATGCAATAGGTAGTCGGGCCGTCGGGTCGAGCGCCATGGCGACTTCGGCAATATCCTTGCCTGCCTGCACCATAAAGCTTCTGGCCCACTCATCCTGCCCTGCAAATTGGATCACCACCGGCGCCATCTGCGCGTAGGTAGTCTGGTTGGCCACGGCCAGCCACTTGAACATGCCGTCCCGGTCACCGCCGCTTGCTTCCATCACGGCGCGGGAAAAGTCGCTCGCGGCGCGGCGCCCGTCGAGCGTGCGCTGCACGTGATTGATCGCCTGCAAACCGAGCCACGCGCCGCTGGCTTCGTCGCCACAGGGAAAACCCCAACCACCGACTTCGACACGCGAGCCGTCGGCCAGCAAGGCTTCGCCGACGCTACCGGTTCCGATCGCCACAATCGCGCCGGGTTGCCCCTCGTGGGCGCCCAATAGCGTGCAAAACGCATCGGTCTCGACCATGATCTTGCCAAAACCGGGATTCTTTTCTGCGAAGTTGGCGGCCCACTGCTTGTTGTGCACACCGGCCAAGCCCAAGCCGATCGCCATGCGTGATAGCTCGGGCCGCGCCAGACCGGCTTCGGCAAAGGCGTGGTCGACCGCTTCCAACACGGATGCCCACGCCTTTTCAGCGCCGTGCATCAAGCCCGAAGGCCCGGCACTGCCGCGACCGACCTCCGTACCGTCGGGGCGTTCGACGCGCACTCTGGTGCCGGTTCCTCCCCCGTCAACCCCGATCAAATATTCGTGCATATCTTCAAACCGTGTTCTAGTTATCGATCCCTCACCCGGGGAGTCTCACGCTCGCTCGCTGGCCATGAGGGATACGCTCCCGCCTTCTTCATCAACCACTTTTCTGCTCAGCAATTTCCTCCTACGCAATGCGAATGAATACATCCACACGCACACGCAATTTCACTGCGCATACCAGCACTTTAGGGATGCTTAAAGTGGATGTCAATCGGTATTTAAGTGGTATTATCAAAAAAACGTCGGGGCACGACAATATTTGCCCCGACATGCAAAAAACGCGGCGAAATCAATGCATTGGGCTGTTCAAAGACAGGATCCAATAACGCGCCAGATCAGCGGTACCATCGGTACCCTGTACATTTTTGAGAATTTCGACAGCTTTTTCCTTCTGGCCGGCCATCGCATAGGCCATCCCGAGGTGCAACTTGGCTTCTTCAGGACGCTTCAGGTTACCCGCCTTGACGCCCTGCTCCATCATTTCCAGCCCCTTGTCGAGCTGCCCCAAGGTCACATAGGAATAGCCCACGTTGACCAGGCCCAGACCATCCTTGTTCTTGCGCACGTCGGCTTCGGTCTGTGCAATGGAGCGCGCTTCGCCGGCGGCGTCCTTGGTGGCTTGGCCCATCAGCTGTTTGATGTCAGGCGTATCGTCGCCGATGGTCTTGGCGGCATAACCGGCGTCCAGCACCTTCTTCGCCTCGGTGGCATAGCCGGCGCGCAAATCGCTGTCGACAAAGAAGGCGTACTCCCTGGCTTCCAACAAGCCCAGGTGATTCTTCAAGCGATAGAAGTCGGCCGCCAGGCGCTCGGGGAAATTGGGACGGCTACGCATCGTCTGCAGCAAATTCAGCCAATTTTCCTTCTTCGGATAGTAGGCCACCGTCTTTTCCAGCGCGGCATTCAAACCCTGCTTGTCGTTCTGCTTGATTGCAATGCTGATCAAGAGGCGCAACTGCAATTCGCTCGGCGCCTGACCGGCCTTTTCCGCCGCATCGAGATCAAGCTTCAACTCTTGCCCGGCATGGGTATAGTCTTCGCTCAGGTAGTAGTAGCGCACCAGCTCGCTATGCATGCGCGGATCGTCGCCGCCTTCCTTCAAATAACGCTGCGTCCAGGCCAGGGCGCCTTTGTAATCCCCCCTCTTGTCGGCCGTGCCGGCGGCACTCTGTATCAGCTTGAGCTTCTCGTCCTTCGGGACTTCGCTCGAATCGATCACGCGCGGCAGCATCTCGTCCACGGTCTTTTCGTCACCCGCCACCGAGGCAATGCCCAGGCGCGAGCGATCGATCACATAGCTTTCGTACGACGTCAGCGGGCTCTTGGTGATGCCATTGAGCTTGGCAAGCGCTTCAGTGTAATTCTTGTCCTGCGCCAGCTTCTGCGCTTCCTGGACAGGCTTGGCGACCTCGGGGCTGACCGACTTGGTCGGGTCGGGCGCGGTAATGGTCTGCGCGGCTGCAATCTGCGTGGCGCCAATCAGCGCCAATCCGCCGGTCAGCGAAAACAGCAGGGCCAGCGCGGTATTTCTTGAGCGGTTCTTTTTCATATTCGACTTCCAAAAAGTGTTTCGGCAAGCCGGTACGTTTTTCAGTACAGGCCTGCCGCGTTTTACTGCAAGTGGGGGGTTGCTTATCGACTGTTCTGTGTCGTGTCAGTTCCCGACGAACTGCTCATTGCCGATCATGCCGATCTTGGAGACACCGTCGCGCTGCGCCATCGCCATGACGGCGGCCACGTACTTGTACTCGAC
>FSYV01000219.1_pt1 | contig 56118 bp, 59 predicted proteins | sample 1638641 | NCBI WGS metagenome assembly FSYV01 (sample SAMEA3914813, study PRJEB12502) | metagenome | biome: forest; material: soil | place: Canada | collected 2011-07-07 | depth 0.3 m
CGTTCACAACAACCCCATGCGCCTGTTGGTCAGCATGATAGCTTGATCGCACCATGGCGCCGACGGCGGCATGCGCGAATCCCATCTTGTAGGCTTCTTCCTCAAACATCTTGAACGTATCGGGATGCACGTAGCGCCGTACCGGCAGGTGGTTCCCGGAGGGCATCAGGTATTGGCCGATGGTCAGCATGTCGACGTCGTGCGCGCGCAGATCGCGCATGACTTGCAGGATTTCCTCGTCGGTTTCACCGAGCCCGACCATGATGCCGGACTTGGTCGGCGTGTTCGGGTGCTGCGCCTTGAAGCGCTTGAGCAGGTTGAGCGAGTATTCGTAGTCCGAACCGGGGCGCGCTTCCTTGTACAGGCGCGGCACGGTTTCCAGGTTGTGGTTCATCACGTCGGGCGGCGCGGCGTTGAGGATTTCCAATGCGCGATCCATGCGGCCGCGGAAGTCGGGCGTGAGAATCTCGATGCGCGTGGCGGGGGAAAGCGCGCGCACGCGCTCGATGCAGGCGGCGAAGTGGCCGGCGCCGCCGTCGCGCAGGTCGTCGCGGTCGACCGAGGTGATCACGACATAGCTGAGCTTGAGCGCGGCGATGGTCTTGGCCAGGTTTTCCGGCTCATCGGCGTCGAGCGGGTCGGGGCGGCCATGGCCGACATCGCAGAACGGGCAGCGCCGTGTGCACTTGTCTCCCATGATCATGAACGTGGCAGTGCCCTTGCCGAAGCATTCACCGATGTTGGGGCAGCTCGCCTCTTCGCATACCGTCACCAGCTTGTTGGCGCGCAGGATGTCCTTGATTTCATAGAAGCGGGTCGATGGCGATGCCGCCTTCACGCGAATCCAGTCGGGTTTTTGCAGGCGCTCGGCCGGAACGATCTTGATCGGGATGCGCGCAGTCTTGCCGGCACCCTTTTGTTTTTCGTTCGGATTGTAGGCGCTGGAGGCGAGCGGGGTGTTGTCGTTGATCGTGTCGGAAGTCATGGTGCCGTAGGCTGTCGTGTTGTCGGGGCGATGCGATTCAATAATGCGTTTGCATGGTGTTCATGCGAGCCGTTGTATCAAGTTATCTGCCAGCGCGGACTGCACGTCCGCCAGCGTGACCATGGTGGCAGTTGCGCCTGCGGTCTTCATGTCGACCGTGGCGAGGCCCGCATAACCGCAGGGATTGATCCATGAGAACGGGGCCAGATCCATGTCCACGTTCAAGGAGACGCCATGATAGGTGCAGCCGTTACCGCGCACTTTCAAGCCGAGCGCGGCGATTTTGGCGCCTTGCCAACTGCCGTCGGCCATGTAGATGCCTGGGGCGCCGTCTTTACGGATGCCATGCAGATTATACGCTGCCAGCGTATCGATCACGGCTTGCTCGATCTTGTTGACGAATTCGCGCGCGAACAGGCGTCCGCCCTTGCGCTTGAGGTCGATTAGCAGATAGATCACCGCCTGGCCCGGACCGTGATAGGTCACTTCGCCGCCGCGATCGGTCTGGACGATGGGAATGCCATGCGGGTCGAGAATGTGGCTGCGGTCCGCCCCCAGGCCCAGAGTATAGACGGGCGGGTGTTCGACCATCCACAACTGGTTGGGCGTGCCCGCCGTGCGCGCATCCGTGTAGGCGCGCATGGCGGCAAAGCTGGTTTCGTAAGGCTCGCGGCCGCGTTGGATCAGGCCGGGGAGGTCTGCGCTTGCTGCGCTTTGGATTGCTGGCATAAGCCGTCAGTGTACCCAAATTGGGTAGCCTTTGCCGAAAGCGGCACTATTGCGCCTTCTTCTATCTCAACTTGCGCGGCCACGTCCGCCGCCGGTTTCCAGGGATGCCCGTTCAACCCGTTGCCAAAATCGAAAGCGCGGCGCACTTCGGTGTCATGTTGCAATTGAGGCAAGACAATCTGACTGTCTTCCCGATAGGCTTCAATCACAACCAGGCGATCGGCGGCGACAACCATCGAATCGCCGGCGGAAAGCCAATAGTCATCCGGGGAGCCCTCAACGGTGAGCCAAACCTTGCCCGATACCACGTTCAACGTCTCTGCCTGGCTTGAAATGCCGGAAACAGTGGTGCCGGTCTTGATATTGAGACGCGAATTGGTGAATAATATTCTCATGATATTCTGCTCCTGCAGTGGCCTTCAATGCCGAGTTTCCAGCAAATTCGCTGGGTTAAAGGCATTGTAGTAGCTGGCAGGCGTATCAGGAAACGATATAATTTCACAATCATTGCTAAAATAATTCACATGAAGCAAGTCCGCAACTACACTTTGGACCCTATCCATCCATGAGCGACGCCATGCAACGCCTGCCCAATCTGGCCGCCTTGCGTGCATTTGAAGCCGCGGCGCGACACGAGAACTTTTCGCGTGCGGCGGAAGAAGTGCACCTGACGCACGGCGCGATCAGCCACCAGATCCGTGCACTGGAAGAGGAGCTTGGCTTGCAACTCTTTCAACGTCATGGCAAGCGGATCGCGATCACGCCGGAGGGGCAGCGCTTTGCGGCGGTGGTGCGCAAATCGCTGGGGGACATCGCGGCGGCAGCCAGCGAGCTCAAGGACAGCACGCGCGTGCGGCGTCTGGTCATCACGGCCGTGCCGTCGCTGGCGGCGCGCTGGCTGGCCGGGCGCATGGGCAGATTCATCGACCGCCATCCCGATGTCGAAGTCACGATGCAGACCACCACCGAATTGGTCGACCTGACGCGCGGCCAGGCCGACGTGGCAGTGCGTTTCGGCTCAGGCAGTTACCCTGGCGTGAAGTCGGAAATGCTGATTGGCGACTATTTTTATCCGGTCGCCAGCCCACATTTTCGCGGCGGCAAGCTGCCGCTTACACCGCAGGATCTGACGCCGGACATACTATTGCGCTCGGATAGCGGCGAGCCGTGGAGTGCCTGGTTTCACGCCGCCGGCGTCGATTTGCCTGAGCCGGGCGGGGGTGTCGTCTTCGACGATTCATCGATGCTGTTGCGCTCGGCGGCGGCCGGCCATGGCGTAGCGATTGCGCGGCATTTGATCGCGATGCCGGAAATCGCCGATGGCGACCTGGTGCGCCTGTTCGACATCGCGGTGCGCTGCCGTTACTCATATTACATCGTGTACACCGAGCGGGCGTTTGCCAAGCCGCAAGTGCGGGCGTTTCGCGACTGGCTGGTGGCCGAGGCTGAGGAATTCAAGAAACAGGCGGAATGGCCGGAATCCGCCTCTACAGAACCACCTTGACCATCGGGTGCGACGACAGCGCGCGGTACAGGTTGTCGAGCTGCTCGCGGCTGGTGGCACGCACTGTGACGGTCAGCGAAAGATAGGTGCCCTTGGTCGACGGACGCATTTCCACCTTGCCGGCATGAAAGGTCGGATCGTGTTGCAGCACGACCTCCACGATGGTCTCGGCGAATGCGTCGTGCATCGCTCCCATGACCTTGATGGGAAAGTCGCTTGGGTATTCGATCAGGGTGTCGGCTGGAGTCGGCATGGTGTTATGAAATTGGTTTTTGGTTCGAACGTTTGGTTGCCTTGATGATCACCCTCTCTTCCGGCCTCCCTCCCGCAAGCGGGCGAGTGGTGACTCGTATTGAGGAGGTCTCGCAATTCAAGGTGGCCCTTGAACATACCTTAGCACGAGACGGGCATTAATCAACCATATCAATATGCGGGCGGAATCGCGTTTTCCAATAGCCGGGCCGTCAATCGCGGTGCCCTCTCGACGCCGCCCTGGTGGCCGGTTACTTCAACCAGAGCCGTATCGAATCCCAGGCCCGGCCGAAAATGCTGGCCTGATTGACCTGCTCCAGTGCCAGCACCGGCAACTCGGCGAGCGTCTTGCCGTCCGGCTGCATCACCTTGAGCGAGCCGACCTGGCTGCCTTGGTTCACAGGCGCGACCAGCGGGTCCTTGTGGGTCAGCACCGGCTTCATCTTGTCGCCCATGCCCTTGGGCACGGTGAGGAAAATGTCGTGGTCGAAGCCGATCTTGACATGATTGCTGCTGCCTTTCCAGACTTCTTCCGTGGCCAGCGGCTCGCCCTTGGAATAGAGCTTGACCGTATCGAAATTCTGGAAGCCCCAGTTCAACAGCTTCTGGCTTTCCTGCGACCGCGACTGGTCAGAAGTCGTGCCGAGTACGACTGATATCAGACGGCGCTCGCCGCTCTTGCCGTTCGGACGTTTGGCGGAGGCGATCATGCAAAAACCGGCGCCGTCGGTGTGGCCGGTTTTCAGGCCGTCGACAGTCGGATCGAGCCATAGCAGGCGATTGCGATTTTGCTGGGTGATCTTGTTGTAGGTGAATTCCTTGACCGAATCGATCTTGTAGAACTCGGGAAAATCGACGATTTCGTGTTGCGCCAGCACCGACAGGTCTTGTGCTGTCGAATAATTTTCTGCGCTCGGCAAACCATGTGGGTTGCTGAAGTGAGTCGATTTCAGACCCATGCGCGCCGCTTCATTATTCATCAGCGTGACGAAGGTGTCTTCCGAGCCGGCTACTGACTCGGCCAGTGCTACCGCAGCGTCGTTGCCGGATTGGACCATCAAGCCGTACAACAAGTCGTTGATCTTGACCGGCGTGGCCGGGTCGATGAACATCTTGGAGCTGCTCGGGTCGACTTTCCAGGCATGCACCGACACGTTGACCATCTGGTTCAGGTCCAGCTTTTTGTCGCGCACCGCCTCGAACACCAGGTAAGCGGTCATGATCTTGGTCAGCGATGCCGGCTCGATGCGCATGTCCGGATTTTGCGATGCCAGTATCTGGCCGCTGGTCGCGTCGAGCAAGAGCCACGATTTGGCGGCGATGGCGGGGGCGGGAACGGTTTGGGCGATTGCGGCCGAACTGCAGAGCAGGGCTGCGGCGATGAGTGTTGCGAGTTTTTTCATGTAATCGAGGCTAGGCCGGTTTCGGGCAGGGATAAGTTTCGAACCAGAAACAAAGCGGAATTGGATTGTGAGAAATGGTGAGACAAGGCGGCCATTATAGCGCGCCGAACCTGCGCATCCCGTCAAATTGGGACGCAGGGCAGTTTGGACGCAGGGAATCCGACTTGGTTCCCGCAATGCGGCAGCGCTTATCGCCGTCAGTGCCAGAGATCGATCACGAAGTTCTTGATGTGCTGCAGCTTGCGGTGGAAGAAGTGATCGGCGCCGGAAATCACGATCACCGGCAACTCTTGCGGCCGCGCCCAAGCGAACACGTTTTGCAGGGGTATGGTCTCGTCGAGTTCGCCGTGGATCAGGATGGTGTCGGCCGGCACGTCCGGCATCGGCCACTTGCCCGCCGCCGTACCCACCAGGGCCAGCCGTTCGGCCGGCACGCCCTGTTCGGCCAAACGCTGCTGCAGGCGGGCCTGGACAAAGGTGCCGAACGAAAAACCGCCGAGCGCCAGTGGCAGCCCCGGATAGCGCTGCCGCATGTCGGCCAGCAGCACGGCCATGTCGTCGGTCTCACCTTGCCCCTCGTCATGCACGCCGGCCGATTCGCCCACGCCGCGAAAATTCATGCGCGCCGTCGCATAGCCGAGCGCAACAAAGGCGCGCGCCAGGGTTTGCACGACCTTGTTATCCATCGTGCCGCCGAACAACGGATGCGGGTGCGCCACCAGCGCAATGCCGCGCGGCGTCGGAAACTGTTCCGCGTCCGGCAGATCGAGCGCACATTGCAACTGTCCGGCATCGCCTGTCAGGTGGAAATATTGCGTTTGGCTGTTCATATGGCAATGAATTCAGATTTTAAGCGTCAGATTTTAAGCGTCAGATTTTTGAACGTCAGATATACCGGCGTCAGATCTTCAAGCGTTCGACGACCTTGCCGCCGATCAGGTGCTCATCGATGATTTCATCGATATCGTCGGTGTCGACGAAGGTATACCAAGTGCCTTGCGGATAGATCACCATGACCGGACCTTCTTCGCAGCGATCGAGGCAGCCGGCCTTGTTGATGCGGATCTTGCCCTGGCCGTTCAGGTCGAGCTGCTTGATGCGCTTCTTCGCGTGTTCCTGCGCGGCCTGCGCGCCGCGATCCATACAGCAAGGACGACCGTCCTCGCGCGTGTTCATGCAAAAGAATACATGTTGCTGGTAATACAAATCGTCGCTCATGGTTGTGCCCGATGAAGGTCAAGGCGAGATGATACACCGCACAGCAATCGGCTTCAGCGTACCTGCTCCTTGTGCAGCAGCAGCCACAACGCCGCTACCGGCCACCAGAGGCAAAGGAACTGCGCGGCGCCGTTGAAATTCAGGAATTGTCCCTGCACCCAGGTCTGCAGTGTGGCCACAAAATAAGGGTTGGCCGGAGCGAGATTGACGGCTGCCACGCTCAACAGCAGGAGCAGGACGGCGGCGCGGCGCTGTACCGCCGGGCGCGTCAGCACCAGCCCGGCCAATAGCATCAGCCCCACTGCCAGCCCGGTTTGCGCGCCGGGCGTCAACCAGGCGAAGGCATTCACCGGACCGAAGAACAGTGCGCCGGTCAGGGTTTTGACGGTGATTGCCGCGCCGATCAACAGCAGCGCGAGCGCAGCCTTGGGCGCTTCCTGGCGCGTCAGGCTCAGCAGCGCCAAGGTCGTGCCGCACAGGCTGCAGGCCGTGATGAAGGCTTCCGCCAGCCAGTATTGTTCCACACCCGCCTGATATCCGAAGCGCAGCATGTCGCCCAGATCGATCGGCGTTTCGAGCAAGTTAGTTAGCCAGGCAGAGGCTATCGGCAGCATCTGCCCTTGTCCGAACAAGTACTCCTGCGGATAGATTTGCGCCAACGGCCATAGGGCGAGCACGATCATGCCCCGGCTGGCGGTGGGGGTGAACCAGCGCTGGCGCAACAGCAGGAAGCGGCTTTCCTCCAACAGGCTTGGTGTGAGCCATGCACCGGCTGCGGCGCCGAGCGCGGCCCCCAGGCTATTGGTCAGCAGATCGAGATTGGATGCCACGCGGCTGGGCAAAAACGTTTGGGTCGCCTCCATGGAACCCGATAGCAGGATGCCGGCCAGGGTCGCGAGCACGGCGGCGGAAACGCCGCGAAAACGCGGATAGAGCGCGCACACCAGGAACAAACCGAACGGCATATAGCCGACCACGTTGGTCAGCAAGTCGAACACCGTCCAATAGCGCGGTAACGGCGCCCACAGATAGGCGAAGGCTGCCACGCCGATATCGCGCCACCCGGTAAACGGGAACAGACTGGCATAGAGGATCAGCAGGCAATAGGCAAGCAGACCGGCGCGCGCAAACGACGAGGCGCCGAGCGTGCCCTGCGAGCTAGGCATTTGCGGAAGAGGCATTATTTCTTCAAATCCAGGCTGCCGAGCCAGCGCACGATGTCGGCAATTGCTGCGTCGCTGGCGCCGGCCAGCGCATGCGCACCTGCGGCGGCATCTGCGCCGCGCGCATCGACCTGCTCGACGATCACGGTTTGCTCAAGCAGCGCGCGGCCGTTGAACAGCGACACCCGCAGCGCCAGGCGTGCGCTGCTGTGATCGGCCCGGTCGAAGACCTGGGTGAAGTCATCGGCGTCGATATGCAGCACGAATGGGACATTGCTGGCCGCTTCGGCGGACGACAGGACGCGTCCGCCCGCGTCGGCAATACCGGCTTTCAGGCGTTGTTCGAACAGTTGCAGCGGTGGTGCCGACCAGCGGCTGTTGGCGTAGGGATGCAATTGCAAATCGTTGGCATATTGCAGGCGGTATGTCATGTCGGCATTGTCGAGCCAGGTCGGCACGACAGTTTCCGCGACCAGTATCGGTGGCAGGTTGGCGCGCGCGCTTGTGGCGCTAGTGGCACTTGTGGCACTTGTGGCAGCGGCGTTTCCCAGGTCGTAGGCCGCTTGCGGCGGCGCATGCGCGATCGAACAGGCGTTGAGCAGCAACAACGGCGTGAAACCGGCAGCGGAAATCAGGAATTTTTTCATGTTCGTGTTCATTTTGCAGGTGCATTGAAGCCGGGTTCGCCTGGACCCGGGGTTTTGACGGGGCCGAACAGCAGGCTCTGCGGCTGATCATGCAATTGATCGAGGGTGCGGTTGATCGAATGGGTCGAGCTTTGCAGGTCGCGTGTCAGCGGCCCGATTCCGCCTTCAATGCGATCAGCCGCCGAGCCGACCCGATCGGATGCATTCGATACCCGTGCGAACGCCCCGTCGGGCGCTTGCAGGCTTGCACTCAGCTTGTCCAGATTCTTGCTCAAGGCGCGCGTGTCCTCAGCCAGTTTCTGGATCGAGAGCAGGGTCTGGTCGGCCTGGGCGGTCAGCGCCGGCATTTTATCGAGCGTCGGCTGCAAGCGTTTTGGTATGGTTTCCACTTCATCGGCAGCGCGGCTGACGTGATCGAACGCGGCAATCACGGTTTTTTGGTTCTCAGGCGACAGCAGGTTGTTGAAGCGCTCGGTCAATTGTTCGGTTTTCTCCAGGATCGCCAGTCCCTTTACCTGCAGCTTGTCGAACAGGCTCTCGCGCATTTCGATGCGCGCTACGGCGTCTTTGCTGCTTTGCGCGCGCACCGGGTTGCTGCCGTCGTCATCCAACTGCACGTAGGCCAACCCGGTCACGCCCTGGTAACCGAGCGTGCCGTAGGTTGATTTGGTGATCGGCGTGTCGGGCTTGACGCTCAGGCGCACCAGGATCTGACCCGGCACCATGGGATCAAAATTGATCGCCTCGACCCGGCCCACTTCCAGGCCGCGATAGCGCACCGTGGCTTGCGGATTGAGGCCGGGGATCGACAGCTTGGTCACCATTTCGTAGGGGACGCGGCCGCCCTTGTCGCGGTTGAACCAGAGCGCGATCAGAATGGCGGCGATCAGGAGCAGCAGTGTGAATAGTCCTGCCAGCAATGCGTGGGCCTTATTTTCCATGGCTATCCTTCATGATGCGTTTCCTGTTTGTCGAGCTCGCCCGCGCCGATGTGCGCGCCTTGCATGGCGCGCAGGCCGCGCGCCCCGAGAAAGAATTCCTTGATGAACGGATGCGGCGACTGCACGACTTCGGCCGGCGTGCCGAGCGCGGCGACATGCTTGTCCGCCAGCACGGCGATTCTGCCAGCCAGCGAAAACAGGGTGTCCAGGTCATGCGTGACCATCACCACCGTCAGTTGCATTTCCTTGCGCAAGTCCAGAATCAATTCCACGAAGCTTTCCGACAGGTTCGGGTCGAGTCCTGCCGTCGGCTCGTCGAGGAACAGCAACTCCGGCTCCAGCGCCAGGGCGCGCGCCAGCGCCACCCGCTTGACCATGCCGCCGGACAGATCGGACGGCATTTTCAGGCCGTCTTGCGCGCCCAGGCCCACCATATGCAGCTTCAAATGCACGGCATCGCGGATCAGGTCTTCCGGCAGTGCGCGCAATTCGCGCATCGGCTGCGCCACGTTGTCGAAAGCGTTGAGCGCGGAAAACAGCGCGCCTTGCTGGAACAGCATACCCCAACGGTTGCGCAACAACTGCAATCGGGCCGGGTCGGTGCGTTGCACGTCTTCCCCAAACACTTCGACAGTGCCCGCGCTCGGACGTTCCAACCCCAGCATCTGGCGCAATAATGTCGTCTTGCCGGAACCCGAACCGCCCACGATGGCCAGGATCTCGCCCTGCCGGACCTCGAGGTTCAAATCCTGGTGCACCACCACGTCGCCGAATGCGGTTACGAGACCGCGCACGCTGATGATGGGGGCGGTAGATGCTGGTGCGTCGGACATCAATACCCCACGTCGTTGAAGATGATGGCAAAGATCGCATCGGCCACGATCACGATCGTGATCGCGGTCACGACCGAGGTTGTCGTGCCCTGGCCGAGGCTTTCGGTATTGGCCTTGATGCGCAAGCCGAAATGGCAGGCCAGCAGGGCGATCAGGCCGCCGAATACCACACCCTTGCCAAGGCCGATCCAATAGTTTGCCAGCGCTACCGCATCGGGCAGCTTGCGCAGGAAATAGGAAGGCGACAACCCCAATTCCAGCCGCGCCGCCAGCATGCCGCCGATCAATGCCATGGCGTCAGTCCAGATGACCAGCAGCGGCATCACCACCGCCAGCGCCAGCATGCGCGGCAAGACCAGCCGGAAGCTGTGCGACAAACCCATCACCAGCATGGCGTCAAGCTCTTCGGTCACGCGCATCACGCCCAGTTGGGCCGTGATGGCCGAGCCGGAGCGACCGGCCACCAGGATGGCCGCCAGCATCGGCCCGAGTTCGCGGATGATGCTCATGCCGAGGATATTGACCAGAAACACGTCGCCGCCGAAGGTATGCAACTGCTGTGCCGACAGGTAGGACAACACGACACCGATCAGGAGTCCCACCAGTGCGGTGATGCCGAGCGCGCGATAGCCGATATGATAGATGTGGGCCGATATTTCCTTCCACGGGGCGCGCTGCGGCTGGCGCAACAGGCGGCCGAAATCGAGCGTCAGTTGGCCGATCAGGGCGACCAGGTCAAGTACATTCCCGCGCACATTGCGCAATTTTTCGCCATAGGTGGCAATGGCCCAGGTGCGGAACGACAGCGGCGGGATGACGTCGGGCTTGGCTTGCCGTTCGGCTGCGTCGATGGTGTTGAAGAAGCTTTCCAGGCTCGGCGTGAGGGTCAGATGCGCGGGCCTGGACTTGCCCCAGGCGTTCCACAAGACCTGGGCGCCGATGTGGTCCAGCGCCACGATGCCGGATAAATCCCATGCCGATGGCTGTCCGTGCGCCAAGCCGGCGAGTGCCGCAGTAATAGTTGCCATGTTGCCGTTTTCGGCGAGGGCGTGCACGTGCCAGGTCCCGGTCACAAGGACCAATGGGGGATCGGATTGTGCAATGGCAATCTTGGGCGGTGCAAACGTCGGCATGCGGGAAGTGTAAGCGAGAATGCCGGGTGAGTCACTTGCGCGCGCGTCATCTGCCATTTGATGGGGAACCTTGGCAGGGTGCGACATGCACCGCAAAGGGCGGGTGCAAGGCAAAGACAGGCGCGAAACTGGCCGGTATGCCCCCCGGGAATGCAATGCAGCGCGACAATCCCGCTACAATGCCATTCATGACGCCTCCTCTTTCCCTCGAAAAAATCGCTGCGGCGCGCTCTCCCGGCGCCTGCCGCATCGATCTTCAAATGGTTGCCGAAACCGGCTCGACCAATGCCGATCTGCTGAAGGCGGTCGGGCAATTGCGCGAGCCCACCCTCTTGATCGCAGAGCGCCAGACGGCCGGCAAGGGGCGTGCCGGGCGTACCTGGCACGCCGAGCCCGGCGCGACGCTGACCTTTTCGCTGGCCTGGAAATTTGCCTTGCAGCCGCACGCGTTGACCGGCTTGCCGCTCGTGGTGGGCGTGGCAATAGCCGAATCGCTCATGCAATTCGGCGTAGACGTGCAGCTGAAATGGCCCAACGACATCCTGCTCCATGGCGACAAGATGGCCGGTGTCTTGATAGAAACGGCATCGGCCAAGGGCGAAAATGCCTTATGGGCAGTGATCGGCATCGGCCTCAACGTGTTGCTGCCCGACACCCTGGTGCGGCGCATAGACCGTCCCGTGGCGGCGGCCTCCGGCTTGCAGGAGCGGCGCGAGGCGTTTCTCGCCGCCTTGCTCGACGCTCTCGCTGTGGCCCTGGCGCTGTTCGAACAACACGGGTTTGCCGTGTTCGGCGAGCGCTGGAATCGCCTGCACGCCTATTGCGGCTTGCCGGTCGAGATCATCGAGCGCGGCGCGCTGCTGCACAGCGGCGTGGCGCAGGGCGTCGACGCCGAGGGGCGGCTGCTGCTCGATAATCCACTCGGCCGGATTGCCGTGGTGGCCGGCGACGTGTCCCTACGCAGCGCGGGAGCCTGACATGTTGTTGCTGGTGGACGCGGGCAATACACGCATCAAATGGGCGCTGGTCGACGATGATCCGCACCCGGCGCTCGGCCGGTGGGCCGCTTCCGGTTCGGTCGCGCGCGAGCAGGCGAGCGAGTTGGGGCAAGTCTGGAGCAAGCTGGGTTTTGGCCGTGTCCTGCTTTCCAACGTCGCCGGGCCGGCCGTGCGCGCGTCGCTGGAGCAGGTGTTGCAAGCCACGGCAGCCGACGTGGTGCCGCAATGGATCGGTTCGCAGCCGCAATTGGCCGGCGTGCGCAACGGCTATCGTCAGCCGCTGCAACTGGGCAGCGACCGCTTTATTTCCGCCATCGGCGCGCATGCGCTGTATCCCGACCAGGCATTGCTCGTGGTGACTTGCGGCACGGCCACCACGATTGACGCGATTGCAGCAGACGGCTTGTTCCACGGGGGTTTGATCCTGCCCGGTTTGAGCCTGATGGCCGCATCGTTGGCACGCAATACCGCACAATTGCCGCAAGTTGTTCAGCAAATTGTGCAACCAGATGAGAAACTGCCGCTGTTTGCCGACAACACGGAAGAGGCTATCATCAGCGGCTGCATGGCGGCACAAACCGGCGCAATCGAGCATGCATTTGCCGATTTTTCCCGCAAATATGCCGACGAATCAGTGCTGTGCCTGGTTTCAGGGGGCGCCGGCGCGAGCGTCGGCCGGCATCTTGCGATACCGCACCACCATGTGGATAATCTGGTCTTGCCCGGTTTGCAAACGGTCGCCAAATTATCCACGCCGCACTAACCTGAAATCCGACATGCTGAAATTCCTGTTCTGGATCCTGCTCCTCGCCAATGTCGGCCTGTTTGCCTACGAACGGGGCTATCTCGCGGCGTTGCTGCCCGATGGCCGCGAGCCGCAGCGCATGGCGCATCAGCTCAATGCCGACAACGTCAAGCCGATACCGCCCGACGTGGCCGAGGCTGTCGAGTTAAAACCGGCGGCCGATGCCGCAACCGATAGTGCCGAAAGCAAACCCGGCGACGCGGCATGCGGCGAAATTGCCGGATTCGATCAGGCCGCAGCCAGACGTTTCGACGGTGCGGTACAAGCCTTGGCCCTTGGGGACAAGTTGTCGAGCCGCGAGGTAGAGGAAGCGGCACACAATATCGTGTACATCCCGTCGCAAGGCAGCAAGGACGGGGCGGACAAAAAGGCGGCCGAATTGCGCCATCTCGGCATCACCGATTTCTACGTGATCCAGGATGCCGGCGAACTGCGCTGGGGCATATCGCTCGGCGTGTTCAAGACCGAGGAGAGTGCCCGTGCCTTGTTGGCAACATTGAGCCAGAAAGGCGTGCACAGCGCCCGGCTCGGCACGCATAGTGTAAACAGCACCAAGGTGATCTACCAGGTGCGCGGACTCGATGCGAGCGCCAAGTCTGCACTGGACAAGATTCTGCTTGATTTCCCGCATGTGGAGAAACGCACCTGCGGCGCTGCTGCGGCGTCCGATACCAAGACCGCAGCAGCGGACAAAGCCGCGGACAAGAAGAACTATCCGCGCGATGCCGTTCACTGATCCGGCAACCTGACCGGGGCGAAGTGAGCGCGACTTGACGAAAAAAGCCATCCGTTCAGGATGGCTTTTCTTTCTGCATGCCTGCCGTCGCCGGTCAGTTACAGATTGCGCTGCTCGATGAGTTGCCCGCCGATCGATTGAAAGATCACCACGGTGCCATCCTTGATATCGCCCTTGGCATCGAATTCCACCGAACCCTGGATCTTGCCGTCGAACGAGCCCTTGGCCAGGATCGGCAGATAGACTGCCGGGTCGGTCGAGTTGGCTTCCTGCATCGCTTGAGAAAACACTTGTATGCCGTCGTACGCCAGCGTTGAATAGGTACCTGGCGGCGCGTTGTATTTCTTCTTGTACAAGTCGATGAAGCCTGCGCCTGCCGACAGCCATGACGACGGCACCCCGGCGATCGTGCAGTAGTAACTGCTGTTGGCGTCGCCCGCCGCATCCTTGATCGTCGACGCGTCGCACATCGCATCGGCCACCACGAAGCGCGCGCTGGTGTCGATCTTGCGCAACGCCTTCAACAGAGGCAGGCCGACGCCTTGATCGCCGCCGAAGAACACCACGTCCGCCTTGGCGTCCCTGATTTTTTGCACCAGTGCCGCGTAATCTGCGGTTTTCGCGTCTACGCTGTCGTGCGGCGCGTTGATATTCTTGGCGGTGAACACCTTGGAGACTTCGTCGATCAGGCCGACGCCGAATGGCGTGCCGTCGTCTATCATGTAGATTGATTTCGCCTTCAATTTGTCCGCCATCAGGAGTGCCAGGGTGCGGCCCTGCTGGGCATCGTCCGCCGTAATGCGGAACGCCGTCTTGAATCCCTGGCGTGTGTATTTCGTGTTGGTCGATACCGAGATTTGCGGTATGCCGGCCCTGGAATAGATTTCCGATGCCGGAATCGTCACGCCGGAATTGAAATCGGCGAACACGCCGTTGACTTTGGCATCGACGAAGCGCTGCGCGACCGCCTTGCCCTCTTCGGGCGACGCCTTGTCGTCTTCCACAACCAGTTCGAATTGGGCGCGCTTGCCGTCGATGATGAAATGGTCTTCGTTCAATTCGTCGGCGGCCACTTGCGCCCCTTGCACGATGTCTTTGCCATATTGTGCCAATGGCCCGCTCAGCGGCGCTGCCACGCCGAACTTGACTGTCACGCTACGGCTGCAAGCGGCCAGGAGGCCAAATGCGAGCATGAATACGAGACCACGGGTCGCGCGCGACAGCACGCTACGCCTGATTGAATACATGGAGTTCCCCTCAAGAGTTGGATTTGCTCGATTAATAAAATCGAGAACCGGTCGATACATTGGAATCGACTCCCGCTTGGTGTGCTCTTTACGCAATCTGGCGATGCAGACGTTCGGTACCTTGGCGGAATCTCTACGATCTTAGGCGTGTGCGGCAAGAATTAAATTTTGAATTTGCGGCGATTGCGGTGCGAATGTTGGGAGATCCCGCGTCCAGCTGACGCTACCTTGCATTTACGGGGAATCAGGCTTGTGCGACCTTGTTGCCATTGACATGGCTGTCTAGCCAGTTCTTGAGGCAGGTGGGGCAGAGGCAATTTGCAGCACCAGTGTCGGTGGCGGCCGGCATTTGCTCAATTGCCAGCTTGGGCAATTCCGTGCACCAGCACGGCGCGTCGCTGTACTGGTCTTGCATGGCGCAGGAAAATTCACTGCGGCATAGGCTGCAGATGCTCATTGGTCGCGTGGCTGTTCGACGTCTTCCGGGATGGTCAGGTTGTGCATCGCTTTACGCAACAAGGCCATTTGCCCGTTGAAATTGGTGCAGGCGTCGCACACCGTCAAATGCATGCGCATGAGCAGGCGCTCGTAGATGGACAAATCCCGGTCCAGGCCTTCCGAGACCAGGCGGTGCGTTTCCTTGCAGGATAGTTTGAATCTCATTTTCGCTCGGGTTATCAATCCCGCCACATTTTTATTCTTATCGCTTTGCCATTTTGCTCAGCTCGATTGGCTGGCTTGATTGCCAAACCAGTTCAAATCCAGGCATTCTCGCAACTTCAACCTTGCACGATACAGCATCACCCATGCATTAGACGTGGAAACGCCGAGTTCCTTACAGATTTCTTCGGTTTCCAGTTCCAGCCATTCACGCATCATGAAGATGCGGGCGGTTTTGGCCGGCAGTTTTTCCAGGCAGATTTCCATTACCCTGAAGAAATCTTTCTGTTCCAGTGTCGCGTCCGGATCACCCCAGGCGCGCGGTCTGTCGATGGTATGGCCGTCGGCCTTGAACAGGGCATCGATCACATCGTCTTCCGATTCGTCTTCCGCAACGTCGAACTGGCGCACGCGCTTGGACGCGCGCATGACATCGATGATCTTGTGCTTGAGGATGCCGGTGATGTAAGTGCGCAACGACGATTGGCCGGCAAATTGTTCGGGCTTTTCCAGCACGGCGATCAGGGTGTCCTGCACGACATCTTCTGCTACGGCATCGTTGCGCAATTGCAGGACGGCAAAACGCAGCAGGGCCGGGCGCAACGCATGGAGTTCGATATGGAGAGCTTCGGACATGGGGCACCATTAAAATGTAGGCAAGAGATTAGTGGATACTGCAAACAATGACAAGGCATTGCTTCGCCAACAACGATTGTTTTTCCGCCGCCATGCAAACCTTTCCGGCGTTTCCCTGTAAAATCGCGTCAATCTTTTTTCTGGATCCGCCATGACCACTTCGAGCGTCCCTCCCGATGATCTCAGCGACGTTGCCCCCCATATCAAGGCACAGATTCTAGCGGAAGCGCTGCCTTACATCCGTAAATTCCATGGCAAGACCATCGTCGTCAAATACGGCGGCAATGCCATGACCGAAGAACGCTTGAAACACGGCTTCGCCCGCGATGTCATTTTGCTCAAACTGGTCGGCATGAACCCGGTCGTGGTGCATGGCGGAGGCCCGCAAATCGACAACGCCTTGAAGAAAATCGGCAAGCAGGGCACGTTCATCCAGGGTATGCGCATTACCGATGAAGACACCATGGAAGTGGTCGAATGGGTGTTGGGCGGCGAGGTGCAGCAGGATATCGTGATGCTGATCAACCACTACGGCGGCCAGGCGGTCGGTTTGACCGGCAAGGATGGTGGCTTGATCCGCGCACGCAAGATGAAAATGCAGGATAAGGAAAATCCCGGCCAGTTCATCGACATCGGCTTCGTCGGCGAGATCGACGCCATCAATCCGGCGGTGGTCAAGGCACTGCAGGACGACGCCTTCATCCCGATCATCTCGCCGATCGGCTTCGGCGACGATGGCCAGGCCTACAACATCAATGCCGACCTGGTGGCCGGCAAGATCGCCGAGATTCTCAAGGCCGAGAAATTGATCATGATGACCAATATCCCCGGCGTCATGGACAAGAACGGCAACCTGGTCACCGATCTGTCGGCGCGCGAGATCGACGAGATGTTCGCCGACGGCACGATATCAGGCGGGATGCTACCCAAGATTTCCTCCGCGCTGGACGCCGCCAAGTCGGGCGTCAACACCGTGCACATCATCGATGGCCGCATCGAACATTCGCTGCTGCTTGAAGTGCTGACCGAACAGGCTTTCGGCACGATGATCCGGTCGCACTGATCGCGCCATCGGCTTGGACGTGACGCTGTCACTGGACGGCGTCACGCACTGCGCAGAACACCCTGTGCTACGCCGCTATCAATACAGGCGCGTGACTTCGTAGCCCTTGTTCTTCAACAACTGCGGCACCCCGTCCGGTCCGATCAGGTGCAGCAGCCCGATACCGACGAATATCGATTTGTTGTCCTTGATCAGTGCGGCAATCCGGTCGGCCATCATCGGATTGCGCTTCGTCAGCAACTCCCTGTAGACGAACTTCCCATTGACTGACTTGTCGTTTTTTGCTTCCAGCAGCAATCCGTCAAAGGCCGGTTCGTCGGCTTTTGACCAGGCGTCGAGCAAATCCTGGGTTTTCTTCGCGGTGTCGCCCGATTCGAGGTCGTCGAGGCTCTCGATCAGATAACTCTCTTGCTGTTTTTCATTTAATTTATCGAAAAGCGAGAGCTGGAATGCAGCCGATTCCAAACCGGCAACGTTTTTGCCCTGTGTCTTGGCGCTGTTGAGCAAAAAGGTCTCCGAACTCTGATCCGTGCGGTAGCCCTGCTTTTCGACCGATGCGATCGTAATCAGGTTGGCGATCATCCAGGCTTTGAAATGGGCAACGCCGTCGTATGGCAAGCCGATGTTTTGCAGCGCGACCTTAACTCGCTTCAACGCCGCCGCCGAAATATGCTTGTCGACCGTGCCGGAGTTGGGATAGACCCCGTATTTGAGCATGGCATCTTGCAGCGCCATCGCATCGCGCATGTCGACTTCAATTGCCAACAGATCCGCCTTCGCCAGCCCTTCCGTCGCGCGCGGTTCAAGCGGGAAAAATTCAGCCTTTCCAACGTGGATGGTGCCAAAAAGATAACTGATGTGGCCCTGGTACGTAACCTGGTACAGCGTACCGCGCGGCGGGTTGGCCGTTACGCCGGATTGCGCCGCCGCCAGCGGCGGACTATCTTCGGCCAGCGTGATTTGCGGCGACAATAGCGCGGACAGTAGTAATATCAGCCACAGAACAGATTGTTTGCGCATGCAACCTCCAAAATATGATTAATCGCTGCCGGCCCCCGGTGACCTGGCTCTTCGATCTGGACAATACCCTGCATGATGCCTCGCATGCCATTTTCCCTGCCATCAACGCCAACATGAACGCCTACCTGGCGCGGGTGCTGGGTCGCGATGGCGTGCCGGCCGACGCCGGGACCGTCGATGCCGTCCGCCTGGACTATTGGCGCCGCTACGGCGCCACCTTGCTCGGGATGGTAAAGCATCATGATGTCAGAGCTGAGGATTTTCTGCGCGCGGCGCATCGTTTTGATGATTTGCGGCAAATGATACGGGCCGAGCGCGGCATAGCACGCATGCTGGCGCGCTTGCCGGGACGGAAAATCCTGCTGACCAACGCGCCGCACCGCTACGCGCATGAAGTCATGCGCCACCTGGGCCTGCATCGCCATTTCGCGCGCCATATTTCGATCGAGTCCATGCATGTGCACGGTCAATTGCGGCCCAAGCCGTCCAAATCCATGTTGCGCAAGCTAGTGAAGCGCGAGCGTATTGCAGCGCAGCGCTGCATTCTGGTCGAGGATACGGTGATCAACCTCAAGGCAGCCAAGCAACTCGGCATGCGCACGGCCTGGATCACGCGCTACCTGGGCGCGGCGCATGGCGTGGCCGCAAGCGTGCGGACAAATCCGACAAAGCGCCCCGCATGCGTCGATGTCAAAGTAAAATCAATCACGAATCTCGCGAAAAATCTGCGGCGCCTGGGGGTATTTGGACGCTGTCCCGACCTTTGCTCACCAACGACAATATGACTACTACCAAACCGGGCGAACGCAAGCTGCAAATTCTGCAAACCCTGGCAGCGATGCTGGAGCAGCCGAAGGGCGAGAAAATAACCACGGCGGCGCTGGCAGCGCGGCTCGACGTTTCCGAAGCCGCGCTATACCGCCATTTCGCCAGCAAGGCGCAAATGTTCGAGGGCTTGATCGAGTTCATCGAGTCGACCGTGTTCGGCCTGATCAACCAGATCGCGACGCAACAGGACAACGGTCTGGCCCAGGTGCAGGGTATCGTCAGCATGCTGCTCAATTTCGCCGAGCGCAATCCCGGCATGACGCGCGTGATCATCGGCGATGCCTTGATCAATGAAGACGAGCGCCTGCAGACGCGCATGAACCAGTTCATCGAGCGCATCGAACTCGCACTCAAACAGTCGCTGCGTGTCGCCGTTACACAGGGGCAAGCCGAGGAGGCTGCCGTCGCGCTGCGCGCCAACATGATGGTCTGCCTGGTGCTGGGGCGCTGGCAGCGCTTCGCCAAGAGCGGCTTCAAGCTGAACCCCTCGGAGCATGCGCAGGCGCAGATCGCCATCCTGCTTACATGAGGCCGACGCAAGGTTTGTTCTAGATCATGGCGGATTACGATATTTTTGCGCTGTGCGACGATAGCGGCGCCAGCGATGCGGTGCCGCGTTCGCGCTTGTACACCGGCTACGTCGCCAGCCTGTCATGCACTGCCGCGACCGATTTCCCTGCCATGCTCGACGCCATGCAGCGAGAACTCGCGCAGGGTCTGCAAGCGGTGGCCTTGCTGGCTTATGAACTCGGTGCGGCCTTGCAAGGCATAGACGATATCAAGCTGCCTGCCTGCGCTGCGATCAGCCAGGTGTTGCTGTTTCGCGAGTGCGCTTTCCTGTCCGCCGGGCAGGCCGACGCCTGGCTCGAAGCGCGTGTTGAAGCTGCACGTCCTGCCGGGATCGCGCATGTGCGCGCCGATGTCGATGCCGCTGCCTTCCAAAGCGCGCTAGCGCGCATTCACGCCTACATCGAAGCCGGCGACACTTACCAGATCAACTATACCTATCGTCTGCGCTTCGATGCCTACGGCTCGATATTCGCGCTCTATCGGCAACTGCGCCGGCGCCAACCGGTGCCCTATGGGGCGCTGATCGGCTTGCCGGGAGGCGAGTCCGTGCTGTCGCTTTCCCCCGAGTTGTTCGTCAAGGCCGAGCAGGGAAGATTGACGGCGCGGCCGATGAAGGGCACGGCCGCCGCCGACGACGACGTGCAGGAAAACACGCGCCGGGCAGAGGCGCTCTCCGCCGATCCCAAGAACCGCGCGGAAAACCTGATGATCGTCGATCTGCTGCGCAACGATCTGGGCCGGGTGGCCGAAACCGGTTCGGTGCAGGTGCCGCGCCTGTTCGACGTCACGCGTTATGCCGGCGTGTTGCAGATGACCTCCACCGTGGAAGCGCGCCTGCGTCAGGAGCTGGACCTGGCCCAGGTACTTGCGGCGTTGTTCCCCTGCGGTTCGATCACCGGTGCGCCCAAGCGTCGCAGCATGCAAATCATCAACGAGCTGGAAGCTGCGCCACGTGGCTGGTACACCGGCGCGATCGGCTGGTTCGACGCCGCACCGGCGGGGCGCAAGGTTGGCGACTTTTGCCTGTCGGTGCCGATTCGTACCCTGGTCTTGCAGGCGCCGGAACCCGACGGCTTGCGGCGCGGTGAAATGGGCGTCGGGGCCGGCATCGTGTTTGACAGCGACGTTGATGAAGAATTCGAGGAATGCCGCCTCAAGGCGCGCTTCCTGACGGGGCTACCGCATGGCTTCGACTTGTTTGAAACCATGCGCGCAACAAAGGAAGAAGGTTGCCGCCATTTGGCACGGCACCTGCAACGGCTGACCACCTCGGCCGCTTGTTTTGGTTTCGTTTGCAATGAAGGCGAAATCACAAGCGTGCTGCGCGCCGCGTGCGCGAAGTTGCCGCCGGGGACGCCATATCGCTTTCGCCTTGCCTTGTCGGAGAATGGCGTCGTGAGCCTGCAGCAGGCCGTATTGAACCCGCTCGATGGACCGGTCAAATTGATCCTCGCTGACCGTCCGCCCGCTGTCGAGCCTCTGTTCTTGAAACACAAAACGACGATACGCAGTGATTACGACGCAGCCTGGCGCGTCGCAGAAGAGCGGGGCGCATTCGACACCCTGTTTTGCAACGAACGCGGCGAACTTACCGAGGGCGGACGAACCAATCTGTTCGTCAAACTTGACGGGCGCTGGTTCACGCCGCCGCTCTCAGCCGGCGTCCTGCCCGGCATCATGCGCGCCGTGCTTTTGGACGATCCGTCGTGGGCGGCGAGCGAAACCGTGTTGACCTTGGAACACCTGCATGCCGCAGAACAGATCGTTGTCTGCAATTCCCTGCGTGGCGCGCTAAGTGCAGCGTTAACTACTGCGCTGTAGCGGGTCTTGCGGCGTTTGCGTCGACGCGACCTTTGGCGCGAACAGCACCAGCCATGTCGCCAGCACGACCAGGGCGCAACCGATCAGCGTATTCAAATTGATCGTCTCATGCAGGAACAATCCGCCCCATACCAGCGCAAACAAGGGAATCAGAAAGGTCACCGTCAATGCCTTCGTCGGCCCAAGATCGGCCACCAGGCGGAAGTAGATGAAATATGCCACGGCGCTGCACAGCAAGGCCAGCAGCGCGGCAAAGACTGCGATCATGGTCGTCACTTCGCCGCGTACCGGCGCCAGCGACAGGAATGGAAGAATCACGAACGCCGCAGCGATTTGCGAACCGGTCGCCAGCATCGGCGCAGCAACGCCGGCAGACTTCAATTTGGTATAGGCACCGGCCATTCCATAGCAAAACGCCGCGCCGACGCAGGCCAGCGCCGCCAGCAGCAATTGCGTGTTGAATTGCGCCGGCCCCAGGCGCACCAGGAAGGTCACGCCGATGATGCCTGCCGCCAGCCCTGCCAGCTTGCGCGCGGTAAGTTTCTCGCCCAATACCGCCGCACCGATCAGCGCACCCCAGAGCGGGCTGGTGGCATTGAGGATGGCGGAATAGCCGGCCGGCAAGGTGATTGCCGCATAGGAAAACAGCGCGAACGGAAACGCCGAGTTGAGCGTGCCGATCACCAGGTAGGTTTTCCAGTTGCGCGCAAAATCCATGCTGCGCCGCGTGGCGAACATGAACGCGAGCATCGCCACGCCGGCAACGGTCACCCGCACTTCTGCGGTCCACAGCGGACCCAGCACCGGTGCGACGATGCGCATGAACAGAAACGAGGCGCCCCAGATGGCGGCCAGGCTGAGGAGACGAACGAGATCTGCGCTGCGCATGATGTTTGAACTCAGTAAGATGAGGCGTAAGGATACGGCAAGCGGCAAAACCCTGCTGGCCGCAATCGGACATGACTAACGTGACTGCGGCCAAGAATGTAGAGGGAGGCATGTCCCGCTATGCGGGATGCTTTATACTTTGCACAATATAACCGAGGAGACCAATCATGCCGACTCGCTGTGCCTGGTGCGGCGACGATCCGCTCTATATTGCCTATCATGACGAGGAATGGGGCGTGCCACTGCACGATGATCGCCGTCTGTTTGAAATGCTGACGCTGGAAGGCGCACAGGCCGGCTTGAGCTGGATCACGGTCTTGCGCAAGCGCGAGAGTTATCGCAAGGCGTTCGACAATTTCAACGTGCGCCGCGTCGCTGCCTACACCGACGACAAGGTGGCGGAATTGCTGGACAATCCGGGCATCATCCGCAACCGCGCCAAGATACGTTCGACCATCAACAATGCGCAACGCTATCTCGACGTGCAAAAGGAATTCGGTTCGTTCGACGCTTTTCTCTGGAACTATGTCGATGGCAAGCCGATGCAGAACAGCTACAGCGGGCGTGGCAGCCTGCCGGCAACCTCCGAGATCTCGGACCAGTTGAGCAAGGATTTGAAAAAGCGCGGCTTCGGCTTCGTCGGCTCGACCATCATGTACGCCTATATGCAAGCCTGCGGCATGGTCAATGACCATCTCACCGAATGCGACTGGCACAAGAAGATGAAGAAACTCGGCAAATAGGTTTGCGCGACAGCATTACATCATAAGGAAATCGACATGCATCCGAACGCAAGCCTGCTGGCCACATTCTATACGGCCTTCCAAAAACTCGACGCCGAAACCATGGCGGCGTGCTACACATCGGACGTGCATTTCACCGATCCGGTGTTTCCGTCGCTGCACGGCAGCGAGGCATCCGACATGTGGCGCATGCTGGCCGCGCGCGCCACGGGTTTTTCGTTGGTATTCGACGGCATCGAAGCCGACGAACAGACCGGCCGCGCGCACTGGGTGGCAACCTATATCTTTTCGCAGACCGGTCGCACTGTCGTCAACGACATCCATGCGAGCTTCATTTTCCGCGATGGCAAGATCGCGCGCCATGTCGACAGCTTCGATATCTGGCGCTGGTCGCGCCAGGCATTGGGACTCAAAGGCTTGCTGCTCGGCTGGACGCCGCTGGTGCGCAACGCCATGCAGAAGCAGGCCGCCAAGGGACTCGCCGCTTTTCGTCGCAACAAATAAAGTTCAGGTTCCGATATCGAGCGCGTGCAGCAAACGCACGCCAAGTTCCTCGGGCGTGCGCGAGATGATTTCCGCCGGCACGTCGAACTTTTCGGTCAGGCGTTTGAAGTCTTCAAAGCCGTACGACACCATGAACGGGTGCATGCCCGAGCCCAGCGCAGCGAGGTAATCCTTGTGTTCGTCGCCGCAGATGTAGCTGCGCGCGGGATTGACGTCGTATTCGGCGCGTACCGACTTGAAATGCCGGGTCTTTTCCTCGGAGAGCGGAATATGCACCAGAAAGTCGAGCGCGCCGATGTCGATGCCATGGCGCTCGAACAGCAGGCGCAGCGTTTCCTTTGGATCGTTCGTGATGTTGCGCGTGATCAGGCCGACCACGATATCGGGCGCGTCGATCAGGGTTTGCACCAGTTCGGCGATGCCGGAATAGAGCGTGGCTTCTTCGCGGTAGACGTCGGTCAGCGTGGCGATCAATTGCTTGCGCTTTTGCTTGCCGATCTGTTTCTTGAGATTGGAGGGAAATTCCTTCAAGCCGCCCAGGTACTTGAACAGGTGCCGCCGCTTTTGAAAGCGCTGCTCGTCGCCGAGCGCCATGCCATGCATGGAAAACGCCTTGTCGATGGCGCTATAAGCGTCGATCGTGGTGCCGTCGGCATCCAGGATGACAAGGCGTTTGTTGCTGGTGAACATGGCGAATTCCCCTTGAGGACGAACCGTCTAATAGAACAGCAGGAAGCCGTCGGCGAAAAATACGATACCGACCAGGCCCACCGGCATCGCCAGGTACCATAATTCCTTGCGCTTGAGCAGTGCGGCAATCGACGAAATCAGGATGGCAATCTGCAGCAGGATAACCGCCAGTCCGAACGGTTCACCGTGTTTCTTGGCGTCGTCGCGCAGCTTTTCCAGGGCCTCGGCTTGCAGCTTGATATCGCCTTTATCCTTGTCGTAGCCGGCAGCCTTCTTTTGGTAGCTCTCTATGGCTTCCTGGTAGGCGGCGCGCTTGGCCGGGTTCGCATCGGCGTCGAGCTTGGCTTCGAGCTGGATCTTTTCGAGTTGCAACTGGTACAGGTTGCCCTTGATGCTTTTGGCTTGGTAAAAGGCCCACTGGTCGGACGCCTGGGCCTGGCTCAGCACGCTGCGTGTCGAGTAGCCGCCGCCCTTGAAAGTCGACAAGGTGGCGCAGACCGCAAAAATGACGGTGGATAGCGCCAGATAATTGAGCCACGGTTCTTTTTTCTCTTCAGCCATGCGGGTTCTCCAAATGCGGGCAAGTTGAGTGAGGCGATACAATGCAAGCGCAATTCTATCCGAAGTAATCCATGCCGAATCTGTAACTTTTAGACGCGTGACGTATCATCCATGTCGAATATCGATTATTGATTGGATCGATATGTCATTGGATGAAATTTGGACGACATTACAACGTTCGATGTATGCGGCATGCAAATTGCTCTCGTTCGGGGGATGCCCAAGTTCTGGCAAAAAAACAATGAAGTTGACTACAGAGGAGAGGAAATAATGGGATTCTTGGAGAAATTCTTCCAGCTCAGCGCCAATCGGACCGATATCAAGACCGAATTGCTGGCCGGCTTGACCACATTCTTGACGATGGCCTACATCATCTTCGTCAATCCCTCGATCTTGAGCGACGCCGGCATGCCGAGGGAATCGGTATTTGTTGCGACCTGCGTGGCGGCCGCGATCGGCTGCCTGATCATGGGCTTGTACGCCAACTACCCGATTGCGCTGGCGCCGGGCATGGGCCTGAACGCCTATTTTGCCTACGCGGTGGTCAAGGGCATGGGGTACACCTGGCAGGTGGCGCTCGGCGCCGTGTTCATTTCCGGCTGCCTGTTCGTCGCGGTGAGCGTGTTCAAGATCCGGGAAGTGATCGTCAACGGCATTCCGCCATCGATACGCACAGCGATTACCGCTGGCATCGGCCTCTTTCTCGCCATCATCTCGCTCAAGAATTGCGGCATCGTCGCGGCTAGCCCCGCCACCTTCATTACGCTGGGCGATCTGCACCAGCCGTCTGCCGTCCTGGCGATTGTCGGTTTCTTTCTGATCGTGACACTGGACCGGCTCAAGATACGCGGCGCGATCCTGGTCGGCATCCTGGGTGTAACGGTGCTGAGCTTTTTCTTCGGCGGCAACAAGTTCGGCGGCGTGTTCGCGGCCCCGCCCTCGATCGATCCGACCCTGTTCAAGCTCGATATCATGGGTGCGCTGAATGTCGGTATTTTGAATGTGGTGCTGGTGTTTTTCCTGGTCGAGCTGTTCGATGCGACCGGCACCCTGCTGGGTGTGGCAAACCGGGCCGGCTTGCTGGTCAACGGCAAGATGGCGCGGCTGAACAAGGCTTTGCTGGCCGACAGCACGGCGATTTTGGCAGGGTCATTCCTCGGCACCTCCAGCACCACGGCTTACATTGAAAGCGCCGCCGGCGTGCAAGCGGGCGGCCGCACCGGCCTGACCGCCGTTGCGGTAGCCGTGTTATTCCTTGCTTGCCTGTTCATCTCGCCATTGGCAGGCGCGGTTCCGGCTTATGCCACGGCACCCGCATTGTTCTACGTTTCTTGCCTGATGTTGCGCGAGTTGGCGCACCTCGATTGGGAGGACACGACCGAAAGCGTGCCGGCCGTCGTGACGGCGCTGATGATGCCGTTCACCTACTCGATCGCCAATGGCATCGCGTTCGGTTTCATCACTTATGCGGGATTGAAATTGTTTTGCGGTCGCGCCAGGGAAGTGCCGCTGGTGATCTGGATCATCGCCGCGATCTTCCTGTTCAAGTTCATCTACCTGGGCGGCGGCTGAGGTTGTCAACGTCGAGGCTGCGCGCTGTACGACGCGCAGCCTGCATGATCTATCTTAGAGCCTGTTTATGATCTATTTGATATGCCCGTTCGAGCGAAAAGGAATGCGGTGCAAGGCGCGGCGCGCCGCTCAGGGTGGCCCCCTGAGCAAGCGGCGGACGGCCGCCCCCCGCAACGCCGCAATGCGCCCTTTTCGTTCGAACCCTCCGGGCATATCAAATAGATTATAAACAGGCTCTTACATAAGCTATCTCAGACGGCTTCGTCGCGCGGGTCGCGCGCCAGCAGGCGCTTGACCAATTCCTTGGCGGAGTCGCCATCGAACAATACGGCCGCCACGGCATTGGTGATCGGCATGTCGACCCCCATTTCGCCGGCCAGCGTGCGCACCGCCTGCGCGCAACGCACGCCTTCGGCGACATGGCCGAGTTCGGCGACGATCGTGTCGAGCTGCTTGCCTTGCGCCAGCCCCAGGCCGACCTTGCGGTTGCGCGATAAATCGCCGGTGCATGTCAGGATCAAATCGCCCATGCCGGCCAAACCCATGAAGGTTTCCGTGTGCCCGCCCAACGCCACGCCCAGGCGCGTGATTTCGGCCAGGCCGCGCGTGATCAGTGCCGCGCGGGCGTTCAGGCCGAGGCCCATGCCATCGATGATGCCGGTGGCAATCGCCAGGATATTCTTCACCGCCCCGCCGACCTCGACGCCGACCACATCGTCGCTCGAATAGACGCGGATATTGTTGCCATGCAGGGCGGCGACCACGCGTTCGCACAATGCCGGCGTTTGCGAGGCAATTGTCAGCGCGCACGGCATGCCGCGTGCCACTTCCTGGGCAAATGACGGGCCCGATAGCGCCCCGGTCGGAATTGCCGGGCCGAGAACCTCTTGCGCCACCTGGTGCGGCAACAGGCGCGTATCTTCTTCGAAACCTTTGCACAGCCACACCAGATTGGGAATATCGCGCCCGCGCAGGCGCTCAAGCAGCGGGCGCAAGCCGGCCATCGCCGTGGCGGCAATCAACAGGCTATCGGGTGTGGAAACGTGTGCCAGCGCTGCATCGAAATCGGCGCTGATGATGAGGTTGGGGGGGAGGGTGAAGCCTGGGAGATAGACGGCATTTTCCCGTTTCGCGGCGGCATCGGCCATGGCCGATGTATCGCGTCCCCAGAGAAATACGGCGTTGCGCTCGGCCAGAGCCAAAGCCAGGGCCGTGCCCCAGGCGCCCGCTCCGAAGATGCTAATGTTCATGCGAGAATTAATGCGCCGGAGCAAGCGGTACAGGCGTTACCGCAAGCGATACGTGGCGCGCAGAACTCACTCCGCACCCCAGACTTCGGCAGCCTTGAGATAACCGCTCTGGCCATCGCGATGCCTGACCTTGATCCAACCTGATGCCACCGGCTCGGCCAAATCCAGCAGCACACCCTTGTCGGCAGAAAATACCAGCGGACTTCCCTCGTCGGCACCGGCGTGCACCTTGACGTTGGCCGCCTTCACCACCAACGTGCGCTTGGTCGTCAGGCTCTTCGATTCCAGCCAGAACAAATCGCCAGCGCTGTCTCGCACCTTGGTCCAGTCGCCATAGGTCAGGATGGTTTCCACCGGCATGCCGCGCGGCACGGCGAACATCTTGCGGCCCTTGGTGCCGGGCGCATCGTATGCGACAACCGGGTCGGCCCCGACCGATTTGAATTCGAGGGCGTGAGCGCTGCCGGCGGCAAACGCCGAAAGCAGCGCGCACATCGCTAGCACACGGGCAGGTTTCATGAAACCACCTTGGCGATGAATGAGCTGTGACTCAATTAATGGTGGCAGCGGAACCGTCCGGCATGACCAGTCCGGCGCCATTCGCCTGGCCTTGCGCGGCTTGGGCAGTTTCGGCCGCAGCTTGCACGCGCTGGCGGTAGTAGGCTTCGAAGTCGATTTCGGCCAGATGCACTGGCGGGAAGCCGGCGCGCGTGATGATATCGGCGATGTTGGCGCGCAGATAGGGATAGAGAATGTTCGGTCCGCCGATGCCCAATAGAGGGTCAAGTTGCTCAGCGGGAATGTTCCGCGCTTCGAAAATACCGGCTTGCTTGACTTCAACCAGGAACGCAACCTTGTCCTTGATGCGGGCGGTCAAGGTGATGGTAACGGTGGATTCGTAGATGTCTTCGGCCAATCCTTCCGCAGCGACGGCAACGCCGATTTCCAGCTTGGGCGCATCGCTGTCGAGAAAAATGGCGGGTGAATTCGGTTGCTCCAGCGACATGTCCTTGACGTAGACACGTTGAATTTGGAACACGGGCTGTAGGTTTTCGTCTGCCATGAAGCGCTTTCGGTGGGTAAAGTTGAACGGCGCGGGCCGTTGGATTGCGTGGATTCGCCTCGGAATAAAACCGGGATTGAATTCAGGGATGGAAATGATACATCAGGAACTGTGCAATAAGGCGTCCAGTTTGCCCGCACGGTCGAGCGCGCTCAAATCGTCGAAGCCGCCGACATGGGTCTCGCCGATATAGATTTGCGGCACGGTGCGGCGGCCGGTCTTTTGCATCATTTCTCCGCGCAATTGCGGCTCGAGATCGACACGGATCTTTTCAATATCGTCCACGCCCTTGGCGCGCAACAGGCGCTCGGCCATCGTGCAATACGGGCAGACAGCGGACGTATACATAATAACTGGTGCGTGCATAGTGCCGGATTCCTATTTTATGATCGGCAAGCCTTGTCCTTGCCATGCGGCCACGCCGCCTTCCATGCTGTGCACGGATTCGAATCCGGCTGCCTTGAGCTGGGCCGCGGCCTTGGCCGAGCGCACCCCTGTCGCGCACATGACGACCACTTGCTTGCTCTTGAACTTGCTCAGTTCGCCAATGCGTTCCGCCAGCTTGGCGAGCGGGATATTGCGCGCCTCGCGCACGTGCCCCTTGGCAAACTCGTCTTCCTCGCGCACGTCAATAAACAGCGCCTTGCCCTGGTTGAACAGCTGGGTGGCTTGCAGGATCGAGACCTTGTCGCCGCGCCGTTGCAGGACAGGCCAGAGCAGCATGCCGCCCGACAGCAGGGCCATGGCGAACAGCAAAATGTTATCAGTTATGAATTTCACGGGCTTCCAATGGTTTTACACAATGACGGCATTATAAAATAGATAGAGGTATTTGATTTCAAATTGACCGTCAACCCCATTTTTCCTCATTTTCTAGCCTACCATGTACAAAATCGTATTGATGCGCCACGGCGAATCCACCTGGAATCTCGACAATCGCTTCACCGGATGGACCGACGTTGACTTGACCGAAAAGGGCATGGCCGAAGCGAAGCAGGCCGGCAAATTGCTGAAAGAGGCCGGTTTTGCCTTCGATCTCGCCTACACCTCGGTCTTGAAGCGTGCCATTCGCACCCTGTGGGGCACCTTGGATGAGATGGATTTGATGTGGCTGCCGGTGGTGCACGACTGGCGCCTGAATGAACGCCATTACGGCGCCCTGCAAGGCTTGAACAAGGCCGAAACCGCCGCCCAATACGGCGACGACCAGGTGCTGGTATGGCGCCGCAGCTACGACGTGCCGCCCAATCCGCTCGACCCGGCCGATCCGCGCGCTTCTTACAACGACCCGCGCTACGCCGCACTCAAGCGCGAAGAGATTCCCCTGACCGAATGCCTGAAAGACACCGTCGCCCGCGTCTTGCCGGCGTGGCATGAGTCGATTGCGCCCGATATCCGCGCCGGCAAGCGCATCCTGATTTCGGCGCATGGCAACAGCTTGCGCGCGCTGATCAAATACCTCGACGGCATCAGCGACAACGACATCGTCGGCTTGAACATCCCCAATGGCCAGCCGCTGGTCTATGAACTCGATGTCGATCTGAAGCCGATCAAGAGTTATTACCTGGGCGACGCCGCAGCCATCGAGGCGGCGCTGAAAGCCGTCGCCAGCCAGGGCAAGGCCAAGTAAGCGCCCGTGCCCTTCGGTCGATACGTGTTTCCTGCGCGCTGGTCCGGGGTGGCTGCACGCCTGGGGATCTGGCTCTTGCTGGTGCTGGCCGTGCCGGCGTTCGCCGCGCGGCCCAGTGAACGCGCCAAGCAAAAGCAGCAGGCCGAAGCCCAGCGCGCCGACCTGCAACAAAAGATGGCGCGGCTTAAGCACGACATCGACGATACCGAGGTCGCCAAGACCCATGCTGCCGATGCCCTGGCCGAATCCGAAGCGGCAATTTCCGACGCCGACCGTGCCTTGCACGACCTCGAAGCCGAGCAGCAGGTTGAAGAAGCCAAGCTGGCCAAGATCGTCAAGGCGCAGGAAGACCTGAAAAAAGCGGTCGAGCTGCAGCAGCAAAAACTGGCCAAATTGCTGCGCCAGCAATATGTTGCCGGCAATGAAGACCGCATCAAGCTACTGCTCTCCGGCGACGACCCTAACCGCATCAACCGCGAATTGCAGTATCTCGGCTACGTATCGCAGGCGCAAGCCCGGCTGATCACGGCACTGCGCGCCAATCTTGCCGCCATCGAAGCCAACAAGGCGGCGGCCGAGGAGACCAAGGACGAACTCGATGAGATCGCCGAGGAGCGTCAGGCGCAAAAGGCCGAATTGCAAAGGCAAAAGGCGCAGCGCGCGCAATTGCTCGGCAAGCTGTCGAGCAAGCTTGCCGGCCAGCGCAAGGAAGTCGGCAACATGGAACAAAACGAGCAACGCCTGGCCGGCCTGGTTGATAAATTGTCCAAGTTGATCGAAGAACAGCAAAAGGCGGACGCCGCCGCAGCAGAAAAGAAACGCAAGGAAGAGGCGGCGCGCGCCAAGGTGGAAGCCGAGCGGCGTGCCGCCAAGGCCGCAGCCAAGCTGGCTAAATCCCCATCGGCTGCAACGGTTTCCACTTCGACGGCGCAAAAGATGCCCAACCCGGCTGACGCCATCGACGCCGACGAGCCGCCGCAACCCGCGACGCCAGTGCTGGCCAAGGTGGAAGCAACGCCGCAAGCGCGTGCCGAAGACGGCACAGCCGTGTTCCCGCGCGACTTCGAAGCGCTGCGCGGCCAGTTGCGCCTACCCGTGCGCGGTGAACTGGTGGCGCGTTTCGGCGGACGTCATGGCGACGGCCCGAGCTGGAAGGGCGTGTTCATTCGCGCAGAGGAAGGCAGCGAAGTCAGGGCCGTGGCCGGCGGGCGCGTGGTATTCGCCGAGTGGCTGCGCGGCTTCGGCAACCTGATCATTGTCGATCACGGCAATCAATACATGACCATCTATGGCAACAACCAGGCAGTGCTGAAGCGGGCCGGCGACACTGTGAAAACCGGTGAAGTCATTGCCAATGCAGGTAATAGCGGCGGCAATGAACAATCGGGGCTATACTTTGAAATGCGGCATCAGGGGCGCGCTTTCGATCCGTTAGGGTGGGTCGCCCTCAAATAGAGTGTCAGGTATTGTCAGGCATGAATTTTTAGGTAACTTATGAGCAACAAACTGAAAAACATCGGCCTTATCGGGCTGGGAATGGTGGCCGGCGTGGCCGGTTCGATGCAATTTGATGCCATTGCGCAAAGAAATACCGCCACGCTCCCGATCGAGGAATTGCGCAAGCTGTCCGATGTGTTCGACCTGATCAAGACCGATTACGTCGAGTCTGTGGAAGACAAGAAACTGCTCGACAATGCCTTGTCCGGCATGGTCAGCTCGCTCGATCCGCATTCGGCCTACCTCGACAAGAATGCCTACAAGGAATTGAGTGAGTCGATCGAGGGCAAGTTTGTCGGCCTCGGCATCGAGGTGGTCGGCATGGAAGACGGCTACATCCGCATCATTGCCCCGATCGAAGATTCGCCCGCCTATCACGCCGGGCTCAAGGCTGGCGACCTGATCACCCACCTCGACGGCGAACCGGTGCGCGGCATGGCGCTCGACGACGCGATCAAGCGCATGCGCGGCGACGTCGATACCAAGATCACCCTGACCATCAAGCGCCAGGGCGAAGAACAACCGCTGGTCGTACCGATCATCCGCAAGGAAGTCACGATGCAGACGGTCAAGTCGAAGGTCGTCGAGCCCGGTTATGCGTGGTTGCGCGTGTCGCAATTCGAAGAGCCGACCGTCGGCGACATGACCAAGAAAATCAATGCGATCTATGCCCAGGAACCCAAGCTCAAGGGCCTGGTGCTCGACCTGCGCAACGATCCCGGCGGGGTGCTGCAAGAGGCCGTCGGCGTATCGGCGGCCTTCCTGCAAAAGGATGCCGTGATCGTGTCGACCAAGGGCCAGTTGCCGGTGGCGAACGAAACTTATTATGCACGCGGCGCCTACAGTTCGCCGCGTGAAGGCGAACTGTTGTCGAAGTTGCCGGACGGCGTGAAAAATGTCCCGATGGTGGTGCTGGTCAATACCGGCTCGGCGTCAGCATCTGAAATCGTGGCCGGCGCGCTGCAGGATTACAAGCGTGCCACCATCATGGGCAGCAAGACTTTCGGCAAGGGCTCGGTACAGAACATCCATCCGCTGCCGGACGGTTCTGCCCTGCGCCTGACCACGGCGCGCTATTACACGCCGAAGGATCGTTCCATCCAGGCCAAGGGCATCGAGCCCGATGTGGCGGTCGATGAATATGCCGATGGCGACGGCATGAACGGCTTCCGCGTACGCGAGGCAGATTTGCAACGGCACTTGGCCAACGAGCAAGACAAGAATGCGGAAGCCGCGAATCGGCCCAAGGTCGATGAGGCCGAGGAAGAAATGCGCGCTGCTGCACTGGAAAAGAAGCGCAAAACGTTCGAATATGGCGGCAAGGACGATTTCCAGTTGGCGCAGGCATTGAACTACCTGAAGGGCAAGCCAGTCCAAACTTCCAGGGAAACGGTGGAAAAGAGTGCCAAGGAAGCCGCGCCGGTTGTGCCGGCAACGCCCGCGACGCCCGAAGTGCCGGTTCCTCCTGTGCAAGCAGTCAACAAGAAATAGCCTACAAGAAGTAAGCAGCAGCGACATTCTTAATCAGATGGCCGCCAACCTCAGACGGCGGCCATGTTTTTTTTTACGGCCGATGAACGACAATCAATTGCTGCGTTATTCGCGCCACATCCTGCTCGATGAAATCGGCATCGAAGGCCAGCAAAAGCTGTTGCAGTCGCATGCCCTGATCATCGGCGCCGGCGGCCTCGGTTCACCCGTCGCCTTGTATCTAGCCTCGGCCGGCGTCGGCAAGATCACCCTGGTCGACAACGACACGGTCGATTTGACCAACCTGCAACGGCAGATCCTGCACGACACCCACAGCGTCGGCCTGGCCAAGGTCGATTCGGGCCGCCATGCGCTCGAAGGCATCAACCCCGAGATCGAGATCGTGGCATTGCGCGAGCGCGCCGATCAGGAACGCATCGCCGAACTGGTGGCGCAGGCCGACGTGGTGCTCGACTGCAGCGACAACTTCGCCACGCGGCATGCGGTCAACCGCGCCTGTGTCGCACATGGCAAGCCGCTGGTTTCCGGGGCGGCAATCCGTTTTGACGGACAGATCAGTGTGTTCGACACGCACTCCGGCGATTCCCCCTGCTACGCTTGCCTGTTTCCGCCCGAGCAGCAATTCGAAGAAGTACAATGCTCGACCATGGGTGTGTTTGCGCCGCTGGTCGGCATCATCGGCAGCATGCAGGCTGCCGAAGCGCTGAAGGTGCTGATGCAGGTCGGCAAGACGCTGGCCGGACGCTTGTTGCTGCTCGACGCGCGCTGCATGGAATGGACCAGCATCAAGATCGCGCGCAATGCGAGCTGCAGCGTGTGCGGCACCCCTCATTGAGGAAAATCATTTAACCCTAAGGATCACCATGTCGCTCCGAGGAAAAATCCTGGCGCTTCTGGCGGGCGCGTGCATTTGCGTTGCACCGGCGTTCACCGTTTCTGCTTCCGCTTCCGCAGCCGAGGCGCTGCCCAGAGGCGTGGCCACAGTCACGGCAACCGATGGCATCACCGAATACCGCCTAGCCAACGGTTTGAAGGTCTTGCTCTTTCCCGACTCGGCCAAGCCGACTGTCACGGTCAACGTTACCTACCTGGTCGGTTCGCGGTTCGAGAACTACGGCGAGACCGGCATGGCGCATCTGCTTGAGCACATGATGTTCAAGGGCACGCCGCGCCATCCGGCGATCGACCAGGATTTCAACAACCGCGGCATGCAATCGAATGGCAGCACCACGCTCGACCGTACCAATTTCTACGAGGTGTTCCCGGCCGGCGACGACAACCTGAAGTGGGCCATCGACATGGAGGCCGACCGCATGGTTCACTCCAACATCGCGCGCAAGGATCTCGATTCGGAGATGACGGTGGTGCGCAACGAATTCGAAAGCGGCGAAAATTCGCCATCTGGCGTCATGGTGAAGCGCATGCAGAGCGTGGCCTATGATTGGCACAGCTACGGCAAGGCAACCATCGGCAATCGTAGCGACATCGAAAACGTCGGCATCGACAACCTGCGGGCTTTCTATCGCCTGTATTACCAGCCCGACAATGCGGTCCTGCTCATCGCCGGCAAATTCGAGCCGGCGCGCGCGCTTGCCTGGGTGGCCACTGCATTCGGCAAAATACCGAAACCCAAGGGCGCGCGCCCGCTGTTCTGGACCGTCGAGCCGACGCAGGATGGCGAACGCAGCTTTGCCGTGCGGCGCGCAGGCGACGTGCAGATCGTCGAAGTCGGCTACAAGGTGCCGAGTGCGCTGCATCCAGACAGCGATGCCGTCTCGTTCGCTGCCGAGATATTGTCCGATACGCCCAATGGCCGGCTGTACAGGCAATTGGTCGAGCCGGGGCTGGCGGCGCAAGTGTTCAGCCAGGATTTGACCGGTGTCGCACCGGGCCTGCAGATACTGGGCGCGGTGGTCAAGAAGGGCCAGCCGCTTGAGCCGGTGCGCGACGCCTTGATCGCCGCCGTCGAGAATTTCCATAAACAGCCGCCGACGCCGGAAGAGATGGCGCGCGTCGTGCGCAACGAGGGCAACCAGATCGAAAAGATGTTGAATGATCCGCAAGAGGTCGGCATCGCCTTGTCGGACATGATCGCCTTGGGCGATTGGCGCTTGTTGTTCCATAGCCGCGATACGCTGACCAAAGTCACGGCGGAGCAGGTCGCGGCAGCGAGCGAAAAATATTTCAGGCGCGACAATCGCACGCTGGGCTTGTTCATTCCCGAAGAACAGCCGCAACGCGCCGAGATTCCGCCGGCCCCCACGGTTGCCGAAGCCATGAAGGACTTCAAGCCGACCGGCCAGCAAGATGCCGCCGAAGCGTTCGACCCGAGCCAGGCCAACATCCTGGCGCGCACGCAACTGAGCCGTATCGGCGGATTGCAGCTTGCCTTGCTGCCCAAGAAAAATCGCGGCGAGACCGTTTCGGTCGCGATGCAACTGCACTGGGGCGATGAAAAAAGCCTGTTCGGCAAGCAGACGATCTCGACGCTGACTGCAGAGATGCTGTTGCGCGGCAACGCGCAATATACGCGCGAGCAATTGGCCGACCAGATGGCGCGCTTGAAGATGAGCGGCGATCCCTACCATTTTGAAACCACGCGCGCCAATCTGCCGACGGCGCTGCGCCTGGCGGTTTCGATACTGCGTCAGCCGAGTTTCCCGGAAAAAGAATTCGAGCAGTTGCGCAGCGAAATCCTGGTCGGCCTGGAAAGCAGCCGCAACGAGCCACGCACGCTGGCCGAGCAAGCCATCGCCGAACATTTCGATCATTACCCGGCCGGCGATTGGCGCGCTGCAGAAACGATCGAGCGGCAGATCGCCGATGTGAAAGCGATCACGCTGGAGCAGGTCAAGGCTTTCTATCGCGATTTTTACGGCGCCTCACATGGCGAAATAGCCATCGTCGGCGACTTCGACCGCACCGAAGCAGCCAAGGTGTTGGAGGAAAGCCTGGCCGGTTGGGTCAGCGCCGCGCCGTATGCACCCATCAAGCGGACTAACGCCGATATCGCGCCGATACACAAGAAATTGGATGTTTCGGACAAGGAAAACGGTTTCTACACCGCCCGCCTCGATCTCGACCTTGGCGACGCCGACGACGATTATCCGGCGCTTACCCTGGCAAATTACATCTTCGGCGGTGGGGCGGGGCTCGATTCGCGCCTGATGGACCGCATCCGCAAGAAAGATGGTTTGTCCTACGGCGGGGAATCATCATTGGAGGCCGGCTTGATCGACCGCGCCGGCAGTTTTTCCATCAGCGCCATTGCCGCGCCGCAAAACCTGAACAAGCTCGATGCCGCCGTGAGCCAGGAGCTGCAACGGGTGTTGAAGAACGGTTTTACCGCAGTGGAAGTGGCACGCGCCAAATCGGGCATGCTGCAGCAACGAACGCAGACGCGCGCGCAGGACGGCGCCGTCGCCTATGGCTGGATTACTTACCTCTACCTGGGACGCACATTCGCCTGGAGCAAGGCGTATGAAGACAAGATCGGCGCGCTGACGCCGGAACAGGTTACGGCGGCTTTTCGCAAGGCGATTGACCCGAACAAGCTGACGGTCGTGATCGCCGGTGATGCGAAGAAAGAACGAAAATAAGGAGTGGCGACAACCGCCCGCAGGGCGATTGCCGCGCAATTTGCTAGTTTTTTGCCTTGATGATTTCGTCAACGCGGTCTTGTTCGCCCTCGGCGCGAACCAGATGCGGGAACTTCAGACCATCATAGTAGGCCACGTGTAGCGTCGAGTAAGCTGAAGTGTTCTTCACCAGCAGGTCGATCGGCTTGCGCGTTTTGGCAGCCTCCGTAATGGCAGTGTCGAGCAGCTCGGGCGCATAATTCTCGCCATTGACCGCAACAATCTTCATGCCAGGAATCAACCCGGCATCGAACGCAGCACTCCCCCAAAGTACGTCGCCGATCATGCCACGCCCTTCGTCGGCGCTGCCGATGGACAAGCCGATCGAACTGATGCGATCGGTGCTCTTTTGCTGCTTTTCCGCCGCCTTGAAGTTCGGGCTTGCCACGTCGGTGTAGACCAGCTTCCATCCGCCGCGCTTGACGCCGTCGAGCGGCGCGCGCACGTCATGCGTATCCAGGCGCTGACGCAGGAAGCTGCGCCAGTCGTTCGGCTGGACTGCCTGCAGCGCGTTGACCACATCGTCGAACGTATAGCCATGCACGTCCATGCTGCCGTTCTTGATGCCGTGGAAGGCATGCAGGAAATCGTCCAGCGAGTGCGCATTGTTCGACAGTTCGCGGATGCGGGTATCGACGTCGAGCCAGATCAATTCGCCCTCCGGATAATAGTCGACCAAGCGGCGCGAATTGGACCAGGCGTGCGGCGAGTAATACAGCAATTGCGCGGCATCGGCCGTGTCTTGCAGGGCGCGCCAGTCGCGTCCCGGCACGTGATCCATGGAGGAGGCAACGATGGCCAGGCTGTCGCGATATTGCTCCGGCGTCCACAGTCCCGAGCGCGCGGTCAGCACGTTACCGAGATACTCGGTCAAGCCTTCATACACCCACAACAGATCGCCCTTCATCGGCTGGCTGTAGTCCGGCGTGGCAAGTCCCGCGGGACGGCGGAATTTGCCGTTCCACGAATGCACATATTCGTGCGGCAACAGGCCCGCGCCTTGCAAGTACAGCTCGGGGTCGGTGAAGAAATCGGCATCGATGCGGTCGTCGCTCGATTGGTGATGTTCGAGGCCGAAGTAGCCGGTATTGTCCGACAGCGCAAACAGGAAGTCATAGTGGCCATAGTGCTGCGCACCGAACATGGCTACCGCTTGTTTCACCAGCGCCTTGTGGTGCTCGATTTGTTCCGGCTTCAGTTCCAGGTTGGCCGGGCGGTCGGCGATCAGGTTAAGGTGCACCGGAACATCGGTACCCGAGGTCAAGTCGATGCGGCGGAAATATTGGCCGGTAAACAACGGCGAGTCGACCAGTTGCTCAACGCTGACGGTCTTGAAATGGGCGCCGCCGGCGCTGTCCGTTGCATGCTCCAGGGCAGTGGCGAATTGCCAGCCGTCCGGCACGCGGATACTGGCGTCGATCGGGATTTGCTTCACTGGATAACCGGCCGGGTAAAACAATACCTGGTTCCATTCCAGTTCCGCCAGATGCGGCGTGGCCGATGTACTTTGTCCGAACGAGCCGCCGCCGACGGGAGACAGGAACGAGAAGTCGACGGTTAATTGGGTCACCCCCGCAGGTACTTGCAAGTCGAGGGCAAACATGTCGACCAATTGACGACGCCACGCCAGCGGCTTGCCGTTTGCGCTGACATGCAAGGCAGTCACGCCATCGAGCGTGCCGCTGGGCGAATGTTCACCGGGTATCCACTTCGGATAGCGCAAGGTCAACGCACCGGGCGCGACCGGGATGACTTCGTGCACCGTGAAGATCTTGCGCGCGGCTTCACGCATGTCGACATCAACACTCAGCTTGCCCGGATACGGCGCGTCTTTCAGCGGGATATTGTCCGAGGTGGCGGATTGCGACAGCGGGCTCGCCAGTGCAGACGCCACAGCCAGCAGGCAGGGCAAGCGGCGCAGGGCAAAGCGCGACGGGTGAAACTCCTTTGTGAACTCCATGGAATGACTTTCCTTCTTTTTCATTTTATGTGGGCTGCGTCGGGGTGACCAACGCCTGCTTATTGTGACGGCGATGTTTCCGCCGTCGTCGTTGCCGGTTTTTGGCAACCGCTAGTGTAGCGAAGGCGGAGATTTCTTGCTTGCAGGCATATTCCTGACGGCAACTTGCGAGATTTTATGTTTTTGAATCTGTTTTTTTCGCGGTCACGTATCAACACCAGGCCTGAAATTTTTTTGCAGTGATGTGTAAGTTAATCGGAAGTGTGGCGACGAACTGTCACCAGATTTGAAGAAGCAGGGCAGGAAGGCGGGGCATGACCATCGTTTGGGTAGTTCGATGATCGGCTCGACGACCGACCTGCCGGCATGGTAACCCGCTGTTCCCGTTGAACGTTCAACCTGTTTTTGGAGATATATCTATATGAAACAAACGATGAAATCCGGTGCGCTGATCGCCGTCGCCGCTGCAGCAATGGCCTTGTCCGGCGCCGCCATGGCGGGAACTTCCACCGTCAGTGCCGGCGACACCGTGCATTGTGCCGGTATCAATAGCTGCAAGGGCACCAGCGAGTGCGCCACGGCAGAAAACGCCTGCAAGGGCCAAAATGCTTGCAAGGGGCATGGTTTCCTCAGCGCCAAGGCGGGGCAATGTTTCAAGAAGGGCGGCAAGATCATTGATCTCGACAAAGACGCAAAGTAATACTTGGCAGTCGAAGCAAGAGCACGTAATAACAGGCAACACCGAGCAACACCACGCACCAATGCGCAACACGTTTTGACAATAGCTTCACCTTTTTAGCGGATACTGCCAGAATAGCCTGCGCGCTTGAGCTGGTTCATGACTCGCGGGCGGTAGTATCCATAATTGTTCCACAACCTTTAGGAGATACGAAAATGAAACAAACATTCAAATCCGGCGCATTGATCGCTGCTGCCGCTGCTGCAATGGCTTTGTCGGGTGCCGTTTCCGCCACCCCGGTTTCGGCCGGTACGGGTGATACCGTCCATTGCGCCGGCATCAACAGCTGCAAGGGCAAGAGCGACTGCAAGAGCGCAGAGAATGCCTGCAAGGGACAAAACTCGTGCAAGGGCCATGGCTTCCTGGCTACGACTTCTGCCGAATGCAGCGCCAAGGGCGGTAAGGTTATCGACGCCAAGTAATCGGGCCTTGTTCGATCCGTTCGCCGGCTGCAATGGGCCGGCGAATCCATTTTTTCATCGCCTATCATGTCGACTTCCAAGCTGGTTCCCTCTCCGGGCTTTGGCCTCGGTTTGCGTACCGACCATTACGCCGAAATTCTCGCCGCACCGGCCGGGCATTTTGCGATCGACTGGTTTGAAATCCTGTCCGAGAATTACATGGTGCCGGGCGGCAAGCCGCTGGCGATGCTCGATCAAATCCGGCGCGACTATCCAATGGTCATGCACGGCGTATCGATGTCGATCGGCACCCCGAACGGGCCCTCCGACGAGTACCTCGCCGATTTGAAACGCCTCATGCGGCGCGTCGAACCGCTCTGGGTATCCGACCATATTTGCTGGACCGGTGTGCACGGACGCAATTTACATGATCTGTTTCCGCTGCCTTACACCGAAGAAACCGTCAAGCTGGTGGCGCAGAATGTGCGCCGCGTACAGGAATACATCGGCCGGCCCTTGCTGTTGGAAAATGTCTCCAGCTATGTCGCGTTCGCCGGCGATACCCTCAAGGAATGGGAGTTTGTGAGCGCCATCGCCGAAGAGTCCGACAGCCTGATCCTGCTCGACGTCAACAATATCTATGTCAGCAGCGTGAATCACGGCTTCGACCCGTTGCATTATCTGCATGGAATACCGGTCGAGCGCGTGCAGCAAATCCACCTGGCTGGGCACAGCGACCATGGCGATTACATCGTCGATACGCACGACCATCCGATTGTCGACCCGGTATGGGATTTATATGCCGCCGCCGTGCGACGTTTCGGCAACGTGGCCGCCATGATCGAGCGCGACGACAATATCCCGCCGCTGGCGGAACTGGAAGCGGAATTGCAGGTGGCGCGCAATGTGGCCAGCCAGCAACGCGGTGAGCAGCAATTGGTGGCGGCTGCATGAAGCCGAACCTGCAAGCGATCCAGCATGATTTTCAAGGCTACGTGCTTGGCGGTGATCGCGAGCAACCGGCAATTACTGTTCTGATCGACGATCATTTCGGCTTGGCGGCACGGGACCGGCTGGCGATTTATTACGATGCCTACCGGATGCGCCTGGCAGATGCCTTGGCCGAAGCGTTCGACAAAACCTATTCCTACGTCGGCGACAACGCCTTTGCCGAGCTGTGCAGCGGCTATATCGAGCGACATCCGTCGCAGTTTCGCAATCTGCGCTGGTTTGGCGACCACTTCCCGGCGTTTGCCGCCGAAATGCTGCCTGAGCATCCGATCGTTGCCGAGTTGGCGGCCTTCGAGTGGGCGTTGGGCCTGGCATTCGATGCTGCGGATGCGCCTGTCTTGACGCTGCAGGATTTGCAGAAACTTGACCCCGAGGCGTGGGAGACGATCGGCTTTGCCTTGCATCCGTCGCTGCAGTTATTGAGCTTGCAATACAATGCGCCGGCGATCTGGCTAGCACTTGGCAAGGAAGAAGCGCCTCCCGACGTAGTCGTTAGCGAAGAACCCACTACCTGGCTGGTCTGGCGCAAGGACTTGCAACCGCATTTTCGTTCGCTGACCGCCTATGAGGCGATGGCATTGCGCGGACTGGGCGCCGGGCGCAGCTTTCCCGATGTGTGTGCCGGCGCAGCCGAAGCATCGGAAGACGATATCACCGGGCAAATTGCAGGTTGGCTGCACACCTGGATGAACGAATCCGTGCTGACGGCCTTCCATCTGCATCCCTCAAACGCAGCCTGATCGGCTGGTTGTTGCAACGCGCCATCGCCGCCGTCCGGTAGCGAGACCACTTCGGCACCATCGATCGAACGCCCCGATCTTGCCAAAGACATAAATCCGCAATTTAATTGATTCTGCTCGGCACTTTTCCGGTTCCGAGCAGTCTCATCCCTGCTTGAAAAAAAATCGGTGCAGGTCGGGATTGTGGTGTAACAATGCGCGCTTCCGCTTTATACTCGCTTTTTATTTGATCCATCGTCATTCCTAGAAGAAACTTCCATGAGACTCTTTTTCCAGACAACTCGCCCCACACTGCCTGGCCGCTTGGCTGCGCGCGGATTTACGCTGATTGAAATGATGGTTGTGATGTTGATCATTGGCGTAATGGCTGCCATGATCGTGCCGAATTTGTTGAGCCAGGGCGAAAACGCGAAGGTCACTGCGGCCAAGGCAGATATTGCAACGATCATGCAAAGCTTGAATCTGTATAAACTCGACAACTCGCGCTATCCGACAACCGAGCAAGGTCTGCAGGCGCTGGTGGCAAAGCCGACCGCAGGGCCGACCGCCAATGGCTGGAAGACCGGCGGCTACTTGCCCAAGTTGCCCAAGGATCCGTGGGGCAATCCCTACCAATACCTGTCTCCTGGCGTGCATGGTGAAGTCGACGTATTTTCGCTAGGCGCCGACGGCCAACCCGGCGGCACCGGTAATGATGCCGACATCGGTTCGTGGGAATAATCAAGGCGCATTCCAATAAGCGGGCGGCGTTCGCCGCTCGACGGGCAATGTCGCGCGGTTTTACTTTGCTGGAGTTGCTGGTGGTGCTGGTGATTATTGGCATCACCCTCGGCATGGTATCGTTCAACGCCATGCCGAGCGGGAAAAAAAGCCTGCAAAACGATGCCCAGCGCGTCGCCTTGTTATTGCAACTCGCGCGCGATGAGGCGATCGTGCGCAATCGTCCGGTGGCATTTGAGGCAGACGAAAACCATTACGACTTCCAGATGCGCGACGACGGCCAATGGCAACCGATCTCAGACAATGACTTGATGCGTTCGCGCGAATTCAAGCGCGCCCCCATCGCCTTGCTCATGACGCCGCAACCGGAGACCGGCAACAATCCGCTGCGCATCGTGTTTGGCCGTGAGCCGGTTGACAAGCCGTTCGTCTTGACCATGTCGGCAGGCGAAGATTCCGTTGCGATCCATGCCGACGGCATCGGTCATTTTACGGTCGAATGATGGATACTTTGCGCTCGACCGGACGCAAGACGGCGGCGCGTGCCGCCACCGGTTTCACACTGCTGGAAGTGCTGGTTGCCCTGGCCATCGTCGTGACCGCGCTCGGCGCCAGCCTGCGCGCGGTCGGCAGCTTGACGCGCAATAGCGAGGGCCTGCGCTCGACCATGATGGCCACCTGGTCGGCTGAAAATCGGCTCACCCAAATCCGCCTTGCCGGCGAATTCCCCGACATCGGCGAGCGCTCTTCCGATTGTCCCCAAGGTGACTTGCACCTGATTTGCAAGGAAGTCGTTTTGTCGACGCCGAATCCGATGTTTCGCCGCGTCGAGGTGAGCGTGGCAGACACGCAGGCGCCTGAGCGCCGCATCATCAAGCTCACGCAACTGGTGCCGCGATGAGGACCTTGAACCTGCGTGGCAACAGCGCGCCGAGCGCGCCGACCAGGGGCTTCACGCTGATCGAATTGCTCGTTGCCATCGGCGTGCTGGCGCTCGTCGCCGTACTGGGCTGGCGCGGGCTCGACAGCATCATCCGAGCGCGCACGGTGTTGACCAGCCAAATGGAAGAGACGCGCGGCATGCAATTGACGTTTGCCCAAATGCAAAGCGATTGCGCCAATGTGGCACCGATTTCAGTGATCGGCGCCCGCCCGCAGTTACTGGCAGACAGCGAACGCCTGCGTCTTGTGCGCACGGTATTTGCCGACGGCCAGCCGTCGCGTCTTGAGGTGGTGGTGTATCGCCTCGACAATGGCGTGCTGACGCGGCGCGAATCGGCCGCCACGCGCGATTTGAAGGAGCTTGACGCCTTATGGAGCGCAACCGGCAACGATGGCAGTAACGATAATGGCCTGGGCGGCGGCAATAGCGACGCGCAGGCAGTGGTACTGCAAACCGGATTGACCAGCATGTCGATGCGCACCTGGATAGGCGGCGGACCGTGGCAAACCGGGGCCGCGCCGGCGACGTCAGCGGCGGCGGTCCCCGGCCAGGTCGGCAATCCGAATGCCTTGAAGGGACTGGAGATATCGCTGCAGCCGCAGGCCGGCGCGATCATGCTCAAGGTATTCCTGATCGGGGCAGCATGAGGCAACTGGCCCATCCTCGTTACCGGCAGAAGCAACGCGGCGTGGCCGTGATCACGGCGCTGCTGCTGACGACGCTCGCCATCACCATCGTCGCCAGCCTGTTCTGGCAACAGCAGGTCCAGGTCCGTTCCATAGAAAATCAGCGCCTGCAATTGCAAAAACAATGGATCCTGCGTGGCGCGCTGGACTATGCACGCCTGGTGCTGCGCGAAGATGCGCGCAATTCCAACATCGATCATTTGGGCGAGCCATGGGCCGTCCCGCTGGAAGAAACGCGGCTCGACCAGTATGTTGACAACAACCGCAGCGAAGAAGAAGCCAGCGACGCCACGCTTTCGGGCAATATCATCGACGCGCAGTCGCGCTACAACCTGACCAATCTGTGTGTCGGCAGCGTGATCGATTCGAACCAGGTAGCGGCCTTCGGGCGCCTGTTGACCAACCTCGGCTTGCCGCCGGCATTGGCCGCGGCGACCGCCAACATGATGCAGGCGGCCCAAAAGAACAGCGGACAAACGCAGCAGGCAGCGGCTGCCGCTGCGGCCCAGGGTGCAGCGGCGACTGCTGTTGCAAATGCGGCCGGCAATAGCCTCGCCGCGCTGGGCTCGACCAGCGCCGGCACGGCACCGATTACCGGCGCGTTGCCGACTTCCGGTTCAAGCGGTTCCACCGAGCCATTGGGGCTGACCCAGCGCGATGATTTGCTGGCCGTGCCGGGCTTTACGCCCGAGATCGTGGCGAAATTACGCGATTTCGTGATCGTCCTGCCGACCCCCACTGCAGTCAACGTCAATACGGCGCCGGCCGAAGTCTTGAGCGCCATTGTTTCCACCTTGTCGCTCGGCGAAGCCTCCGGCATTGTGGCCCGCCGCACCTATTACAATAGCCTGGCCGACTTCACTTCGCATTTGAGCGGACAGGCGACGACCCTGGGAAACAATACGGCTGACGTGAAAACAAATTATTTTCTGGTAAACGGCAAAGTTCGCTTGAGCCGCGCTGCACTCGACGTACAATCGCTGATCCAGCGAAATGGAACCAATACGGCAATCATCTGGACGCGGCAAAATTGATGGCAACGGCGCACAAGCGCCAAATAGATATTAGCGCGGCGATTCGACCGCTCTTGATGGGGAAGATGAGACTTTGAGCATACTGTATATACGCTTGCCTTCGAAGGCGGCGGCGGAAGCTGCCGACCATTGGCTCGCCCTGCCCAGCCGCTATGCACTGGCTTCCCAGGGCGGTGCCGTGGAAAAGGAAGGTATTGCACCGCTTGCCGACTTGGCTAGCCTGGTGGCGTCTGCTGTTCGCGTGGTCTTGCTGCTGGCCGCCAGCGACGTCAGTTTGCTGCGCGTGAAAACCCCGCCGTTGTCGGTCGCCAGGCTGCGCCTGGCCTTGCCCAATCTGATCGAAGACCAATTGATGGCCGACCCGACCGATTGCGTCGTCATTCCCGGCGACCTGGTCGACGACCTGCGCACGGCGCTGGTGGCGCAGCGCAGCTGGCTCGATATCCTTGCGCAAGCCTTCACCGGCTTTGGCGCGCGCAGCCTGGTCATGGTGCCGGGACAATCGTGCCTGCCGACGGAAGACGGCGTCGTGACGGCTGCCGTGATCGAGCATGGCGCCGACCTGGATCTCGCCGTGCGGCTGTCAGCCCAGGAAGCGGTCGGATTGCCGATCTTCCCGGCAACACCGCAAAGTGCTGCGGTCGAGGTGTTCGACGCCATTGGCGCCATCGCGCCGACATCAATGCTGCACTTGTATGTGGCGCAGGAACGCGTGGCGGAATTCCAGGCCGAAGCCGCCGTACGGTCCGCTGCGACGGGCGGCGAAATGATCAAGGTGTTTGCCGACAACTGGCCGCGCGTGATCGCCATCCTCGGCAAGAACCCCGTGAATCTGATGGCCGGCCTGGGCGCCAGCAGTGGTCCGCAAGTCGATTGGAAGCGCTGGCGCTGGGCTGCCGTGCTGGCTGTCCTGATCGTGTTGATCAATTCGATCGGGCTCAATATCGAATGGCTGCGCATGAAGCGCGAAAGCAAGAGTCTCAACGATGGCATGAACCAGATTTACCGATCGACCTATCCCAATGAAACGGTGTTGTCCGACGACGTCGTGAAACAAATGCAGCAAAAGATCGCCGTTGCCGAACGCGATTCCGGGCAGGCATCGGTCGACGATTTTTCCCAGTTGGCCGGGAATTTCGCCGAAGTGATCAATGCCGAAATGCAGCAAAGCAAATCGCACAAGACCGTGGCTTCGATCATCGCGTCGATCGAGTATCGCGATCACAGCCTGCTGGTGCACGTGAAACCGGAGAGTTCGCTGTCGATGGACAAGATGAAATTCGCCCTGTCGGCGCGTGACCTGAGCATCACCAGTCCGTCGGCCGGCGTATGGCAAGTCAGGAGCGGGAAATGAGCGGCCCAGGAAAAGGATCGACCCTGTTTGGCGAACTGCGGGAATCGGCGCTCATGTTCTGGCGCCAGCGCAACGCCCGCGAACGCACGATGCTGGTCGTCGGTGCAGCGGCGCTGGTGATCTACCTGCTCTACCTCCCGCTGTTCGCCCTGGCGTTGAATGGGCGCCGGCACCTGAACGACGAGTTGCCGAAATTGCGCCAGAAATCGGCCCAGATGCAGGCCCTGGCGACGCAAGCTGCCGAATTGAAAATGGCTGCCGCCGTGCAGGTGGAACCGGTTTCGCAAGAGAGCATTGCGGCGTCGCTGTCCTCGCACGGTTTGAAGCCGAAGAGCCTGACCGTTTCCGATGGACTGGTCCGGTTGCAACTCGATCCGGTTTCGTTTGCCGGCTTGCTTGACTGGTTGAACGAACAGCAGAAAGCGTCGCACTTGACTGTGGTGGAGGCGAACTTCATCGCCTCAGCCCAGCTCGACATGGTCAATGCCACGCTGACGCTGAAGCAGCAGCGCAGCGACGGTTGATTGGAGACGCCGTGCGCTTCGTGATCTGGCTCATCGCCGCCGCGCTATGCATGGCATTGACGGCGTTGATGTTTTTCCCGGCATCGTGGCTGACTTACGAAGTGGAGAAGGAAAGCGGCGGCCGTTTGACGCTGGGCGATGCGCAAGGCACACTATGGCGCGGCTCGGCATTCATCGGCGGTGCGCCGGGCAAAGGCGACCCGGTAACGCCTTTGCTGCCGGGGCGGTTTTCCTGGAAATTGTCGCCGCTGTTGCTGCTCGGGCAAGTTGATGCCGAACTGGAGAATCCAGCGGCGTTGTCGCAGACGGTCAAGGTGAGCGGCAGCTGGTCGCAGTGGCAAGTCAGCAGTGCGGCGGTCGAATTGCCGGCCGATCGCCTGAGCGGCTTGGGCGCGCCGTTGAACACGATACAGCCGTCGGGACAGATGCAGTTGTCATGGGGACCGCTGTTGCTTGCCAGACATGGTACGGTCTTGGCCGTTTCCGGGACCACGAATCTGGAATTAAGCGATATCGGTTCGCGCTTGTCGAATATCCGCCCGCTGGGCGCCTACCATGTGGGCATTCAATGGAACGGCGAAGAGGCGCATCTGGAACTCAAGACGACGCGCGGACCGATGTTGTTGAATGGCGAGGGCAACCTGGCCAACGGGCAGTTCCATTTTTCCGGAACGGCGGAAGCAGAAGCAGGGCAAGAGCAAAAGTTGGCAAATTTGTTGAATTTGCTGGGTCAGCGGCAGAGAATTGGTGACAAGGACGTGTTTGCGTTAAGGCTATGAAAAAAGACAAACGAACGACTATCGAGGCAAACGGGAAAACCAATTGGCGCCGTCTTGGCGTCATGACAGCGGTGCTGTGTGCCTTGTCGGCGCCCGTAGGGGCGCAAAATCCGGCCTCGGATGACGCCACGCTGAACTTTGTCGGCGCCGATATCGAATCGGTGATCAAGGCGATCGGACATTACACCAATACCACCTTCATCATCGACCCGCGCGTCAAGGGCACGCTGACCCTGGTGGCGGAAAAGCCGGTCGACAAGGCGCATGCCTACCGCCTGCTGATTTCCGCCTTGCGCCTGCAGGGTTTCACGGTGGTGGTGGCGGACGGCTACACCAAGGTCGTGCCGGAAGCCGATGCCAAGCTGCAGGTCGGGCCGGCTGAAGTGACCTCGGTCAAGGGAGATCAGATTGCCACCCAAATCTATCATCTGAACTATGAATCGGCGACCAACCTGCTGGCGGTGCTGCGTCCGCTGATTTCACCCAACAACACGATCAATGCCAATATCGGCAACAATTCGCTGGTCATTACCGACTACGCGGACAACCTGGCGCGACTGGGCAAGATCATTGCCGCGCTCGACGGCCCATCCAACGCCGACGTCGACGTGGTGCCGATCAAATATGCGATCGCCAGCGACATCGCCACCATGATCAACCGCATCCTGGAGCCGGCCGCCGGCGGCAGCCCGGATGGCGGCAAGATCACGCTGACAGCCGATTCGCGCACCAACGCCATACTGATCAAGGCGCCGTCGGTGGCGCGCGCCAACCTGGCGAAGTCGCTCATCAACAAGCTCGACCAGCCGACCACCTTGCCGGGCAATGTGCACGTCATCTACCTGAAGAACGCCGATGCAATCAAGCTGGCAACGACCTTGCGCGCCGTGGTCTCGTCCGATTCGTCATCGGGCAGCGGCACCGCCAGCGGCAGTTCGCCAACCAATCAGCCTGGGCAGCAACAGCAGCCCAATGGCGCCGCCGGCGCCGGCGGCGCGGGTTCCAGCCCGACATCGTCATTGCCGTCAACGTCGGCCTCGCCATCAACCTTGCCGAGCGGCGGCTCAGCCGGCTTCATCCAGGCCGACCAGGCGACCAACGCCTTGATCATTACCGCCAGCGATACGGTTTACCGCAATTTGCGCGCCGTGATCGATCAGCTCGACGCACGCCGCGCAGAGGTCTATATCGAATCGCTGATCGTTGAGGTCACCGATTCGCAGGAAGCCGAACTCGGTGTGCAATTCGCGGCGCTGTCGGGCAATGCCAACAGTTCCTATCGAGTGGGCGGCGCCACGGCGTTCAGCAGCGGCGGCAACAACCTGTTCGCGCTGGCGGCTGCCAACTCCAGCAGTTCGAGCAGCACCACGACCACGACGCCCACTCTGCCGGGCAATGGCTTGTCGATCGGCGTATTCCGCCAGGTGGCCGGTCAATTGACGCTGGGTGCGATCGCCCATGCCGTCGCAAGCGACAACAAGGCCAACATCCTGTCGATGCCGAACATGATCACGCTCGACAATGAAGAAGCCACGATCATTGTCGGTCAAAACGTGCCGTTCATCACCGGCAGTTACGCCACCTCTGCCTCGAGCAGCGCCGCCGGGGTGAATCCGTTCCAGACGGTCGACCGCAAGGACATCGGCCTGAAGCTGCGTGTGCGGCCGCAGATTTCCGAAGGCGGCACCATCAAGATGCAGATCTATCAGGAATCGTCTTCCATCGACACGACGCAAAACAATGCCGCCGGCCTGATCACCAATCTGCGCTCGATCACCACCAACGTGCTGGTCGATGACGGCCAGATCATCGTCCTGGGCGGCTTGATCCAGGACAGCGTGAGCGATACCGACGAACAGGTGCCGGGCCTTGGCAGCCTGCCAGTGGTCGGCAACCTGTTCAAATACAAGACCCGTTCACGCGCCAAGACCAATCTGATGGTATTCCTGCGGCCTATCGTGATTCGCAACGAAGAGCAGAGTGCGCACGTCACGGCCGACCGCTACGATTACATGCGCACCGAAGAGCAGAGCGCGCAACCGGTGAAGGCCGTGCTATTGCCTGACATGAAGGCGCCGGTTATGCCGCCCGATGAAAAGGGCAAGGTAGGCGGGGGCGGCATGGTGCAGCCATTGCCGAATCCGAAGCCGCAGCCGCAGCCGGTGACGCCGGTCCAGATCGACGGCAACGGCACGCCGTTGATTGATCTCACCAAACCGAAACAGTAGATCATGTCCGAACCCCGCCTGCTGCCCTATAGTTTCGCGCGCGATTTCACGCTGCTCGCCCGCCGTAGCGAGAGCGTCGAGGGCGAGAGCGCGCCGGTGGTTGAAGTCTGGGTCTCGGAAGCGACCAAGCCGTCCGCCATTGCCGAAGTCGGGCGGCGCTTTGGCCGCGTCAGGCTCAAGACCATGTCGCGCAACGATCTCGATGCGGCGATTGCCCAGGCCTACGCCGGTTCCGGCGGCGATGCGGCACAAGTCGTTGACGAATTCGAGACCGATCTCGACCTGGCCAAGCTCATGCAGGACATGCCGGCTATCGAAGACCTGCTCGAATCGGCCGACGATGCCCCGGTCATCCGCATGATCAATGCGCTGTTGACGCAAGCCTTGCGCGAAGAAGCATCCGACATCCACATCGAGCCGTTCGAGCAGATATCGGTCGTGCGGTTTCGTATCGACGGTTCGCTGCGCGACGTGGTCCGGCCGAAAAAGGCGATCCATGCGTCGCTGATATCGCGCATCAAGATCATGGCCCAGCTCGATATCGCTGAAAAACGCCTGCCGCAAGACGGCCGCATCACCCTGCGCGTCGGCGGCAAACCGGTCGATGTGCGCGTCTCCACGCTGCCGACCGGCCACGGCGAGCGTGCCGTGCTGCGTCTGCTCGACAAGGAAGCCGGGCGGCTCGATCTGCGGCACCTCGGCATGAGCCCTGACGTGCTGGCGCAATTCGACGAATTGATCGGCCAGCCGCACGGCATCGTGCTTGTGACCGGCCCGACCGGCTCCGGCAAGACCACCACGCTGTATGCCGCCTTGTCGCGCCTGAACGCCAGCACCACCAACATCCTCACGGTGGAAGACCCGATCGAATATGAATTGGCCGGCGTCGGCCAGACGCAAGTCAACGCGCGTATCGAAATGACGTTTGCCAAGGCCTTGCGCGCCATCTTGCGGCAAGACCCGGACGTCATCATGATCGGCGAAATCCGCGATCTCGAAACCGCACAGATTGCGGTGCAGGCCTCGCTGACCGGTCACCTGGTGCTGGCCACCCTGCACACCAACGATTCGGCAGCAGCCGTGACGCGTCTGCTCGACATGGGCATCGAGCCGTTTCTGTTGTCCTCATCGCTGCTTGGCGTTGTGGCGCAGCGGCTGGTGCGCAAATTGTGCAGCCATTGCAAGGTGCACGACGGTCATGGCTGGGTCGCCGTCGGTTGCGAGCATTGCGGCCAGACCGGCTACCACGGCCGGGTCGGTGTCTATGAATTGCTGCAGACCACCGAAGCGATCAACGCACAGATACACAACCAGGCTTCCGAGGCAGAAATCCGCGCCGCCGCCCAAAAGGATGGCATGCGCACCATGCGCGAAGACGGCGAGCGCTGGCTCACCGAAGGCGTCACCACGCAGGCCGAACTGTTGCGAGTAACCAAGGAAAACACCAAATGAGCGCGCAAGCTGTTGCAAAACTACTGCGCGAACCGATCATGGGGTCTGCGGAGGCTGGGAGTGTCTGCTGGCAGGCAGACACTGCTACGCGGGCGGACGACAGTGTCGTCCGAATTCCCCGCTGCGCCGTACTTGCGTACGCGTGCGCTCCTCAACCTCGATCCCGACCTGCTCGCTACGTTTTTCAACAGTTTGCTGGAGGGGGCTGAACCATGCCGGCATTTCGCTATGAGGCAGTCGACGCCGCCGGCATCACCAGGAAAGGCGTGGTCAACGCCGACAGCCTGCGCGCGGCGCGGGCCGATCTGCGCGCGCGCGAACTGGCGCCGGTTGTAGTTGACCCGATCGCGAGCCAGGTCGATGCCAGCGGTCACTCCCGCTCGCGCTCGTTCGGCGACGGACTGTCGACTTCCGAGTTGGCGCTGTTTACGCGCCAGCTCGCCAGCCTGCTGGAAGCCAGCCTGCCGCTTGAACAAGCCTTCACCGCCTTGCTCGAACAAGCCGAACGGGCCTACCTGCGCGACCTGATTGCTTCGATTCGTGCCGAACTGATGGGTGGCTCTTCGCTGTCCGACGCGCTGGCGCAGCATCCGCGCGATTTCACGGATATCTACCGCGCATTGATTGCCTCTGGCGAACAAATCGGTCAACTGGCCAAGGTATTGTCGCGCCTGGCCGACTTCATCGAGCGGCGCAATGCGCTGGTACAAAAGGTCAAATTGGCCTTTACCTATCCGGCCATCGTGACCGTGGTCGCATTTGCCATCGTGATATTCCTGCTAACTTACGTGGTGCCGCAAATCGTCTCGGTGTTCGCCAACACCAAGCAAAAACTGCCGCTGTTGACGCTGATGATGCTGGCCGTGTCGGATTTTGTGCGCTCGGACGGTTTGTATGTGTTGGCGCTGGCGATATTGGCCGGCTTCGCCTGGCGCAAGGCGATGCAGAATCCCGCCTTCAAATATCGCTTCCATTCGTGGCTGTTGCGCGCGCCGCTGTACGGCAAATTCGAGCGCAGCCTGAACACATCGCGTTTTGCCAGCACACTGGCGATTACCACCGGTTCCGGCGTGCCGATTCTGCGTGCGCTGCAGACCAGTCGCGATACGCTGTCCAATGTTGCCATGCGCGAGCAGGTCGAGGATGCCACCGCCAGTGTGCGCGAAGGCGTGAGCCTGGCGCGCGCGCTGTCGGCGCATAAATATTTCCCGCCGATGCTGATCCACATGATACGCGCCGGCGAAGTGACCGGCGAGTTGCCGGCCATGCTCGATCGTGCCGCCAGCGCGCAGGAACAGGACCTGGAGCGGCGCGCGATGACCATTGCCAGCCTGCTCGAACCGGCGCTGATCCTGTTCATGGGCGTGGTGGTGCTGTTGATCGTCCTGGCTGTATTGATGCCCATCATTGAAATCAACCAATTAGTCCACTAAGAACCCGTTGCAAAATGAACATGGCGTTGTTACCGCTCCTAGTCGTACAGATGTACTGCCTTCGTCGCGGCGCCTGGCCCTGCTCATTTTGAAACGGGTTCTAAATTAGTCCAATAAGTTAGTCCAATAAGCGAGAAGACACGGTATGAAGCGCTGGCCGATAATTATGAGTTTCCTGCTGTTTCTGGGCCTGTGCATGTCCGCCACGTATTGGGTCATGCAATTCATCAAGCCGGAAGCACGCATCGTGGCCATGCCGAAACCGCAGGCCAAGGCCGACATCGATCCGGAAGCCGCGATGGGATTGTTCGGCGGTCATTTGTCGGTCGCTGCCGCCAGCAATTTTCAGTTGAAGGGTGTGGTGGTGTCGAAGAACGCGGCGGAGAGCGTTGCGATCCTGGCAGCCGACGGCAAGCCGGCCGAGGCGATTCGGATGAACGCAGAGATCGTCTCCGGCGTCACGGTCAAGGAAATCCATTCCCAATATGTGCTGCTGTCGGAAAATGGTGTCGTCAAACGTGTCGAGCTGCCGGCAGCTGCCGGCCACAGCGATGCGCCGATAGTCGGCGCACCATCGGCGGGGCCGATGGTGACGCCCAACATGCCGTCAGGCATGGCGCAGCAAGGCCCGCCGCCGGTGCAAACCGGGATGCTGCCGCCCGGCGTGCAGCCGCAAAACGGTGTGCCGCCGGAAGGCGAGCAAAATCCGCCGCCGCCGCAGTCGGATCCCGCAGCGAGCCGCATCGGGCGCACGGCAGGGCGCATGCGCAACAATCTTAATAATTAAAAAAGAGAACCTGGCGCACTTGGTCCCCGGCACTGAAGACCTAGTCATTGGTCACCAGTGCATGCAATGGATAGGAACCCCTTTCGTGGGCCCCCTCTCCCGCCCGCGGGAGAGGGGGAGTTAGTTGCGCGACGGCTTGCAGGCAATGACCGGCACAAAAGACCTGGGATGTCTCAAAGCACGTAGCGCGACAAGTCTTCGTTGACCGCCAGTTCACCAAGGCGCGTATCGACATAGGCGGCATCGATCGTGACGGTTCGCACGGTTTCGCCGCCGGCCGAAAACGACTCATCTTCCAACAGCTTTTCCATCACCGTGTACAGGCGGCGCGCGCCGATATTTTCGGTTTTTTCATTGACCGAGAAAGCGATTTCGGCCAGCCGGGTGATGCCATCCCGGGCAAACTGCACCTGCACGTTTTCCGTTGCCAGCAGCGCTTCATATTGCTTGGTCAGGCAGGCATCGGTGCCGGTCAGGATGCGCTCGAAATCGGCAATCGATAGCGAGTCGAGTTCGACGCGTATCGGAAAGCGGCCCTGCAATTCCGGTATCAGGTCGGACGGCTTGGCCAGGTGGAATGCCCCGGACGCAATGAACAGGATGTGATCGGTGCGGATCATGCCGTATTTGGTGTTGACGGTGGTGCCTTCCACCAGCGGCAACAGGTCGCGCTGCACGCCGGCACGCGACACGTCGGCCCCGCCGACCTCGGAGCGCGTCGCGATCTTGTCGATTTCATCGAGAAAAACGATGCCGTTCTGCTCCACGTTGGCGATGGCCTTTTGCTTCAACTCCTCTTCGTTGACCAACTTGGCGGCTTCTTCCTCGACCAGGATGCGCAACGCCTCCTTGATTTTCAGTTTGCGCTTTTTCTTGCGTCCGCCGCCGATGCCGGAAAACATCGACTTGATTTGCTCGGTCATCTCTTCCATGCCGGGCGGCGCCATGATCTCCATTTGCGGGCCGGTCTCAGCCACCTCGATTTCGACTTCCTGCTCATCGAGCGATCCCTCGCGCAGGCGCTTGCGGAACACCTGGCGCGCCGTGTTGCCGCTTTTTTCTTCGCTATCGTGATGGGCGGCGCTGCCGAAGCCGAAGTCGCGCGGCGGCGGCACGAGGATATCGAGTATGCGTTCCTCGGCGGCTTCACCGGCTTGGGCGCGCACTTGGCGCATGGCCAGCTCGCGCGTCTGCTTGATGCCGATATCGATCAGGTCGCGGACGATGGTGTCGACGTCGCGTCCGACATAGCCGACTTCGGTGAACTTGGTGGCCTCGATCTTGATGAAGGGCGCGTCGGCCAGCTTGGCCAGGCGCCGCGCAATCTCGGTCTTGCCGACGCCGGTCGGGCCGATCATCAGGATGTTCTTCGGCGTGATTTCGTGGCGCAACGGCTCGGCCACCTGCTGCCGGCGCCAGCGATTGCGCAAGGCAATGGCGACGGCGCGCTTGGCGCGGCCTTGTCCGACGACGTGTTTGTCGAGTTCGGCGACGATTTGTTCCGGGGTCATGTTCATAGCACTTATTCCAGTGTCTCGATCGTGTGCGACAGATTGGTGTAAATGCACAGTTCGCCGGCAATGGTCAGCGATTTCTTCACGATGTCGATGGGAGAGAGGTCGGTATTTTCCTGCAAGGCCTTGGCGGCGGATTGCGCATAGGTGCCGCCCGAGCCGATGGCGCCGATGCCGTTTTCCGGCTCCAGCACGTCGCCGTTGCCCGTGATGATCAGGGTCGATTCGCGGTCGGCTACGAGTAACATGGCTTCCAGGCGGCGCAGGATGCGGTCGGTGCGCCAATCCTTGGCGAGTTCGACCGAGGCGCGCATCAGGTTGCCCTGGTGTTTTTCCAGTTTGCCTTCGAAACGCTCCAGCAGGGTAAAGGCATCGGCCGTGCCGCCGGCAAAACCGGCCAGGACGCGGCCTTGATAGAGCTTGCGCACCTTGCGCGCGGTGCCCTTCATGACAATGTTGCCCAGGGTTACCTGCCCGTCGCCGCCCAATGCAACATGTTCGCCGCGTCGGACGGTGAGTATGGTGGTGCCGTGAAATTGTTCCATGTTAACCTCGAATGAGAATGTCGACCTATCAATGGTGGCCGGCAAGCGTATGCGAAAAGAGGTTGGGGCGGCGGTCGCTTTTTACAAGGTGATTGCAGCGGGGGAGTAAGCGAAACCGCGAGCAACGCCACGAGTGCGACCACAAGTCAGGCGCTGACACCTTGCTCAGGCTATCAGGTCTTGCGCGGCAAGATCTCGACGATGTCCTTCAGCCCCATGATGCTGAATAACGCGGCAACCAGGTGGTTGACGTTATGAAATTCCAGGTTGATACCCTTCGCAGCCAATGGCGCCAAGCCTGTCAATAGCTGGCCCGCAGCACCGAAATCGACACGCTTCAACGGCATGCAGTCGATGATGGCCGGGTTATGGTCGTTGGCATAATTGGTAATACCGACGATCAGGCGGCCGACGCCATCGGCAATCACCGCCGGCATGGGGAAACTATCCGCCGACGCGGCCGGGCTCGACATATCTTCAAACGCGGTGATGACTTTATTCTTCGGCGCAACAAAGGCCGGTGGCGACACTTCAAAGGTTACGCAATAG
>FSYV01000376.1_pt1 | contig 48107 bp, 39 predicted proteins | sample 1638641 | NCBI WGS metagenome assembly FSYV01 (sample SAMEA3914813, study PRJEB12502) | metagenome | biome: forest; material: soil | place: Canada | collected 2011-07-07 | depth 0.3 m
TGCTCCACTTTTTCGTGGGTCATGACGCCAAGCAGTTCGCGGATTTCCTTGACGCCGACTTCATGGGCATTCCAGGCCTTGCATTGCACGATCGCGGCGGGCTTGGTTTGGCCCATTTTGAATAGTTTGACGTCGATGCCGCCGTCGGGGCCGCATTGCATGGTTTCGGTTTTGAAGCCGGTCATTTCGTAGTACTTGGCGCAGAGCAGTTCGAAACGCTTCCATTCCAGGGAGCGCAAGGCTTCGAGCGACCATGTTGTTGGGCGCGGTGGTGCCTCGATTGCGGCGATGCGCCGGGAGGTTTGCTCGGGGACGAGTTGTAGTTTGTTTTCAGGCAGGGTGCCGCGCGGTTCGATGCGTAGTGAAGCTGCGTTGTCAAAGTCGGGCAGCTTGAATGCCCGCTTCGGTGTGGCTGACCGTCTTGACCTGAGATATGACCCTAGGGCCAGGATGGCGAAGATGATTACCGCGAGCCATGAGAGCAATCCTGCCAATGGCATCATCACTGGCAGGAACATATTGCCCTTCATGATCACAGGGAATAGCCAGCGCAGTGCCACAAACGCCAGCCCTCCCAGCGTGGCGCTGACTTGCCATGGAAGGGCGAGCAGCAAGTTTGCTGCGCTGTCGTTTCTCTTTCTTCGTGCCATCGTGCTGCTTGCTCTGGGGCAGGTTGGTTTGTCGTTTTTCTTGTGTTGGGCGCGGTCCCTGGCCGGCAAGCTACCGAGTCGATGCCGGTTTGTTACTTGTTGTCCCTCACATTAACGTAAAACAATTTGTCGGCAAATAGCGCATTGGCCGAACCTGTCAGAGTTGACAGGGTGCTTAACTTTTCCGTGAGTGAGAATTTACAAACGGGCACCAGATTGATGCCGAATGTTGTGTGGACGCATATTGCCAGAGGGTTTGCTGGCCTGGGCTATAGCGCATATGTGGGGCAGGATCGGAATCGGTTTATTGGGTTTCGGCGCTGACTCTGGCAATCATATCGCCGCGCCTCTCAACAGCTTTGGTCTGAAATTGGTCATCAACCCAATCAACCCCAACCCAACCAACAGCATCAAATACCCCTCTGCTTCCGGCACGGCACTGACCCGCAACAAAAACGCATCCTGTTCCCCAAGCCGCGCGTTGATGGCGTCGCCTACTATCCACCCTTGGTCGTTGATCCCCGTTGCTACCGTCAGCACCCACCCGGCTTGCGTTACGTTGGGGTCGAGCAGGGTGTTGAGGTTGATGGCTTTTGTGCCGTCCCACAGGGTAGCGAGGTTGGCGCCGCTGGCGTTGGTGGCATAGCCGACGACTTCGCCGGTGTTGTTGACGGCGTAGGCGAAGCTTTTGCTGCCGCCTAGGGAATCGAGGATGGTGACGGTGTTGCCTTGCCAGACGGTGGCGCGGTAGGTTTGGCTGTTGGGGGCGATGTTGGCGCTGCCTACGATTTCGCCGGCGTTGTTGACGGCGTAGGCGTAGCTGTTGTTGCCGCCCAAGGATGGCAGGACGGTGGCTGTGGTGCCGTTCCACGCGGTAGCGACGGTGTCGCCGGTGGCGTAGATGCCGGCATCCCCCACGACTTCGCCCCTGTCGTTAATGCCGCTGGCGACGTTGCTGAAGCCGTTGTTTACGGCCAGGCCGGTGGGCGTGGTGCCTTTCCATGACATAGCGCCGAAGCTCGCGCCACCTGCCACCTGGCCGATATTGTTGATGCAGGTGGCGTAGGTGATGCCGTCGCCGTAGCCGGAGGCGCCGAGGCTGGTGAGGGTCATGCCGTTCCATACGACAGCGGTGGGCAGGCCGTGGGCGACGGTGGCGCCGACGATCTGGCCGGCATTGTTGATGGCAGTGGCGTAGCCGCCGCTGCCAAAGTTCAGCGCTATGGGGTCGGCGCCGTTCCATAGCGTTGCGCCAAGGTTGGAGGCGCCAACGATCTGGCCTTTGTCGTTGATGCCGGCGGCCGTGCCGTTGCCGAGGTCGATGAATTGATATGCGCTCTGGGCCTGGCTGCCGGCGGCGGTGAACATGCCGGCGGCGAGGAGAGCGAGATGCAATGTTTGCGGTTTCATGTTGGAGGGTGGCTCGTCAGGCAGGTGATCGCGCGCGGGGTGATGGTGGGCGATCCCTGCCGGTTGTTTTGTTTATGCGAGCCTGGCTGTGCCGCGTTTGGACGATGCGGGCTTGCGATAGGCGCGGGCGCCGATCAGGCCGATGCCGATCAGCAGCATGGCATAGGTGTCCGCTTCCGGCACGGGGCTGACGCGCAGCAGGAAGGCGTCGCTTTCGCCGAGTTTGGCATTGGTGGCGTCGCCGACGATCCAGCCTTGGCTGTTGATGCCGGTGGCGTCGGTCAGCACCCAGCCGGCTTGCGAGACGGTGGGGCTGAGCAGGGTGTTGAGGTTGAGCGCTTTCGTGCCGTTCCACATCGTTGCGAGTTCGGTACCGGAAGCGCTGGTGGAGTAGCCGACGATTTCACCCGCGTTGTTGATGGCGTTGGCGGCGCTGTGGCTGCCGCCCAGCGTGCCGAGGGCGGTAATGGTGGAGCCTTTCCATTCCGTTGCGAGGTAGGTGTTGCTGCCGCTTGCGATATTGCCTGAGCCGACGATGACGCCGGTATCGTTGATGGCGTTGGCATAGGTGTAGTCGCCGCCCAGGCCTGGCAGGGCCGTGGCGTTCGTGCCGGTCCATTTTGTGGCGACGGTGGGGCCGGAGAAGGTGATGGAGTTGCCCACGATGACGCCGGCGTTGTTGATGGCGTTGGCGACGTCGTTGTAGGAATAGCTGGTCGTCAAGGTTGTGGTCGTGCCGCCGAGGGGACTCCACAACAAGGCGGAGTTGCCGGTGCCGCCTACTATTTGGCCTGCGCTGTTGATGCCGTTGGCGAAGCTGATGCCGCTGCCGGGGGCATTGAGGCTGGCAATGGTGTTGTTGTTCGCGCTCCATAGCGCACCGTTCGGCGCGCCATGAAATACCGAGGCGCCGACGATCTGGCCGGCATTGTTGATGGCGGTGGCGTAGCCGAAGCCGCTGAAGGCCAGGCCGGTTGCGCTTGTGCCGTTCCATAGCGTCGCACCGAGGCTGGACGATCCGACGACGAGGCCGGCATTGTTGACGGCGGCGGCGCTGCCGTTGCCGAGATCGATGAATTGATACGCCTGGGCATGGCTGCCGGCTGCGGCAAAGATGCCGACGACAAATGAAGCGATTTTGAGTAAGTTGGATTTCATGATGGATGGCAGGTTGAGTGTTGGGTAGTTCTTGTTATGTCTCCCTTGGCGCTGCGTAGACGTCGTTTCCGAAAGTGAACATTTCGACAACATTTGTGCAGCCTATCATCCAGCTTTAGAAATATGTACCTGTTAACTTTGACAGGTAGTAGAGCGATCGTCGCGGTTTTGGTTTGACGTTCTGGCATCGAACGCTCATTTGTGTCACCAGTGCATTATTTGGCGTGCGCCATCGAATAGTTCACCAGGATCTGCGTCAAGTCGCCCGCCTGCGCCTGCGGCACTTTGCCGAGGTATTCGTGCACCAGTTTTTCGCCGGTGAGGTCGAGGAAACGCCGCACGTAGGGGTTGACGTTGGCGATCTGCACGTTGTGCGCGGCCAGCTTGGTTTCAAATTCGCCGTCTTTGGCGCGGCTCCATTTCCAGCCGCGCTCTTCGGCGCGCGCCGCATCGGCGATGAGGCGCTTTTGCGTCTCGGGCGGCAGCGCGGCGAAGGCGCTTTTGTTGATGAAGACGATGTTCTTGGGAATCCAGGCGTTGACCTTGTAGTAGTACTTCATGCCGCTCCAGGCGCCGGTCTCGATGCCGGTGAGGTTGGAGGTGAGCATCATGTCGATCTTCTTGTCGGCGATGGCTTGCGCCAGGTCCACCATCTGTATCGTGACTGAACTCACGCCCATCAGTTGCGCCAGCCGTTCCGTTGCGGGGCCGTAGTTGCGCATGCGCAGGCCGTGGAAATCGGCTGGCGATTCGATCGGCTTGTCGGCATAGAGGTTTTGCGGCGGCCACGGAGTCGCGTAGAGCAGCACCAGGCCGCGCGCGTCGAGCGCCTTTTCCACCGCCGGGCGCGACAGGCGCCATAGCGTTTGCGCGTCTTCATAACTGTTGACGAAGAAGGGCAGCGAATCGAGCCCGAAGGCCACGTCTTCCTGCGACAGGTTGGACATGATGATCTCGCCCAGTTGCGCCGAAGTGCCTTCCTTGACGCCGGTGAAGATCGCCGTGGGTTTGAGCAGCGAGCCGGAGGGGTGCACCTCGATGTCGATCTGGCCGGCGGTGTCGCTCCTGACCTCGGCGGCGAACTGCATGGTGTTTTGCGTCTGGTAGTTTTCCGGCGAATACGCCGAGGCCAGTTGCAGCTTGACGGTTTGCGCCAGGCCGGATGCCGGCAACGTGGCAAATAGCAGAAGCGCGATGGTGCGGATGGCAGACAGGCAGTGCATGATGATTCCCCCTTTTGATGTCGAACAGTTAATTAGTGAAGCGGTCTCCGGTGATTTTTCATGAACACAAAACGTATATAATTTCTATACAAAACATCATAGACTTTAAAATCAAATACGCTACAATGTGCTCACACAATATTTTTTTATCCTTGCCGGTCAGCTTTGCTGCGAGAGGGGTAAAAGCCGGATGCCGGGGCTACACAGTTGGAGGGCATTTCAAAACGAACATGGCGTTGTTGCTGCTCCTTGCCGTACAGTCGTACTGTCTGCGTCGCTGCGCCTAGCCCCGCTCGTTTTGAAATGCCCTCCTGGGCGCGGCGATGTACGATGTGAGAGACGAAAGGGTTGGAAAATGCAAAAGGAAGGAAGCAAGGCAGCGATGTCGCAAGAGCGTTGGCAGTTCTGGATAGACCGGGGCGGCACATTCACCGACATCGTGGCGAAGAAGCCTGACGGCAGCCTGGTCACGCACAAGCTGCTGTCGGAGAACCCTGAACAATACAAGGATGCGGCCGTGGCCGGCATTCGTCACTTGCTGGGTTTGCAGCCGCACGAGCGCATCACGGCTGACCTGGTGGAGGCGGTGAAGATGGGCACGACGGTGGCCACCAATGCCTTGTTGGAACGCAAGGGCGAGCCGACCGCATTGGTCACCACGCGCGGTTTCCGCGACGCCTTGCGCATCGCCTACCAGAACCGCCCGCGCCTGTTCGACCGGCATATCGTGTTGCCCGAGCTGCTCTATGGCGCCGTGGCCGAGGTCGATGAACGGGTATCCGCGCATGGCGAAGTCATCGTCTCGCTCGATGAGGCGGAAGCGCGGCGCCACCTGGAACATTTGTATAGCGAAGGCTACCGCAGCGTGGCCGTGGTGCTGATGCACGGCTATCGCTATCCTGAGCATGAACTGGCGCTCGGGCGCATTGCCGAAGAGGTCGGCTTTGGGCAAATCTCGCTCTCGCACGAAGTCAGCCCGATGATGAAGCTGGTGTCGCGCGGCGACACTACCGTGGTCGATGCCTATCTCTCGCCCATTCTGCGGCGTTATGTCGATCAGGTGGCCGGTGAAATGGAAGGCGTCAATTTACTGTTCATGCAAAGCAATGGCGGCCTGACCGATGCGCATCGGTTCCAGGGCAAGGATTCCATTCTCTCAGGGCCGGCGGGCGGCATCGTCGGCATGGTTGGCACGGCCAGGGCGGCGGGGTTTGAGCGCATCATTGGTTTCGACATGGGTGGCACGTCGACCGACGTGTCGCACTATGCAGGCGAACTGGAACGCGAGTTCGAGACGCAAGTGGCCGGCGTGCGCATGCGTGCGCCGATGATGAGCATTCACACCGTGGCGGCGGGCGGCGGCTCGGTGCTGCATTTTGACGGCACGCGCTATCGCGTCGGGCCGGACTCTGCCGGGGCCAATCCCGGCCCGGCCAGTTACCGGCGCGGCGGCACGCTTGCCGTGACCGATTGCAACGTCATGCTGGGCAAGATCCAGGCGGCGTATTTTCCCAAAGTGTTCGGCCCGGCCGCCGACCAAGCGCTGGACCGCGAGGTGGTGGTGCAAAAATTCCGCGCCCTGGCCGAGGATATCTACCGGGCCACCGGCATCCGGCGCGAAGCGGAAGAAGTGGCCGAGGGCTTCATCGAAATCGCCGTGGGCAACATGGCCAACGCGATCAAGTTCATCTCAGTCCAGCGCGGGCACGATATTTCCGGTTATGCGCTGTGCACCTTCGGCGGCGCCGGCGGCCAGCACGCCTGCCTGGTGGCCGATGCGCTGGGCATGACGCGCGTGTTCGCGCATCCCCTGGGCGGCGTGCTGTCGGCCTACGGCATGGGGCTGGCCGACCAGACCGCGATGAAGGAAATGGCGGTCGAGAGCGTGTTGTCGGATGCCGTGATCGACGCGCTGGAAAAACGCTTCGATGAAATCGGCACGGCCGCAGCCAATGAATTGATCGCGCAGGATATTCCCGCTTCGCGCATCGAAGTGTTGCGCCGCGCCCACCTGCGTTACGACGGCACCGATTCGGTCATCGTGGTTGCCTTCGGCAGCGCGCAAGTCATGCAGGCGCAATTCGAGGAAGCCTACAAGAAGCGCTATTCCTTCCTCATGCACGACAAGGACATCATGGTCGAAGCGATTTCGGTCGAGGCCATCGGCGCGGCCGACGGCAAGGTCGCCGCTGTGCAGGCGCGGCCGGCGCGGACCGAACCCTTGCAGGCCAGCGAAGTGGTGCGCCTGTATTCGGGCGGCCAGTGGCACGACACCATGCTCTACATTCGCGCCGATACGCGTCCCGGCGACGTGATCGCCGGCCCCGCCGTGATTGCGGAACAGAATGCCACCATGATCGTGGAGCCGGGCTGGCAAGCTGAAGTGACCGACCTCGACAACCTGGTGCTGACGCGCATCGCCGCGCGGCCCAAGCGCCGTGCCATCGGCACCGAGGTCGATCCGGTCATGCTCGAGGTGTTCAACAACCTCTTCATGAGCATTGCCGAGCAGATGGGCCTGCGGCTGCAAAACACCTCGGTTTCGGTCAACATCAAGGAGCGGCTCGATTTCTCGTGCGCGGTGTTCGACGCCGAAGGCAACCTGATCGCCAACGCGCCGCACATTCCGGTGCACTTGGGTTCAATGGGCGAGAGCATAACGACCGTGATGCGCGAGAACGCCGGCAAGATGCAGCCTGGCGACGTCTTCATGCTGAACGACCCCTACCATGGCGGCACCCACCTGCCCGACATCACCGTGGTCACACCGGTGTTCGACCGTGCCGGCGAGCGCATCCTGTTCTACGTCGGCTCGCGCGGCCACCATGCCGACGTGGGCGGCATCACGCCGGGTTCCATGCCGGCCGACAGCACCAGCATCGAGCAGGAAGGCGTGCTGATCAACAACTTCCAGCTGGTGCGCGCGGGCCGTCTGCGCGAACAGGAAACCATCGCCCTGCTCTCTTCGGGCGACTACCCGGCGCGCAATGTCGAGCAAAACCTGGCCGACCTGCAGGCGCAGATCGCAGCCAACCAGAAGGGCGTCGAGGAATTGCAGAAGATGGTCGACCAGTTCGGCTTGGACGTGGTGCAATCCTACATGCGTCACGTGCAGGACAATGCCGAGGAAGCGGTGCGCCGCGTCATCACCGCCTTGAAGGATAGCAGCTACGAATACAAGCTCGATAACGGGGCGGTGATCAAGGTGGCCGTCAAGGTGAACCGTGAAGCGCGCTCGGCCACCATCGACTTCACCGGTACTTCGGCGCAATTGCCCAACAACTTCAATGCGCCTTCGGCGATCTGCATGGCTGCCGTGCTGTACGTGTTCCGCACGCTGATCGACAGCGAGATTCCCTTGAATGCCGGCTGCCTCAAGCCCTTGAACGTCATCATCCCCGAGGGCAGCATGTTGAATCCGCGCTATCCGGCGGCGGTGGTGTCGGGCAATGTCGAGACGTCGAGCTGCGTCACCAATGCCCTGTATGGCGCGCTCGGCGTGCTGGCCTCGGCGCCGGGCACGATGAACAACTTCACCTTCGGCAACGAGCGGCACCAGTATTACGAAACCATCTCCGGCGGTTCCGGCGCGGGCGAAGGCTTCGACGGCACTGACGTGGTCCAGACCCACATGACCAATTCGCGCCTGACCGACCCGGAAGTGCTCGAATGGCGTTATCCGGTGCGCTTGGAGAGCTATGAGATCCTGCCCGACTCCGGAGGACGCGGCCGCTGGCACGGCGGCAACGGCGGCGTGCGCAAGATCCGCTTCCTGGAAGCGATGACGGCATCCATTTTGTCGAACAACCGCATCGTGCCGCCCTTTGGCATGGCCGGTGGCGAGGCGGGGCGCTGCGGCAGGAACTACGTGATCCGGCGCGATGGCAAGGTGGATCGCCTGGGGTTCGTGGCCAGTACCGAGGTCGAGCCGGGAGACATCTTCGTGATTGAAACGCCTGGAGGTGGCGGGTATGGGAATGAGGTGAAGTAGGATAATACGAGGGTGGGTTTGCCGAAGGTGTAATCCCCCATGCGCTTCGAACGACTTTCTTTGAGCGCACGGCGGGTTACGCTACGCCAACCCTTCCTATGGGATTGGAAAGCAGACAATCGTGACGTATTATGCGATCATTGCCTAGGTTGCATTTTTGCCCGGCGTCGGGCGACCGCGCATTGTAAGCTATCTGCCATGAAGCCAATCTTAGCAGCCGCTCTTGCCGCACTTATTTCTTCTGCCGATTATGGTCTTCCCATGAGTGATCCCAAGATTGATTGTGAATCCCTCATGAGCGCAGCGCTTCCGCTGGCGGAAAAAATGCTGCTGAGCGATAAAGAATTCTATCCGTATGGTAGCGCAATGAAGCCCAACGGAGAAATTGTTTCCGTAGCGGGGTATGATGGTCGAGGGCATCCTTCATCGGCAGACATAATTCGTTTGCTCAAAGATGGCTTTATCGACGGAGCGCGTACAAACAAATATAAAGCAACGGCACTTGTCTATGATGTGAGAGTGACATTGCCGTCGAGCGAGAAAAAATCAGATGCCATAGCGGTCGCGCTAAATCACCGAGATAACTATTCTGTGATTGTTTTTTTCCCCTATCAAATTGACGAAGGTAGACTAAAAATAGGAGACGCCTTTGCTCAAAAAGGAGAGGCTGATATTTTCCCCTCAAAGTAAATCGACTGTCTTCGGTGTGGCGCCACCTTCAAAGCGAAGCCGCCGCCCGGGCCGCCTGTTCATACGCCCCCGACAGCATGCGCAAATGGCGAGCAAACCCGGCCAGCTCGCTGGTGTCGGCCAAATCACCCGCCAGTGAATTGACCAGCAGCTCCTCGCGGATTTCGGCGTAGCGCGCGCACAGCGCCTGCCCGGCGTCGCTGGTCGAATACAGCACTTCCTTGCCGCGCCGTGCGGTTTCCACCAGGCCCAGCGTTTGCAGCTTGCGCAGCGAATAGTTGACGACGTGCGTATCCTCGATGTTGAGCGTGAAGGCGATGTCGGCCAGTTTCTTTTCGCGCGCGCGATGGTTGATGTGGTGCAGCACCAGCACGTCGGTGATGGTCATGTCGCTTACGCCGGCGGCGGACATGCAGCGTACCGCCCAGCGCGAAAAGGCGTTGTAGGCGATGATCATGCCGAACTCGAATTCGCTCAATTCCGACACCGGCCCGGCGGCCAGGTGGGAGGAAGAGACGATCGGTATCTTGGTTGCGGCTTTGGCCGATCGTGCCGATTGCGCCGGTGCTGCCGGTTTATCCTTGGGCATCGCATTTTTCCTGTGTTGGAAGGTTGCGCTATTTTACTACCGCTGCAAACGCAAAAGCCGCCCGCAGGCGGCTTTCGCTGATGAGCGGAGCGCGATCAGAATGTGTGGCGCATGCCCACGCCAAAGAAGCTATCGCTGTCGTTGACAAAGCCGGCCGAATAGCCGCCCTCCACCTTGCTGTACATATAGCCCGCGTAGACCTGGGTGCGTTTGGAGAACTTGTACTGGGCCAGCAGCGAGTAAAACGAATTGCTGCCGCTGCACTTGGACGACGCCGTGTCGCTGGCAGCGCACAACCCGCCTGAATAGTCATTCTGCTTCACGTCGTAGGCCGCCGCCGAAAGTGTGACGGCAGGCGTGACATCGAACGATACGCCGGCAAAATAGACGTTCAAGCGTTTCTCGATGGTGTACGCTGCCACGTTCGGCGTGCCGGCCACGGGCACACCGAACACATTCGCGATCAACACATCGGATGCCGGGTTGGAGGGATTCTGGTACGTCAGACGCTCATAGCCGCCGCTGACCTTCCAGCCGTTGCCCTTGTAGGCCGCGCCCAGCATATAAGCCGTGTTATCCGCCACCGTGATCGCAACCGCACCTGCGGCAGCGGCGTTGCTGGCCGAGATTGCGTCGTTGGTTTTGGAATACAAACCCTGCACGCTGAAGGGGCCGTTTTCATAACCGGCAGTCAACTGCAGTTCCGCTTGCGCGCTCGATGCGCCGGCCTGGCCGCCGATCTTGTACAGCGCGCCGAGGTTGAAACCGTTGGCCATTTTCAGCCGGTACTTGATGCTGTTGTCGAGGCGGTAGTCTTCGGTGAAACCGCCCGCGCCATACGAGCCGAAATAGCCGAACGGCGAAAACTCGTAGGAGCCGCCCATCACGTCATAGGCGATCAGTGCGTCGTAGCCCAAGGTGTTGTTGCGCCCGAACGTGACGCTGCCCCAGTCGCTGGAAGCCAATCCGACTGTCGCCTCGCGGTTGAACAGTTGGCCCGCGAGCGAACTGTCGCCATTGGCGGTGACCTGCTTGGATGAAGGGTTGTTCGCCACCGAAGCCACGCCATTGTTCAGCGCGCCGTCGAATGAATTGAAACCGGCTTCGAGCTTGAATGTGGCCTTCAAGCCGCCGCCCAGGTCTTCCATCCCCTTGAACCCGATGTTCGAGCCGCCCAGGCCGCCGTTGAACATCCCCGTCACGCCGTTGGCCGCATAGTGCGTGATCACCGGATTGACCCCAACCGGGAAATTGCCGTCCTGCGACAGCGAATACTGCGCGTGGCCCAAGCCGATGTCGAACGCGCCATACATTTGCACGCTGCTTCCGTCGGCCGTCTGCGCCATGGCGTCGGCGGCGGCAAGGCATAGTCCCAGGGCAATCATTGTCTTTTTCATGTGTTCTCTCCTTGATGTTTCAAAAATCTTTTCGATCCTTGCTGTATGCCCGCCGGATCGGCGGACACGGTGTTGCGGCACACCTCCTGTGCCGGTGTTTGCGTCAGCGTTGCTACCTCCCCCGAGATAAGAAATTATTGAGAAAATTGTTCTATGAAAAAAAGAATAGACGCGATTAAAAATAATCGCTATCGAGTTCTTTTTATCTGCAACGACAATAATTTCTAAATTGACTTTGACGCCTCTATAAATCTACTGCGCGGGCCATTCTCAGGCCTGCGATGCTCGCCGTACGAACGGATAGCTCGACGCTTGCAGGCGTCGATCGTTTCGCAGGCGCGAAGCATGCTTCGCGAATTCCCTGCTTCACCGGCTGCGCTTCTCGACCCGACATTGACCTGCTCGCTACGATTTCTAGAGGCGTCCTTGTGCAATCAGGAACGTGTGGAGAGGAAAGAAAAAAGCCCGGCGAACCGGGCGAAGAACCTGCTATGGATTCATGTGTGGTGTGCTCGATGCTATCCGGCTGAATCCATATCGGTCCCGAGGCTGGAGGAGCCTGCTAAATCTGCTCGATCAATCGTACACGCCGCATCCAAGCAGCACGCCGTCGAAGTTTTCGATGTAGACGCGCTTGTGCGCAATGTCCTTGGTCACCGGGTTGACCCATTTGTATTCGACCCAGCCGTTGCCTTCCTTCTTTTTGCCCACGGCGAGGATGCTTTTGATCAGGTATTGGCCGTCGGCGTCCTTCATTTCCAGCACGTTCTTGCCGACCAGTTTCAAGTTGCCGCCGTTGGCCAGCTCCACGCCGTCGCCGTCGGCCATGAAGGCGAAGATGTAGAGATCGCGGTCGATGAAGGCGCCCTTGGGATTATTGAATTCGGCAAAGGCTTTTTCCTTGCCGTTTTTCTTCAGGTAGTCGCCGGCGCGCTTGACCATGGCCTTTGCCTCGTCGGCCGTGGCGCGCTGGTCGGCGGCCGAGGCCGGCGGCAGGAACGCCAGGGCGCAGGCGGCAAGGAGGGTGTGCAGGAAAAGTTTGCGCGAGAGTGTTTTCATGATGTCCCCCAAGTGTCAGGATTCCAATTGTTTGCCGCGCGTCTCGGGTAGGGATAGCGCGGCCAACATCATCAAACCATAAGCGGCCGCTGCAAACAAGCCTATGGTTTCACCGAGCGCGACATCGTGGCTGACGATGCCGATCAGGTAGGGGAAGAGCGCGCCCACGGCGCGGCCCATGTTGTAGGCGAAGCCCTGGCCCGAACCGCGGATGCGCGTGGGGAACAGTTCGGTCAGGAATGAACCCATGCCGCTGAAGACGCCGGAAACGAAGAAGCCGAGCGGGAAGCCGAGGAACAGCATTTCGGCATCGGTCACCGGCAGATGGGTGTAAATGAGCGCAATGCACAGCGAACCGACCGCAAACAGCACGAAATTCTTTTTGCGTCCCAGGTAATCGGTCAGGAAGGCGCTGACGATATAGCCGACGTAGGAACCGAGGATCACCATGGCGAGGTAACCGCCGGTTGCCAGCACGGTCAGATGGCGCTCGGTCTTCAGGAAGGTCGGCAGCCAGGTGGTGATGGCGTAGTAGCCGCCTTGCGCGCCCGTTGTCAGGAGCACGGCACGCAGGGTGACGGTGATCATCGACGGCGAAAAGATTTCCATGAAATTGACACGTTCGGCGCGCGCCTCTTCCTTGCGTTTTTGCGCGACGTACAGTTCCGGCTCGTCGACCAGGCGGCGGATGAAGATCACGAACAGCGCCGGCAGGATGCCGAGCAAAAACAGCGCGCGCCAGGCCAGTTCTTGCGGCAGGATGGAAAACATCAACGAATACAGCAATGCCGAAACGCCCCAGCCTATCGCCCAGCCGGCCTGCACCATGCCCACGGCCTTGCCCCTGTCCCTGGCGCGTATCACCTCGCCGATCAGGATCGCGCCGGCGGTCCATTCGCCGCCCATGCCGAAGCCCATCAGGCCGCGCGCGATCAGCAACTGCTGAAAATTCTGCGTCAAGCCGCACAGGACCGTGAATACGGCAAACCAGGTGATGGTGATCTGCAATGCGCGCACGCGCCCGAAGCGGTCGGACAGGATGCCGGCCAGCCAGCCGCCGAGCGCCGAGGTCAGGAGCGTCACGGTGCCGATCAGGCCGGCATCGGCCTTCGAAATGGCCCAGGTCGCAATCAGGGTGGGAATCACGAAGCTCAGGAATTGGGTATCCATCGCATCGAGCCCGTAACCCATCTTGCAGCTCCAGAAGGTGCGTTTTTCCTTGGTGTCGAGTTCGCGGTACCACGAAAAGAAGCCGGCGTTTTCCGCGGCGGCCTCGGCGATTGCTGGTGTTTCTGCTTTCATTGCCTTCTCTCCTCTTTATGTATCTCTGTCTCTGTCCGGGCGAGCCTTCAGGCTTCTACCAGCGAAATGTTCGGAATATCGGTCACCAGCATGTATCCCGGCTTATGCGTGATCGCCAGCGGCAGTTTGGCCGCGCGCAGGGCTTCCTGCGGCGTCACGCCGCAGGCCCAGAACACGGGGATTTCGTCCGGCATGATCTCGATGGCGTCGCCGTAGTCGGGCCGCGCGATGTCCTTGATGCCGATCAGGGCCGGCTCGCCCAGATGCACCGGCGCGCCGTGCACCTTGGGATAGCGACTGGTGATCTGGATCGCACGTATTGCATCGGCGGCCTTCATCGGCCGCATCGACACCACCATGTTGCCGCCGAACGGGCCGGCGGCCCGGTTCTTGATTGCGGTGCGGTACATCGCCACGTTCTTGCCTTGCGTGACGTGGCGCAAGGGGATGCCGCCATCGATCAGCAATTGTTCGAAGGAAAATGAGCAGCCGATGGCGAAGGCGACGAAATCGTCCTGCCACAAGTCATGCAGGGCATCGCGCTCTTCGCTCATTTCGCCGTGGCGGTACACGTAGTAGCCGGGCAGGTCGGAGCGCAGATCGAGATCGGCGCCAAGTTGCGGCACCTGCCATTGGCCCGGCAGGCCCACGCCCAACAGCGGGCAGGGCTTGGGATTGTTTTGGCAGAATTGCAGGAAATCGTCGGCCTGCCGTTGCGGCAGCACGACCAGGTTGGCTTGGGCGTATTCCCCGCAGTAGCCGGAAGTGGGGGCGCGGAAGGCGCCGGCGCGTATCCGCTGGCGTAACAGTGCTGGTGTCATTGTGGTTCTCGTTGGCAAAAATGGGCAAAGGCTGACAAGAAGAATAGGCCCGTTTGGAAAATGCTGCCATCGAGTTTTTTTCACCGCCTGTGTTTAGATTTATTTAACCAAAATACAAAGACATCAGGGCACGGTTAAGATATTCTTTTCTTGTCGGGAGTCCGCTCCGGGGGGAGAAAACCATGAATACGCGCTTCGTCGAGACCTTTGTCACGCTGGCCCAACTGGGCAGTTTCCGCGCCACCGCGCGCGCCTTGCACGCGACGCCGGCGGCGATTTCACTGCGCATCAAGACGCTCGAAGAGGAATTGCAGACCGAGCTGATCGACCGCAGCGCCAAGGAATTCCGCCTGACGCCCAATGCCGAATATCTGCTCTCCTACGCCAAGTCCGTGCTCGATGCCACGCGCCGCCTGCGCAATGCCGCCAAGAAAGAAAGCCTGGTGCGCGGCCGCCTGCGTTTGGGCGTGATCGAATCGATCGTGCATAGCTGGCTGGCCAGCTACATCAAGCGCTTGAACGCCAGTTATCCCGAGCTGGAGATCGATCTTACCGTCGACATGAGTGCGGCACTGGAAAAGCGCCTGCGTTCGCGCGACCTCGACATGGTCATCATGGTCGATGGCGTGCATGGCAACGACATCCTCTCTGATGCGCTGGCGAGCTTTCCGGTGCGCTGGATTGCGCGCAAGGGTTTGCTGCCGCTGAAAAAAGATGGTTTGGTGCGGCGCGCGCTTGCATTTCCTTTCCTCACGTTCGGCCGCGGCACGGCGCCGCAGCGCGTGTTGGAGGAAATCGTCGAAAACCTTGCCGCCCAGGCCAGCATTCCCCTGAACGAAGCGCGCATGACCTGTTCACCATCGGTCGCCGCCATCGTGCAACTGGTGCGCGATGGTTACGGCATCGCCGCCATCCCCAGCCTGTTCGTCACGGAATACCTGGACTCCGGCGAATTCGTCGAAGTGCCGATCCAGCCCACGCCGCCGCCCATCGTCACGGCGCTGTGCATGCATTCCAATGCGGAAATGATGGTGCATGCGGCGGCCCAGGAAGCGCGCCAGGTTTGCGCCGATTTCTCGGCGCAGATGGGTGGGCGGTTTGTGGAGTTGTTGTGTTGAGTTGAGCAAGAAGTTGTTGCGAAATTAGCCGGGGCAAAAGGCAGGCGGGACCGTCCGGGGAAACAACGCCAGACCGATTTCGCAACGGCTTCCAAGGCCGGGAAAATAGCCTCGAGTTGAGGTGCGATCGGTTTTTTTCCGCACGATTCGCAGGTGTTTCAAGCCGGCGAAGGACCGGAGCCAAACGGGTGCCGGTCGCCGGGCATGTGTGATCGCTGCCACGTGCTGTGCTTTCTGCGCCACACATGGCGACAATTGCCCGCTTAAACAAGCGGGGCACCGTTGTTCGATTGCCAAATAGCACGGTTGTTCGATAGACTAGCGAACCAGCGCCATCGGGCAGACGTCTCGTGGCATCACATTTACCATCTAAAATAATCAGGAGACACCCATGCGCATTTCCCATGCATTCGGTCGCTTCGCATTCACAGCGCTCGCCGCCGGCGCCCTCGCGGCGTGCGGCGGCAGCGGCAGCTCCGGCGGCAGCGTCAGCACCAGCACCACACCCGGCACGCTGATCGATTCGCCGCCCATTCGCGTCGCCTCGCTGAACCAGGCAGACTTGACGGCGCAGCTCGGCGCGAGCGCGCAAGGGCAGCAATTGCTGGCACTGGCGGGCGCGCCGACTTGCGGCGTCGATTTCCACTACTTCCAATACCAGACCACGGGCGCGCAGGCCGAGCAGGCCACGGCTTCGGGCGCGATCATGGCGCCGACCGGCGGCACGAGCTGCACCGGCGCCCGCCCCATCCTGGTCTATACGCACGGCACGGCCACGACCAAAGCCTACAACATCGCCAACATCAGCGACCAGACCAATGAGGCCTGGCAGGAAAGCGCGATCATTGCCGCCTTCTACGCTGCGCACGGCTATATTGTGGTGGCATCGAACTATGCCGGTTACGATTCCTCGACCCTGTCCTACCATCCCTACCTGAATGCGGACCAGCAATCGCAGGACGTGATCAATGCGCTCAAGGCAGCGCGGACAGCCATCTCGGCGGGATTGCCGGCCGGCGTGTCGGATAACGGCAAGCTGTTCATCACGGGCTATTCGCAAGGCGGCCACGTGGCCATGGCCACGCATCGCGCCATGGAAGCGCAAGGCATGACGGTGACGGCGGCGGCGCCGATGTCGGGCCCCTATGCCATGGAAGCCTTCGGCGACGCTGCCATTGCCTACAGCAACCCCGGCCTGGGCGGCACGATCTATTACCCGATGATCGTCAACAGCTACCAGCATGCCTACGGCAACATCTACCAGTCGCTCTCCGACATCTACAGTTCGACTTACGCCACCGGCATCGATACGCTGATCCCCGGCCAGTACACATTCAGCACGCTGGTCAGCTCGGGCAAGCTGCCTGAGTTCGCCGTGTTCGACAGCACCACGCCGGGCCAGAACGGGCAACCGAGCACCGGCATCCCGGCGCTCGATGCCGCCATGGGCGTGCCCAACCCGGCCACCGACCCGATCGGCGCGCTCGGCTTCGGCAACCCCTACCTGTTCAACAACAGCCTGCGCGTGGCCTACGCGCTCGATGCGGCGGCCAACCCGGACGGCCTGATTCCCACGCCTTCGACCCTGATGCCGGCCGCAAGCCCGGCCTCGCCGCTGCGCCAGGCCTTGAAGAAGAACGACTTGCGCGGCTGGACGCCCAAGGCGCCGATCCTGATGTGTGGCGGCATGAACGATCCCGAAGTGTTCTATCAGATCAATACGCTGACCATGAAAGCGCTGTGGGCGCAACAAGTGGCCGACGGCCAGGTGACCGTGGTCGACGTCGACCCCACCACCAACGGCAACACGGCCAATGCCGGCCAGGTGACGACCATCATCGGCACCATCGCAGCCGGCGTGATGGCTTCGGAACCCTCCGCCTCGGCAAGCAAGATTGCCGCCGACGTACAGACGGCTGTGGCGTCCTATCCCGCCTTCAGCGCTTACTTCAGTGCGCCCGGCGTGCCGAATTCGCCGCAGGGCGTGTCGGTGCTGGCCTACGCCAGCGTGGCTTCGCAAGCCGTCGCCACTTTCCTGGCGCAGGGCGTGACCTCGCCGACGACGATGGCAACCGACGTGGGCGAAGCCTTGATCTCCTACTACCATTTCCCGCTCACGCAGAGCGCTTGTGAAGTTGCCGCGCAAGGCTTCTTCGCCCACTTCTAATCGGGGACCAGACATGATTTCGCTTATCTACAAGAAGTGCCACCTCGCCCTCGCACTAAGCGCTGCATTTGCCGGCCTGGCAGGCTTCGCCGGCGCGGCCCAGGCTGACGACAGCACGCCCGACAACACCGTACTGAGCAATACCGTGCGTCTGGGCGCCTACTATGTCCACTACAACGCCGATGCGGCCGACGTCAGCGGACCTTTCACGCCGCCCGGCATCAACCTGAGCGTGGATAACGTGACGACGGCCTACTTCGCCTACGTGCGCCGCCTGGACAGCCACTGGAGCCTGGAATTGGCCGGCGGCGTGCCGCCGACCGCCAAAACCTACGGCCGCGGCCCGGCAACGGTGGGTTCGGTCCCGTTCAACGGCCAGGAGGTCGCTACCGCCAAGTGGCTGTCACCCACGCTCCTGTTCGATTACGCGTTTTGCGACGAGAGCAGCGCCTTCCGGCCTTACGTCGGCGTGGGTGTGAACTACACCAAGTTCTATGATCGCGTTTCGACGCCCGCAGGCAATGCGGCCAATGGCGGGCCGACTGCCATCGGCCTGTCGGACTCGACCGGGCCGGCGGCAACCGTCGGCCTGTTGTACAAGATCAACCGCGACTGGAACGTCCTCGCGTCGTATTCGGTGGCTGAGGTCGACAGCAAGTACACCTCCGATACGTCCGGCGTGATCCGTTCCACCACCATCCACTTCAACCCCCGCGCATTGGTTTTCGCTGTCGGGTATTCGTTCTAAGCGCGTTCTAAGCGCGTTCCAGGCGCGTTCCAGGCGCCTGCCGTTCACTGCCCGCTTTGGCGCGGGCAGTGAATCCTGTTTCACTTCCTAAGCATCCGTTTCGCCGCCCGGCGGCCCGAACAAATCCTCCAGCTTTCGGCGCTGATCGGCATCCCGCTTGACCGTGCTCTTGCGTCCGGTGAACTCGTCTTCGATGTTGTCGCGGTAAAAACTCCACGCCACGCCTGAGGTGGAAAAGCGGCGCCACAGGTCGCCGTTCACACCGGAATAATCGATGGCGCTGCCGTCTTCGAATTCGACGCGCAAGAGGCGTTCGTGCGCGTCGTAGCCGATGGCGCGCAATTTGCCGGCGTTGATTTTCTTCATTTCCATGTCGTACTCCGTGCGTGGCGTCGTTCGAGGAAGCTTGGCCAAAGTATGCCAGATGGCGCCCGAAGTGATATGGTAAGCGAATGTGCGCGGCTTGACTTGCGTCATGGCGGATCTCGTCCCTTGTTGCGATGATGCCGCTCGATACGGCGAACCTTGGCCTGCCTCGCCCGTTGATTTGGGGAATTTCCCGGCAATGCGGCGGTCAAATTGCCGGCGCTTGAAAATCAGCATGGCGCCGCCCAACCTGGGTGGCTTTCATAGCGCGTGGCGATCGGCCATGCCATGTCAACACCAACCGGGGAGAACCGGCCATGAATCGCAGTACCGGTGTGTATTTGCTGATCGGCTTGAATATCGTCTGCTATCTGCTGGAGAAGTCGATCGGCGAGCCGTTCATTGCGCAATTTGCGCTCATGCCGCTGGGCCAGGGTTTCATGCCCTGGCAGGTGGTGACGTACGCCTTCCTCCATGGAGGCATCGAGCATATCGCCTTCAACATGTTCGGCCTGTGGATGTTCGGGCGCGATCTGGAATATTCCTTCGGCACGGCGCGCTTCCTGGCGATCTACTTCGCCAGCGTGCTCGCGGCGGCACTGACGCAATTGCTGGTCACGACCTTGATGAACAATCCCGAGTCGACCATCGGTGCCTCGGGCGGTGTGTTCGGTATCTTGCTGAGCTTCGCGGTGCTCTATCCCAAGCGCACCATCATGCTGCTGATCCCGCCGATCCCGTTGCCGGCCTGGCTGTTCGTCACGCTGTACGGCTTGATCGAGCTGACCATGGGCGTCACCGGCACGCAAGCCGGCGTGGCACATTTTGCCCATCTGGGCGGCATGCTGGGCGCGGGACTGATGCTGGTGCTGATGCGGCGCCCGCGGCGTTTGTAAACACGCGGCAGTTGCATCAAGAGCTTGTTGGCGACGGTCTTCTTGTGGTGTGCGTGCATATAATTTGCACTGTATGCAAAATATTTGTTGCGTAAGCAAAGATCGTCTGGCAAACTGTCTTCATCGATTCGGTGTCGAATCCATTTTTTGACAGGCTCCAGATGAAGACCGAGAAAAGCAATCCGATCATGGCGTCGCGCCACGCGCTAGGTGCGGCATCTTGCGCCAGTGCCGCCGGCTGCCGGCCGGCACAGCCAACCCACGCGATGCCTATGCTGCAGCGCGCGATCGATCGTGTCGCGGCCGCGCTGGATTTCTGGGTCCGTGAAGCCCTGCCGCTGGCCCTGCCGGGTGATGGCTTTCAACCCGAAAACGGTACGCTGTGCAGCGCACACTGGAACCGTATCTATCTCATCCGGGGAGCCAAGCTGTAGCCGGGAAATCCTTTTCAGCCAGGCGAGAAGCATAGGCCCGGACGATTCGCAAGAACGCCGGGCTTTGTTTTGCCGTTCTTGCATTGGAAAGGAGGTGATCCTGATCTCCGCTCCGAAAGGAGCGGGCCGCTGCGTCATCGGACGCCGGGAACAGCACGCGCCGGATGCGATTCTCGTTCGACTCCGGCGCGATCCCGTCATGGCGTCCGGTCGGCGCATGCGGCGATTCCCGCATCGGCCTAATTGACCCAGAACAGGTAGCGCAACAGGTGCATGCCGGTGCCGGTCTTTTCGCTCAGTGCCAGCATTGCCGGCAGGCTCGACAAAGGGTGGCGCGCATCTATCTTGCGGCAGTAGGCGTTGACGGCGCCGGTTTTTCTCGTGAAAAACCCTTCATTCAAATCAGCAGGCGGATGCTGCGACAGCGCGTGCAAATCCAGTCCATATCCCGCGCCACAGAATTGGGCTTGGGCGGCAAGCGTGCCGTGTTGCGGGAAGCTCAGCAGTTTCCTGCCTTGCATCAGCGCTTTCAACTCCGCCACAGTCTTGCCCCAGGTCGCAAAGTCCTGGGCGTCGAGCGCAACCGGGAAAGCGCTGTCGGTCTGCCCGGGACTGGCGATCCATTCTTCGTCGTTGCTTTTCTCGGCCAGTACCGACAGGCGCGTCTTCTCCGAGTTGTCCAGGCCCTGCATCATCAAGTCTACGGCCTGGCTGTAGCGTTCCGGGTGTGTCAGGGTGAAGTTGAATTTTTCGTCCACCCGGTAGGCACGCAATGCGTTCAAGAGGCCTTCGATGAAGTCGTGATAGGACAAGGCCCATAGCACATCGCTTTGGTCGACGCGGATCGCCGCATCGAGCCGGTATTCACGCTCGTAGTACGCGTCGCTATTGCTCGGCATGGAGAAATTCGCCGGCTGCGTGCTGCGCCGGGGGATGGCGTAGAAGTATTTTTCCCAGATATCGACCTTGCCGTCGCCGTTCAAGTCCAATTGCCATTGGGCCGGCACCAGGCGCAGCGATTTGCGCGTGCCGAGATGTATCTTCTCCAGCACTTCGCGCGAGGCGGCGAGTTGGCCCAGCGCGTAATCGATCTCCTTGCCCACTTCATCGACGACTTGCTGTTGCGATGGTTTTTCCGCCTCCAGGCGCCGCATTCCCTGATCGGCCCAGGTGACGATCTGCTTCACCAGTGCAGTATCGTTGCAGACGACGAAGGCGACGCGCTGATCGTCGTCGGCCAGAGTCGCCGGCGACGCCTTGAGGTAAGCCATGGCGTTGCAGGTGGCGTTGTAGCCATCGGTTGTCGTGAAGTCTGCCGCCCGGGCCGGGGCGGCGAAGTGAAGGGCGCAAAGGGAACATAATGCGGCGCCAAGCAATGTCGGTTTCATCGTGCCTTCCTGGGTGTCGTGGGAGCGACACCAGAATAGCGGCACAAGCCTGTGCCGGCCAAGTGAAATAGGCGGTTTTTGCGAGGCTGTCGGCGTGGTAGCTCGCGGCGATACCGGAAGGATCGCGCGCCGACACCGGCGGGCTGCGGCTACATGACGCGCGTCAGCCGTTGGCCGCCAACGTCGTGGTGTGCGTCTTCGCTGTGCCGGTAAGAGCCGGCATCGAAGTCCGGCGCGAAATCGTCCACATGCACGGCGCGTGTGGCCAGGCGGGCGAAGTCAAGTATGGCCCCCTGCTCGGCTGGCGTGATCATCCCCTTCAACGCCGCGGTTGTGGCCCAATGTTCCATCAAGTCCAGGTTTTGCGGCAGCGGTTCGAGGCCGCCGTCGCGTATGGTTGCCTTCAGGCGCTTTTCTATCGCCTCGACTTCAGGCCACAGGTTGAAGGCTTGCTCGATGCAGGCGATGGAGTCCGCCGCGTCGCGATGGACGTAGGAGCCGGCGAGCAATCGGGTACGGCAGTCGCCGGCAGTCTGCAAGGCTTGCGCCACTTCGCTGCCGAGTACGTCCGACGGGGCATGGTAAGGCAAGCCGAGCGGGAACAGCACGATGCGCGCCAATATCGCCAAGCCCTTGTTGGGAAAGTTTTCCAGCACGCCCACCATGGCTTGCTGCGCCTTCAGCAAGGCATCCTGGATGGCCCAATGCGCCAGCGGCAAATCGCTGCGCGGGCGCCCATCGTCTTCAAAACGCTTCAGCACGGATGAGACCAGATAGAGCTGCGACAGCACATCGCCCAAGCGGCCCGAGATACGTTCGCGGCGCTTCAATTCACCGCCCAGCGTGAACATGGCGAGGTCCGTCATGAAGGCGAATGCGGCGGACATGCGGTTCACGGCGCGGTAGTAAGGCGCCAATTCTTCCGGCGCCGAATCGGGCGCGGCGGCGAACAGGCCGGCCGAGAGGCCATGGATCAGCGCACGCGAAAAATTGCGCAACGTAAAGCCGACGTGGCCGAAGAAGGCGTCGTCGAAATCGGCCTCGGCCTTGCGCTGGTCCGGTTCATGCACCGCATGCATTTCCTTGAGGACGTAGGGATGCGAGCGGATCGCACCCTGGCCGAAGATGATGAGGCAGCGCGTCAGGATGTTGGCGCCCTCGACCGTGATGCCGATCGGCAGCTGCTGATAGGCGCGTGCGAGGAAGTTGCCCGGCCCCATGCAGATGCCCTTGCCGCCCAGGATGTCCATGCCGTCATTGACCACCATGCGGCCGCGCTCGGTGACGTGGTATTTGGCGATGGCCGAGATTACGGCCGGCTTTTCTCCCAGGTCCACCGCACAGGCCGAAAGCCGGCGCGCGGCATCCATCAGGTAGAGATTGCCACCCATGCGCGCCAATGCTTCCTGCACGCCCTCGAACTTGCCGATCGGCGTCTTGAACTGGTGGCGGATCGCGCAATACGCACCCACGCCGCGTACCGCCATCTTGGCCATTCCGACATTGGTCGACGGCAGCGAAATGGCGCGCCCCGCGGCCAGGCATTCCATCAGCATGCGCCAACCCTTGCCGATCTGGGTCTGCCCGCCGATGATCCAATCCATCGGAATGAATACGTCTTCGCCCGAGGTCGGGCCGTTCTGGAATACCGCGTTCAAGGGCCAGTGGCGCCGGCCGGTGACCACGCCGGCATGATTGGTCGGGATCAGGGCGCAGGTAATGCCGAGGTCTTCTCCACCGCCGAGCAAGCCTTCGGGGTCGCTGACGCGGAAGGCCAGCCCCAGGAGCGTGGCAATCGGCCCCAGCGTGATGTAGCGTTTGGACCAGGTGACGCGCAAGCCCAGCGTGTCCTTGCCTTCGAACATGCCCTTGCATACCACGCCGGTGTCGGGGAGCGCGGCGGCATCCGAGCCGGCATAGGGGCTGGTCAGCGCGAAGCAGGGCAATTCCTTGCCCGCTGCCAGACGCGGCAGGTAGTGGTTCTTTTGTCCTTCGGTGCCGTAGTGCAGCAGCAGTTCGGCCGGGCCGAGCGAATTCGGCACCATGACCGAAACGGCCAATGCCGAGGATCGGGTCGAGAGTTTCATCACCACCTGCGAATGCATGTAAGCCGAGAATTCCTTGCCGCCATAACGCTTGGGGATGATCATGCCGAGGAAACCCTTGTCCTTGATGAATTGCCAGGCGTGCGGCGGCAGGTCCTGCCAGATCTGCGTGGTGTTCCAGTCGTCGACCATGGCGCACAGTTGCTCCACTTCATTGTCGAGGAAGGCTTGCTCTTCTTCGCTCAGGCGCGGCGCCGGCACGTGCAGCAGATTGTTCCACTCGGGCTTGCCCGAGAACAGCTCGGCATCCCACCACGTCGTGCCGGCTTCGAGCGCATCGCGCTCCGTGGCCGACATGGCGGGCAGAATCCGCTTGAACATGGCGAAAATCTTCGGCGTCACGAGCGAGCGGCGCAAGGGCTTGCGCGCCAGGATGACGCCAGGTATGCCGAACAGCAACGCCAGCACGATCAATGCCACCCCACCGATGGCACCGGCGGTAAAACCGACGAGCAGCCAGACCGCGATGCCGCAGAGCCAGACGACACCCGATACCTCAAAAAACATGCCGACCAAGGCAGCGATCAATCCAAGCAGAATCCAGAGTGCCATGTTGTTCTCCTTTATGGGTGCTCACTGTACAGCTTGAAGGTGGTATGGGTATGTTGCATATCGCACATAAGATGCGGCACATGGACTGCGACACATGAGATGCAACAACCGGAATGCGGCAAACGGGATGCGGCACGTGGCGTGTGCCCGCCCTTCGGGCGGAAGGTTTCGCCACTGTTGTTGGATGCGAATTCGGCGCGCGGGTTCAATACCCCGGCGTGTTTGGAGGAGTCAATCCGGCAGGCAAGGCTTGCGGGCGCAATCCAGGACGGGTTGCGCCCGTCTGTCAATGGCGTGTATTTGTCGCCTATTACGGCTGATTGCGCTTGGCGGCGTCCTTGACCGCTTCCTTCAGGTTGCCGAAGTTTTTCTGCACGTTGCCTTCCACCTGCTTGCCCAGCCCCTTTGCTTGCTGCTCCTTGCTGTCGATGGCACGGCCGACGCCTTCCTGAACCTTGCCTGCAAGTTCCTTGGCGCTACCCTTGACTTGATCCTTGTTCATGTCGAACTCCTGTAAAGTGAATGGATGGTAAAACCCGGCTCATTTTCATGGCGAATATGAACCCAGCTATCAGTGGGACACTGCGCCTTCGCGCGGAGTTCCTGCAAGTTTTCAATCCGCGATAGGCAAGCCTGATTGCAGCGCGGATCGCCGAAGCGAAAATTGATCGCGTGCCTGCGAGCGGTAACTCACCGTCGAGAAGGGTTGCAATCGGGAGCCTGCAAGACATGACCCCGCGCCGCTCGCCCGGGCTTCATGAAGCGCACAGGTTTGTGCCGGTGTGCAGGCAGCGTCGATTTTGGCACTATGCTTCCTTGAAGATTTGTACACATTCATGGGTCAAACCGGAGCGTGGCTGAGCCAAACTAGAATAAAGAACAACGAATGTGTCCTGAAAAGTTAATAATTGTTAAATCAAAGCGCAAAACCACAAAAATAGTTGCCGTAAGCCAATTCAGATGCAAGAATGGTTCTCATGTTGCTGCGTGGCAATTTCGACCATCATGGTCCAGCCCCGGCAGAAATGTGATCCGCTCTTGCAGTACCGTCGCAGACGAGGTGCCTGTAAGAGCCTTGAATAATAATTTTTTTCGAACCCCTTTCTTCGGAAATATCATGGCTACCTCGATCTCCCGCACCGCACTCCTCGCCGCTCTTCCCTTCGCTTTTGCCGCCAATGTCGCGTTGGCCGATTCGCTCGCGACGATCGATAGCAAATTCCCCTGCGACAAGCCGGAATATCCGCGCGCCTCGCTGGTCAACGAAGAGCAAGGCACGGTGGTGCTGGCCTTGCAGATCGGCACCGACGGCAAGGTGGTCGATTCCAAGGTCGAAAAAAGCAGCGGCTTCAAGAATCTCGACAAAGCCACGATGAAGCTGGCTGCATGCAAGTTCAAGCCCATGACCAAGGACGGCAAGCCCGAGGAAGGCTGGGCCAAGTTCGAGTACAACTGGACCCTTAGCTGATCCACGCAAGCGAATCCGAAGCTGCCGCACCAGCGGCATCTTTTTGCGGCGCGACCCGACAAGGGCGCGCCGTTTGTTTTTGCCGTTGCGGTTTTCCCCTCGATTTGTTCGCCGGCATCGCGCAATGCAGCCCCCGTCGCCGTCCTGCCTATTGCATCCTCGTCCTGTGTTACGCTAGATGCCCAGGCGCGCGCCGCTTTTGCCGCGCGTTGCGCGATGCCGCTTTCCGATTGATTTCTCTCGTTCGCAGCCATGCCGGGACACTCCTATACCTTGGGCGCTTCAACCTATCGCTTCAGGGATCTCAAGGATCTGCTGGCCAAGGCCGGCCCGGCGCGCTCAGGCGATTTTCTTGCCGGCGTGGCCGCGCAGGACGCCAGCGAGCGCGTGGCGGCGCAATGCTGTCTGGCCGATCTGCCGCTCAAGCACTTCCTGCAGGAAGTCGTGATTCCTTATGAGGACGACGAAGTCACGCGGCTGATCATCGACAGCCACGCCGCCGCCGCCTTTGCACCCGTGGCGCACCTGACCGTGGGCGGCCTGCGCGAATGGCTGCTTGGTGATGCCGCCGACGAAGCGGCGCTTGCCGCCCTTGCACCGGGCTTGACGCCGGAGATGGCCGCGGCAGTCTCCAAGCTGATGCGCGTGCAAGACCTTGTGCTGGTGGCGCAAAAAATCCGCGTGGTCTCGCGCTTTCGCAACACGCTGGGCCTGCGCGGCCGCCTCGCCACGCGCTTGCAGCCGAACCATCCGACCGACGATGCGGCAGGCATCGCCGCCAGCCTGCTCGACGGCCTGTGCTATGGCAGCGGCGACGCGGTGATCGGCATCAATCCGGCCACCGACAGCGCCGCAGCCATTGCGGTTCTGCTCGACATGCTCGACGAGGCGATACGGCGCTTCGACATTCCGACGCAATCCTGTGTGCTGACCCACGTGACGACCACGCTGGAGTTGATCGGGCGCGGCGCGCCGGTCGACCTGGCGTTCCAGTCGGTTGCCGGCACCGAGCGCGCCAACCGCAGCTTCGGCATTTCGCTCGCCCTGCTCGACGAGGCGCATCAGGCGGCGTTGTCGCTATCGCGCGGCACGGTGGGCAACAACGTGATGTATTTCGAAACCGGCCAGGGCAGCGCGCTGTCGGCCGACGCGCATCACGGCGTGGACCAGCAAACCTGCGAGGCGCGCGCCTATGCCGTGGCGCGGCGTTATCGACCGCTCCTGGTCAATACGGTGGTCGGTTTCATCGGTCCGGAATATCTCTACAACGGCAAGGAGATCGTGCGCGCCGGGCTGGAGGATCACTTCTGCGGCAAGCTGCTCGGCCTGCCCATGGGTTGCGACATCTGCTACACCAACCATGCCGAGGCCGACCAGGACGACATGGATGTGCTGCTCACCTTGCTGGGCACGGCCGGCGTCAACTTCATCATGGGCGTGCCGGGTGCGGACGACATCATGCTCAACTACCAGTCGACCTCGTTCCACGATGCGCTCTATGCGCGCCGCGTGCTCGGGCTGCGGCCCGCTCCCGAGTTCGAAGCCTGGCTGTTGCGCATGGGCCTGTTCGCTGAACGCAGCGGCGCCTTGCATATCCAGGATGCCATGCCTGCGGCCCTGCGGCTGGCGGCGGCGCATTGGAAATGAGGCAGCCATGAGCGAGGAATTGACACAACAAAGCGACGGCGAGCTGTGGCAGACCCTGCGCGGCTTGACCAGCGCGCGCATCGGCCTGGGCCGCGCCGGCATCAGCGTGCCGACTGCCGCCCAGCTTGCCTTCCAGGCCGCGCACGCGCGTGCGCGCGACGCGGTGCATCTGCCGTTTGAGCGCGCTGCGCTTGCCGCGCAACTGCGCGAGCGTGCATGGGATAGTGTGATGCTGTCGAGCCGGGCCGCTTCCCGCGCGCAATATTTGCAGCGCCCCGATCTCGGCAGGCGGCTGGCTGATACCTCGGTCGAGGCGCTGCGCCAATACCGGGACAGCAAGCCCGACCTCGCCATTGTCGTGGCCGACGGCTTGTCGGCGCTGGCGGTGCAGCGCCATGCCCTGCCCTTGCTGGAGCAGCTGTTGCCGCAGGCAAGCGCAGCCGGCTGGTCATGCGCGCCGATCTTCCTGCTTGAACAGGGGCGCGTCGCCGCCGGCGACGAAATCGGCGGCTTGCTCGGCGCCGGCATGCTGGCCATGCTGATCGGCGAAAGACCGGGGCTAAGCTCACCGGACAGCCTGGGCATCTATTTCACCTACGCGCCGCGCGTGGGCTTGAGCGATGCCGGACGCAACTGCATTTCCAACGTGCGCACCGAAGGACTCGACCACGCCACGGCGGCGCACCGTCTGATGTTCCTCATGCGCGAGGCGCGCCGGCGCGGCCTCTCCGGCGTGGCGCTCAAGGATGAATCAGGCGCCGTCGCACTGGACGATTCGGACACGTAGGCATGCGATCAGCCACCCGGCGATATTTGCGCAATGGCTGATTGCGCGGATCGCTTACTGCCCGACGAAGATCAATCCATGCGGGGTATTCATCCCGGTATAGATCGGGGTCATGGCACCGGTTGTGGTGTTGGTCTGTAGCAGCGTGCCCTGTCCGGCGCTGTAGGCCGTGCCGGCCGTGAAACCGGCAGTGGCCGTAATCTTGTAGATCAGCTGCGTGTGGTTGTCCGATAACAGCATGAACGAATTCCCGCTCGGCGCCCAGCGGGTGTCATCCACCGGCCACGGGTTGCCGTACAGGGTCAACGGCAAGACGCTGACGACCTGGCTGGCGCCAGGATTGGTGACGAATACCAGTTCGGAGTCCTGCTGGCTGTCGAGCACCAGATTGCCATTGTTGTCGACTGCCATCGAGTCGGGGTCGGTCAGGTTCAGTGTGGACGTGCCGCCGCCGACGATGTTATTGGCAGTGGCATTGCCCATCAGGGACGGCGTCAGATGGAAAGTCTTTTGATCCGAATTGAGCGTGATCGTGTACTGCGCGGGCACGGTGCTGACGCCATTGACGGCGGTGGCCGTCGCCGGGCCGACGGCCGGGTTGGAAGCGGCGGTGTATACCACGCCCCCCAACATTTTCATGTCGTCCAGCCCACCGCCGTGGATCGGCGTGGCGTCCGGTGTCAGCGTGGTCTGCGTATTGTTGGCGGTGTTGATCACGATCAGCATGGTGTCCGCGTCTTCATTGGTGCTGACCCAGACCGTGTTGGCATCGTATTCCATCAAACCGTCCGGGTGGCCCGGCACGTTGAAGGAATTGAGCACGTTGCCGTTCATGTCGTATTCGATAACCTTGCTTTGCGGCGTGGTGCCGGCGACATTGGTGCCGTCCGGGTTATTGTTGTTGTCTTGCGCGACAACATAGAGGTTGCCGCCGTGGATGATCATGTCGTCCGGACGCAGGGTGCCGGAGACTTGGGCAAACACCGAGATGTTGTAGCCGGGCGCTGCCGCTACCACGGAGGAGGGCACGGCGATGGACGTTGTAGTTGAGCTTGCGGCAGACGTGTTGTTATTGCTGCCGCCGCAAGCGGCCAAAGCCGCGGCCATGCCGGTGGCGATCATGAATCCATGGATGCGCATGATGTATCCCATTGCCTAGTTGTAAAGCTGGGAATATAGGCGCCTAGTGTGTCGTTATGATGACTTTGAATTTCGCAGGCAGAGGTAGTCAAGCGTGGCTGCGAAACATCGCGGTGGCAAATTCCGATGGGAAATTTCTTTGGATCAAATTAGAAAAGCTGTCGCGCAAAGCGACACCAATTCGTTGATTTCAATAGCACGCTCGAATTTCATCGAAAATGGAATCGTATCTTTGCGGGACAAATTCCGGCGAACCCAAAAATACCTGCTTGAAATGCCGGCGCGAATTTTGCTGTTGTTCCTAAATAATTCCCAAGGTATACGCCTTGAGCGTCGCAGCGGCGCGAGTGGAGCATTCCAGTTTCCGGAAAATGCTTTCCACGTGCGTGCGGACCGTGCTGGGGCTGACGGCCAAACTGCGCGCCACCTCCTTGTTGCTTTCTCCCTGACTGATCCTGGCCAATACCTCGGTTTCCCGATCAGTCAATACCGTGGCAATCCTTGGCGCCGGCTTCAACTGCTGGCCATTTGCCGCCGCCAGGACGGCATCAACGATGACAGGGTCGAAGCGTCCGCGTTGAGCCTCATCGCGCAGGAGCGCGCTGGCGTCTTCCTTGCTGAAGGGCTCGCGCCATGGCCGGGCGGAACGCAATGCCGTCCAGGCGACGGCCGTTGCCAGCGTACGTTGAGGAACAGTGAATGCTTCCTCGGCAACACTGCGAAAATAGCCGGAGCCATTTTGCCGTTCATAGGCGTGCGAGGCCAGATTCACTTCAGGCGTCAAACTGCGGATCTGCTGTGCCGCACGCCAGGTCCAGTACGGCGCAAGGCGAACCTGCTCCCAGGCCGACGCGTCGAGGCGGCCCGGCGTGTTCCATATCCAATTGGGAATGGCGGCGCGGCCGATACCGTGTATCAGTCCCGCGCCGTACAGCTGTTGCAGGATGTTTGGCCCCAATCCCTGCAGCGCGGCAGTGGCGCGTGCGAGTTCGGCTGCCTGGCGCGAAAATCCCGCCAGCCACGGCAATTTCAAATCGATGACGTCGGCCACCAGCGTCAACGAAATCTCGGCCGGTGCGTTGGGGGGCAAATCGAACGGCTGCGAATCGTCGGCATCGAGCAGCGCAAGCCATTCCCGCGCAAAACGGCTCAGCAACTGGACCAGTTCATCGGGGTATTTGGCATTGCCCTGACTGCCCACGAAGGTCAATGCCGCTTCGATGCCGTGAACGCGGCTCAGCACTTCCAGATCGCCGGCCAGTGCGACGCGATAGACCGATGCCGGCACATCCGGATGCTTCAACAAGCCCGGAAAGCCTTTCCCATTGTAGGTTTCAAAAATATGCCGCAATCCCGCCTCAACCGCGGCGGGCAGGCCGAGCATCGCGGCGATATCGCCGGAGACCTCGCAATGAATTTGCGCAAGCGGATGAATGCGCTCGCGGGGAACGTTGAATAACGGAAGCAGCGCCGTTGCCATGCTCCTGCGCCCGGCCACATCGTCACCCAGCAGTTCACCGAACCCGGCCGCGTTGGCAGTACAGCCCGACCAGCGCAGCAGGGCGACGCAGTAGGTTGCCTCGCATTCCTCCTCGCTCGCACCATCTGCCGCCGCCAGCAATGCCGCCAATCTCGCGGTACGCACGGAATGATTGGTCGGCTGTCCCTTGCTGAGATCGCCGACAAAGGCCAGCGCCAGCATGGCATCGCGAACGGGAACGGTGGACACGATAGAGCTCATTCCATAAATAGGGGCCTGTGCAAACGCACTATTTGGGATGGCGCGCTAGGCGTGTCGCGCCGCACGGCATCGATCTTATCATTCTAGGTCTCAAGCCGAGGTCGGTCAATCGACCGATGCACCGCAGTCGACTAGCTCAGGATAATGGCATTTCCGCGGCGCTGTGCCGCCACATCGAGACAGGAAAAACTCATGCTGAACCGCATCATTCTCGGGCTGACTTTGGGGGCAATCGGCTTTTGTTCAGGCAACGCCGCAATTGCGGCAAGCGCGGCGAAGCATGATACGTCGGTCGTCATCGTGCATGGCGCCTTCACGGATGGTTCCGACTGGAACAAGGTCATTTCGCTTTTGCAAGCCAAAGGCATCAAGGTCCGTGAAGTACAGAATGGCTTGAATTCATTGGCCGACGATGTTGCCGCCACCAAGCGCGCCATCGATAACCAGGGCGGCAAGGTTGTGCTGGTTGCCCATTCCTGGGGCGGAATGGTGATTACCGAAGCCGGGCAGAACGACAAGGTCACCGCTCTGGTCTACGTCGCGGCATTCGTGCCCGGTGCCGGGCAGAGCCTTGGGGAGCTGCTTAAGGATTACCCACCGTCGCCGGGAAATACGAAACTGGTGGCCGACGCCGACGGCTATCTTTCATTGCCGCCCGAAGCGATTGCCGAAGACTTCGCACAGGACCTGCCCGCCGCACAAACCCGCGTGATGGCGGCAACCCAGGGGCCGATCCAGGGCAAGGCCTTGGGCGAAAAGACCACCGTCGCGGCCTGGAGCAGCAAGCCTTCCTGGTACATCGTCAGCGAGAAGGACCGCATGATCTCGCCGGACATGGAACGCGCGATGGCAAAGAAAATAGGCGCCAAGGTCAGCAGTTTGCCGACCAGCCATGTCGCGCAGCTAGCGCGTCCCGCCGACGTCGCGAAGGTCATCGTCGAGGCGGTGCAAGCGAGCGAGAAATAAGCGCGTTGTCATTTGCATGCAACAGGACTTCGTTCTCCGAGCGTTGTTCATCAACAGGTCATTGAGTTTCAAATTTTGTCAGGAGTCACACCATGTCTATCGAAAAAATTCTCTACCGCGCCCACGCCCAAGCTACAGGCGGCCGCGACGGCCGCGCGGTCGTGCCCGAAAGCAAACTGGAGCTGAAGCTCTGCAAGCCGCGCGAACTCGGTGGCGCCGGCGGCGAAGGCAGCAACCCGGAGCAGCTGTTTGCCGCAGGCTATAGCGCCTGCTTCCTGGGGGCGATGAAGTTCGTCGCCGGGCGCGACCATATCGCCATCCCGGCAGACGTCGCGGTCGAAGGGATTGTCGGCATCGGCCCGATTCCGACCGGTTTCGGGCTGGAGGTGGAGCTGAAAATCTCGCTGCCCGGCATGGCTCGCGAAGTGGCCCAGGACCTGATCAGCAAGGCCCACATCGTCTGCCCCTATTCGAACGCAACGCGCGGCAACATCGACGTGACGCTCACGCCGGCCTGAGCCGGCATAGGCGGTTTGCAACACCCTGCCGGCCCTTGGGGGCCGGCTTTTTTATGGCGGTTTTCCGGCACCGGGCGCACTGTGCTGTACGTTTGTACAGTAAAATGGCGCGTAGCCACGCCATGAACGATAATCTTGACCGCCCGTTTTACTACCTGGAGAACTTCGCCTTTGTTCTCGATTGGGTGCGCCTGCGCTACGGCGATATGCTCGATGCCGAGGAGCGCGCCTTCATCGAGCGCTTTGCAGCCGTGCCTGATGCTGCGCGGGCGCTCCTGGTACGCATGGTCATGCGCAAGGGCGAGCTGTTTCGCCTGTCAAAGTTGCGCTATGCAGAAATCGGCGATACTGCGCCGGCCATGCAAGCGCTGATTGACGAAGGCTGGGTCGAGGACGACCCGGAACTGACGTTGGAACAGTTATACGGCCTCCTGACGCGCCAGGAATTTGCCGACGCCCTGGGCTTGTCCGCCGTGAAGGTTGCACGCAAAGGTGCTGCACGCAAAAGCGAATTGTATGAAATGGCGGCGCAAGCCGATTCCGGGCCGCGCCGCTTTTCGCTATGGTGCGGCGAATTGGCCGAACGCGCCTGCCAGATTCGCATCGGCGCCATGTGCGACCGCATGCGCCTCATGTTCTTCGGCAACCTCTATCAGGACTGGTCCGAATTCATCCTGTCCGACCTTGGCATTTACACCTACGAGAAAGTGGAATTCTCGCGTGATTCACGCGCGTTTCCCGCGCGCGCCGATATCGAGCTCTATTTGCACTATGAAGCCTGCCGCGAGCTGTTCCATACCGGCGAAGCAGGCGAAGACATCGAGGCGGAAGCGGCACGCCTGGCCCGGGTCGAATGCGACGTGCTGGCACCGCCATGCGCGAACCCCTGGCTGCTGGAGCGCCGCGCGCGATTGCTGTTCCAGGTGGGGCAGCGGCTGGAACAGCTCGAAGCGTTCGAGGATGCCTTGCGTGTTTATGCCCGGTGCTGCTATCCCGGCGCGCGGCTGCGCCGCATTCGCGTGCTGGAAAAAAGCGGGCAGGTCGCCGCTGCCGTGGCGCTGGCACGCGAGGCAAAGACCGCGCCGGAGAGCGCCGCAGAGACGCAGGGACTGGAGCGCATGCTGCCGCGTCTGGCACGCAAGCTGGCTCTGCCGCGCGAGAGCGCAAAGCGCCTGCGCGAAGCGCAACGGATAGACCTGATCCTGCCGGCGCCGACTGAAGATTATTACGTCGAAGACATCGCCCGCGCGCACTTTGCCGCATCCGACCCCACATCGCGCGTGTTCTATGTCGAAAACGCGCTGATCAATTCGCTGTTCGGCCTCTTGTGTTGGGATGCGATCTTCCACGCCGTGCCGGGTGCCTTTTTCCACCCGTTCCAGAGCGGCCCGGCGGACTTGCACAGCGCGGATTTCTTCAAGCGGCGCGAAGCGCCCTTCCGTGCCTGCCTGGCTCAGCTCGGCGATACCCGTTACCGCGACACCATACGCGCCAATTTCGCGCGCAAGGCGGGGCTGCAATCGCCCTTCGTATACTGGAACGTGCTCGATGGCGAATTGCTCGAACTGGCGCTGGCATGCATTCCGGCGGCGCATCTGGCGCGCTGGTTCGAGCGCATCCTGGCCGACATCGCCGGCAACCGCAGCGGCTTCCCCGACCTGATCGCGTTTTGGCCCGAAGAGGCGTCCGAAGCGCGGCGCTATCGCATGATCGAAATCAAGGGGCCGGGCGACCGCCTGCAAGACAACCAGATGCGCCTGATCGATTTCGCATTGGCACACGACATGCCGCTGGCGGTCTGCCACGTGGCCTGGGAGCCGACGTGAAATCGGGCATGAGCTATGCGGTTGCCGTGCGCGCCTTGTGCGAATTCACCGCCAAGTGCGGCGACCTGGATTTGCGTTTCACGCCCGCGCCGACCGCGCAGGAAGGCATCGCCGGCCATGCGGCGGTACGCAGCAGGCGTGGCGCGGGCTATCGCGCCGAAGTGACTCTGGAGGGCGAATACGGCCCCTTGCGCGTGCGCGGCCGGGCCGACGGTTTCGATGCCAAGAAAAACCGCGTCGAGGAAATCAAGACCCATCGCGGCAGCCTGGACCGGATGCCGGACAACCACCGCCAACTGCATTGGGCCCAGGCCAAGATCTACGGCTGGCTGCTCTGTTCGCGCCTGGAGCTCGATGCGATCGATGTCGCGCTGGTTTATTACGACATCGGGGACCAGAGCGAAACCGTGCTGTGCGAACGGTTCGATGGCGCTGCACTCAAGCAATTCTTCGAGCAGAGCTGCGAGCGTTTCCTGGCCTGGGCGGAACAGGAAATGGCGCATCGCGCCGGGCTGGATGCAGAACTGCGCGAGCTGGCTTTCCCCTATGCTTCATTTCGCACCGGCCAGCGCGAACTGGCGGAAGCCGCCTACAAAGCCGCCGCTGCCGGCTGCGCCGTGATGATGCAGGCGCCCACCGGCATCGGCAAGACCGTGGGCACGCTCTTCCCCCTGCTCAAGGCCAGGGAGGCGAAACAGCTCGACAAGATTTTCTATCTCGCGGCCAAGACCTCGGGGCGGCAACTCGCGCTCGATGCGCTGGAGTTGATCGCCCAAAGCCAGCCCGGCATGTCCTTGCGCGTGCTCGAACTGGTGGCGCGCGACAAGGCCTGCGAACATCCCGACAAGGCCTGCCACGGCGAATCCTGCCCGCTGGCGCGCGGCTTCTATGATAAGCTGCCGGCGGCACGCAGCGCGATGTTGCAGGAGCGGCGATTTGACAAGGCCGGGTTGCGCCGCATTGCGCTCGAACACGAAGTCTGTCCCTATTACCTGGGTCAGGAAATGGCGCGCTGGGCCGACGTCACCGTGGGCGACTACAACTATTTCTTCGACATCAGCGCCATGCTGCATGGCTTGACCATGGTGCAGCAATGGCGCGTCGCGCTCCTGGTCGACGAGGCACACAACCTGGTCGAACGCGCGCGCAAGATGTATTCGGCCCAATTGCATCAAGCCGATCTCAAGGCCTTGCGCGCCGGCGCCCCGGCGGAATTGAAAGGCGCGCTCGAGCGCATCAACCGGCACTGGAATGCGCTGGTGAAAGAGCAGGAGGCCGCGTACCAGGTCTACCCTGCCATACCCGACAAATTCATTGAAGCGCTGGGGGGTGCAAGCGGCGCAATCGCCGATTATCTCGCGGCGCATCCCGAGGGGGCACACCCCGAGCTGCAGCGCTTTTATTTCGACATCGGCCTGTTTGAGCGGCTGGCCGAAGCATTTGGCGAGCATTCGCTGTTTGATGCGGAAAAGACCGATGTGCGGACAACGGTACTCAATCTGCGCAATATCGTGCCGGCCCCCTTCCTCAAGCCGCGCTTCGCGGCGGCCCACGCAAGCGTGCTGTTTTCCGCCACGCTGGCCCCGTGGCAATTCTATGGCGACATGCTGGGCTTGCCCGAAGAGACGCCCTGGATCGAAGTCGCCTCGCCCTTTCATGCCGAGCAGTTGACGGTGTCGATAGAGAAAGCCATCTCGACGCGCTGGCGCGACCGCGCCGCCTCGCTCGAGCCGATTGCCGACCTGATCACGCGCCAGTATGCCGAGGCGCCGGGCAACTACCTGGCCTTCTTCAGCAGCTTCGATTATCTGCATAGCGCGGCCGACTTGCTCGAGCTGCGCCAGCCCGATTTACCGCTGTGGCGCCAGTCGCGCAACATGGACGAGGCGGACCGGGAAGCGTTCATCGCGCGCTTCGCGTCCGGCGGGCGCGGCATCGGTTTTGCCGTGCTCGGCGGCGCCTTTGGCGAAGGCATCGATCTGGCCGGCGACCGCCTGATCGGCGCCTTCATCGCCACCCTCGGCCTGCCGCAATTCAATGCCGTCAACGAGCAGATGCGGGAGCGCATGGAACAACTGTTCGGCGCCGGCTATGAATACGCCTACCTGTATCCGGGCTTGCAGAAAGTGGTGCAGGCCGCAGGCCGCGTGATCCGCACCACGAGCGACCGCGGCGCGGTGTTCCTGATCGATGACCGCTTTGCCAAGGCCGACGTGCGTGCGCTCCTGCCGGCCTGGTGGGAAGTCTCAGGCAGGTAGCCGTATCGTCGCCACCAGCCCGCCTTCGGGATGGTTCGCCAACAGCAATTCGCCGCCGTGCGCATGCACGATATCGCGCGCAATGCCCAGCCCCAGGCCCATGCCGTTTTCGTTGCGGTCGCGCCCGTGCGCCAGGCGCACATAGGGTTCGAACAGGCTGCCGAAGGCATTGTCGGGCACGCCGGGGCCATGGTCGCGGATACGGATCTCGATGAAATGATCGGCCGCGTGGGTCGAGATCTCGACCTTTTCGCCATAGGTCAGCGCATTGTCGAGCAGGTTGCCGACGGCGCGCTTCAAGGCCAGCGGCTTGGCCGTGACCGACAAGCCGGCCTTGGCGAACGAGACTTGATGGCCCGAGAGCAGGGTGCCGCGTATCATGCGGTCGATCAGGCTGTCGAGGGCGATCGCGGTCGGATTTTCGTGGATATCGCTATCCTTCACGCATTGCAGCGCGCCCTTGACCATCATGTCGAGGTCGTCGAGATCGTCGTGGAATTCGCTGCGCAGGCTGTCGTCGTCGAGCAGCTCGGCGCGCAGCTTCAGGCGCATGATGGGCGTGCGCAAATCATGCGAGATCGAAACGAACAGTCGCTCGCGGTCTTCGATGTAGCGCTGAATGCGTTCGCGCATGGCGCCGAAGGCATGTGCAGTGTTGATGAATTCACGGCTGCCGGTCTCGGGCAGTTGCGGCATGTGGCCGCCGTTGCCGAACGCTTCCGCCGCTTCCGACAGCGCCGCCAGCGGCCGCGTGGTCCAGCGCACCACCAATAGCGACAGCAACACCACGGCCGCCAGCGAGAGCGATTGCAGCACGATGCGGTCGGTCGAAAACGCGTTGCCGCCGTCAAGGAAATAGGGATTGGGCATCAGGCTGGCCAGATACAGCCAGTGGCCCGGCTCCATCTCGACCTGGATCACGAGGATGGGCGCAGCATTGGGCTTGACCACGAGGATATGCTGCACCCAGCTCTCGGGCAGGTCGCTGACCTTGGAGCCGTCGTCGGCCACCACGAGGTTCTCCGGCCAGGCGAAGCCGATGCGGTAATGCGCCGTGTTGGGCAGGTCTTCCTTCAAGGCGATGCCGACCTGCTTGACTGCGATATCGGTCAAGGGATTCGCATCCATCGCATCGATGTCGATGGCCGACTTGTTCAGGTTGACGAAAAAGCGCGTGCCGCCCATCTTGCGAAACTGCTGGATGATGATGGGACGGTAGTTGGGCGGCAGCGAGAGGAAGAATTGCGCGGTGCTGGTGGCATTGTGCGCCAGATGCTGCGAGGCGGTGCGCACTTCCACTTCCGCGTTGGCGCGCACCTGCTGCGCCCAGATGATGTTGCCGACCAGTTGCGTCAGGGAGACGCCCACCACCATGACGATGGTCAGCCGCCCCAGGAGCGATTGCGGCACCAGGCGTTTGAGGAGACGGTGCAGGCGGCGCAATCCGCCGCTCTGGTTGTCAGGCGTGCGAGACGCTGACGTCGCTTGCAAATACATAGCCGGCTCCGCGTACGGTCTTGATCAAAAAGGGTTGCTTGCCGTCGTCGCGCAAGCGCAGGCGCAGGCGCGAAATCTGCACGTCGAGCGAACGGTCCAGCGGCCCCGCATCGCGCCCGCGCGTTTCCTCACAGAGCACGCTGCGGTCGAGCACGTCGCCCGGATGTTCGACGAAATAACGCAGCAATTGGAAGTCCAAGCCGGTCAGCGGCACGACCTGGCCGTCCGGGTCGATCACCTTGCGTTCCACCGCGTCGAGCGTGAAGCCGACGAAGCGGTAATAGCGCGGCGCCGTATTGCTCTCGATGCCCGTTCTGCGGTGAATCGCCTTGATGCGCGCCAGCAGCTCGCGCGGGCTGTAGGGCTTGGCGATGTAGTCGTCGGCACCCAGCTCCAGCCCGACCACGCGGTCGGTCTCGTCGGAACTGGCCGTCAGCATGATGATCGGCACGTCGGAGCGCCGGCGCACGGCCTTGCACAGTGCGAAGCCGTCGGTGTCGGGCAGCATCACGTCGAGGATCACCAGCGAGAGATCCTCGCCATAGCGCTGGAATTCGGTCAGGAAGGTCTCGCCGTCGTGCGCCAGCCTGACCTCGTACTGGTTTTTTTCGAGGTAGGTCTTGAGCAGCGTGCGGGTCTTCTGGTCGTCGTCAACGATGAGTATCTTGCGCATTGTCGGTCATGCCAATCTTGGTGAGTACGCGCGCCATCGTCTCCAGGCGGCGCTGTGTGTCGGCGACGGCCACGCCGTCATCCATGAAAAAGCGGTGCAGTTCGCCCATGATGGCGTCGCGCGAGGTTTCGTCGGTGGCCATGTGGTGCGAAAAGCTCGGCACCTGGGCTTGCGGTCCGCGCGCGAAGGTTTTCCACGAGTCGCGCGCGCAACTGTCCATCTTGGAAAAGTCGGGGTTGCGCAGGGCCGGCACCGAACCCTTGATCTGATTGTAGTCGGCTTGCAGCGCGGGTGTCATGACAACCTGCGCCAGTTTCAATTGCGCGCTGCGATGCATATTGGCCCCGGTGAACATGGCCAGCGTGTCGATATCGAACAAATGATAATTGGCCGTGCCGGGAACGGCCTCGCAGCCGAAGGCGCCATCGGTGGCAAAGCCCCAGGCATTCATTTCGCCCTTGGCCCAGTCGCCCATCACCATCATGGCGGCACCGCCATCGACGAACTGGCGCGTCACGTCCTGCCATAACGCATCCTGGATCGGCGCGGCCATCCATTGCTTGTAGCTGCGCAAGCGCTGCAAGGCATGGGCGAAGCGCGCGTCGGCATAGGCGCTCGGCTCCTTCTTGACGAACACGTCGCGGAAGAACGGCGCCCCACCCTCGGCCAGCACCAGCGACTCGAACAAGGTCGCCAGCTGCCACGGTTCGCTGCTTTGCGCCAGCGCCGGCACGCCGGCCTTGTGCAGCTTGGCCGCGATGTGCTCGAACTCGTCCCAGGTCTGCGGCGGCGTCAAGCCGTATTGATTGAATATCTTGCGGTTGGTGAACAGGGTATTGATGCGATGGATGCCGATCGGCGCCACCACCACGTGGCCGTGCGGCCTGATCCAGCTTGCCACTTCGGGAAACAGCAGCTTGTCCCATTTGCCGGTTTCGGCAACCTTGTCCAGATCGACCAAGAGGCCCAGCTCGGCCCACTCGCCGATGACGGGGCCGTTCAACTGGGCCGCATCGGGCGCGTCGCCGGCCAGGACGCGGCTCTTCAAAACGATCGTCGCGCCATTGCCCGAACCCGAAGGGATCAGCGATTCATGCCACACCACGTTTTCTGCAGCCAGATCGGCGGCGAGCAGATCGATGGCCTTGTGTTCACTGGTTGATGTCCACCAGTGCAGCACTTGCAGCGGCTCAGCCTGTGCTTGCGCACCGACCCATCCGAGCAACGCCACCGCCAGTAAATGCCGCATCAGGGAAGCCTTGCGGCTGCCCTGCCGTCGTCCAATTTTCCTGAGTGGCAACGATATTGTTGTACTACCCATCGTTTTTCCCCTCGCGTCTCCATCACCTGCCGCACCCACGCGTGGATAGCGCGGCAGGTTCTCGCAACTATAGCCGATCCTGCAACAGTCAAGCGCGTAAGCCTGCCTGCCTTTTTGTAATGAAGTGTGAGCTTTTATTGCACTACCTTGCGCGCTTGCGAAACCGCCCGGAAGCCGCGCCGGCACAGGGGAAACGGCGCCTGCACAATTTTTCGGCAAGCGTCTTGCGTAAGGAAATGTAAGTAACAAAACGCAGTGCAACATTAGCAAAGCTCAACAGAATCAACATCTTAACATCGCGGACCCCGGATTCCCCTGCCAATTTGGCATCACATTTTTCACGGTGCTAAGGTTCGCCCGCTGCAGGCTGCTTCACGGTTATCGCTGGCAGCAGGCAAACAAATCCAACAGGAGACATCATGCAAAACCTCAGTTTGAAAGCGCTGCGAGCGTTGCCTTTAGCGCTTATCCTCGGCCTCGCCGCAAGCCTGGCCCATGCCGACGGCGGTGACGATACGGTCGGCTTCCACGGCTACCTGCGCGACGGCGCCGGCTCAAGCTCGGTCCACGGTCCGCAAAGCTGTTATGGCCTGGGCGGTAATACCATGAAATACCGCCTCGGCAACGAATGCGACGCCTACTTCGAAGGCGGCTTCAGCTGGGACTTCCCCAAGCCCGCCGATGCGCCCGCCGACGGCGTGGTCTTCACCGGCACGCTCTGGGCCAACGAATACAGCCCCGATTCGCAATTCGGACAGAACGGCGGCACCCTGGGCCTGGCCAAGGCCTACATCGAAGCGAAGAATCTCGACTTCCTCAACGGCGGCGTGGCCTGGATCGGCGAACGCTACTACTACCGTCCCGACATCCACATGCTGGACTTGCAATACATCAACATGAACGGCACCGGCGGTGGGGTCAACAACATCAAGCTCGGCCCCGGCACCTTCAGCTATGCCGTGTTCAAGGACAATGACAACGCCAAGCAATATGTGCCCAGCACCGACACCTACATCACCACCACGGCGGCGGTGCGCCAGAACTTCATCTATCGCGACCTGCCGGTCAACCCCGGCGGCAAGCTCGATATCGCGCTCACCCTGATCACGGCCGAAGGCACGGGCGACCACGGCGGCTACAACATCAACTTCTTCCACAACCAGGATGTCTTCGGCGGCGGCAACACGGTCGGCGTTCAATACGGCGTCGGCCCCGGCTCCGGCACCGGCGCCAGCAATCAAATCTGCTGCGACCGCATCGGCCCATCGGGCACCACCAATGCCGATTCGGGCGTGAAGCGCCTGCGCATCTTCGATCACCTGTGGATCCAGCCGACCAAGCAACTGAGCGCGGAATTCATCGCCCTGGTACAGCGCGACACCGGCGATGCCTCGTCGCCGCTGGCCTTCGGCGGCACCACGACCGCAGTCGGCACCTCGCGCTGGACCAGCCTCGGCGTGCGTCCGGTGTACGCCTTCGGCGAACACTTCAAGCTGCAAGGCGAATTCGGCTTCGACAACGTCACCTCGCCGACCGGCGGCCCGTCGGAGCGGCTCAACAAATTCACCATTGCGCCGACGCTGACCCTGGCATCGAACTACTGGGCGCGTCCGGAACTGCGCCTGTACGTCACCCATGCGACCTGGAATACGGCTGCGGTTGCAGCGCTCAACGCGGCCAATACCACACCCGGCGTGTACAGCCCTACGACAACGGCCGGCACGTCGGCCGGGCTGCAGCTTGAAGCCTGGTGGTAAGCGAGGGACCGTCATACCGTCGCCCGTGCGGGCGACGGGCCAAGCAAGACTATTTAAAAATCTGGAGACAATATGAAACTCAACAAACTCGCCGGCAGCATGCTCGCCGCTACCTGCGCCATGTCGTTTGCCGCGACGGTTAGCGCCACCGAAGTCGAAGTGCTGCACTACTGGACCTCGGGCGGCGAAGCCAAGTCCGCCGCCGCGCTCAAGCAGATGTTGAAGGAAGAAGGCTACGACTGGAAAGACTTCGCCGTGGCCGGCGGCGGCGGCGAAAACGCCATGACTGCCCTGAAGGCGCGCGTCATTTCGGGCAACGCCCCGGCGGCCGCGCAGATCAAGGGTCCGACCATCCAGGAATGGGCGCAGGAAGGCGTGCTGGCCAACATCGATGCGGCAGCCGTGCCCGGCAAGTGGGACAGCCTCTTGCCCAAGGTCGTGTCCGACATCATGAAATACCAGGGCCATTACGTTGCTGCCCCGGTCAACGTGCACCGCGTCAACTGGCTCTGGGCCAACAAGGAGGTGCTGACCAAGGCCGGCATCGCCACCATGCCGACCACCTGGGACGCCTTCTTCCAGGACGCCGACAAGATCAAGAAGAACGGCGGCATCGCGATTGCCTACGGCGGGCAGCCCTGGCAGGACGCCACCGTGTTCGAGTCCGTTGCGCTCGGCGTGGGCGGTGCCGACTTCTACAACAAGGCCATCGTCAAGCTCGACCAGGGCGCCCTGACCGGGCCCACCATGATCAAGGTGTTCGACACCATGACGAAAATCCGCAGCTACATCGACAAGGATTCGCCGGGCCGCGACTGGAATCTCGCCACCGCCATGGTCATCAATGGCAAGGCCGGCTTTCAGTTCATGGGCGACTGGGCCAAGGGCGAATTCGCCGCCGCCAACAAGGTGCCGGGCAAGGACTATCTCTGTGCCGCTGCGCCGGGCACGGAACACGCCTTCACTTTCAACATCGATTCCTTCGCCATGTTCACGCAAAAGGATGCCGATGCGCAGAAGGGCCAGCTCGCCCTGGCCAATGCCATCATGAGCACCAAGTTCCAGGAAGTGTTCAACCTGAACAAGGGCTCGATCCCGGTGCGCTCGGGCGTGCCGCGCGACAAGTTCGACGAATGCGCGATCAAATCGATGAACGACATGGACGCCACCAGCAAGAACGGCGGCCTGGTCCCCTCATTTGCCCACGGCATGGCCATTCCCTCGGCCACGCAAGGGGCCATTGTGGACGTCATTGCGAAATTCATGAATTCCAACATGAGTTCCAAGGACGCCACCGTGGCTCTCGCCAAAGCGGCAAAAATCAGGTGACGGAGGGGTGGGCCGTGTCCCCGGCGCACCTTTCCTGATCAGGCAGGGCCTTCGGGCCCTGTCTCCTCCCTTCAGTATTACCGATTGAATCTATGTCGCTACGCTTCACCCTGGACCGCTGGCTGCCCCGGCTGGTGCTGTCTCCCACGCTGTTTGCCAGCCTGGTATTCGTCTACGGCTTCATCATCCTGACGGCCTATCTGTCGTTCTCGGCCTCGCGCCTGATGCCGAACTTCGAATTCGCCGGCCTCACGCAATACCAGGCACTGTGGGACAACGACCGTTGGTGGACGTCGGTCAAGAACCTCTTCATCTTCGGCTCGCTCTTCATCGGTATCAGCATTGCGCTGGGCTTGTTCGCCGCCATCCTGCTCGATCAAAAAATCCGTGCCGAAGGCGCCTTGCGCGCAGTCTATCTCTACCCCATGGCGCTATCGTTCATCGTCACCGGCACGGCGTGGAAATGGATGCTCAACCCCGGTCTGGGCCTGGAAAAGCTGATGCACGACTGGGGCTGGACCAGCTTCCAGTTCGAGTGGCTGGTCGACCCCGACATGGCAATCTATACGGTGGTCATCGCCGGCGTCTGGCAATCTTCGGGCTTCGTCATGGCCTTGTTCCTGGCCGGCCTGCGCGGCATCGATGACGAAATCATCAAGGCCGCGCAAGTCGATGGCGCGGCGCTGCCGACAATCTATCGCCGCATCGTGATCCCCGCCATGCGGCCCGTGTTCTTCAGCGTGCTCCTGATCCTGTCGCACATCGCCATCAAGAGCTTCGACCTGGTGATGGCGCTGACAGCGGGCGGACCGGGCACCTCGTCGTCGGTGCCGGCGATCTTCATGTACCAGTTCTCTTTCACGCGCGGCCAGTTGGGCGTCGGATCCGCCTCGGCCATGATGATGCTGGCAACCATCGTCGCCGTGCTGGTGCCTTTGATGTATCTCGAAACCAAGAGCGCGAGGGCGGCGCGATGAACGGACGGAGAGAACGCCTCACTGTCGGCCGCGCCGCGCTCTACGCCATGCTGGCGCTCCTGGCGCTGTACTACATCGCGCCGCTTTACGTCATGCTCTCGACCTCGTTCAAGTCGCTCGACGAACTGCGCGGCGGCAACCTCCTGTCGCTGCCGCATAGCTGGAGCACGGATGCCTGGGTCAAGGCCTGGTCCTCCGCCTGCACCGGCATCACCTGCGAAGGCTTGCAACCGTTCTTCTGGAACTCGGTCAAGATGGTCATCCCCTCCGTGCTGATCTCAACGGTGGTGGGCGCCTTGAACGGTTACGTGTTCGCGCACTGGCGCTTTCGCGGCTCGGAAGCGGTCTTCGCCGCCTTGCTGGTGGGCTGCTTCATTCCGTTCCAGGTCGTGATCCTGCCCATGGCGGGCCTGCTGGGCCGCGTGGGGCTGGCCGGCAGCACCACGGGACTGGTGCTGGTGCACGTGGTCTACGGCATCGCCTTCACCACGCTGTTCTTCCGCAACTACTACGTCAGCGTGCCCGAGGAATTGATCAAGGCCGCGCGCATCGACGGCGCCGGTTTCTTCCTGATCTTCCGCAAGATCGTGCTGCCCATCTCGGGACCGACCTTCGTCGTCTCGATCATCTGGCAATTCACCCAGATCTGGAACGACTTCCTGTTCGGCGTGGTGTTCACCGGCGGCCAGGCGGCGCCGGTCACGGTAGCCTTGAACAACCTCGTCAATACCACGACCGGGGTCAAGGAATACAACGTCGACATGGCGGCGGCCATCATCGCCGCCGCGCCAACCCTGTTCGTCTATCTGGTCGCGGGGCGCTATTTCGTGCGCGGCCTTACCGCCGGCTCCGTAAAAGGTTAAGAGGTTAAGCATCCATGGCAAGTTTATCGATACGCGACATACGCAAGGTCTACCCCAACGGCACCGAAGTCTTGAAAGGGGTGAACATCGACGTTGACGACGGGCAGTTCCTGATCCTGGTCGGCGGCTCGGGCTCGGGCAAATCCACGCTGCTGAACATGATCGCCGGCCTGGAAGAGGTGACGTCGGGCGAGATTGCCATCGGCCGGCGCGTGGTCAACAAGCTCGCGCCCAAGGACCGCGACATCGCCATGGTGTTCCAGTCGTATGCGCTCTACCCCTCCATGACGGTGCGCCAAAACATCGCCTTCGGCCTCGGCGTGAAAAAGGTGCCGAAAGCGGAACAACAAAAGGAAATCGCCCGCGTGGCCGAGATGCTGCAGATCACGCATCTGCTCGACCGGCGTCCGGCCCAACTTTCAGGCGGACAGCGCCAGCGCGTCGCCATGGGCCGCGCTTTGGCCAGGAAGCCCGCGCTATTCCTGTTCGACGAACCGCTGTCGAATCTCGATGCCAAGCTGCGCGTCGAGATGCGCGCCGAAATCAAGCTGATGCATCAGCGCACCGGCACCACCATCGTCTACGTCACGCACGACCAGATCGAGGCCATGACGCTGGGCGACCGCATCGCCGTGATGAAGGACGGCGTGGTGCAGCAGTTCGGCAATCCGCAGCAGATCTACGACCGGCCCGACAACCTGTTCGTCGCCGGCTTCATCGGCTCGCCGTCGATGAATTTCCTGCGCGGCAAGCTGGTGCCGCACGGCGCCGGTTCCGCTTTCGAATTGGAACACGACGGCCAGATCGTGCCCTTGCCGCTGGAGCCGCACGGCTTTGGCGTGCAGGCGCTGGAAGCCTGGCATGGGCGCGACGTGATCCTCGGCATCCGCCCCGAACACGTCACCGACGCCGGCAGCGCGCGGCGCCACGAGGCAGCCGAAGGCGGCCACGCGATCGAAGTGCGCTGCACGGTCGAGATGAGTGAACCAACCGGGCCCGACACGCTGGTGTTTGCCCGATTCAATGGCGCCCGCCTGACGGCCCGCGCGCATCCGCGCGCCGCCGCCCTGCCGGGCCAAAGCATGACATTGGCTTTCGACCTGTCGAAAGCCGTGTTGTTCGATCCGGAAACGGAGCAGAGAGTGAAGTAAATCCACCATCAACAAGTAGGGGACATCATGAACTTGGCAAAACAACTTGCGGCAGTATCCACCTTCATTCTGGCCGGCTGCGCCAGCAATCCCGGCATCGTCGCCACCGGCGGCGATACCTATACGCTGACCCGCACCGACCGGGGCGGCAGCTTCGGCAACCTCAACGCGACCAAGGACGATCTCGTCCAGGAGGCCAACCAGTTTGCCGCCGCGCGCGGCAAGGCGGCGGTGCAGGTGGCCATGAAGGAAAAACACCTGATCGCGCCCGAGGGCTTCACCGAGGTAAGCTACGATTTCCGGCTGGTCGACCCCGCTACGGCCAAGGCGCTGCAGGCCAAGCCGGCTTCCGCCGAAGCGATGCCTAACAGCGCGCCGACCGCGCCAGCAAGCGTAGGCCAGGGCAAGGACTTGTACGGCGAGCTGCTGCGCTACGACGACTTGCGCAAGCGCGGCATCATCACTGACGACGAATTCAGCCAGATCAAGAAAAAACTCTTGAGCGGCGGCTGAACTCCCCGGCCGGATCGAGGTCCACGGCGGCCTGCCACAGCAATACCGCGGCTGCCGCCGCAGCCAGCAAATGCTTGAGCGTGTGGCCGCTGACAACGTGCAAGGCGTCTTGCACGGGGTGATCGTATAGCTCGGCCAGCTTGGCCGCGCCATACAGGAGAGCGGCGGCCGCAACGGCAATACGCTCGCTGCGTCGCGCGTGATAGATCGCCTGCCACGCGGGAATCAGCACCAGGGGCAACACCTGGAACAGCAGATACCAGCGCAAGTCGCCATGCCCTCGCAAATCGGTGTGGCGCCACCAGAGCACGCCGGCAATGGCAGCCATGCCCAACACCAACGCATCGCGCCGCTCGTCGGCCGCCGGGACATATTTGGCGCGCATGGCGGCCAGCAAGCCGGCGCAGCTTAACGCGATGGGCAGCCGGTCCCACAGCAGGCGCGCATTGTCCGGCGCCAGATGGTAATAGGTCGAACCGCAAGCCGTCGTCAGCAGGCCGAGAATGAACAAGCCGTAACCATAACGTCCCGCATGGATGGCCGGCGCGCGAAAGAGCGGCGAGAGTTTGGCGGCACCCCAAGCCGCCACGAAAGCGAATGCCAGGTTCGACAGCACATCCCCGGCATGCGGTATCCCGGCCACGATGCTGTGGTCGGCAAAGTCATGATAATCGGCGAATTGCGCGATCGGCCCGTGCATCAGCAGGGCGAGAACGAGCGCAATAGTAAACGCGGCCGGAAAGTATCTTGTCATGTCATTGCTCCTGGTTTTCCGCTGCAGCATGCAATGCCGATGCGCCGTATGCAAAGGCTTGTCCGAACAGTGGCGCAGCGCGCAACCATGCGTAGCATCTGGCGATACCTCGCGTGCTGCCAGCCTCTCACGCGTCATAGTCATCCCCGCGCCCGTGCAAATGCAGGCGCAGTTCCTGTTTCGCAATACGGCGCGCCTCGCGCCGGGGATTGGCGTCCGCATGGCTGCCGGCCTTGCGTTGCCTGGCGGGCAGCGCGACCGGATTGCGCGGCTTGGGCAGCGTAATCGTGACTTTCATCGACCGACCCTTGCGCAGACTTGTTTTGATTGGCATAACATTCTCTCCAGGTTATGCCGGTGCATCTTGCCGCGCAAAAAGGATTTGCGCAAAAACAAAAACCCCGGCGAGTTTCCTCACCGGGGTCTGAAGGTAGACGACCGGCTCGGGTCGGCGCTTGGCGCCGTGCCCCGAGCTTGCTGCGCGGGGCTAGTTTGTCTTGCTGTTCTTGCTAGCCGTACGTGGCATGGTCCGTCCTTTCGAAAATGGGGTTGATGAAATTGCCGAGGTGCGATTCTGCTGCATGTATCGGTGTCGTGTCAATTCTCAAGTTCACGCGCGTTGCGTTTTCACCTCGCTCAAGAATCACAGGCGCGCTTCGCTCTCGATAGGCAGGGAGCACTCCACCCCGTAGGTTGGAGCTGAGCGCAGCGAAGCCCAACATCGGAGGCCTGCGCTATCGCATGCGTTGATTTGACGTGCGGATGTTGGGCTTCGCTGCGCTCAGCGCCAACCTTCTATGATGATCAGTAAGTCAAGCCGGTTACGCAAATTTTCCCATTACCGTATTTTTGGGTAA
>FSYV01000617.1_pt1 | contig 46277 bp, 40 predicted proteins | sample 1638641 | NCBI WGS metagenome assembly FSYV01 (sample SAMEA3914813, study PRJEB12502) | metagenome | biome: forest; material: soil | place: Canada | collected 2011-07-07 | depth 0.3 m
GAACAGGCCCTGCGCGGCGCCGAGCAGGTCGGGGGCGAAGTAGAGCAGCAATTCGTCGACGCAGCCTTCGCGGATCAGCGAACCATTGAGCTTGTAGCCTGACTCCAGATGCAACTCGTTGATCTGGCGCCGCCCCAGTTCCTGCATCAGCGCAGGCAAATCGACCTTGCCTTGCGGATTGGGCAACACGATGATTTCGGCGCCGCGATCGACGAGCGCCGCTTCCTTTTCCGGATCGCGCCGGGCTGCAATCACCAGCGTGCCGCCGCCGTCGAGCACGCGCGCAGCGGGGTCGAGTTCAAGGTCGCGGTCAACCACGATGCGGATCGGCTGGCGCACCGCAGCGACGCCGCGCACGTTCAATTGCGGATTGTCGGTGCGCACCGTGCCGATGCCCGAGAGAATGGCGCAGGCGCGCGCCCGCCACAGGTGGCCGTCGGCACGCGCCTCGGGCGAGGTGATCCATTGACTTTTGCCGTTGTAGAGCGCGGTCTTGCCGTCAAGGCTGGCTGCTGCCTTCATGCGCACCCAGGGCTTGCCGCGTTCGATGCGAGAGAAAAAACCGATATTCATTTCGCGCGCCTCGTCTGCCAGCACGCCGCATTCGACGGCAATGCCGGCGGCGCGCAACTTGGCAAAGCCCTGCCCGGCCACCAGCGGATTGGGGTCGCCGATGGCCGCCACCACGCGCGCCACGCCAGCCGCAATGAGGGCATCGGCGCAGGGGGGCGTACGACCGTAGTGGCTGCAGGGTTCCAGGGTGACGTAAGCGGTGGCGCCCTTGACATCGATGCCGCGCGCCGCCGCGTCGCGCAGGGCCTGTACTTCGGCATGCGCCTGGCCTGGCGGCTGGGTGTGTCCCGCGCCGATCACTTCGCCGTTTTTGACGATCACGCAGCCCACGCGGGGGTTGGGCGCCGTGATGAACATGCCCTTGGCTGCCCATTCGAGGGCGAGCCGCATGGCTTCTTGGTCGGTTTGGATCATGAAACCCTATGAACGGAGTTTGCGTCAGCGCTTGCGCTCGCGCCCCACTTCGGCGATGGCATCCTGGAATTCGGCGACGTCTTCGAAGCTTTTGTACACGGAAGCAAAGCGGATGTAGGCGATTTTATCGAGCCGCTTCAATTCACGCATGACCAGCTCGCCGATGTGCCCGGAGAGCACTTCGCGCTGGCCCAGCGACAACAGTTTTTCTTCGATCTTGTGGATCGCCGCATCGACCGCCTCGGCCGGCACGGGGCGCTTGCGCAAGGCCAGGGTCAGGCTGGCGCGCAGCTTGGTGGCATCGTATTCGCTGCGGCTGCCGTTTTTCTTGACCACCGACGGCATGGCCAGTTCGATGCGCTCGTAGGTGGTGAAGCGCTTGTCGCACGCAGCGCAGCGGCGGCGGCGGCGTATGGAGTCCCCTTCCTCGGATACGCGGGTATCGAGGACTTGCGTGTCTTCGTGCTGACAAAAGGGACACTTCATATGGACACTATACGCCGCCTTCAACGCCCCTCCGAGGAGGGGCTTGGCTCTTACTTGTGATTATTTACTTCTGGTAGACCGGATGCGCGTCGGTCAACTTCTTGACTTCCGCCTTGACGCGCTCGATGGTTGCCGCATCGTTCGGGTTGTCGAGCACGTCGGCGATCAGTTCGCCGACCTTGGCCGATTCCGCGGACCGGAAGCCGCGCGTGGTCATGGCCGGGCTGCCCAGGCGGATGCCGGAGGTGACGAAAGGCGTCTCGGGATCGTTCGGGATGGCGTTCTTGTTGCAGGTGATGTGGGCCGAACCGAGGATGGCTTCAGCGGCCTTGCCGGTGATCTTCTTGGGACGCAGATCGACCAGCATCACGTGCGACTCAGTGCCGCCGGAGACAATGCGCAGGCCGCGCGCGATCAGGGTCTTGGCCAGCACGTCGGCATTCTTGACCACCTGTTCCTGATACGCCTTGAATTCGGGCTGCAGCGCTTCCTGGAAGGCGACAGCCTTGCCGGCGATCACGTGCATCAGCGGGCCGCCTTGCAGGCCGGGGAAGATGGCCGAGTTGATTTGCTTGGCGAACTGCTCCTTCATCAGGATGATGCCGCCGCGCGGGCCGCGCAGCGATTTGTGCGTGGTCGAGGTGACGAAGTCGGCATGCGGCACCGGGTTCGGGTAGACGCCGGCGGCGATCAGGCCGGCATAGTGCGCCATGTCGACCATGAAGTAGGCGCCGATATCCTTGGCCACGCGCGCGAAGCGCTCGAAATCGATGCGCAGCGAATAGGCCGAGGCGCCGGCGATGATCAGCTTGGGCTTCTTTTCGTGCGCCAGGCGCTCCATCGCGTCATAGTCGATTTCTTCCTTCTCGTTCAAGCCATAGGAGACAACGTTGAACCACTTGCCCGACATGTTCAGCGCCATGCCGTGCGTCAGGTGGCCGCCTTCGGCGAGCGACATGCCCATGATGGTGTCGCCCGGCTTCAGCACGGCGAAGAACACGCCCTGGTTCGCTTGCGAACCCGAATTGGGCTGCACGTTGGCCGCTTCGGCGCCAAACAGCTTCTTGATGCGTTCGATGGCGAGCGTCTCGGCGATATCGACGAACTCGCAGCCGCCGTAGTAGCGCTTGCCGGGATAGCCTTCGGCGTACTTGTTGGTCAACTGCGAGCCCTGCGCTTCCATCACGGCCGGCGAGGTGTAGTTTTCAGACGCGATCAGCTCGATGTGATCCTGCTGGCGCTGGTTTTCCTTTTGTACCGCGGCCCACAGCTCGGGGTCGACTTTGGCGAGGGTTTGGTCTTTGCTGAACATGGTATAACTCCAATCGATCAAGGTATGCAGTGAGAGCTCAATCGAATGAGGGCCGGAAAATGTATCGGGGAAGCGATATCGACAATTCGGCAGCCTCAAACGGTCCTACCATCTTGGCTACCCAGGCGCACGGCTACAGTGAAATCTCACGCTCCCCGGTGGATACCCACCTTATTGTCCGATAAATGACAAAGAAACAACAAATTCGGACATTTTCGCCAGTCACGTGAGACGAAATGGTGCATGGATTGTAATTTATCACCGCTATTTGGGCAAGAACCACCGGCCAATTTAGCGTTTCCTGCCTAATTAAAGCGAAGCAATAGAACGGCTCGTATAAAATCATAGACGAGACATCGCTCGCCGCGTTGTGGTCACAATGCTCGCCCTACTTGAATGCACAAATATCCGGATGCAGATTTTCGCAAGAAACTTGCCAGCCAAACAGAGACGCGGTGCCAAGTTCCGATTGTTGGGTCGACGCCTTATATTTTCTTTGCTGACGCTGTGGCTTCACGGCGTTACGCTGTTTTTCATTTCGTTTGTGCTGTTCAAAGGAGCAAGCAAGCTCGATACCGCAAGGGCACAAGCCTCCAATTCGCGCGTCGTCAACGTTACGTTACGAGCAGAAAATACGGAGAAACCGGCTGGCAATGTCGTCACGGCAGCCGATGAAGCTCCCGAAACGCCCGCGGAACAAAAAGACGTGGCTCTCGCCCCCGAAGCGAAGCAGGCCGATGCCCCAGCGAAGGCGGAGGGAATCTTGTCCTGCAGTTCCCTCCCGAAAAAGCCCGAACGCATCGTCTATGGCCCCGACGATGTTCAATTCCTACCGGAAAAAAATTCTCCTGGCTATATGATTCTGCGCGCGACGATCAATCGTGAGGGAATGGTGGCGAATGTGACGGTCGAAAAGTCCACGATGGACCAGAAACTGGAAGCCCAGACGATCGCCTGGGCATACCGGAAAGTCTACCACCCGGGAGAAATAGACGGTATTGCCGTCGAGTGCGAACTTCGCTACCTGGTCTCAACCCAACCGCCTTGAACTTCACGCGGCTCGTGCCGGGTGTGGGCAGAAACCATCGCTACCAGCAACCCGAGGCCGTACCCGTAACGGTTTGCTGGCCTACGCTATTGATGGAAAAGCTCCCGCAAGCATCGCCAACTTGTCCATTGGCAGGCACGGCGGTGAACTGAAACGTGGCAGGGGTGGTGGTGGTCGTCGTCGTTGTTGCCGCCGCGATGGTCGGCGCAGCGATGGTGTATCTCGTCGAACCGCTGTTCAACGGTATCGACAGCGGGAAGGTCAGTGTGGTGGATGCTCCATACAGGTCGGTGATCGTGCTCGAATACGCATTATTCAACGAAAAATATTTCTCTTCACGTGCAGCCAAATCCAGCAGCGCTGTTTTTGCCGCACCGCGATTGGATCGTTGAACTGACTTGCTATAAGAGCCCATCGCTATTGCGGCCAAAATACCGACTACCACGACCACGATCATAATTTCGACCAGCGTGAACCCAGACGAAGCGGCGCGACCCAGCAGCCCGGACCCATGTTGAAAAACATGGTACCGGGCGGACTGCAATTTCTTGGCAGACGTAGACATTCTATTGATCCCCTCTCTCATCAACGCAATTCCGTCCAGTTCAATCTCAAGGACATCCCGCCTTGGAAGTTAATGCCACTGACCGTGGCGCCATTGTTGAGCGTTTGATTAATCAGGTAACTCGAATTGTTGGCATTCACCACAGCTCCGCTACCCGAGGCATTGGTCTGTATTTGGCTCTCATTGACATTCGAACTGTTGGTGAAAACCGACTGAGGGAACGCCCCTCCTGTGGCCGGGTTGAGCGCCATGGTCCATCCCGTCGGCGCGCTCACGGTACAAGCCTGCAAGCTTGCCGGTATATAAGTGTTCGCAAAAAATACGCCATTTACGACTTGCGGATTGAACACGACCTGCTCTCCGACCGCAGGCGCGGTGACCGCCCCGAACGAATATGTCCAGCCGTAGACACTGCTCGTCGAGCCGCTCGGGCACGTGGTTGTCAAGTCAGCCCAGCAAACGGTATTTGACGACATGACCCGATAGTTCTGCAATGCGCCGTTATTGGTAATCGACGAGGTTGTCGTAACAGTTTGCGTTTGCAGTTGCGAAGTGGTCACCATTGCAGTCTGCGTTGACGGATAAACATCAAACTGATTGGCAACGGAAACATTGGTATTGGCATTCCAGGTCGAGAAATTGCCGTCCCAAATTCCGTACACCGCCTGCGTGCCCGGGGCGTATGTGGTGGTAGTGGGGGATTGGAATTGGTAGCCTGTGCCGAAATCGACCACCAGCCGCTGCAGACCGCCAGGGTTCGGTATGGACAGCACTTGCACCTGCGTGCTGATCGGCTGTACCCCTGCCGGTGTGACGGCAGTATTCTTTGCAGTAAATATCTGTTTCAGCGAAGCAGCGGCCTGCCACGTGGCGGGCGTGGCGCTAGTCACGTCCCAACGCCACACATTGCCCTGCAAGTCGCCGGCATAAATATAATCGACGACATGGTCTCCGTCGAGATCGGCGGATTCAGCCGAAAAAATGCCATTTTTGCTGGAGGTCGACCCGGTACCCGTGGAAAGAAAATAAAAGGTCGGCGCACCTGTGGTTTTATCGAGCAAGGCCACGAAAACACCGGCGACCCCATTGGCCGATTGATAGCCATTCCCAAATATGATCCCCCAGTTGCCGCTATGGAAACGCCTGATCAGCGGTATCCCGTAGGTTTGTCCCAGGTTGGAACCCAAGCTGCTCGTCGAGGTGTCCCATTCGCCGAGAACGACGCTGGTTGCGCTTTCAGAGAAACCCGTTGGGCTGGTGATATCCAGTGCATAGATCGCCTTCCCACCCGCGCCCAGGCCGCCCACCAGCAAGGTATGCCAAGCGCCGCCATAATAGACGTCGCCGGTGCCAGGCGTTGCATCGACATAGTAATTGCGCGAATAGTTTGGCGAGGAATAGTCCAGCGATTGATTGCCGGAGTTATGAATCGTCGACAACACCGCATTGGGCATGTAGGCAATCACTTCCTTGCCATCGTTCTTCGTTGCACTAAATACGGTACCGGTGCTGTCGTAGGAACCTGCCTCGAATCCATGCAGCATGCCATCGTTGGCACCGGCATAAACGACATTAAGGCGCGTGGCATTGCTCGACTGGAACGTGCCATAGCTGACGGTATTTTCCGGCATCGTCGCAGTCGGATATAGGTTATCCACCCACGTCGTCACGCTGTTACCCGCCGAACCTGGATACGGATCGACCGGCGCGCCAACCCAGGTCGGGCTGGAATCGACGATATCGCCCAACACGCTGATACGCGCGCGGTACAGGCCCGTCGTCGTCTGCGTCGTCGCATTGTAAGTCGTTTCATTGCTGCGATCGCCGCGCAAATAGGACAGCCGTGTCGACCCGTTACTGTCGTCGTTAAGCCAGCCCTTCTGCGTCGCATTCAAACTGGCATATTCCAGTGGAATACCCGCCGGCGTGCTTGCGAGGGGGTCGTATGTCAAGATTTGCCGTCCTGACGACGTAGGCGACTCAGGGCTGTCCGACGTCGATCCGGTCGACGGGCATGCGCCGGCCGTGGTTCCACCAGTCAGCGTGGAAGTCGCGGCACCGGAGGAATCGCCCGTCAACACGCACGCGCCATCCCAATTTGCAGTCGAGGCGATCACAAGCGTATTGAGCGACGTGCTGAATGTCAGATTTTGCGAAGTCAACTGTCCCCACCAGTCGGTGGTATGGTAATAAGCCAGATAAACCTGCGTACCTGTTTTAACTTCGCCCGTCTGGACGACGTTCACCGCCGCCGAGCTATCGGAATCGTCGGCAGGCGCGGCTTGGAAACAGGTAATTTCGTGGATGTTGTTGGAACCGCCCGTACCGGCCGAAAAACCGAACTTGAACGTCGCAGGCAAGGTGCCGTTGGACGCGAAAATCGGCGAATTCGTCAAGACCGGAACCGCATTGCCGGGAACGCCGTTGCTATCGTCGATGGCGTAGCTCAACGTCAGCAAACCGGTCGAAGTGATTTTCAAATTATACGTGCGCGATATCGCCGAATTGCGCGGACCCGCGCCGCCTTGCTCGGTCGCGATCAGCGAAGAGGTAGGAAGCGCAAGGCTGCCTCCGGTAAGTGGCGCGTAGTCGGCAATCGTTACGGGGTTACCTCCGGACGTGACTTGTGTCGGGCTGCTGGCCGAACTCGAATAATTCCACAAGGTCCCGGTCTTACATGTCTTTTGCACCGCGGACTGCTGCTGCGAAGACGACAAGGAGCTGGGGTAATAAGTAGGATAGTTGGCGTTCAGTTGGGTCCAGTTGATATTGCCCGCTCCGCGCAAACCAATGCGATTTCCCTGGTAATACGGGCCCGAACCCGATGCGAGTGTGCTTGAGGTGCTGCAGGCGCTGACGGAAGAGTTACAAGCCACCCCGGTAGCGGTATTGTCACCGGGGTTCAGGAAGTTGCCATACTCGTCAATGCCCAGACCGATATATGCGCCCGTCTGCCCATCGTAAGGATTGTTATCGTCCGAGCAAGAATATCCCAAGCTGCCGCCAACGGCGCCAATGGTTGGGGTGACGGAACCGTTAAGCAGGAAGAAACTCAATCCGTCCGCACCATCCCCGACTGCGCCGCCGCCATCGCCGTCGTAGGAAACGGCAGTGAAGGTGATAGCGATACCCAGGGTGGATGGAAACGTGTTGTTGTACACGATCGCACCATGGTCGGAGCCTGTCGCATTGGTCAGGCGCAGCGCACCATTGCCGACCGGGTCCTTCACCCCTGCCGCCAGATAACCATTCGTGTGCGTGGAATCGCCATATCCGCCCTTTTGGCCTCCGTCGCCAGTGGGGGAACAGGCTACAATCTGTCCACTGGAACTGGACGAACTGGTGCCCGCCGTCAGGCAAGCACTGCCCAGCGCCTGCCAGCTCAACGAATTGGTCGCGCCGGTGAAGTTGTCCGTGACGGTCAATTGCGCAAAAACGTTCCCTGACGCTGCTGCGCATACAAGCCCCGCCAGGACTGCCCGCACTGTCAATTTGTGTCGGCTATTTTTCATTTCAAACCTCCTGAATTTTTCATTCCCTACCCCACCAAATCAATCAATGGAGCCTAGCAATCACGGTCCGCCCAGCGATCTCGCGCCCGCCAATGTCACAAATGTGCTCTGCACAATCGATACGGAGTTGGATGTCCCTCCGTAACCATATGCCGTAATCAAATAGATGTAATCGGAATTGCTCGTGTCAAGTCCGAGGAACTGGATATATAAACCCGGCTGGGCATAATAAGTGTCCTGCCCGCCGGTGGTGCTCACGTTCAGATAAGAACTCGTCGGCGCCAGGAAATAAGTCCCGAACGGGGTTTTTGAATTCAAGTTGATAGTGGCCGCGCCGGAAAGGTCATTTCGCGACACCGCATTGGTGCAGATAACCGGATTGTTTTGCTTGCCCGCCGTGGAGCATGCGGTTCCGTAGCCAGGATGGTTCGTGATATACCATTCGCCATATGTCAAGGCCGCCTGCGCGGCATTGAACGACCGTGTCTTCTCGCGCAAATTGCTGGCCATTCCCTCTTCCAGGAAAAAACTCTTGGCCATGGATACCGACATGATCGTGATGATGAGCAAAATCATCATACTGAGCATCATGACGTATCCGCCCTGCCGCTTGGAGAGTCGGCGCACAGGTTTTGGAGAACCGATTGGGCGATCAGGGTACGGCATACATCACCTGGAAAACTTGAGTGTAGGGTGTCGGGGACGCGATGTTATTTGTAGCGGCAAATGTGAGCGATAGCATGATTGAGTGAATATTCATCCAACTCGTTGAAGGAACATTCGTGGCAGAAAGATATTCCGTCACCGATCCACTCTGGCTTGAGCCGGTCACGTCCACGCCATAGTAAATAGTCATCTTGGATACGCCGTCGATCACGATGACAGGAGTGCCGGCGGTTGTGGGCGTTACCCCGCCGACAGTCTTTGTGGTGTAAACGTTGCACATCAAGTTACCGCCGCTGACGTAAAACACGCTTTCAAAGATATACGATGTCGATGCGGTAGTTCCAGGCACCCCTCCCTGGCAGTTGGAATTTTGAGCCGGATCTGGAGTCGTCGCGGAATTGCTCGACTGAAACCGCAAATTCAACTGATCGGAACCATTCTGACCGGTACCGGTACTGCCGGAAATGGCTTGAGCGGAAATGTAGCTCACGCTCTGCCCGCCCGCCGAACTCTGCGCAGGAAGTGCACCGACAATCGGGTTGGGCAGGGTAAACGTCACAGGCAGGGTAACGGTGTAATACCCGGCGGTTTGAATATTGTTGCCAAACAGCGCACCGGCAAATCGCTGCTTGTCGCTCACGCCGGACAAGTCCGTTTGCGTAGAGTACGTAGATTGCATATTTCCAATCATCAGCATCAGGCCGAGCACCATTACGGACGCAATGGCCATGGAAATCATCAATTCGATCAAACCGAAACCCGACGCCTTCTTTGCTTTGATAACGGCATCCCGGAGCAGGTGGCGGGGGTGCGCAAATGGAGGAATATGGCGGACAGCAGAGAATCTCATGGCTGCACCTCCATTTCGAAATCATATTGGCTGCTTGCGGTGGAGGAAGCGCCGCTCGCTTGATTCTGTGCGTACGCTTTTTCGCTCCAATAGATATAGATCTGGCAGGTAACCGGTGCATTGCTGGGCTGCACACAATTGATCGTGCCATATCCATTCGGCAAAATGGCTTTCAGTGTCTTGCCCCACGTTTGAACGTCGTATGCGGCCATCTGGGGAGAGCTGCAGATACCCGCTGTGCAATCCGTCGAAGACGTACTCATTCCACCCGACAGGGTCGAACCGATCACCGTGACGGTCCCCGGTGCCGAAGGCGTTTGCCAATACCCTTCGTTTGCAGACATCGCCGCGGCAATGCTCGAGGCCTGCAAGGCGGCGATACTGCGCTGCTCGGCCACCGCAGTATTGCCGACAGATAAAGCCTGCATCCCGGCGACGCCAAGCAACCCGAATGAAATGATCAGCAGTGCGATCAACACCTCAATGAGCGTGAAGCCTCGCCTGGATTTTTGCGACATTGGCAATTTCGACTCGATTAACATAGTTGTGCTCAAGTGCAGGTTACGCCTAACGCATCGTTACTTCCCTGTGTCACGACTTGCACGTGACCGACCCCGGAAACCATTGTGCAGCGCTGTTTCTTCGCAACGGCAGGACTGCTCTTGAATGTCACAATGCCGGTGTAAGCAGCATAGGAAAACCCCATTCTGGTGAAGCAAAAGCCGATGTTCGTCGATCCGGAAAATGTGGCCGTATCCTTACTGGAAAATGCCTGCTGGGTTTGCAATACAACGTCGCCATTGCTGGTAGTACCGGTGGTTGTCGTGATCGTGCAAGTACCTGTGCCCGATGCCACTACCAACCAGCCTGTGCTCCACGAGCTACCCGTGGAGCACATGGGTGCCGATGCCGCTGCATTGGCGGTAGGGCAGACAATAACCGACTGCCCCTGCTTGACGGCGGCACTACGCGCATACTGCAGAGCGGCGTACAAGGCATTTGCCTCCGCCGTCGTGCTGGTGGTCTGCATGGCAGGCAACGCAATTGCCGCCAAAATAGCGACGATTGCCACGGTCACCATCAATTCCACGGCAGTAAAGCCCCGACTCATGCGTTTGATTTGCATATCAAGCCTTATTGCGCAGTTGGCATATTGATTTGTCATGTTCACGTAAATTAAATCCCAATTCGACTTGCTTGCCAGCACCGTCCTAGTGAAAGAACCCGCCTGCAAACTCATGCACGCCCCCGGCAGTCCATGCAATGTCCGCCAGTAAATGTATTTTGCTGGAAGAGTTATAGCATTACTGCTTTAAAGAAATAAATGACTTTCCGACGAATGGCGGGTTTTCCAGAAGGAATGGCGTCGCACAAGGGGAAAATCGCCACCATTATCAAGCTGTAAATCCGCGCTTCCGATCGCTGCCTGTTTTCCAGCTACAATTTCGACTTGCCAATAGCACTCGATGAGCAAATACCATGATCATTTTCATAACAGGCGCCACCTCCGGCTTCGGCGCAGCGATGGCGCGCAAGTTCGTGCGCAACGGCCATCGCGTCGTCGCCACCGGACGGCGCAGCGACCGGCTGGAAGAATTGCGCAAGGAGCTGGCACCCAATCTGCTGCCTGTCACCATGGATGTGACGGACAAATCCTCGATCATGGCCGCGCTCGATGCGCTGCCGGCCGATTGGCGAGCCATCGACGTGCTGGTCAACAATGCCGGGCTGGCCCTGGGGACCGAGCCGGCGCAGGATGCTTCGCTCGATGAATGGGAGACGATGATCGCGACCAATTGCAAGGGTCTGGTGACGATGACGCGTCTGGTGTTGCCCGACATGGTCAAGCGGGGTTCGGGTACCGTCATCAACATCGGCTCCACGGCCGGCGCCTATCCCTACCCCGGCGGCAACGTCTATGGCGCGACCAAGGCCTTCGTCGATCAGTTCACGCTCAATCTGCGTGCCGACCTGGTCGGCACCGGTGTGCGGGCCACCACGATCGCGCCGGGCCTGTGCGGCGGGACCGAATTCTCCAACGTGCGCTTCCGCGGCAACGATGCGGCGGCGGCCAAGGTCTATGAAGGCACGGTACCGTTGAATGCGGACGACATCGCCGAAAGCGCCTACTGGATTGCCACATTGCCGCCGCACGTCAATATCAATTACCTGGAAATGATGCCAACTTGCCAAGGTTTTTCACCTTTCACCATCAAGCGCACCTGATTTCCATCAAAACAAGAAAAGATGGCCATGCGGCCCGCCTGACCTGCCATGCACACTGAATTCAGCTGGAACATACGCGTATACTACGAAGACACCGATGCTGGCGGCATTGTCTTTTATGCAAACTATCTGAAATTCTTCGAGCGCGCACGCACAGAGTGGCTGCGCGCAGCCGGCGTCAATCAGCACGAATTATTGGAACAGCATGGCGTGATTTTCGTCGTCAAGAATACTGCCGTCGATTATCATGCTCCGGCGAAACTTGATGATGAACTAAACGTAACAGTGCTTGTCCGACGCTTGGGACGGGCGTCGGTCGAATTCAGGCAGGAAGCCTGGCGTATGGGGAAAGACGGCGCACGGCAGTTGCTGGCGACCGGCGACATCAAGGTCGGCTGTGTCGGCGTGAAGTCGCTGCGTCCGAGCCAGATCCCGGATGAAGTTACCAAGAAAATAAGAGCGGAACAAGATTAACCACGCCTGGCGCGCACGAAAAATCCATAGCAGTATCCCCTGCCTGCATCGAACCGGCCAGGGCACGCCGCAGCAATTGCATCGAAGCCATCCACACCAAAAACCAGAGCCACTCTCTCCATGAACGTCACAACCGACCTGTCCTTCCTCAACCTGATCACCGAAGCGTCGCTCTTGGTCCAGCTCGTGCTGGGCCTCCTGGTTGGCGTATCCGTCATGAGCTGGATGTATATCTTCCGCAAGATGTTCGCCATCAGCGCGGCGCGCAACCAGACTGAGGAATTCGAGCGCAGCTTCTGGTCGGGCGGCAATTTGAATGCGCTGTATCAGGATGCCTCGTCGAACCGCCGCCACAGCAATGCCAAGACCGGCGCGCTGGAGCGCATCTTCGAAGCAGGCATGAGCGAATTCCACAAGACCAAGGCGACCCTGGTGGGACGCGCCGGCAATGGTGGCGACGTCGGCCTGGCCGTCGACGGTGCGCGCCGTGCCATGCGGGCGGCCTACCAGCGCGAGATGGATGCGCTCGAATCGCACCTGGCTTTCCTCGCCTCGGTCGGCTCGGTGTCTCCCTATGTCGGCCTGTTCGGCACGGTGTGGGGCATCATGAACGCCTTTCGCGGGCTGTCCAACGTGCAGCAGGCTACCCTGGCAGCGGTTGCGCCCGGTATTGCCGAGGCGCTGATTGCGACCGCCATCGGCCTTTTTGCCGCGATTCCGGCCGTGGTGGCATACAACCGCTATACGCACGACATCGACCGCCTGGCGATCCGCTTCGAGAGCTTCATCGAAGAGTTCACCAACATCTTGCAGCGTCAATCGAGATAAGCCATGGCAAGAACCTCGAGCTTGCGCGGCGGACGCCAGCGCTCCTTCAAATCCGAAATCAACGTCGTGCCCTATATTGACGTGATGCTGGTGTTGCTGATCATCTTCATGGTCGCCGCACCTTTGAACGACCCGGGCGTGATCAACCTGCCCAAGGTGGGCAAGACGGCAACCCCGCCGCCGGAATACGCCGAAGTCACGCTCAAGGTGGATGGCAGCAACACCGTCACGATCAAGGGCAAGGGACATGGCGCAGGCGACACGGTGAAGGTAGCGTCGCGCGATGACCTGGTGGCGCAAATCCGCCAATTGCATGGGCAGGACAACGATATGCCGGTCATGATCGCCGCCGAAAAAGACGTCAAGTATGACGATGTGGCACAAGTGTTTTCTGCGGCGCGCAAGATGGGCGTGCCCAAGGTCGGTCTGGTGGTGATCAAGGAATGACCAGCGATACGCTACCCTACACCGTTCCGCGCGAGCCGGGGAGCGCCAAGGCCATCATCCTGGCGCTGGTGGTGCATGCGGTTCTGTTCGCCTTCCTGTGGGTCGGCATCAACTGGGTCAATCAAGCGCCGCAAAGCATCGACCCGGATTACGTCTTTACCCAGCCCGAACTCGACAGCACGCCGCCCGAGCCGACGCCGGTTCCAATACCCAAGGTGGAAGATCAGACGCCGCCGGTGCCGGACCCCGATATCGCGACCGCCCAGGAGAAGAAGCGCCTGAAGGAAGAGCAGGAGGCGAAGGACAAGATCGCCGCGCAAAAAAAGATTGAAGAACAACAGAAGGCGGAAGCGGAAGAGAAACGCAAGGAAGAGCAGCAGGAAGCCGAAAAGAAGCGCCAGGATGACTTGAAGAAGGCAAAGGCTGAAGCCGAGGCCGACAAGAAGCTGCAACAAAAGTGGCGCGATCAGGACCGGGCAAACATGACCGGAGCAGCACCCGGCGCGCCGACCAAACCCGGAAAGCCGGGCAACCCCAGCGGCCAGGGCGACGCCGCCTGGGTTGGCAAAGTGCAGGCCAAAATCAAGAGTTTGATCATCTTCAACCCGTCGCCGGGCGCCGACCCCGATGCCACAGCACAATTTGCGGTAGCGCTTCTGCCGACCGGCCAAGTGGCGTCGGTGAAACTGACCAAGTCTTCCGGCATTCCCGCCTGGGACGACGCGGTCAAGCGCGCCATCGAGAATGCCGAGCCCTACCCGGCGGACAGTTCCGGCACCGTGCCGCGCCAGTTCACCAGCTCGCATCGCCTGGGAGACCAGAAATGACTCGCTTTTGCCTGCGCATAAATCATTCCATCTGAAAGATCAGCCACCATGACGAAACATCTCATTCGCTTCGCCGCCCTCTTATGGCTGGCCTGCGCCCCGATGCTGGCTCAGGCCCAATTGCACATCACCACGGAAGGTGTCGGCAACAAACGCATTCCGATTGCCATCGCCGATTTCGCCGACGAAGGCCAGTCGCCCGAGCAGATCAGCGCCATCATCAAGGCCGATCTCTCGCGCAGCGGCTATTTCCAGATCATCGACACCGGCAGCGCCATGTCGGAAACCAGCGTCATCAACTATGCCGACTGGAAATCGCGCGGCGCGTTTGCGCTGGCGGTCGGCAGCGTGCAAAAACTGGCCGACGGCCGTTTCGTGATCCGCTATCGCCTGTTCGATATCGGCAAGGGAGAGCAAATCTCCGGCTTTGCCGAAACCGTCTACCCGGACCGGTTGCGCCTGGCGGCGCACAAGATTTCGGATGACATCTATGAAAAACTGACCGGGATCCCGGGCGACTTCTCGACGCGCATCGCCTACGTCACCAAGGAAGGCCGCACCTACAAGCTGATCGTGGCCGACGCCGACGGCAAGGGCGAAGTCGCCGCGCTGAACTCTGCGGAACCGATCATCTCGCCGTCCTGGTCGCCCGACGGCACCCATATCGCCTGTGTTTCCTTTGAAAAACGCAAGCCTATCGTGTACGTGGTGGACCTGATCCATGGCCAGCACCCCGAAGTCGCCAACTACAAGGGCAACAACTCGGCCCCGGCCTGGTCGCCCGACGGCAGCAAGCTCGCCGTGGCGCTGAGCCTGACCGGCAATACCCAGATCTACCTGATCAACGCCAGCGGCGGCGGCGGCACCCCGCAGCGCCTGACCTCGTCTTCCGATATCGACACCGAGCCGCGCTTTTCGCCCGACGGCCAGACCATCTACTTCACCAGCAACCGCGGCGGCGGGCCGCAGATCTACAAGGTGGGCGTCAATGGCGGTGCGGCACAGCGCGTGACGTTCAACGGCGACTTCAACACCAGCCCGCGCATCTCGCCGGACGGCAAGACCCTGGCCTATGTCTCGCGCCGTGGCGGACAATTCCAGCTTTATGTGCTGGACTTGGCAACCAATCAAGAGTTACGCTTGTCCAACGGCAGCATGGATGAGGCGCCGAGCTTTTCGCCCAATGGCCGCTACATCATGTATTCCACCGACGTTGGGCATCGAAAATCGCTGGCTGTGGTGTCGGTGGATGGCAGTGTAAAGCAGGCTCTGATGAACCAGGCGGTCGATATCAGCGAACCCACCTGGGGTCCGTTTATGAAATAATGGTGTGTTTATCAAACAAGGAGAAGAAGATGCGTCAATATTCAGCAATCGCCCTGGCCGTTACCGCCGCCCTCACGTTCGCCGGCTGCTCGTCCACCAAGCTCGACGACAAGCCGAAGATCGACGACAAGCCGGTCCAGGCACAGCCGCAACAGCAATCCGACAACCGCAGCGTGACGCCGATCAACACGACGCCCGATACGCCGGCACCGACCGATGCCAATCGCAGCGTGTATTTCGATTTCGACAGCTACGTCGTCAAGGATGAATTCACCCCCGTGATCCAGGCCAACAGCAAGTTCCTGGGCAGCAAGCGCGACCGCAAGGCGACGATCCAAGGCAATACCGACGAGCGCGGCACCGCCGAATACAACCTGGCGCTGGGCCAGAAGCGTGCCGAAGCCGTGCGCAAGTCGCTGGCAACAATGGGCGTGCCTGATTCGCAAATGGAAGCCGTGTCTTTGGGCAAGGAAAAGCCGAAAGCTGCCGGTCACGACGAAGCCGCGTGGGCACAAAATCGCCGCGCCGATATCGTGTATTGAGCGTTTATTGATCGCCTAGCCTAAACCATGTCCATTTCCAAGACCGCAATTGTTGCGGCCCTAGCGGCCGCATTCTCGTTTGCCACGCTGCCGGCGCACGCCGGTATTTTCGACGACGACGAGGCGCGCAAGGCCATTCTCGACTTGCGCACCAAAGTCGGCGACCTGCAGCAGGAGATCGACTCCAAGATGGCGGACAAGGCAGACAAGAGCGGCATGCTCGATCTGCTGAACCAAAACGAGCAATTGCGGCAGGAAATCGCCAGGCTGCGCGGCCAGATCGAGGTATTGACCAACGATCTGGCCGAAACGCAAAAACGGCAAAAGGACTTTTACGTCGATCTGGACACGCGCTTGCGCAACATCGAGCCGAAGAAGGTCACGGTTGACGGCCAGGAAGCGGAAGTCGATGCGAACGAGCAAAAATCGTATGACAATGCCCAAGGCCTGTTCAAGGGCGGCGACTACAAGGGCGCAGCGGCCGCGCTGCAGGACTTCCTGCGCCGCTATCCCGGCTCGGCGTTCGCCGCCGACGCGCAGTACGCGCTCGGCAACAGCCTGTACCTGCAAAACGACTTCAAGGGCGCACTGGCGGCCCAGCAAGTCGTGGTCCGCACCTATCCCGACAGCGCCAAGGCGCCGGAAGCCCTGCTTTCCATCGCCACCTGTTACGTGGAGTTGAAAGACAAGGCCGGGGCCAAACGGGCACTCACAATGCTGGTCGACAAATATGGCAATTCGCCCCAGGCGTCGACGGCCAAAGAGCGTTTGCGCGCACTGAAGTAACACCGCCAAGCCAACATAATTGACAGCAAAATAGATTCCATACTACAATAGCGGACTTTTCCGGGTCGTTAGCTCAGTTGGTAGAGCAGCGGACTTTTAATCCGTTGGTCGCAGGTTCGAGTCCCGCACGGCCTACCAGAAATTCAAAAAGGGGTTGCATGCAAATGCAGCCCTTTTTCTTTTTGCGCGTCAGCAAGCGAATTGACCGGTCACGGTGCGGTGCATTTGCGCACCTCGGCGCGCAAAGCAGGCAGCACATCGGATTCGAACCAGTCGTTGTCCCTGACCCATTTCGTGCTGCGCCATGAAGGATGCGGCAACGGAAAAAAGTGCGGCAGAAATGAACGGAATGCCCGGATTCTGTCGGTCATGCTGCGGCCGTCGCCGCGCAGGTAATACGCCTGGGCATGACTGCCGACCAGGAGCATCAGGTGCGCCGCCGGCAGAAGCTTGAGTATGCTGTCGTGCCATTCTGGTGCGCATTCCTTGCGCGGCGGCAGGTCGCCGCTGCGGCCTTTTCCCGGATAGCAAAATCCCATGGGCATCAAGGCCACGCGGGAGGCATCGTAAAACGCGTCGTTCGACAGACCAAGCCATTCACGCAGGCGGTCGCCGCTGTTGTCGTCCCATGGCACGCCGCTCTGGTGCACTTTCGACCCCGGCGCCTGTCCCACGATCACAAGCCGCGCCGAGGCGCCAAAACGCACGATCGGGCGCGGCCCCAGCGGCAGATGGGCGGCACACAGGCGGCACGCGGCAATGTCCTTATGCAGGGTGGATATGGGATCGTTTTTCATCATCGTGATGGGCATTCATTGCGCAACAGTTTCTTAGAAATAAAACGAGAACTGACCCTTTATTAAACCACTTTAATTGCAAAATCCGGCACGCGCGTTCGTTCAAAAACATAAAAATAACAATACCACTTGCCTTGCACCTGCAAGAAGGAAAATCCCCAATGTTGCATACCAGAAGGTCTGGCCCCATAGTCCAGCGCCATGCCTGTAAACAATTGTTAAATCTCTGGTTATTCAAGCAAGCCAATATTCAATTCAATTTATAATCGATACATCGATTGCCCGCATTGTTTTTTGATGCAGGGCGTCAAGCACAAGAATCGGCGTAATGTCGTGCAGCGGTGAAAAGCCCTGTTTCGACATTTCATAGACCGATAGAATCCCGACGGAGAATCGTCGGCCTGGATTCGAAGAATAAAAACCGGATGCCCTGGACCCAGATGGAAGCGACGAACGAACAAATCGACCGTAACGACCTGCTGGCCTCGACGCGCGCCATCTTTGTGCGCGCCTTCGTCGATGGACTGGAATCCGTGATCAAGCAAAGTGCGGAGAATCTTTTCGCCAAGGCCGAGCGCGCCAGTACCTCGCAGGGGCAAAAACGCATGATCGAGGCGCGCGGCGTGCTGGAAAAAAAGAGTTTCGATCTCAAGGCGCAGGCAAAAAAAGCAATCGAGAAGCTGCTGCATCGCAGCTTCCAGACCACGTATAGCAATTACCGGCCGAGCTTTTCCAATAGCATCATCGACGGCCCGATCTCGCTGATCGACACCTCGGCCTTCGAGGACGAATTGCGTTTCAACAGCATCACCGATCGCTTCCGCAACGAAGCCGGTGAACAACTGCGCGACTTGAACATCCGCATCGCCCTCTTGTTCGAGCAGGACAACATCCGCGAACGCGAGAACCCGTTCCGCCCTTACCTGTTTTCACGCGCCATCGCGATGGCGGTAGAGAACGTCGATGCGCCGCCTGAATTGCATGTCGTGCTGACGGACCAGTTGGCGGAAGACTTCGCCAGCCAGGTGTCGTCGATCTATGCCGCAATCAACAAGCACCTCGCCGAAAACGGTATCGCCGCGCAATTGATGCTCAAGCCCAAGCGCTCAGCCGAGACGCGCCCTGCCCACGATGACAACCCGGACGACGAATTCCAAGGCGATGTTCCACCTGTGGCGCACGGCGGGGCCTCGGGAAGGCAGGCGAATCGGGGACAGGCCGGTGCAGCCAATCCCCACGGTTCGGGGGCCTATCATGCGGCGGGCCATACCTCCAGCGGCGCACAAGGCGGGCCGCGTCAGGGCGGCGGCGCAGCCCGGGCCGACAGCAGGCAGCAGCCGGCCGCGCAAGTCAGCCCGGTGGAGCGTTTGTTCAGCTCGGTCCGCGCACTGGCAACGCGGCCGTTCCGTGGTGGCAGGACCGCTTCGCAGAATCAGGCGCGAGGCAAACTCGACGTCGATACCGGTTTTCCGCAAGGCGGGTTTGAGCCTTCGGACTTTCCGCAGCATGGACGGCATGGGCATCACGGCGCGCCCGGCCCTTCCGAGACCGCACAGGCGGCAGGCTCGTTCGACGGCGCCATGCCGGGCGCGTCGTCGGAACACGGTGCGCAGGACGGCGGATCTTTTGCCGGAGCCGGGCAAGACGGCAACGTGCAGCGCGACAGCACGCCGGCCCGAGGATCGGTCAACACTGGACATAGCCGCACGGGTTTGGCGGGAGGACAATCGCAGGCATCTGGCGGCTTTGCCGACGGCGCAGCTTCAGGCCGAGGTGCCGGCGCCGCGCCGGGGAGCTATGGCGCAGGTGCTGCAGGTGCTGCAGGTGCTGCAGGTGCTGCTCACGCTGGAAACAATGCGCCGGGATCGCGCGGCATGGCGCCGGCCGGTAGTTCCCAAGGCGGCAATGCCGAAGGTAGCGGCGGACTTTCGGGCGGCGGCGTTGCTGCTTCGGATGATGGCAGCGGGCCTAACGGCGTCGCCGGCCGGCCGCAATCCAGCAACAATACTCAAGACGCTGGGCAATATGCGGGCGACGCGATGGCCGACGGCCAGAATGACAGCGACGGCGGCGACGACGGCGGCGATGGCGGCGACGACGGCGCCGAACAGCAAGGCACGCCCGACGGTTCCCGGCCAAGCTGGCTCTCGGGCAAGAAGGCGGTAGGCGACGTGTTGCGCCGTTTCTTTGCCGGCGGCACTGCGTCCGACGATTTCGATGATTTCGATGAAACCGGCGAGGGGGAAACGGCGCCCGTGCGCGCCGCGCCCGGCCTGCTCGCCGGCACCGTGCAGCGCCTGATCCGCCACAGCACGCCGTCGACTTCCGACATGTATTCGGAAGGCGGCGAGTTGCGCAACCTGATCATGGAGCGCCGCTCGGGCTTGAACGAGATGGCCTCCAACCTCAAGGAGCAGATGACGATCGATATCGTCTCGATGCTCTTCGAGTTCATCTTGCGCGACACGCAAGTGCCGGCCGAGGTGCGCGCCCAATTGGGCCGGCTGCAGTTCCTGGTACTCAAGATCGCGCTGCGCGACGAATCGCTCCTGACGACCAAGGCCCACCCGGCGCGCATGCTGGTCAACCGCATCGGTTCGATCTCGCTCGGCCTGAAACAGGTCGACCCGAGCGGCATCGCGGTCACGGAAGAAATCTGCCGCATCGTCGAAGCGATCCTGGCCGACGAAACGGAGAATCCCAACCTGTTCCTGAAGATGCTCGACGATCTCGACACCTTCATCGCGCGTGAGCTGCTGACGCAGGAAAAGGGTGTGGCGACGGCGGTCGAGGTGGCGGAACACGCGGAGAGCCGCACGCTGCGGCTGGCGCACACTTGCGCCCAGGTCAGCGAGGCGCTCCAGGGACTGAACATCAACGAACATTTGCGCGACTTCCTGGAAAACGACTGGGCGCGCGCCATCGAATATGCCGAGCGCAACAACCCGGCGATCGCAACAGAATACCGCGCCCTGATTCCCGATCTGCTGTGGAGCGTGCTGCCCAAGGTGAACGAGGAAGACCGGCAGCAATTGCTGGCCCTCTTGCCCCCCATCCTCAAAACCATCCACGGCGGCATGGAGCCGATAGGCTGGCCGGCAGCGAACAAGCAGACTTTGATGGATTGGCTGTTCGATGCGCACACGCTGGTCTTGCGCGGCAACAGCGCCACACCGCCGCCGATCACGTTCTCGGCCATTCACGCACACTTCAAGAAGTTCGTCGACAATCCCGAGGCCGTGCAAATCACCGTCCTGGGCAAGGTCACGCCCATGAATCGCAAGGGCTATCTGGAAGAGGCGATGCGCGAACTCGATGCGCGCATCAACATGCTCGACCATTTCTTCGACGACGACCCGGAACTGCAGTTCCAATTACAAGAGCAGGAAAACACCGAAGCGGAAGCCGCGACTGTCGCCGAGGTGACGCAAGAGCAGCCCGATATCGCCGAACGCCTGCGCGTGGGTGTGGCCATCGAGGTGAACTTGGGCGGCAAGCCGAGCACCGGACGCCTCAACTGGATCAACCAGAACGCCTCGAACATGGTCCTGACCTTGACCGATCAGAACGAACCGTCGATGATCAGCGCGCGCATGTTCCAGCGTCTGCTGAAGAATGACCGCGTACGTTTCCTGGAGAGCGAGCCGATTTTCGAGCGCGCGGTGGAATCGCTGCTTTCGGCAGCGGAAGCCTGACTTTCGCACCTGATCAGTGCGCCCTCCCCAGGCGTCGGTGTCCACGCACGCCACACCGCCAAGCCCTTGGCAATGTGACAAAACCATGCCTGCGGCTGCGCTTGCGCCGCCTGTCGCGACGAACTTCGGCGGCGCACCTGTTCTATTGCCCGCATCAGCACACGCAAGTATGATGCGTGAGAGCTTGTAAAATTAAAGCGTAACCAACTATCGGTGATACGGGTGGCGATTGAAACGCACTAGCCTGCACGATCAGTTCTTTGCAGACCTCGACAACGCCAGGACCGCTGCGTGGGCGCCTTGGCTGCGCTACAGCGTCGTGCTGCTCCTGGTCCTGTGCGCAACTGCCGTGCGGCTGTTCCTGCTGCCGCCGGAGCCGGAATTCGGCTATCTGCCGTTCTATCTGACCGTGGTGCTGGCAGGCCTCTTGCAAGGCACCGGCCCCATTGCCTTTGCCGCCATCGCCAGCCTGTGCGCGGGCGATTATTTTTTCGCGTCGCCGCATCTGTGGTTCGGCAGCGGCCGGGAGCTGCCTTCGATCCTGTTCTTCCTGTATTGCGTCGTGGTCTATGTGCTGCGCCGGCGCACCTTCAACGACCGGATGCAATCGCGCGCCAGCCGGCGCCTGCTGCAATCGATCTTCGAATCGAATCCCGATGCGCTTCTGGTCATCGATATCGAACGCGTCATCGTGATGGCAAACCGGCAGGCCACCGTCCTCCTGGGCTACGAGCCGGGCGAATTGAACGGCAGCAAATTCGAGGCGATTGTGCCGGATCGCTTGCGCGCCAGCCACGCGCTGCTGCAATCGGGGACGAAAAAAAAACCTGGTGCGCGGCCGCCGGTGCAGCCGCAGGAGAGCCTGATCCTGCGCAAGGACGGTCAGGAAATCGATGTGGAGATCAACGTCAAGCCGGTGCGCACCGACCATGGCCCGCTGATCGCCTGCACGCTGCGCGACATCCGCGCGCGCAACCGGGCTGACGCCGAACTGCGCATTTCCGCCACGGCATTCGAATCGAACGACGGCATCGTCGTGACCGACGAACGCGGCGTGGTCCAGCGCATCAATCTTGCCTTCACGCGTATCAGCGGCTTCTTGCTTGCCGACCTGGTCGGACGCACCACCGATTCGCTGCGTTCCTCGCGCCACGACCAGGACTTCTACCGCGGCATTCTCGACCATATCCGCGAGACCGGCGGCTGGCAGGGGGAGATGTGGGCCAGGCGCAAGAGCGGCGAGGAGTATCCGGTCTGGCTCAATATTTCCGTGGTGCGCGACAAGGATGGCAAAGTCACGCACTACGTCGGTTCGCACGCCGACATCACCGAGCGCAAGCAGGCCGAGGCCGAGATCAAGGACCTGGCATTCTTCGACCAGTTGACCGGCCTGCCCAACCGCACCTTGTTCAGCGACCGGTTGAAGCAGGCGATCCGCGCCGCCGACCGCAGCGACAGCTATGGCACGCTGCTGTTCATCGATCTCGACAATTTCAAGGAACTCAACGATACGATGGGCCACGATATCGGCGACAAGCTGTTGCGCCAGGTGGCCAAGCGCTTGATTTCGTTCGTGCGCGAAGTCGACACCGTGGCGCGCCTGGGCGGCGACGAATTCGTCGTGATCCTGGGCGACTTGAGCAAGGAGGAGCGCGAAGCGGTGAACCTGGCCGAAGCCGTGGCGGAAAAAGTGCTCGATGCCTTGCGCGAACCGTATCACCTGAGCGAAGTCACGTATACCTCGACCGCCAGCATCGGGGCCACATTGTTTCGCGACAAGAGCGGCACGTTCGAGGAATTGATGAAGCAAGCCGACCTTGCGATGTACAAATCGAAGGCCGTCGGGCGCAATACTGTGCGGTTTTTCGACCCCGCAATGGAGGCGGCGATTCTCGAACGCGCGCGCCTCGAAAGCGATTTGCGTCACAGCCTGGCGCACGAAAACTTCGTGGTGTTCTACCAGCCCCAGGTGGCCGGCGCCGGGCGTCTGATCGGCGCCGAGGCGCTGGTGCGCTGGCGCCATCCGCAGCGTGGCCTGATTTCCCCGGCCGGCTTCATCCAGGTCGCCGAGGAAAGCGGCTTGATCCTGCCGCTGGGCATCTGGGTCTTGAAGACGGCTTGCGCGCAATTGGCACGCTGGGAGCGCGAACCGCACAAGGAACATTTGACTGTGGCGGTCAACGTCAGCGTCAGCCAATTCCGCCAGCCCGGTTTCGTGCAGCAGGTGATCGACACGCTGGAGTCCTCCGGCGCCAACCCGGCGCGGCTCAAGCTGGAATTGACCGAGAGCCTCCTGGTGGACGACATGCCGACCGTGATCGAAAAGATGAATACTTTGAAGCGGCGCGGTGTCGGCTTTTCGCTCGACGATTTCGGCACAGGCTATTCTTCACTGTCGTACTTGAAGCGCATGCCGCTCGATCAGCTCAAGATCGACCAATCCTTCGTACGCGACGTGTTGACCGACCCGAGCGACGCCGCCATCGCCAAGACCATCGTGGCGCTGGCCCGGAGCCTCGATCTTTCGGTCATCGCCGAAGGCGTGGAAACCCAGGCGCAGCGGGAATTCCTGGCGCAAAACGGCTGCCATGACTATCAAGGCTACCTGTTCTCCCCGCCCTTGCCGATCGACGATTTCGAGCGGTTTGCGGCTCAGGCGGCTTGACGCCTACTCCCATCGCCTGCGAGCTAACCATTCGCCGCAAGTGCATGCGCGAGCCTGGAACCCCTCGCCCGCGGGCGGGAGAGGGGCAGGGGTGAGGGAAGTTGTGAGCTGACTACGCTTGATCGAGGCGCAAAAGTCACACAAAAAGGAGATTTGTTTTTCCCTCAAACCCAGGCGGCTTGCTAAGTCCCTCACCCCCCCTCTCCCGCCTGCGGGAGAGGGGAATTTCTCCGTCGCTCGGGCAAGGGTAGAACAAGTAAGCCGCTGCAGACTACACATAAAAAAAGCGGGAGGATTTCTCCCCCCGCTCTGCCTTTGAAGGCTGAACAGCCGGCTTGTTACGGCATGGTTTTCACGTACGGCGCCACGGTGTTGACCCAGTTGTTGCCGTTGCTGGCATCCCATGCGGTCGACCAGCTCATCGCGCCGCGCAGCGCCGGATACTTGGCGACCGGGATGTAGCTGCCGCAATTGGTACCCGCTGCCAGGCAGGACAGCGCGTTGTTCACCACCGAGGGCGATACGTAGCCACTGCCGGCGGCCGAGCTCGAAACCGGCAAGCCGATACCGACCTGGTTGGCAGGCAGGTGCTGCAGCACGGCGTCGGCTTGCGAAGTGATGAAGTCCACTGTGCCTTCGCTGTAGCTCTGACCGTTCAGTCCAGGCATGGAACCCGAGTTGTAGTACTGCGTATTGACCATGGTGATGATGCCGCCGAGGTCTTCCGCAATTTTCAGGTAATTGGCCTCCGAAGGATAGGCCGGCAGCATGTCGATCGTCTGCGGCGCCATCGTCACGATCAGCTTCGACCCTGCGAGCGAGCTCAACTGCCTGAGCGCGGCTTCGTAGTAGGTGTAGTTGGCCGAAGTGACCACGTTCTCCATGTCGATGTCGACGCCGTCGAAGCCATATTGCTGCATCAAGGCATAGGCGCTGTTGGCGAAGTTCGTCGCCATCGTGCTGGAGGTCAGCTGGAAGCTGCCGTTCTGGCCGCCGATCGAGAGCACGACGATACGGCCCTGGCTGTGCAGGGTCTTGATGTCGGCAGTGAATTGCGCCGCCGTATAACCGCCAGGTATTGCCGATGCCAAGCCGGAATCGATCGAGAACGTGACACCGCCATCCTGGGCAGCATCGGCGTTGGCGAAGGCGACTGCCACCACGTTATAGCCGCTCTGCACCTGGGCCAGGGTCTGCACGGTCGCGCCGTTGTTGAAGTCTTGCCAGTAGCCGACCGTGGCGTGCGTGGGGAAGGCGTTGGCCGGCGTCGGCGTCGGCGTAGGCGTTGGTGTAGGCGTCGGCGTCGGCGTAGGTGTTGGTGTAGGCGTCGGCGTTGGTGTAGGCGTCGGTGTGCCGCCGCATGAAGACGCTGTCACCTGGGTCCAGGCCTGGGTCCAGGCGGAACCGGTGCCTGGCGCATAGTACGACGCAGCGGTCGATGAGCACCAGCCGGCGATCGTGCATTGATAGTAGCCACCGGCGTTGGTCACAACCTGGCCTGCCGAGTACGACGTGCCCGCGACGTAAGCTGCGCATGCCGGAGTCGGAGTGGGCGTCGGCGTTGGCGTCGGGGTTGGGGTTGGTGTGGGAGTAGGTGTCGGTGTCGGAGTGGGCGTCGGAGTGGGCGTCGGAGTCGGAGTCGGAGTCGGAGTCGGAGTCGGAGTCGGTGTAGGCGTCGGTGTGCCACTGCCACAAGCGCCGCTCGAGGTCCATGGTTCGCCGCTGCCGGAACCGCCGTTATTGGTCGATGGGTTGTTGCCCTGGGTCCACCAGTTAGCGGTGTAATTCACGCTGTTGTAGCTGACCTTGGCGCCGCCGTTGTATGCCGTGCTGGAGCTCCATACTGCGCTACAAGCCGGCAGCGTCGCCTTGACGCTGCGCGTCATCACCTTTTGCTGGGTGTTGAGCGAATCGCTCGAACCGCCGCCGCAACCGGCCAAGACGGTGCCTATCATGCCCAGTATCAAACTGTTCGCTACCTTGATCCTCATGCTTCCCTCCTCGAGTTGTGTCGATTTATGCTACGTGGGGAACGGGTGGACGGACGAAATGGTGTCGGTTTTCATCCAATTTCGTCCACGGGCCCCCAGGTCTCTATTGCCGCTGCAACGTCATGGCAGCGATCTTTTTCGGCTGCACTGATCGTCAGCTTGATTCAAGAATGGGACTGGCCAAAATGAGCGTCAAGTGGTTTTAACTATCCAAAACCAATTGCAGACCAGTCATGCAGGAAGCACCACACCGGGCTGGAAAATGGTACGGTTGCAGGAGGCCACAGAATACTTTTCCCGCGGGCAATTGACGTCTCAGAAACGTTCGACTCGCCCTTGCGTCGCGGCGGCCGCAAAAGCCGGCGCCGTGTTATGTGCAGCGCAAAAAAATCGACCATATAATTAAGACCACTTTCCGCCGGGGATCAGGTGGTCTTAGAACAAAATATGCTCTTGTGCGCTGCAAATGCGCTGGCGCGGCGTTTTGCCGTACCATCTTGGCTTCACGCAACGTCCCGCCTGCACCCATGTCATCGAGCCAGCCGCCAAGTATCCACGACACTTTGAAACTGGCGGTGTCGCGCCACGAAGCCGGCGACTTGCGCGAAGCCGAGCGCTTGTACCGTTTGGTCTTGCAGGCCAACCCGGCACAGCCCGACGCGAACCACAATCTCGGGACACTGGCGCGGCAACTGGGGCAGGATGCCGCCGCACTACCCTATCTTGAAGCGGCCCTGCGCGCCAACCCCGCTTACGAACCCTATGCGCTCGCATATGCCGAAACCCTGATCAATTGCAATCGGTTCGACGAGGCCATCGGCACGCTGGAAGTGGCGCGTCGGCGCGGCATGGGTTCAGTCATCCTGCAAGAGTTGCTGGCACATGCGCAAGCAAGCGCGCTCACGATGGCGGGCATCCGCGACATGTTGAGTGAGGACGAACGCGATCGGATCGTGGCGATGTTTCGGCGCGAGCAATATGCCGAGCTTGAGCCGCTGCTCGGCGCGCTGCTGGCGCGCCGCCCGGAGGCAGGATTCCTGTGGAAATTGCATAGCATCGGCCTGGCCAGGCAAGGCAAGGATGCGCGGCACGGGTTTGAACGCGCCGCCGCGTTGCTGCCGCATGACGTGGAAGCGCAGCGCAATCTGGCGCACTATCTGGCGCAAGGCGGCCACTGGCAAGCGGCAGCGGAAGCGGCGCAGCGCGTGTGCGCCCTTGATCCCGCCGGCGGCGCCGCCCGGGCTTCGCTGGCCGACGCCATGCGCGAACTTGGCCGCCTGGGAGAAGCCATTGCGCACTATCGACATGCACTTGAACTCGACCCCACCCTGCTTGACGCGCACAACAATCTGGGCAATGTGCTGAAGAATGCCGGAATGCCGGAAGAGGCCGAAGCGAGCTATCGCCGGGCCATTGCATTGAAGCCCGATTGCGCCGAAGCCTGGTGCAATCTGGGCCTGTTGCTGAAATCGCTGGCGCGCAATGCCGAAGCTGCGCAAGCCTGCCGCAACGCACGCGAAGCCGCTCCCATGCTGGCCGGTGCGATGGTCCTGGCCGGCGACCTGGCGATCGACGATGGCCGCTTCGCCGAAGCCGAAGCATTGTTCCGCCAGGCGATCACCGGTGCACCGCATATGCCCGAAGCGTGGGCCGGCATTGCGCGCACACGCAAGATGACGCTGCAAGACGAACCGTGGGCAAGCGGCGCCGCCGCACTTGCCGACTCGGGATTGCCGCCGCACCTGGAAGTGTTTTTGCGCTTCGCCCTGGGAAAATATTTTGACGATACACAGCAATACGACGCGGCTTTTGCGCAATACCACCGCGCCAATGAATTGAACAAGCTCGCCCTGCGCTCTCGCGGGCAGGCGGACTATCAGCAAGGCGTGCACGGCAGCTTCATCGACGGCCTGATCCGGCAGTTTGGTGGCGCGGGTGCCGCGCAAGCACACCCTGCCGGCACCTCAGCGCTTCCGGTTTTCATCATCGGCATGCCGCGCTCGGGCACCACGCTGGCCGAACAGATCCTGGCTTCGCATCCCGCCGTATATGGTGCCGGTGAACTGCTGCTTTGGAACAAGGAGATGACGCAATATCGCCAGGACGCCCAGAAGCCATGCGACACCGGCGCGCTATTGGGCGGGATCGGCGCACGCGTACTGCAGCAGTTGCAGGCACTCGCGCCGCATGCCGGCCGCGTGGTGGACAAGATGCCCAACAACTTCCTCCATGTCGGGCTGATCCACGCCGTGTTCCCCAATGCGCGCTTCATTCACATGAGGCGCAATCCGCTCGACGTCTGCCTGTCGATCTATTTCAATTCCTTCGCCGGCTCCCAACGCTACGCGTGCGATCTGCATCACCTGGCGCACTACTACCGCGAATATGAGAGGTTGATGGCTCACTGGCGCGCCGCGCTGCCCGAAGGTACGATGCTGGACGTGCCTTACGAAGCGCTGGTGCAGGAGCAGGAAGCCTGGAGCCGCCGGATGGTCGAATTCATCGGCCTGCCCTGGGATGAACGCTGCCTGCGTTTCCACGAAAATGCGCGCGCGGTACACACGCCGTCGAACTGGCAGGTGCGGCAGCAGATTACCAAGGCATCGGTCGAGCGTTGGCGCAACTATGAAAAGTTTGTCGGGCCGCTGGCCGGACTGCTCCAGCCGGCCGCGTGAAACGCATCGCTCAGAGATTGGTTTCGGAGACGATCTTCCACTGTTTGCCTTCAAGCGCCCAGTATTGACGCTTACGCACCGACACGTGCGACTTGCCGCTTGAGGCTTCTTCGGTGAAGGTGCTGACCATCATTTCCTGCGGGCCGGGATAGAGGAAATACGTCGCGTCCTTGAGCGCAAGCGTGGCCGCCCCCGTGCCGGGCGCATATTGCGCCTGCTTGCCGAACCAGGTGTTGAGGTCTTCCCCGGCCGGGGACTTGAAGCTGTGCGAATAATTGGCGACGATGCGCGCGGGATTGGCGCTTTCCACGTCGCGCCGCCACGAATCGACCAGTTTGGCCGCCGCGCTGCGGTCGCTGATCCAGGCTTCCTTGCTGACGAATTGGACGTGGTCGGCAATGACCACCGGGGTCTTGCCCGGCTCGATCGATTCGTAAAGCCGGTGCAGGTCGGGGTTGGACAGCACCACGCAGCCGTCAGACGAGAGCGGCGGGCGCATGAAGCTGTCGTGCGGCGTGCCGTGCAGCCAGATGCCGGAACCGCTGCGGCCGTTGACGCGGTCCCATTCGTTGGGATAGTTGATGGGCAAGGCGCCCACGCCGTAAAAATCGGGCAGGCGCGCGCCGGGCAGGCGGCCGGTGATGTAATACACGCCCAGCGGCGTCTTCTGGTCGCCGGCGGACTGCTTGTTCACGCCGAGCTTGCCCTGGCTGATGTAATAATCGTCCACGAACTTCAACTGGCCGTTGACGTTTTCGTAGATGAACAGGCGCGACAGGCTGGCATCGACCAGGAGCACGTGCTTCTGGTCTTCACGCAACTGCAACACCAGGCGCGGCACCAGATTGGGGTCGGGTTTGGCGCGCATGGCGTAAAGGTGCGCAACGGCTTCCTCGCGCAGGCTTTTGAGCTTGTCTTCCGGCGCGTTGGGCACGTCGCCCAGCGTGCTGACGACGTGGGTGTTCATCATCAGCAAATCGCCATAGATCAACTGGCCGAGACGAAAGTTGGGATAGTCCGTGACCAGCGCTTCGGCCTTTTCCTGCGCCGCGTGCAAATGGTCGCTGCCCAAGGCCTTGTAGACCTCGATCAGCATCAATTCGGGATCGGGCTTGGCGCCATGCGGCTGGCCGACGGCCGCCGCGCTCGTTGCGGGAATCGCCAGGGCCAGCAATAACGCCGGCAACAAACCAGCGGCGCCACGGAGCCGCGCCCACCCGAGAGGTGTTCCCCGCGGGCGGGAAGTGAATACCTTGAACAACATCAGCTACCTGCATGCTCCTCTTTGATCAGCCACTTGCCGTTTTGCTTGGTCAGCGTGAGCACCTTGCGGCTGTCCGCCTTGAGTCGGTCGGAAGTATAGATCTGGCGGAATTTCACCGTTGCAGTGTTGCCGTTGATGTTGACCACCGGCGACTCCACCTTGACTTCGATGCGATTCTTGCCTTCAATGCGCTGGCGCCGCTCGTCGGCCCAGTCCTTGTGCGATTCGCCCTTGGGCGTATCGAAATCATTGCCGTAGTATGCCAGATATGTCTTCACGTCCTGGTCGCTCCAGGCCTTGGCCCAGCCATGCACGGCGGTGAGGATGTCGTCGGTGTCGATATCGACGGCTTGCTTGGCTGCGGTCTTCTGGTCAGGCTTGGCTTCCGGCTTGACTTCAGGCTTGGCTGCCGCTGGCGTAGGTGCTGGCACTGGTGCCGGCGTCGCAGCCACGGCCGGCTTGGAGGCCGCAGGTGCCGGTGTTGCCGTCACAGCGGGCTTGGATGCCGCGGGGGCTGGGGCTGGGGCCGGTGCAGGAACCGGGGCCGGCGCGGACGCCACCACAGGTGGTTTGACAGCCGGCGCAGGTGCCGGGGCAACCGCAACAGGAGCAGGCGTTGGCGCTGGTGCTGGCACGGTCGCGGCTTGTGCCTTGCCGAAACCTGCGCCCGTCAGCGACTGCAGCATGGTCAGCTTGGCCCTGACCGACGTATTGCTCGCATCGAGCTGCAAAGCCTTATCGTAAGCCTGGCTAGCCAGCTTGGCGTGCACGTCGCCCAGGTTGACATAAGCGGTGGCATAGGCCGGACTGGTGCGGATGGCATTTTCCAGCGCCAGGCGAGCCTTGTCGTACTGGCCGTTATCGGCAAACAGCACGGCCAGGTTGTTGTACGGTTCCGGATATTCGGGATAATCCTCGGTCAACTTGACGAATACGGCGATGGCCTCGGCCGACTTGTTCTGCTCGTGCAGGATCACGCCCTTGAGAAAGCGCATCTGCGCGTCGCGCGGGTGCTTGGCCAGGTAGGCATCGGCCTTGGTCAATGCCTCGGGATATTGCCCTGCCCGCATCGCCTTGGTCACATCGGCCAGATCGTCGGCATGCACCGGGAACGATAAAGCCAGCAAGGACGCCACCAGCCCGGAAACAGCAAGCGCCTTCTGCAGCGAAGAACGCAGGGCGGAACCGGATTGGGGCAGGGAACGCGGAGTGGGCGAAGTTTTCATCAGTATTTTTTTCGCAAAAAACGTATGGTACACCGTAGCCGCCGTCTCGAAGCAGCCCTAGTGCCTGATTTTGCCCGAAAACCGGGCCGGGGGCGATATTTGATGCGGGATTGCAGGGGGATTTGGCAGGATTGTTATGCGATGTTGCAACAATCGGGCTGGCGGGGAAAGGAACTCCCCTCTCCCGCAGGCGGGAGAGGGGCGGGGGTGAGGGAGGTAGCGATCTGCATTACGCTGAATAAGCGCAGACTGACCGCAACTTCTCTCATCGGGTCGCCGTCCGCTACCCCTCTCCCGCCCGCTGGAAAGGAGTCCCAAGCCTTTGCATGCGCTTGTCGGTAACGATTAGCGCGAAGGCGGGAATCCAGGCGCGCCTATCAAGCCGCCAATTGATTCTCGGGACTCAGCGCATTGAGCTTGGCAATGGTTTCCTCATCGCGCACGAAGGCCTTGGCCGACGGGATCACGAGTGTGGTGATCTGCTTCAACGGCGCCGACGGCAAATCGCGCAAGGCAAGCCGGTCGATGCGGGTTTTCTCGAACGGGTTGGTGGCGGCTTCGTACAGGATCACCTCATGGTCGAGCGGGTAATAGCGCGCCAGCTTGTCGACCAGGATTTGCAGGCGGGCCGGTTCGGTGTCGAAACGCTTCAGGGTCAAGTCGCCGGCAATGCCGGGCTGCCACAGAATGAACAAGCCGCTCGGGTCGATGGGGCGCTGGTAGATCATGAACTGCGTCGCTTCCATCGATTGCATGCCGCGCGCGCCGGGATCGATGCCGATGTCGGCGACCAGGCAATCCTCGGCGGAAATGCCGGGTTCCATGTGGGCTTCGAAACCCTCTTCCCGCGCCTGCTTGATCGCCATGTTGGCAATGCAGGCGAACACGCCGGGGTGGCCATAGAAAGCGGCGCAGACGGTTTTGCCGGCGCGGACTTGCTCCATGATGGTGGCGGTCATGTTGCGGTAGGTGTCCTTGCGATTCTTGCCGTCCTCTTCGACGATATCGTAGTGACCTGCCAGGCAAATATATTCCCGAGCGATGCCTTGCAACCATTTCCGTTGGAAGATGTTGGACGCAGCCGCCACGACCACGTCGGAGGTTTCAATGTAACTCTGGGCAATTGGTGTAATCTGGCCGGCCAAACGCATTCCTGTGCCGACGCAAACTAAGCGGCCTGTTTTTTCTGAGATCATTATTGATACAAAATTACGCAATAGGAGGAAGACTAACTTCGCCTTCCAATCCTTAGGTTTAAAACCTCGTCAATTGACAATCGTTTGTGGAACATGAATCACTTGGAGCTGGGAAATCTCATCCGACACGATCCCAACTGCGCCGGCCAATTGCTTGAAGTCCCCAGAGATAACCGCGTCTTGCTCATTTTCTGCAAGTCCAAACCTTGACATGCTGCCCGTGGGGTCCAATTGGTGGGCCGCGCGAACTGCAGCGTTTTTATCCACTTCGTTGAAATAGTCCATAAGTCTCGACATAATCAATTCACTCCAAAATTGGTTTCAGCGATGAAAAACCCAAACGAGAATTAATGTTCCTACTAGACGCGACTTGCAACGAAGCGCCCACTACTCGAGTCCTTTGTTGCGCGGCCAGTATCGTCGAATGACAAATCGTTGTCAAATTGATTGGTATCGATTTGCTCCAATGATTCGTCAAGAGAATCTTCTCGCTTACAACGCACAACTACGGCACCAGCGGAGCATGTCCCGACACTTCGCCATACGGCACGATACGATTGCGACCCAGGTGCTTGGCTTGATACAAAGCCCGATCGGCTGCAGCCAGCACCTCCTCAAACGCGGCAACACCGTTTGGAGGGCGAATTGCAATGCCAAAACTAGCCGACAATGAGAATTGGTGTCCGCTAGGCGACGAGTCAATCCCTTCAATTGCAACGCGACAGCGATCCGCCAAAGAACTTGCCTCCTGCTCCGAGGTATGCGGAAGGCAAATAGCAAACTCCTCCCCACCAATGCGACCAAACAAATCGTGGGAGCGCAAACAGCTCGCAATGGTTGCGCTTACGGTCTTCAACACCCAATCGCCAGCTGCGTGGCTGTAAGTGTCGTTAATCAATTTGAATTCATCCATGTCAAACAGTATGACAGAGACACTCCCTCGGGCATCTGCAAATACTCCGTGTGCGCAAGCGATGAAGTGGCTGCGATTGCTGATCTTGGTCAATCCATCTATTTGAGAATATGTCCTGAAGTCGTTCTTTTGCCGCCAAGTCCGCATCAGCCAGACAGACACAACAGACAACAGCACAGCAGACACAGCAACCAACATTTCAAGCACATGCTTATTACGTTCTTGAAGCTCCCGCTCACTTACCAGCAATTTGTTGATTTGACTTAGCAGTTGCAACTGATTGGTTTGATCTTGCGTCTGAAATTTTATGCGCTGGTAGGCAATATCCTTCTTAGATCTTTCCTCCATGAGCTGAGCCCACAAATTACGGCTTGCATCAAAGTGGACAACCGCTTGCTCCATCCGCCCTTGTGCTCGCATAATCGCGGCCATCGTTTCATTGACTTGTCTTTTCAACGAAATAGCATTACCAGAATTCACCCACTGACTCGCATTATTCTCGTAAAGCTCAGCTTTGCTTGCCTGACCGATTTTCAGGTAACGACGTGCAATTGCATCTGCAAGCTGAACCGCATAGTCGGAACGATCCTTGATCTTCGAAAAATTCTCGAAGAGACCGACTCCGTTGATTAAATCCTTCTGGTCCGACGATGAATTCAATCGATCAACAGCATCCAGCGCTTGTATGCTTCGACTAATTACGAAATGCCCTCCCGCATCGCAAATTTGCAATGCCTCAGGCAGAATCTCTCTAGCTTTAGTAGATTCATGACGCAAAAACGCAATTTCAACTAGGTCGCCCTTACCCAAACAAGCGGCAACCGTATTATCGCCAGCAGGTAATGCGGCCAAACGCTTCGCAAACGACGTTGAGTCATCATAGGCGCCAAGTGAATTCATAAGCGAAACCGCAGACTGAAGCACATCCATTTCGGCTTCCAAGTCGCTCAGCTTTGGCAACAAAAGAAGATTCTCGTTGACTGAAAGCAATGCCTTTTCATACTCTCCCAAACTGGCGTAACCATCGGTCAAGTAGTAGAGAAAAATCGCGCGCGAATTGGGTTCAATCGCCTCCTTCAATGCCTTTTCACTTGCCTCGACTTGCTCCTTGTACATTCCACGAAATGCGTAGGAGGAGATTAGAAGCTTGAAGTATCTACCCCGCTGCGCCGGGGTCAAAGTTGGTTCGATGGACGCAAGTGCTTCCAAAGCTGGCTTAGCCGATTCCGGGCTATTGCTAAGCTGCGATCCCGCTTGCGTAAGGAGCGCTTCGGGATTAACTTGCGCAGAAATTGCACGCGACATGACCACAAACGCAGCAACAAGCAAACACGCAAATTTTGCTCTGCCCCACCGCTGCGAAAGTGGCCACGCAATCCACATCGCTCTACTCTTTAATAAGGAGAATTTGGTGTATGCAGCGTTTGAACTTGATCTACTGGCACACCACAAGCGTCAGCAATACGTTGCTTATCCCCCGACATCAACGCATCCTGCTCATCCTGCGACAATCCAAAATTCGTCATGCTTCCAGCCGGGTCGGCCGCGTGCGCGTCGCGCGCGTCGGCATTCTTATCGAGGTGATTGAGGTAATCCAGGAGTTTTGACATGGCAGTAGGTATATTTTGAAGGTTGGAAAATTGGGCAAATCGTTCCACAACATGAGGAATACTTGCAAATCAGAAAGCTTTCCCCGACTGAAAGTATCCCTGAGGCTATACCCACTGTCAAACGGTCAATTGTGTCATAACTGCACTTGTTTCCGGCCACAATTTTCAGATTGGCATGCAAGTGGTTCGATACCACAGCATTTTGCATTGCCGGCTGCCCGAAGCGGTAATTTGCACGCTCGGGCGCTGGTATTACACCATGCTGCGGTGCTTGTCATGCGGCACGCAAGGATGCAAAATCCATGCACGGACTATCATTGGAGACACCATGGAACAGGCAGCAGCGGCGAGGAAGATTGCGATCAACGACGATTGGCGTCGCTGGATTGCGGAAAACCTCATGCTCGATAACGATCCGCAGGGGATGTTCCAGGTCATGCTGTCCAACGGGGTGGACCCGGACGAGGCGGGGCGCGAATTGCAGGCGGCGATGTCCAACCCCTATCTAAACGGCGCACGCCAGGCCGGGCAGCGGCTGAAGAACAAGCTGAAGAAGCACGACTGGATCCTCGATATTCACCGCAAGCTGGCGCGCCAGTCGCCCAATTGCACCGAAATCGAGCGGCGCGAGAAGCTCTCGCGCGCGGAGTTCTACGTGCGCTACTACCTGAACAACAAGCCGGTCATCATCACGGGCATGCTCGACGAGTGGCCGGCGCTTCAAAAATGGGATTTCCAGTACCTGAAGGACAAGGTGGGCGACGCCATGGTGCAGGTGCAGATGGGCCGCAGCAAGGATGCGAATTACGAGGTCAACACGGAGAAGCTGCGCGAGACGATGCCGATGCGGCGTTACGTGGAGTTGATCGAAAACGCCGGCAACACCAACGATTTTTACATGACGGCCAACAATACCTCGCAGAACCGCAAGGAGTTGGCGGCGCTGTGGGAAGACATCGGCGGCATCCCGGAATATCTCGATGCGAATTCACCGGACGACGGGTTCCTGTGGTTCGGCCCGAAGGGGACGTTGACGCCCTTCCATCACGATCTGACCAATAACTTCATGGCGCAGGTAATGGGCAGCAAGCGCGTGCGCATGATTCCCGCGTGCGAGCTGCCTTACGTGTATAACAATTTCCATTGCTATACGCCGGTCGACGGCAAGGAAATCGACTACGCGAAGTTCCCGATGATGAAGGATGTGCAGGTGATCGATTGCATCCTGAATCCGGGCGACGTGCTGTTCATTCCGGTGGGATGGTGGCATTACGTGGAAGGTTTGGCGACGTCCATCACGGTGTCGTTCATCAACTTCCAGCTCGATAACAATTACGCGACGTTCTATTCGACGTATCAGGACGTGTAAGTTCTCGTCGTCGCCCCAGTGGGGCGGCCATCCGATTCGCGGGAATGACGGATCAAAAGAGTGAAGTTGCAGGTTGGCGCTGCGCGCAAGCGAAGCCAAGCAAACCTGCGTTTCCATTGCAACCGAAGATGTAGACATCCCCGGCCGATGTTGGGCATCGCTTGCGCTTGGCACCAACCTGCCGAACCTGCCTTATTGATAGGCTTCGGCCATGCTCATCACGCGTGGCGTGACGGTGATGTTGAAGCTGCCGAGCATGGCTTCGATGGCGGCCAGGTTGGCTTCCTTTTCCCCATTGGTCCAGCCCTGGAACAGGTCGGTGCCGGGTTTGTGATAGATCACGTCGAGCACTTTTTTGCCGTCGCCATGGGTGTAGGTTTTGGATTGGGAGCGGGTGAAGCCGATGCCTTCGAGGGCGGAGAGAAACGCTTGCGGCGGGTTGTCGCCGTCGAGCGCGGCGATGACGTCGAAGGTTTTGCCCGGCGGCTTGGCTGCCACGTCGACCAGGAAGACGCCCTCGGCCACCGTGATGTGGGTATTGCGCAGAAATAGCATGGCAGTCCTTCCCTCGTTGAGGACGTTGTTGGCAACGCAACGCTTGCACTTCCCCCGGCGTTGCGTTGGCTCGGCCTGGATTCGCGGCCTCGATTTGCCTGAATGCATCCTACGATACCCCCGATTTTTCGGGATGTAAACGTTTGGCACGGTTTGGCACGGGTTTGGCATGGGCAGTTGGGCGGCGATAAGGCGTCGGCGCAACGGCTTGTCGGCCAAGCGGCGCAAGGGGAATTGTTAATTTTCCGGCGTCCAACCCCATTTTCGTTTTTCGGCTATGCTTGCTCGAAATTTGCATCCGGCCCTGACCATGACCCGGCGAATCTTTCCTCGCCAACATGTCGTGCCGGCCGATTGTGCATCAACGATTATTCAAAGGAAGTCTCTTGAGCGACCTGCTGAAACGCCGCCTGGACCTGCTCGCCGCCAACGCCAATCTGCCTCTCATGGGCCGGGGTTTGCGCGGCATCGAGCGCGAAACCCTGCGTGCCGACGCCCAAGGCAAGCTGGCCATGACGCCGCACCCGAAGGGTCTGGGTTCGACGCTGACCCATCCGCAAATCACGACCGACTATTCCGAGTCGCTGCTCGAATTCATCACACCGACCGAGCACGACATTGCCGACGTGCTGCGCGACCTTGATCTGATCCATCGTTTTACCCACACGCAGTTGAACGGCGAACTGCTGTGGAGCCATTCCATGCCGTGCCAGTTGCCGGCCGACGACGAGATTCCTATCGCCTGGTATGGCACCTCGCACATCGGCATGTTGAAGCACGTGTACCGGCGCGGCCTGGCCTTGCGCTACGGCCGCACCATGCAGTGCATTGCGGGCATCCATTACAACTATTCGCTGGCGGAAGACTTGTGGCGCCTGCTGAAGGACCAGGAGCAGGCCGGCGGCAGCGAGCGCGACTTCCAGTCGGAGAGCTATATCGCGCTGATCCGCAATTTCCACCGCTATAGCTGGCTCTTGATGTATCTGTTCGGCGCCTCGCCTGCTTTGTCCACACAATTCCTGCGCGGACGCCAGCATGGGCTCGATACGCTGTCGGACGACACGCTTTACCTGCCGCACGCAACCAGCCTGCGCATGAGCGACCTGGGCTACCAGAACAATGCCCAGGCCGGGCTGGTGCCGCCCTATAACACGCTACGCGAATACATGACGAGCTTGACGCGCGCCGTGCAGCAGCCCTACCCGCCTTACGAAGCGCTCGGCACCAAGCGCAACGGCGAATGGTGGCAGATCAACACCAACGTGCTGCAAATCGAAAACGAGTTTTACGCCACGATACGGCCCAAGCGCGTGATCAACAGCGGCGAGCGCGCAGTGGAAGCCTTGTGCGCGCGCGGCGTGCAATACATCGAAGTGCGCTGCATGGACGTCGATCCGTTCGAGCCGCTGGGCATCAGCCTGGAAACGGGGCGCTTCCTCGACGCTTTCCTGTTGTTCTGCGCGCTCACCGACAGCCCCGCGACCAACGAAGCGGAAAGCAGCCGCAACCGGGAGAATTTCTCGCGCACGGTCAAGCGCGGGCGCGAACCCGGTTTGACGTTGAGCCGCGACGATGGCGAGGTAAGCCTGCAGGAATGGGGGCTGGAATTGCTGGAGAAGATTGCCGCCGCCGCCACCTTGCTCGATGCGGCCCACGGCGACAGCAGCCACACGGCGGCGCTGAAGACGCAAGAACACAAGTTGCGCGATGCAACGGCCACGCCTTCGGCGCGCGTGCTCGATGCCATCCGCGCCAACGGCAATTCCTTCGGCCGCTTCGGCCTGCAACAGAGCGCAGCGCATGCCGCGGCGTTCCGTTCGCATCCGCCTTCGACCGAGGAGGCCCTGCTGTTTTCCCGCATGGCGCATTCGTCGATCGCGGAACAGGAAAAGATGGAGCGCGAGCAGTGCGGCGACTTCGATCAATTCATCACCGCCTACCGCTCGCGCACGCCCAAGCAGTTGTGCGATCAGTGAAGCCGGCGCGAATCGCAAACGCGATAAGAACGTCAGCGCGTGGGGTGGAATAGCCGAAACGTGCGACGCCCAAGGCATCCCGTCATGGGCATCAAACGACGTTCTTTAAGCGCTTGGTGTGCGCAACGCCGCCCGGTTCGACCCACCCTACGATACTTTATGCTTTTGGCTTGTCGCGCAGCCTGATCAAGCCTTCCTGCGCCACCGTCGCCACCAGCAAGCCCTGGCGGTTGTAGACATACGCAAAATTCAAGCCGCGCCCGCCCGAGGCGTTCGGGCTTTCCATCGCGAACAGCAGCCATTCGTCCATGCGGAACGGGCGGTGGAACCAGATGGTGTGGTCCAAGCTGGCGATCTGCAGGCGCGGTTCGCCCATCTTGACGCCGTGCGGCTGCAGCGAGGTCCAGAGCAGGCCGTAGTCCGATACGTAGGCGAACAGGGTTTCGTGGATCAGCGGCGCGTCGGGCAGGGCGATGGGCGACTTGGTCCAGACCTGCTTGTAGGGCAGGCGCGAGCGGGTGGAGAACACGTCGTCGTTGCCGTCCGAGCGGAAATCCACCGGCACGGGGCGAAACGGGCGGTGGCGCTCCAGTGCCTTGTCGCGCCAGGCGCGCAGGGTGGAGTCGAGCGTTTCGGGGTCGGCATGGACAGGCATGGGCTTCTGGTGCGACAAGCCCTCTTCCGCTTGCTGGAACGAGGCCGAGAGCACGAAGATGCGCCGGTCTTCCTGCGTCGCCACTACGCGGCGCGTGCTGAAGCTGCCGCCGTCGCGCACGCGCTCCACATCAAACGTGATGGGCAACTTCAAGTCGCCGGGCAGGATGAATAGCGAATGCAGCGAGTGCGGGCGGCGGTTTTCTACCGTCTGGCATGCGGCATGGAGCGCCTGGCCGGCCACCTGGCCGCCGAACACATTGGGGCTGCCCATGAAATGACTTTGGCCGACGAAGCGGTCCGGGCCTGTTTGCTCGATCTTGAGCAGGTCGAGGATTTCCTGGGTGTTGTAGAGGGTGTCGTCTATCATGATGGGCGAATTTTCTTGGAATATCCCATTTTAGCCCAAGGCCGTAGCTTGAATTGCCACGTAATTATTAGATAAGTCAGCGCTTTTCAAGCAAAATTCGCCGTATTTCGTTGCAAAAACATCACTTTCCCAAGGAAATCATGTCCCCGGCTGGTATCATTTCACCCATGATAGATCCCGTCGACGACGTCACCGGTGACTTGCCGGTCGCGACCGAAAGCCCGATCCGGCTGCAATTCTCCTCCCCGGAGAAATTGCATACCGTTCTGCTCATGAAAGATTTGTTCGATCAGTGGGTGATCCTGCAAACCTGGAGCGGCCGGCAGCAAGCGCGTGGCGGCAGCCGACCCCTTCCCTGCGACAATCTCGAAGCCGGCCTGGACGCGCTGTCGGCGATTGCGCGCACGCACCGCGAACGCGGACTCGTTCAGTTGGAAGCCGTCTAAGAATGTAGGGTGGGTGAGCGCAGCGCTACCCACCAAGCGCTTAAAGAAATTATTTGAGGCACATAGTGGGTAAGGCTGCGCTCACCCACCCTACCGCCCTAACTTCCCATCAGCCAGGTTGGAAAGGCCGTGGCGATCTGCGGCACGACGCACAACAAAATCACCGCACCGAGCATCAGCGCCACGAAGGGCAGCACGCCCATGATCACGTCGCGCAATGGAATATCGGGCGCGATGTTCTTGATCACGAAGATGTTCAAGCCGACCGGCGGATGGATCAGGCCCATTTCCATGACGATGGTCATGACCACGCCAAACCAGATCAAATCGAACCCCGCTTCGCGCAGCGGCGGCAGGATGATGGGCGCCGTCATCAGGATGATCGAGACCGGCGGCAGGAAGAAGCCCAGCACCACGACCAATAGCAGCACAAGGGCCAGCAGGATCCACTTCGAGAAATGCATCGCCACCACCCACTGCGCAGCAGACTGGCTGATGTGCAGGTAACTCATGACGTAGGAATACAAGAGCGACATGCCGATGATCAGGAGCAGCATGGTCGATTCGCGTATGCTGGCCGAAAGGATGGGGGCCAGGTCTTTCGGGCGCCACAGCCGGTAGACCAGCGCCACCAGCAATAGCGCCAGCACGGCGCCGAGGCCTGCCGTCTCGGAAGGCGTGGCATAGCCGCCATAGAGCGCGACCATGACGCCGATCAGGAGGATGACGAACGGCAGCACGCGCGGCAGCATCTCGACCTTTTGCCGCAGCGTGTAGTGCGATTCGTCGAGATAGGCCGATTTCTCGCCGCCGCCATGGTAGACCGCCAGCGCGGCATGGTATTCCTTGCGCGCGCGATAGACCGCGTAGGCCGTGAACAGGCCGATCAAGAGCAGGCCGGGGCCGACGCCGGCCAGGAACAGGCGGCCCAGCGACTGTTCCGCCGCGACCGCGTACAGGATCATGGTGATCGAAGGCGGCAGCAAAATGCCCAGCGTGCCGCCGGCGGCGATGATGCCGGCGGCGAAACCGGGCGAATAGCCGCGCCGGCGCATCTCGGGAATCCCGGCCGAACCGATGGCGGAACAGGTGGCGGGAGACGAGCCGGCCATGGCGGCGAACAGGGCGCAGGCAACGACGTTGGCCACGCCCAGGCCGCCCGGAACACGATGCAGCCAGGCATGGATCGCGGCATACAGGTCGCGCCCGGCCGGCGAGCGCCCGATGGCCGAACCCTTGGCGATGAAGAGTGGAATCGATAACAGCGTGATCGAGGCCATTTCCTCGTACACGTTTTGCGTGACGGTATCGAGCGAGGATGCCGGCATGAAGAAGACCATGAACACCAGCGCCACGGTGCCCAGCGCAAAGGCGATCGGCAAGCCGGAAAACATGGCGAGCAAGGTGGCGAAGCCGTACAGCGCGCCCAGGGCCAGGTCGCTCATGCGGCTGCCCCCGTGCGCCGCCGGGCGAGTCGTTGCGCCACTTGCAGCAGCAACTGCAAACTCAACAGGGTCATGCCGAACGCCATCATGCTATAGGGTATCCAGAGCGGCGGGGCGAAGGGGGAATTGGTGGTTTCGCCTTCCTGCCAGGCTTCCCAGAACAGCGTCCACGATTTCCAGGTAAAGAAGGTGCAGAACAGGAAGGAAATCACATCGATCAGGAACAGCCGCACGCGGTTGGCGGCGGGCGGCAAAATGTTGGCCAGCACGTCGATGCCGATATGGCCGCGCGATTGCTGCACGTGGGCGGCGCAACCGAAGCTCACGCCGATCAGCATGAAGACCGACGCATCGTCCTGCCAGTCGGTCGGCATCTTGAAGAAATAGCGCGTCACGACGGCATAGGTCAGGATGCACGAGGTGGCGACGATGGCCAGCATGGACATGGCCATCAAGAGACGATTGAGGCGGTCGAACGCGCGCGCGATGAAACCCAGCACGCCGGTGCCGGGCAAATCGGGACTTGGGGGAGAAACGGACGTGGCCGGCTGTCCGCTCATAGGAGCTTTTGCGCCAGTTGCATCAGCTTGGCGCAATTGGCGTTCTTTTCGCCGTAATCCTTCCACGCGGTGCTGCGGGCGATGGCTTGCCATTTCTTGACAGTGGCGTCTGACAAGTCGGCCACACGGGCGCCGGCCTTCTGGTAGATCGCGGCCACGAGCGAATCGTCGAGCTGCGCCGCCCGGCGCGCGAAGGTTTCCATCTCGGCGCCGACGTCCATGATGATGCCTTGCTGTTCCCTGGAGAGGCGGTCGAATATGGCCTTGGACATCATCAAGGGTTCCAGCATGAACCAGTAGGCCTTGCCGCGCCCGGTGGTGAGGTTTTTCGATACCTCTTCAAGACGGAACGAGACCAGCGACGTCGAGGAGGTCAAAGCCGCGTCGAGCGCGCCGGTTTGCATGGCGGCATAGATTTCATTCGAGGGCAGCGACACCACGGCGGCGCCGGCGGCTTTCAAAACCAGGTCCATCTCGCGCGAGCCGCCGCGTATCTTCAAGCCGTTGGCGTCTTCCGGCTCGACGATGGGCTTGGTGCGCGAGGCCACGCCACCGGCTTGCCAGATCCAGGAAATCATGACCACGCCTTTTTCCAGCAACAGGCGGTTCAATTCCTTGCCGACCTCGGCGGTTTTCCAGGCTGCGCCCTGGTCGTAGGAGGTGACGATGCCGGGCATGAGGCCGATGTTCACTTCAGGCATTTCACCGCCGGCATAGGACAGCGGCACCAGCGAGAGATCGAGCGCACCCTTGCGCAAGGCGGAAAACTGGGCATTGGTTTTCATCAGCGAAGAGCCGGGGTAGACCTCGAACTTGAGCGCGCCCTTGCTGCGCTTTTCCACTTCGGCGGCGAAGGTACGGCACAGGCGGTCGCGGAAATCGCCTTCAGTGAGCGAGCCGCCGGGGAACTGGTGTGAAATCTTCAGGCTTGCACTTTGTGCTCGGGCGAAAGGGGAAAACAGCAGGGGGGATAGTGCGGCGGCGGCGAGGACAGCCCGACGCGAGGTTCGGAAATTAGCGGCTGACATGAGGTCTCCAGATCTGCCGTGCTGCCGCAAGGGGTGCGGCGCACGCGACACGATTAGGGCGAAGAATATCGCGAATCATGCATTGAGGCAAAGACAGACAGCGAGACACGTCACGTTTCGCAAAATTTTGCTGCCAACGCACATTTTCAGACCGTGCTACGCTTGCGCCTTGATGACTTTCGCGCCTGCCATGTTTTGCATGCGCCGGCGGAATGGGAACATGAACCGGAATTTACCTTCACTCGATTTGATCCGTGGCTTCGAGGCTTCTGCACGCGGCCTCAGTTTCACCAAGGCTGCCGAGGAACTGGAAATCACCCAATCGGCGGTCAGCCGCCAGGTCAAGCTGCTGGAAGAGCAGTTGGGCATGGATTTGTTTCACCGGCGCCACCGCACCCTGCTTTTGACCGAGGCCGGGCAGGAATTTTATCGCGCCGCAACATCGGCCTTGAAGCTCTTGGAAGACTCGGCGGCAAAGATTCGCGAACGCGGTGCCGGCCGCGTGCTGACCGTGTCGGCCACCATCGGTTTCACCTCGCTGTGGCTGATTCCGCGCCTGGCGGAATTCCGCACCCTGCATCCCGATGTCGATATCCGCATCGACGCCAACAACAAGATGCTCGACCTGAAGCAGGAAAATATCGAAGTCGCCATCCGCTACTGCCCGGCCGACATGGCGCCCGAAGGCGCGATCAAGCTGTTCGGCGAGGAAGTGCTCCCGGTGTGCAGCCCGAAACTGATCACCAGGAGCCGGCCGCTCACCCTCGCCGAGGATTTGCAGCATCACGTGTTGCTGCATCTCGAATGGTCTGACGGCAGCCATGCACCCTGGCTCTCCTGGACCGTGTGGTTCGAAGTGATGCAGGCGATGGGCGTCAAGCCGCGCGGCTCGCTGCGCTTCAACCAATACGACCAGGTGATCCAGGCCGCCATCGATGGGCAAGGCGTGGCGCTGGGTTCCTCCGCGCTGGTGCGCCATCTGCTGCGCGACGGCCGCCTGATCGCGCCGCTGCCCAAGGCGAGCAAGTCTTCGCGTGCCTATTTCGTCGTGACCTCACCCTACTTCGCCGAGCGGCCCGACGTGGCGGCCTTCGTCGATTGGCTGACGCAGCAGGCCAAGGGCGATACGGGATTGTTGACGCATATCTCCTGAAGCCCGCCTCGCGGCGCAGCTTCAGACAGAAATTCCAACCCCTGACGTCAATATTTTCTCGTTTGCGGTTCAGCCCTCGCGGTGGCACAGTAGTTCATGCGGGAGGTGAAGTCATGAACGAATCAGCGAAGCGCTTGCTCTGCACTTATATCCAGGCCAAGGACGGGAATCGTCCCCATTTGTTGCGCCAGGTCTTTGCCAAGGATGCCGTGCTCGACATGGATGTAAGAACCGAAGGCATGCGCTTTCCCGCGCAAGTCAGTCCGGGCGAGGCGATCGCCGACGTCCTGGTGCGGCAATTTTGCGCCACCTATGAAAACATCTATACGTTCTACCTCGCAGAGCCGCCGACCGACGCAAAGCGATTTCGCTGCAGCTGGTTCGTCGGCATGACCGAGAAAGCCAGCGGCAAGGGGCGGGTCGGCAGCGGACGCTACGATTGGCGGTTTTCCGATACCCTGCCGCTCTGCGTAACACAACTAGGCATTCGGATCGACGTGATGGAAACGCTGTCGCCGTTTGAAACCAATCACCTGCTGGGCTGGTTATCGAACTTGCCGTATCCGTGGTGCGCACCGCGCGCACTGATCGCGTCCGCGCCGCGCATCTGCGGCCTGCAAAAAGCCATCGTCGATTTTCTCCCGGAGTGCGAAGTGCCTTGCTGATTGCGCGCGGCGCCGCTGCTAGGCCCTCAAAGTTTGGTTGAACAAGCTCAAGGTGCGCTGCCAGGCCAGCTTGGCGGCGGCTTCGTCATAGCGCGGCGTGGTGTCGTTGTTGAAGCCATGCTCGACGCCGGGGTAGATGAATGCTTGATAGTCGATCTTGGCGGCCTTCAAGGCGGCTTCATATTGCGGCCAGGAGGCAAGCAGGCGCTCGTCCTTGCCGGCGTGCTGGATCAGGAGCTTGGCCTTGATTTTGGGCACGTCTTCCAGCGCCGGCGGCGAGCCGTAAAACGGCGCGGCTGCGGCCAAGTCGGGCAAACGCGTAGCCAGCAGGTTGGCGATGCCGCCGCCATAACAGAATCCCACTACACCAAGCTTGCCATTGCCCTGCGGCAGAGCCTTCACCACACCGGCAGCAGCGACGAAGTCTTCGTGCGTCTTGTTCTGGTCGAGCTTGGCGAACAGTTCGCGCGCCTTGTCTTCGTCACCGGGATAGCCGCCCAGCGGGTACAAGGCATCGGGCGCGAAGGCGATGAAGTTTTCCAATGCCAGGCGCCGCGTCACGTCTTCGATGTGCGGATTCAGACCGCGGTTTTCGTGCACCACGAGGACCGTCGGCAGCTTGCCGCTCGCATTACCCGGATAAACGAGATAGCCGCGCAGCTTACCGTAACCGTTGGGCGAAGGATATTCGACGTAGCTGGCCTTGATGCGCGCATCGGCAGGGGCGATCTGCTGGGCCGATGCGAAGTCCGGGCTCAGGGCGGCGAGCATGGCTTCGGCCGTCATGGCGCCGACAGCGAAGCGCGCGGCGGATTGCAGGAAACCGCGCCGGTTCAACTGGCCGTGCACGTATTGATCGAACAGTTTCATGACTTCCGGCGGGAAGTCGCTGCTGGTCTTGCGCGTCATGACACCTCCTCCTATCGCTTGGCGAACTGCTGCACCTTTTCCAGGGCAACGGCAACGTTGGCTTCCGGCGCCATGCCGCCGATCACCGACGCAATCCTGCCGTCCGGCGTGACGATGAAGGTGGTGCGCTCGGTGAAGTCGTGGTCGATCTCCACGCCGCGCGTATCCTTCTTGCCAGCACCGCCCTCACGAATGCTCAAGGCATAGGACCTGGCGATCTTGCCGCCGGGGTC
>FSYV01000362.1_pt1 | contig 46139 bp, 39 predicted proteins | sample 1638641 | NCBI WGS metagenome assembly FSYV01 (sample SAMEA3914813, study PRJEB12502) | metagenome | biome: forest; material: soil | place: Canada | collected 2011-07-07 | depth 0.3 m
AAGGTTAAAATGAGCGGAGAAGTTTGGTTTTGCACGTTGGGTAGATTAAGATATCTGACTTTGCATTTTACTTGAAGGGCATTCCAACGTGAGCGCTAATGAAACAATGAACGAAGAATTCCACACCTGGATGTGTCTGATTTGCGGATGGGTCTATGATGAAGCTGCCGGCCTGCCGGAAGAAGGCATTGCGGCAGGTACGCGTTGGGCCGATGTGCCAATGAATTGGACGTGTCCGGAGTGTGGCGCCCGCAAGGAGGATTTCGAGATGGTCGCTATTTAGTCTGTCCCAAAAGTCAAGTTTTTGGCGATTTGTGGTTTTTTTTGGTCTAAAACGGGCCTGCAGCCCTGTATACGTCACGATGTTGTTAGAAAGCATCTTGCTTTTTATCACCGTTGCACCGTATATTGAACGAAGTTTAATTGAGATGACGTCATGACAACATCAACGGAGAAGACCAGCCTGAAAATCATGGTGATTGACGATAGCAGCACAATTCGTCGATCTGCCGAGATTTTCTTGGGTCAGGCCGGGTATCAGGTCGTTCTGGCGGACGACGGCTTTGATGCGCTCGCCAAAATGAATGACCACAAACCGGCGCTGATTTTCTGCGACATTCTGATGCCGCGGCTGGACGGTTATCAAACTTGTGCGCTCATCAAGAAAAGCGCAAAGTTCCATACTACGCCAGTGATCATGCTGTCATCCAAAGACGGTTTGTTTGATCGGGCAAGAGGTGCCATGGTGGGATCCGATGCGTACCTCACCAAGCCGTTTACAAAGGATAGTCTTTTGAAGACGGTGCGCGAGCATACTGCGCAGGCGCTTGCCAAGTAATTTACACAGAAGTGAAGGTTCAAGATGGCTATTCAAAAAATTCTCGTGGTAGACGACTCCCCAACCGAGCGTTATTTCCTGACCGATATCCTGATCAAGAACGGGTTTTCGGTATCAACCGCCGAAAATGGCGAGGAAGCCTTGTTGAAAATCAAGGTGGACAAGCCGCAATTGATCCTGATGGATATCGTGATGCCGGGGCAAAACGGCTTCCAGATTACACGCGCAATTACACGCGATCCGGATACGCAAGACGTGCCGGTTATCATCTGCACCAGCAAAGGCCAGGAAACTGACCGCATCTGGGGCTTGCGTCAAGGCGCACGTGACTACATCGTCAAGCCGGTAGACCCGCAGGAGTTGCTGGCGAAAATTGCTGCACTTGGTGGATAAACCTCGCACATGAGCCAATCCAACTCGGATTTACAGACGGCAAAAATATACGGCAAGCCCGATGCGGCGGCGCGACGTACGCGCCTGCGCGAATTCCAGACCCAGTTGATGGAACGGATGCAGGCGGCGCGCGCCGGTGCGGATACGCGCGTCAGCCAGTTGGGTGTCATGATCGGCCAGCGACGCTGGCTGCTAAGCCTGCAGGAAGCAGGCGAAATCATTTCTGTGGGTGCAATCACCAAGGTGCCATTGACCCACAACTGGTATCTCGGCTTGTCCAATGTGCGGGGAAATTTGATCAGTGTGATCGATTTCGCGGCGTTTCAAGGGCAGGCTTCAACGGTCATCGACAAGGAAAGCCGGATCGTCGCGTTTGCGCCGGGTTTGGCCTTCAATTGCGGTTTGCTGGTTACGCGCGTGTTGGGTTTGCGTAACGTGGCAGAGATGGAAGCGCGCACGGATTCAGGGGAAGGCGTGGCGCAGTGGTCGAGTCAGCACTATGTCGATCGCGATTCGCAGGACTGGACAGAGCTCAATTTGTCCCTGGTAGTGCAAGACGCTCAGTTCCTGCATGTAGGTTTGTGAACCGTGTGGGCATTCGACCCAGCGGTATGTAACAAGTAATCGGATTTAGGAGAATCGGTAATGGGGTTTAGTCTAAAGTCCTTTTCCAGAGGCAAAAAAGAAGAAAATGCCGCGGAAGAAATGATGGAAAGCGAGTTGGGCTTGTCTGACGCTCCGCTGGATGCCGCACACACGGTCCTGGCACAGAATGAGCCCGAGACCGAGGTGCCGCCTGCCGCGCACATCGAGACTGCGGCCGAGCTTGACAGCGGTCCGAATCCGAATGTCACCCTGATCGGTGAAGCGATCCGGAAATCGGGCGGGGTCAAGATTCCTGGCTTGTCGAAATTGCCGCTTGCGCGGCAATTGCTGATTTTGGCCAGTATCTTCGGTTTCGCGATGATACTTGGGGTGGTATTCGTGTATCTCAACTCCGTGCACTCGAATCTGGCGTCGAATCAGACGCAGATTGCCGGTGACGCGCTGATGCACTCACAGCGTATCGGTAAGGCGACGCCAAACGCGATTCAGGGCAAAACCGAGGCTTTCAAGGAATTGGAAGAAAGCCGCAAGGAGTTGAATCGCGACTTGAAGATTCTCAGCGATGGTGGTAACTATCAGGGCATCGACATCAGCAAATCGTCCGCGAAGATGCTCGATGCCTTGAAGGATGCGCAAAAGCGCTGGGCCGATTCGGACAAGTCCGCTGCCACCATTCTCAATTACAGGAATGAGCTGACCGGCTTCGGCGAAACGCTGCAAAAGCTGCAAGCCTTGTCGCCGCAGATTCTCGAATTGACCGAGCATATCGCTTCGATCAAAGCGCAGCGCCAGTCGTCAGTGCTGGAAATTTCTTCCGCCGGCCACTTGGAGATGTTGACCCAGCGCCTTGAACGAAGCGCTTCGGAATTCATGACTTCTGAAGGTGTGAGCCCGGAAACGGCGTTCCTGCTTGGTAAGGACATGAACCAGTTCAAGGAAATCACCGAAGGTCTCTTGAATGGTAGTGAAGCCTTGAAGTTTACTGCCGCCAAAGACCCCGACCTGCGCGAGCAATTGACTGATCTCAAGAGCCAGTTCAGCGTCTATTCGGAATCGGTTCAATCGATTTTGACCAATCTGCAAAGTTTTATTGCGGCCAAGCAGGCAGAACAAAAGATTTTCGATGACAACGAATCGCTGAAAAGCACGTTGACCGACCTGCAAAAGAAATATCGCGTTGACCAGGACTCGACACACTGGACGTTCTATGCCATGTTGCTGTCGGCACTGGTCGCGCTGGTGGCGGCGATCGGCGTTGCCATCGTGTTCGTGGAAGAAGGCCGGAACAGTACGCGGCAAGCGGAATTACGCCGTCAGGAAGCTGAAATTCAGCGGCAACAAGCGCAGCAACAAGAGGAAGAGGCGAAGAGCGCGAACGACCAGAACCAGGCCGCTATTTTGCGACTGATGAACGAATTGCAGGAAGTGGCGGACGGTGACTTGACGGTGCAGGCAACGGTGTCGGAAGACATCACCGGTGCGATCGCCGACTCGGTGAACTACACGGTGGAAGAATTGCGCGGGCTGGTCGAACGCGTTACCACGACGGCGCAGCGCGTTACGTCGGCATCGAATCAAGCGCAGAATATTTCGACCGAACTGCTCTCCGCGTCGCAACGTCAGTCGCGCGAGATTCAGGAAACCGGTCAGGCGGTGCTGGAAATGGCAGCGCAGATTACCGACGTATCGAAGTCTGCCAACGAATCGGCCGAGGTGGCGCGCCAGTCGGTGTCGGCAGCCGAAGAAGGTTCCAAGGCGGTGGAAAACGCGATCAAGGGTATGAACGAAATTCGCGAGCAAATCCAGGAAACCTCGAAGCGAATCAAGCGACTCGGTGAGTCGTCGCAGGAAATTGGTGAAATCACCGAACTGATTTCCGACATTACGGAACAAACCAACGTTCTGGCTCTGAACGCTGCCATTCAGGCAGCATCGGCGGGTGAGGCAGGACGAGGCTTCTCGGTGGTTGCGGAAGAAGTTCAGCGACTGGCGGAACGTTCCGGCGAAGCAACCAAGCAGATCGGTGCGCTGGTGCGTACCATTCAAACAGATACCCACGATGCGGTCGCCGCTATGGAAAAATCAACCCAGGGTGTGGTTGAAGGAGCAAAGCTTTCCGATGCTGCCGGCGCCGCTCTGCTGGATATCCGACGCGTTTCGAACCGACTTGCTGATCTGATTCAGAGCATCTCTTCGGCAACGGAAATGCAGGCGACGTCGGCCAATGGCGTGGCGCAGAATATCCAGAACATTCTGACAGTGACCGAGAAGACGCAGGAAGGTACGCAGCAAACCGCGTCCTCGATTCGCGAATTGTCGAAACTGGCCGAAGAGCTCAAGAACTCGGTATCGCGGTTCCGCGTTGCGGCTTGATGCCGGCGGCGCTACCGCACTATTGATTCGGCATCGGTTTGGCAACAACTTGGTATCGACTTATTGCCAAAATATTATTGGCGTAGTGGCCTTTTGAAATGCATGGCGGCGGGCTGCACTGGCAGCCTGTTGCCTTAAGAACTTCCGCGAGGCAATCATGACCACCCCTACTTCCAACTCACCGCCAGGCAGCCAGGCCAACGTGGACACCGGGCCGCTATCCTGGGTGATGGTCGAGATCCGTGAAGCGCTGACCCGTTCCAAAACGGCTCTGCAAGAAGCGCAGACACAGGATAGTGAAAATCAGGCCACGGCCGTGCGGCATGCCAAGAGTTTCTTGCATCAAGCCCATGGCGCACTGCAAATTGTCGATGTCGACGGCGTTGCCATCATCACCGAGACCGTGGAAGATTTGCTCGACCGCGTGGAGTCCGGCCAACTGGCCTTGACCGAAGGCGTGGCCGAAGCGATTGCCAATTCCTATCAGGCGTTGCTCGAATATCTGGAAGAATTGCTGTCCGGCGTGCCGCACCAGCCGGTGCGCCTGTTCCCCTATTACCGCGCCCTTCTGGAGGCGCGCGGCGCCGAGCGGATACATCCGGCTGATCTGTTCTTCCCGAACCTGTCGATCCGGCCTCAACTGCCAACGGCCGCCGTGCCCGACAAGGCGGTCGATTACCTCGCCCTGCGCAAGCGTTTCGAGAGAGCGCTGCTGCCGTTCATCAAGAGCACGGACCGCGCCTCGGAATTGGCCAATGCGGGTGTCATGCGCGATCTGGTGGCGGAAGTCGAGCGCGCCCAGGCCAACCAGCAATCGCGCGTGTTCTGGTGGGTGCTGCACGGCTTTGCCGAGGCGGTGGCTGCCGGACAGGTGAAGAATGAGCTGTACGTCAAGCAGTTGTTTGCCCGTATCAACCTGCAAATCCGGCGCCTGTCCGAAGGTTCGTCGAGCATTGCCGAGCGCCTGTTGCGCGACGCCCTGTTCTTCATTGCACGTGCCGAGCAACCATCGCCGTTGGTGCAGCAAATCCGGCGCGCCTACCAGCTTGATGGCGCGGTGCCGGTCGACTATGAACGCAAACGCTACGGCCAGATCGACACCGAGGCCCTGGCGGTTGCCAAGGATCGCCTGTCGCATGCAAAAAACGCCTGGAATCGCATTGCCGGCGGCGACGGCAGCGTCGTTGCCGTCTTCGAATCGGAACTGGGCACCTTGGTGGAAGCGGGCACCAAGCTCAATTCGCCGCCGCTGCTGAAGTTGTTGCGCGAACTGGGTGGCATAGCGCGCAATTCGCTGCATGGCCGTTCGGCCGAAAGCCTTGGCCTCGAAATGGCCACCGCCCTGCTGTTCGTCGAAAATGCGTTGAACCATATCAGCCATTTGCCGGACAACTTTGCCGAACGCGCCGATGCCATGTCGGCACGGCTGCTGTCGGTCGTCGCCGGCGAGCAGCCTGCGGAAAGTGCCGAATGGCTCGACGACATGTCGCGCGAAGCGCAGCAACGCCAGACGATGCAAGTGTTGACCGGCGAACTGCAAACGAGTTTGCGGCAGGTCGAGAAGTCGCTCGATGAGTACTTCAACGATCCGACCCAGCGCGCGTCGCTGGCGCAAATCGAAGCCACGTTGCATCAGATCGGCGGCGCGCTTGCGATCCTCGATCAGGACGATGCCATGCACGCGGTGCAGCATACCCAGGAGGCCGTGCGCGGCTTCATCGATGCCCCGCCCGACGCGCCGCCCGACGTGCCGACGTTCCAGCATGTCGCGCGCAACGTGGGGGCGCTCAGCTTCTTCATCGAGACGCTGCAGCTGCATTCCGACGGCGTCAAGAAACGCTTCTCCTTTGACTCGGATACTGGCGTATTCCACGCCAATTTACTGGAAAAAAACTCGGTAACGCGGATAGATGCTGAACAAGCAGACGAATCGGTATCCGCGCTTGCCGAAGATAAATCCGATTTTTCAGCCCATCATGCAGCAGTCGCCGATTTGCCGACTGTCGAGGATGATCTCTTGCGGCACCAGCAGCATTCGGTCGAGTTGGCCAAATCTCTGACGGCCGAACCGCACAACCCGGAATTGCAGGAGCAACTCAAGGAATCGCTTGAGCAGGTGCGCCGCGATGCGACGCTGGTTGACAACCCTGAAGCCAACGACAGGGCGCAGGCCGCAATCAAGATGCTCGACCATCTCGAGACCGCGCCCACGCAGGAAGCACTGGCCGAGATAGTCTCGGCGACCGAGCCGGCGCCCGCCGCGCCGCAAGGTGGTCCGGTGCATGAAACCGCAGCAGCACCGGAGACCGACGAAGAAGTCGACGCCGAATTGCTGGAAATATTCCTCTCGGAAGCCGAGGAAGTGCTGGGTTGTGTCAAGGAAACGATACCGCAGTCCCGCAGCGAGCCGTACAACCAGGATCATTTGACGACGCTACGGCGTTCGTTCCATACGCTCAAAGGCAGCGGCCGCATGGTCGGCCTGATGGCGTTTGGCGAAGGTGCCTGGAGCATCGAACAGGTATTGAACCTGCGCCTGTCGGAGACGCGCGCCGGCGATGCGGATCTGTATGCGCTGCTGGACAAGGCCGCCGAGTTCCTCGGCACCTGGGTCAATGACTTGCACACCACGGGCCGTTCGGCGCGCACGCCGCATGCTTTGGTCAAGGCAGCCGAACGCATGAAGGCCGGCCAGTCGTTTGTCTATGAAAGCGAGCCGGAACAACCGGCGCCGGCTGCTATCGCAGACGCGAGCGAGCACCTCACCCCGATCACGGTCGAGGCGGTGACGCCGCCTGTGCCGGAGGCGGATGCGCCGGCAGTTGCCGAAGAAACCGCCGCGCTTCCCGAGGCTGCAATCACGGAGCTTGCCACCGCGCTGCCAGTGGCGGAGCCGCATCCTGTTGCTGCGGCAGAGGACATGCTGGCGCCGTTCGAACCGGTGCCGGAGAGTGAAGAGATCCAGTTGTCGCAACCAGCGGCTGCAGAGCACATGCCGGCGCAAGAATTGCAAGCAGCACCGCAGGCCGCGCCAGCGGTTGAAGCTGCACCTGCTGCGGTGGCCGAGGTGATTGAATTCCCCGGTCTGTCCAAGCCGTCGATGCAACAGGACGACAGTGTCAAGCGCATCGGCGATCTGGAAATCAGCCTGCCTTTGCATAATATTTACCTGGCAGAGACCGATGAACTGGTGCGCCTCTTGTCGCAAGACATAGGCGAGTGGCGTCATGAGCCGGATCGCCATGTCAATGTGCATGTAGTCCATGCCGCGCATTCGCTGGCGGGCAGCTCCGCCACGGTGGGCTTCAAGCCCTTGCAGGAAGTCGCGCATGCGCTGGAAATGGTGTTGCAATTCCTCGCGCGCAAGCCAGTACGCCTGATCAGCGAAGAGTTCGATACCATGCAACACGGCATCGAGCGCATCCGTTTCATGCTGCAAATGTTTGCGCTGGGCGAAATGCCGGCGCATGAACCTGAGCAAGTGCAGATTCTGGAGCGCATGCAGTCCCAGATTGAAGCACGCCTGCACATGGCACCCGAGCTGGCACCCTTGCCGCACGTCGTTCATGAGGCGGTGCATGAATCCGCGCATGAAGCGCCGGTCGAGCATTACAACGCGGCTTCCGAGCCTGAATTCGCCATCGAGCAGGCCCATCTGATCGAGCCGATCGAAGCGGCCCCGCCGCCGCCCGAGTCGCCAATCATCGATGCGCAGCAGTCGATTGAAGAAATTCATCTGGAATTGCCGCACGAATTGACGGTCGACTTGCCACACGAGAATCTGCTGGAGCCGCTGGAGACGCCGCATGCCGTGCCGGTTCATGCAGAGCCTGCTGTCGAGGTGGCGCAAGAATTGAACGTGCAGTTCACGCCGGATTTCGTCGCACAATTTCACGCCGAAGCGCACGCCGAAGCGCACCATGAAGAGATTGCACCGCTTGCTCCGCCTGATGAGGAAATCGACATTGCGCCGCTTGCGATTGCCGATTTTGCGCCGAGCGCGGAATTCGCGAATCATGCGCTTCATGAATACATCGAGCCTGTCAGCGCGCCTGTCATCGAGCCGTTGAGCGAGTCGCAGAACGAGTCGTTTGGCGAACCGGCATTCGAATCTGCGGATTCTGTCATTGAGCCTGTCTTTGAACCGGTTGCCGAGTCCGGGTTCGAGGCGCTTGCCCCCGTGGACATGACGCCGTCCGTCGAGCCGGTGCAGCAGGCAAGCGTTGAGCCGTCTCTGCATCAAGACGCTCCCCTTGTGCTGCATGAAACCATTCCTGTGGCATCGTTTGTCGAACCGGTTTTTGCGCGTGAAGAAGAGGCTGCAGTCGACCCCGCGCTGCTGCTGATGCCCAAGGACGAACTCGATGCCGACCTGTTGCCGGTGTTCCTCGAAGAGGGCCGCGACATGTTGCCGCAACTTGGCGAACAGCTGCGCATCTGGCAGGGCAACCCGGTTGATACCGCAGCGCCGATGTCGGTGTTGCGCCTGTTGCATACGATCAAGGGCAGCGCCCGCATGGCCGGCGCAATGGGCCTCGGCCAGCACATGCATGACATGGAAACGCGCATCGAAGTGATGACGCGTTCCGGCGCGCCGAACAGTACGTCGCTCGACGACATGCTGACCCGGTTCGACCAGGGCCTGCAGATGTTTGAAGAGTTGCAGGATCCGCAAGCCGCCAAGCGCAATGCGCAGGCGCGGGCCGCCGCCGAGGCGCAGGCCAAGGCGCAAGTCGCGGCGGAATCCCAGCCGCGCGGGCTGGTAGAACTGACCTCGATCGTGCCGCTGCAAAAGAGCAACGTGGCGGTACCCAAGATGGGTGCGGCCAATCTGCCGGCGGCCAAGTCCACCCAGGCGGCGCCCGTTCCGCTGGTGCGCGTGCGCGCCGACATTCTCGATCGCCTGGTCAACCAGGCCGGTGAAGTGTCGATCTCGCGTTCGCGCCTTGAAACGGAAGTCGGCACGCTGCGCCAGTCGCTGGGAGAAATGACGGAAAACGTCGCGCGTCTGCGCGACCAGTTGCGCGAAATTGAAATGCAGGCGGAAACGCAGATCACGTCGCGCATGGCACATTCGGCCGATCGCGAGTTCGACCCGCTCGAATTCGACCGCTTCACGCGTTTGCAGGAATTGACCCGCATGATGGCCGAAAGCGTCAACGACGTCGGCACGGTGCAGCAAAATCTGGCGCGCACGGTCGACAATGCCACCACCGACCTGACCGTGCAGGGACGCCTGACGCGCGATTTGCAGCAGGACCTGATGCGTGTGCGCATGGTGCAGTTTGCCAGTATCTCGGAACGCCTGTATCGCGTTACGCGCCAGGCATCGAAAGAGCTGGACAAGCGCGTCAACCTCGACATTCGCGGCAGCGCGGTCGAAATCGACCGGGGCGTGCTGGAAAAAATGTCCGGACCTTTCGAGCATTTGTTGCGTAATTCGATCGTGCACGGTATCGAAACACGTGAAGGCCGGCAAGCCGCCGGCAAGAACGAAATCGGCGAATTGCTGGTCGAGATCCGGCAGGAAGGCAACGAGGTCGTGATCCAGTTCTCGGATGACGGCGCGGGTCTCAATCTCGAGCGCATACGCCAAAAGGCCCTGACTGTCGGTTTGCTTGGACAAGGCGACGAGCCGACCGAGGCCGAAGTCACCGACCTGATTTTCAATTCGGGATTCTCGACTGCCGATAGCGTGACTGAATTGGCTGGCCGCGGTGTCGGCATGGACGTGGTGCGCTCGGAAGCGGCTGCGCTCGGCGGCCGGGTGGCGGTGGTGTCTGAATCCGGCAAGGGTGCACATTTTACGATTCACCTGCCGCTCACGCTGGCAGTGACCCAGGTGGTGATTCTTACCACTGGCGGCAAGACCTATGCGGTGCCTTCCGTGCTGGTGGAGCAGGTCCAGCAACTGAAGACCAATCCGTTGGCGGCGGCCTACAACGACGGCGCGATCCTGTGGCAAAACCAGCGCGTCCCGATGCATTATTTGTCGGCCTTGTTGGGCGACAGGGACGCCACGCCGGTCACGCAACAATATTCGCCGATCATGATACTGAAGAGCGGCGCCGACCGCGTCGCGATTCACGTCGACGAAATCATGGGCAACCGAGAAGTGGTGGTCAAGAACATCGGGCCGCAATTGGCGCGCATGATCGGCATTGCCGGCGCGACCGTACTCGGTTCCGGCGATATCGTGCTGATTCTCAACCCGGTTCCGCTGGCCCAGCGCTTTGCCCATGAAAACCTGCGCGCACCGCGCCTGACGCCGGCCGATGTGCCCGATAACATGGGCGCAGTTGCCGAAATCGTGCAGGCGCCGGTTGAACCGGTCAAGGCCCAGCCGGTGCAAGGCTTGCGCACCCAGCATATCGTCATGGTGGTGGACGACTCGCTGACCGTGCGGCGCGTGACCCAGCGCTTGCTGGCTCGCGAAGGGTATCAGGTGGTGTTGGCGAAAGACGGCGTGGATGCGCTCGAGCAGTTGCAATCGGTCAATCCGGACGTCATGCTGGTCGATATCGAAATGCCGCGCATGGATGGCTTCGACTTGACTCGCAACGTGCGCAGCGACGATCGCACCAGGCATATTCCGATCATCATGATCACGTCACGGACTGCGACCAAACACCGCAATTACGCGATGGAATTGGGCGTCAACGAGTATCTTGGCAAACCCTACCAGGAAGATGCGCTGCTGAAGTCGATTTCCGGATTCGTCAACAAGGAAACGCAAGCGGGTTGACGGCAAGCCGGTAATCTGACCCGCAGGCCGGGCTGCACACAGCCCGCTCCCGCCCAACATGGCGCGAGCGGGTTTTTGTTTGGCCATCATTTTCAGTGCCTGCCAGGTGCCGTTGCCGATTGCTACCCCCTGTCTACGCATGGCGGCATCGAGGTCCAACAGGTTCGGCCTGAAAGTTTTGCCAGAAACAATATTAATTCAGTGCAAGTATTTTTCATCGCCTGTTGCCATTTTGTCAGACATGTTTGGCGTCCCGGGCCAGTTTTTCCATCGCCAAAGTGCAAAACTGCTAAAATCATTTCATGGTGAAGTCAAGAATTCCACGAAAAGCCACGTCGCCTGGTGCGCAGTGGGAGTCGTCTTCCTTTGCGAAAAATGCCGATGATGACGATGGCAGCGGGCTCAATCTCTCAAACCACTTTCTCATTGCCATGCCCTCGATGCCGGAAGACCCGGTGTTCGGCGGCAGCGTAGTCTACCTGTGCGAACACAACGCCGGCGGCGCGCTCGGCGTGATCATCAACAAGCCCACCGACATGAGCATCGACACATTGCTCGAACGCATCGATCTCACGCTTGAAATTGCGCCGAATGGCGTTCCGCTTGACGCCAAGCCTGTCATGTTCGGCGGCCCGGTGCAGGTCGAGCGCGGCTTCGTGCTGCATACGCCGATCGATGCCTTTTCCTCGATGATGACGGTTTCCGACGATATCGTGCTGACCACATCCAAGGATGTCCTGGAGGCGGTGGCGCATGGCGCCGGGCCAGCCCGGATACTGATAACGCTGGGATGCGCGGGCTGGAGTCCCGGGCAGCTGGAGCAGGAAATCGCCAACAATGGCTGGCTGACCGTGCGCGCCGACCCGCACATCGTATTCGATCTCCCGATCGAACAGCGTTTCGATGCCGCCATGCGGCTGCTGGGCATCGATCCGATGATGCTCTCCGGCGTTGCCGGCCACGCCTGACCGACGGCATTGATGGGGACGCTGATCGGGTTCGATTTCGGCTTGAAACGCATTGGTGTCGCGCTCGGCAATACCATCACGCGCCAGGCCAGCGGCCTGAAGGTCATCACAGCCGCGACCAACGATGGCAAATTTCAGGAAATCGAGAGTTTGCTCAAGGAGTGGCAGCCCGAGCGTTGCATTGTGGGCTTGCCGCTGCATCCCGATGGCGCCGAGCACGACATGACGGTCCGTTGCCGGCGTTTCGCCAATCAATTGCATGGCCGTTTCGGGGTCGAGACGGTGCTGGTCGACGAACGTTATTCTTCCGCAGTCTTGAGCCAGAAACGCGGCGAGCTGATCGATGCCGATGCCGCCGCCATCATTTTGCAACAATATTTCGATGAACATGCCGCCAACTGAATTCAGCCTCCAAGTACACAGCATATTTACGCCGGCAACACGTGCTCCGCAAGCGCAAGCATGACGATGTTCAGTTTCATTCTGCGCGTCGTACGCGTGCTGCTGCACCTCATCACTGCGCTTTGGACCTGCGCCTTGATCTTTCCCTTCATCGATGCCGCCGGCCGCGCCTGGCGCGTGCGCCACTGGTCCGGTCAATTGCTGGCCATGTGCCGCCTGACTGTGTACATCGAGCGCACCGGTGCGCAACAGCCGGGGGTTCGGGCGTTAGCCGTGTGCAACCATGTATCGTGGCTGGATATTTTCGTCATCAATTCCATGCAGCCGACCCATTTTGTCGCCAAGTCCGACATCCGCGACTGGCCATTGATCGGCTGGCTATGCGCCACCGCCGGCACGATTTTCATCTCCCGCGGCCGGATGCGCGATGTGCGGCGCATATTTGAAGATCTGGTGGCGAGCCTGCGCGCAGGCGACCATGTTGCGTTTTTCCCCGAGGGCACGACCGCCAGCCAAGGCACGATTTTGCCATTTCATGCCAACCTGTTTGAAGCTGCCGTCGATGCGGGTGTGTCGATCCAACCATATGCCTTGCGCTATCTCGATCCGCAAGGGCGGTTGCATCCCAGTGTTGATTTTGTCGGCGACATGACCTTTGCCGAAAGCCTGCTTGCAATCTTGCGCGGCGAGCCGATCGTGGCGCAACTGATGGTGCTGCCGCCACTTGCCTCGACCGGCGCGCACCGTCGCGAGCTGGCACACGCCGCGCACGATGCAATTGCGGCGGCGCTTGGCTATGCGGGGCAATCCGTGACAAAAACAGCGGAAAATCAGGGCTGACGTCATGGATGGGGCAGCAGGTTTGCGTCACTACTTGCCGGGCTTTTGATATTGCGGACAAGCAACCTGGATGACCGAGTGATTCTGCAGGTTAACCGCCGTCAGTTTGCCACCCCAAACGCAACCGGTATCGAGTCCGACCAAATTGTCACGTATGGTCAGGCCCAGCGTCGACCAATGGCCGAACACGACCGGCGCCGAGGCCGTCCGGCGTCCGGGAACATCGAACCACGGCATGGTTCCAGGCGGTGCGCCGGCACTGCCTTCGGTACTGGCGAAGTCCATCTCGCCGTCGGCCGTGCAAAAGCGGATACGGGTCAGGGCATTGACGATGCAGCGCAGGCGATCGGCGCCTTGCAACTGATCGTCCCACTGCGCGGGCGTGTTGCCATACATCTGCTGAAGGAAAGCGATCCAGTCAGGTCCGCGCAAGACTTGCGATACCTCTTCGGCCAGTGCCAGCGTTTGTTCTACGGTCCATGACGGCAGCACGCCGGCGTGGACCAGCAAATGACCGGCCTCGAAGATGGCAAGCGGCTGGCGGCGCAGCCAGTCGAGCAAGTTATTGCGGTCGGGCGCCGCCAGGATAGCCCCCAGCGTATCGGAGCGGTGCTGTTTGCGTATACCCATGGCGAGCGCCAGCAAGTGCAAATCATGGTTGCCCAGCAACACCTTCGCGCGGCTGCCAAGCTGGCGTATGAAGCGCAGGGTTTCGAGCGACCCCGAGCCGCGGTTGACCAGGTCGCCGACAAAAATCAGTGTGGAATCTGGCGTCTCGCTTTGGATTTTCTCCACCAGTGCCAACATCTGGCGGTGGCAACCCTGAATATCGCCTATTGCATAAATGCTCATGGAAATTAAATACAAAAAATAGGATCAAATCGGGCAATGTTGGCGCCAATTGCATGCCGGAGGCGGCATTTTGAACAAAATATCATGAAAGTGGTATTAACATTGGTATCGCGCCAGCGCGCTCGTAACAATCGATTACAGCAATTTTGCCCATTACCTGTTGTAATCGGGGGGTTAACATGCGAAGTTATCAAGTGTAGTCACGTAAAATAGCAGGTTTTACCAGCCTTCATGGCGTTTTCCTTCGTGACCAGCTGGGTAGATTCGTTGCGGGCCGCTATCGGCCATGCTTGCCTCCTCTCTATTTTCTCTGATGGATGAGGCATCGAGGCTATTTTCAATCATCAATCTGGGACTCTGCAGGATGATATTAGTGACAGGCGGTGCCGGGTTTATCGGGTCGAATTTCGTGCTGGATTGGCTGCAGCAGTCGAACGAGCCTGTGCTCAATCTCGACAAGCTCACCTACGCGGGCAATCTGAGCAATCTTCAATCGCTGCGCGACCGCGCTGAACATGTGTTCGTACGCGACGACATCGGCAACACCGTGCGGGTCGAGGAATTGCTGCGCAACTATCGGCCGCGCGCGATTGTGCATTTTGCCGCGGAAAGTCATGTCGACCGCTCGATCCATGGCCCGGGCGAATTTATTGCCACCAACATCAACGGCACCTTCAGCATGCTTGAAGCGGCGCGTGCCTACTGGCTCGAACTGGATGCGGACGCCAAGGCGGCATTCCGCTTCCTGCACGTTTCCACGGACGAAGTGTTCGGTTCGCTTGGGCCGGACGACGCGCCATTCACGGAAACGACCGCTTATGCGCCGAACAGCCCCTATTCGGCTTCCAAGGCGGCGGCAGATCATCTTGTGCGTTCTTACCACCATACCTACGGTTTTCCGACGCTCACCACCAATTGCTCGAACAACTACGGTCCATTCCACTTCCCCGAGAAGCTGATCCCGCTGATGATCGCCAATGCCCTCGCAGGCAAGGCGCTGCCGATCTATGGCGACGGGAAAAACGTGCGAGACTGGCTGTATGTGAGCGACCACTGCACCGCAATCAGGCGTGTGTTGGAGTCTGGGCGCGTCGGCGAAACCTACAACATCGGCGGGTGGAACGAGAAGACCAATCAGGAAGTGGTCGATACGCTGTGCGACATACTCGATCAGCTGGCGCCGAAATCCGACGCGAGCAGCTATCGCGGGCAGATTCACTATGTGACCGACCGCCCCGGCCACGACCGGCGCTATGCGATCGATGCGCGCAAGATCGAACGCGAACTGGATTGGAAGCCGCTGGAAACGTTCGAAAGCGGCATCAGGAAGACCGTGCAATGGTATCTCGACAACCAGCAGTGGGTGGCAGAGGTACAATCCGGGGCTTATCAACATTGGCTGGAACGCAATTACGGCCAGAGAGCAACCGCTTAATGAGCACAATGCATCTAGCCATGAACAACCTGCAAGCGCATCCGGGGCAGCCATGACAGACCAACTTGAACAGAATCGGCGCAAAGGCATCATCCTGGCGGGCGGCTCGGGTACCAGGTTGTATCCGATCACGACCTCGATTTCCAAGCAATTGCTGCCGGTGTACGACAAGCCGATGATCTACTACCCGCTGACCACCCTGATGCTGGCGGGCATACGCGAGATATTGTTGATCTCGACGCCGCAGGATACACCGCGTTTCAAGGAGCTGCTGGGCGATGGCAGCCAATGGGGCATCGAATTGCGCTATGCCGTGCAACCTTCGCCGGACGGTTTGGCGCAGGCCTTCATCATCGGCCGCGAATTCGTCGGCAACGACCCGTCGGTGCTGATCCTGGGCGACAACATCTATTACGGCCACGAATTTGATGCGCAACTGCGCGTGGCCGCCGAACGCACCGATGGCGCGACCGTATTCGCCTACCACGTGCTGGACCCGGAGCGTTATGGGGTGGTCGAATTCGACGACCAGCGCCGCGCCGTCAGCATCGTCGAAAAGCCGACCCAGCCGAAATCGAACTATGCGGTGACAGGCCTCTATTTCTACGACAACCAGGTCTGCGATATTGCCGCAACCATGCGTCCCTCCGCACGCGGCGAACTGGAAATCACCGACGTCAACCGGATCTACCTCGAACGCAACGAGCTCAACGTCGAAGTCATGGGACGCGGCATGGCGTGGCTCGATACCGGGACGCATGAATCCCTGCTCGATGCCTCGCAATTCGTCGCCACGCTGGAAAAACGCCAGGGCTTGAAAGTGGCGTGCCCCGAGGAAATCGCCTATCGCAAGGGTTACATCGATGCGCAGCAGCTGGAAAAACTGGCGCTGCCACTGAAGAAGAACGCCTATGGCAGCTATCTGCTGCGAATCTTGAACGGCAAGGTATATTGACTATGCAGCGAATTTCCACGGCTATCGATGGCGTCGTGATTCTGGAACCCAAGGTTTTTGGCGACGATCGCGGTTTCTTTTACGAGAGCTTCAACGAGAAGCGTTTCCTCGAATTGGTCGGCCAGCCCGGGGACGCGCAGCACTTCGTGCAAGACAATCATTCCAAGTCGGCGCACAACGTGTTGCGCGGCTTGCACTATCAGATCCAGCAGGCGCAGGGCAAGCTGGTGCGCGTCATTGCAGGCGAGGTGTTCGACGTGGCGGTCGATATCCGGCGCAGTTCGCCAACTTTCGGCAAATGGGTCGGCGTCACCTTGTCGGCCGCCAATCAACGCCAGCTCTGGATCCCCGCCGGATTCGCGCATGGTTTCGTGGTCACCAGCGAATCGGCCGAATTTCTCTACAAGACGACCGATTACTGGGCGCCGCAGTTCGAGCGCTGCATCGCCTGGAACGATCCGGCAATCGGCATCGAATGGCCGTTGGAGGGCGCCCCGGTCATGTCGGACAAGGATCGCCAGGGCAAGCTGTTGGCCGAAGCCGAGGTGTTCCCATGAGGATCCTGTTGACCGGCAAGACCGGCCAGGTGGGCTACCAGCTCGAACGCAGCCTGCAAGGGCTGGGCGAAGTGATCGCCCTGAATTCGACGCAAATGAACCTCGCCGACCTCGATTCGGTGACCTCGGTCATCCGCGAGATCAAGCCCAACCTGATCGTCAATCCGGCAGCCTATACCGCCGTCGACCAGGCCGAGCGCGAAGTGGAACTGGCGCATCGCATCAACGGCGAGGCACCGGGTGTGATGGCCGAAGAAGCGCGCCGCCTTGGCGCGGCCATGATCCATTACTCGACCGACTATGTCTTCGATGGCGACAAGGAAGGTGCTTATGCCGAACACGACGTGCCCAACCCGCAAAACGTCTATGGCAAAAGCAAGCTTGCCGGTGAACACGCGATTGCCGCCGCCGGCATTCCGCATCTGATTTTGCGCACCAGCTGGGTATACGGCATGCGTGGCAGGAATTTTCTTTTGACGGTGCTGCGCCTGGCCAATGAACGCGACGAACTGCGCATCGTGTCCGACCAGTTCGGCGCGCCCACCTGGAGCCGCACGATTGCCGATACCACGGCGCATATCGTGACGCGCCTGCAAAGTCACAGTCAGGGTGCGGATCTGCTGCGCGACGCCTGGCAGGAGCACACGGGCACCTTTCACCTGACTGCGCAAGGGCACACCAGCTGGCATGGATTCACCAAGGCCATTGTGGCGCACCCGTCGGTGCCGAAAAAGCCGCTGGTGACGCCGATCAAGACCGACGAATATCCGCTGCCCGCGCGCCGCCCGAAAAATTCCGTAATGTCCTGCGACAAGCTGACGCGTGCCTTTTGCGCGCTACCGCAATGGGACAAGGCGCTGGAACTTTGCCAGGACTGAGCACCGGCCGGAATGCCGAACCTTGGACGATTTCAGTCTCGCCGCATGGCGCAACAGATCAGATTATAGAAATAACAGAACGAACCTATCGATGCTAATTCCAATCATACTTTCCGGTGGAGCGGGCACCCGCCTGTGGCCGGTATCGCGTCAATCGCACCCGAAGCCCTTCATGTGCGTCGGGAGCAACAAGAGCCTGTTGCAGCAGACGCACGAGCGTGCGCTCGCCGTATCCGAACAGACGCAGGGATTGATCGTCACCAACCGCGACTACTATTTCCTGTCGCACGATGAATTGGCCAACCAGGCCATCCGGCCGCAATACATGCTGGAGCCGACCGGCCGCAATACGGCACCGGCCATCGCGCTGGCCGCGTTGTGGGCGAAGGAGCAGGGCGATCCTTGCCTGCTGGTGATGCCGGCCGACCACCTGATCACCGACGTGCCGGCCTTCCATGCGGCGGTCAGGCAGGCGCAGGCGCTGGCCGAGGATAATTACATGGTGTTGTTCGGCATCCGTCCGACCGGACCGGAAACCGGGTTCGGCTACATCGAGATGGGTGCCGGCATCGGCGCGCATGCCCATGCCGTCGAGCGCTTCGTGGAAAAGCCCGACGCGGCCACGGCGGCGACGTATCTGGCCCAGGGCAACTATGTGTGGAACAGCGGCATGTTTTGCTTCAAGGCCAGCGTGATCATTGCAGCGATGGAAGCCCATTGCCCCGCCTTGCTGAAGGCTGCGCGCGACGTGTGGCTGGAGAGTCTGGTCGAGGGCGACAAGACCGAGTTGGCGGAAGGTTTCTCGCAGATCGAAAATATCTCGATCGACTATGCGGTGATGGAAAAGGCCGATAACATCGCCGTCATTCCCGGCGAGTTCGGCTGGAGCGATATCGGCGCGTGGAATGCGGTTGCGGCCGCAACCCCGGCCGATGAAAACGGCAATACAGCCAATCGCCAGTCGGTGCGCGGCGAGACCATCGTGATCGACAGCCGTAATACGCACATTGAAAGCCAGGACCGCCTGGTGGCGGCGATCGGCCTGGATAATCTGCTCATCATCGATACGCCCGACGCCTTGCTGGTGGCCGACAAATCGAAGAGCCAGGAAGTCAAGCAGATCGTGAGCCACCTGAAGGCGAACGATCACGATGCCCACAAACTGCATCGCACGGTGGTGCGGCCATGGGGTGCCTATACGGTACTGGAAGAGGGACCGGGGTTCAAGATCAAACGCATCGTCGTCAAGCCCGGCGCAGCCTTGTCGCTGCAACTGCATCACCGCCGCAGCGAGCACTGGGTGGTGGTGTCTGGCACGGCGCAGGTGATCAACGGCGAGCGCACGATACGCCTGGTGGCCAACCAGTCGACCTATATTCCTGCGGGCCACAAGCACCGGCTGGTCAATCCGGGGGATACGGAATTGTCGCTGATCGAAGTACAGTGCGGCGCCTATCTCGGCGAGGATGATATCGTCAGGTTCGACGATGTCTACGGCCGGACACTATGAGCAGCTGGAATAAAGAATCTATCAATATGATGTCATCAAATAGTTCAACGAATGCATCAGCGAGTAGCTCGCCGGTCGCCATCGTCACCGGCGTTACCGGCCAGGACGGCGCCTATCTCACCGAGCTGTTGCTCGCCAAAGGGTATCGCGTAGTCGGCACGTATCGCCGTACCAGCTCGGTCAATTTCTGGCGCCTGGACGAGCTGGGCTTGTCGCAGCATCCCAATCTCAACCTGGTGGAATTCGATCTGACCGACCTCGGATCGAGCATACGGCTGATCCAGACGAGCGGCGCATCCGAAGTGTATAACCTGGCGGCGCAAAGTTTTGTCGGCGTATCGTTTGACCAGCCGATCACGACTGCCGAAATTACCGGCGTCGGCGCAGTGAATTTGCTGGAAGCGATTCGCATCGTCAATCCACGCATCCGCTTTTACCAGGCTTCGACGTCGGAAATGTTCGGCAAGGTGCAGGCGGTGCCGCAGCTCGAGAGCACGCCGTTCTACCCGCGCAGCCCGTACGGCGTGGCCAAGCTGTATGCGCATTGGATGACCATCAACTACCGCGAGTCGTACCAGATTTTCGGCTGCAGCGGCATTTTGTTCAACCATGAATCGCCGTTGCGCGGGCGCGAGTTCGTCACGCGCAAGATCACCGATACGGCCGCCAAGATCAAGCTCGGCTTGCAGGACGTGCTGGAGCTGGGCAACCTCGATGCCGAGCGCGATTGGGGCTATGCCAAGGAGTATGTCGAAGGCATGTGGCGCATGTTGCAGGCCGACGAGCCCGACACCTTCGTCCTCGCGACAGGGCGTACGGAAACCGTGCGCGACTTCGTTTCGATGGCTTTCAAGGCGGCCGGCTATCAATTGGACTGGCGCGGTTCGGCCGAGCAGGAAGTAGGCATCGACAGCGAGAGCGGCAAAACGCTGGTGCGCGTCAACCCGAAATTTTATCGCCCGGCCGAGGTTGACCAATTGGTCGGCGATGCCGCCAAGGCGCGCGACAAGCTCGGCTGGCATCCCGAGACGACGCTCGAAGAGCTGTGCGCCATGATGGTAACGGCCGATCTACGGAGAAATGCGCTTGGCTTCTCGTTCTGACACCGATACGGCCGGTGGGCGCGGCTGCGTGCTGGTCACCGGCGCACGCGGGTTCACCGGCGTATACGTCAGGGCCGAGCTGGAGGCTGCCGGATACCGTGTCGTCGGCAGTGTTGTCGGCAACGGTGTCGGCGCCAACGAAGTCGAACTCGATCTTACCGAGCCGGCGCAATGTCGCCAGATCATGGAGCAGGTGCGGCCGGACTTTATCGTACACCTGGCGGCCATCAGTTTTGTCCAGCATGAAAACGCCGAGGAATTTTACCGCGTCAATGTGATCGGCACGACCAATCTGTTGCAGGGCGTGGTCGACGCCGGCTTGACGCCGCGTTGCATATTGATTGCCAGCAGCGCGAACATTTATGGCAACACGGCCGGGTTGCTGTCCGAATCGCAATTGCCGCACCCGGTCAACCATTATGCCGCGAGCAAGCTTGCGATGGAGCACATGGTTGCCGGCTGGACCGAACGATTGCCGATCGTCACCGTGCGGCCCTTCAATTACACCGGAGCGGGGCAGGACGTGCGCTTCCTCGTGCCGAAGATCGTGGCGCATTTTGCCGCGCGCGCGTCCGTCATCGAGCTTGGCAACCTCGATATAGAGCGTGACTTTTCCGATGTGCGCATGGTGGCAAATTGCTATCGCCGTCTATTGGAAGGCAATGCGGCCGGGCAGGTCGTCAACATTTGCAGCGGGCAGGCCCAGTCTTTGCATGGAATCATCGACATGTTGCAACAGATCGCGGGCTACGAAATAGACGTGAAAGTGAACCAAAATTTCGTTCGCCTGTCCGATGTGAAGACGCTGCTCGGTTCGCCGCAACGTCTGCGAGCATTGATCGACGAACCGATGGCAATCCCGTTTTTTCAGACCCTGGAGTGGATGTATGGTGAGAGTGCTTCCCGTAAAGGCATGGCGTGAATACTGATTTCCAGTTTCATGACACCGAGCCCGCAATGGCGCGCGATGCCGTCGTGCGGGCGGATGCGGCATTGCCGAAGGTGGAAGAGTTGAGCGTGGCGATCAACGGCATTGCCATGTTGTCGCCATTGACGGGAATCGGCCAGTACACGTTCAATCTGGTGCGTGAAATGCAGGACCTGCGGCTCAAGCCGTGGATGTTTTACGGCACCGACTGGAAGCAGGAATTGCGCGCCATGGCCCTGCCCGGCATGACCACTGCCAAGAGCGCGTTCAAGCGGCTGATACCTCATCCCTATGTGGTGCAGCGTTATTTGCTGCAAAAAGTATTCTCGCGCGGTACCAAGCGCCGGCATTTCGATCTCTACCACGAGCCGAATTTCATGGCCTTTCGCTTCAACGGGCCGGCGGTGGTGACGGTGCATGACTTGTCCTGGTTGCGTTATCCGGAAACCCAGCCGCCTGCGCGCGTGCGGGAAATGAATCGCGTGATGCCGCAGGCGATGAAGTCGGCGGCCCACATCCTGGTCGACTCCGAATTCGTCAAGCAGGAAGTGATGGAATACTATGGCTTGCCGGCGGATCGCATCAGCACCACTTTGCTTGGCGTGGCGACGGACTTTCGACCGCTCTCCGCCGCGCAATGCACGACTGTACTCGATCGTTATCGCCTGCAGCATGGGCGTTATATCCTGGCAGTCGCGACGCTGGAACCAAGAAAAAACCTGGCCTCGCTGATCGCCGCATTTGAACATCTGCCCGATACCTTGCGGCGGCGCTACCCGCTGGTCATAGCCGGCATGCGCGGTTGGGGCGACAGTGTCATGTCCGAGGCCTTGCGCAAGATGATAGCGCGCGGCGAAGTCCGTTTGACAGGCTATGTGCCGCAAGCCGATTTGCCGAAGTTGTATGCCGGCGCGCGCCTGTTTGTCTATCCGTCCCTGTATGAAGGATTTGGCTTGCCGCCGCTCGAAGCGATGGCCAGCGGCGTGCCGGTCATCGTTTCCAATCGCGCGTCCTTGCCCGAGGTGGTCGGCAATGCCGGCATCCTCACCGAGCCGCTCGATGACCTGCGTATCGTCCAGCATATGCGTGCACTGATCGAAGACGACGCGCTGCATGGCCATCTTGCCACTGCCGGACTGCAGCGCGCCAAGCAATTCACCTGGCGCCGCTGTGCGATGGAAACTCTGGCCGTGTATCGGCGCGTCATCAGCGACAGCAAAGGGTGAGTTCGCGCGTGCGCGCCTAGCGCTGCACAGTTGTAAAACATAGGGAGCGGGCAACGAAATCCGGTGTGGTGTTGTGCAACCCCGCACGGGTTTCAGTTGCCCCGAAAATAAAAATGCGAATACTACACGTCTTCAAGACGTATTATCCCGATTCCTTCGGCGGGGTCGAGCAGGTGATTCGGCAACTCAGCGCTGCGACGGCGCAGATGGGTTTGTCCAATCGCGTGTTTACCCTTAGCCGGCAGGCAGACGTCACGCCGTTGTTGTACGACGGGGCAACAACGGTGGTACGCGCGCAGACGAACTTTGAAATGGCATCGACGCCGATGTCCTACGGCGCAACCGCGCTGTTTCGCGAGGAGGTGCGGCAGGCCGACCTGATTCACTATCACTACCCATGGCCCTTTGGCGATCTGTTGCACCTGATCGCAGGAAAATCCAAGCCGGCACTGTTGACGTATCACTCCGACATCGTGCGCCAGCGTTTCCTGATGCATGCCTATCGGCCGTTGTTGGGACGATTTTTTGCCAACGTCAAGGCAGTGGTGCCGACCTCGCCGAACTACCTGCAAAGCAGCCCGCTGCTGCAGCGCTATCGCGACAAGACGACGGTGATTCCCATCGGCCTCGATGAAGGCAGCTATCCGGCACCAGGCGCGAGGCGCTTGCGCCATTGGGAAAGCGAACTGGGACAAAATTTCTTCTTGTTTGTCGGTGTCCTGCGCTATTACAAGGGGTTGCATATTTTGCTCGATGCCTGCGTCAATAACGGCAATCAAGTGGTGATCGTCGGCGCCGGGCCGGTGGAAACGGATTTGAAACAACAGGCACTCCAGCTCGGGCTGACCAATGTGCGATTCCTCGGTGCAGTCTCCGACGAAGACAAGGTGGCGTTGTTGAAACTATGCCGCGCCGTGGTGTTTCCGTCCCATTTGCGCTCGGAAGCGTTCGGCGTGACGTTGCTTGAAGGCGCCATGTATGGCAAGCCGCTGATTTCATCGGAAATCGGCACCGGCAGCAGCTACGTGAATATCGACGGCGTGACTGGCATGGTGGTGCCGCCCAACGATCCCACCGCGCTGCGGGAGGCGATGCAGCGCATCGGCGCCGATGCGCAATTGGCTGAAGCCATGGGGCAGCGCGCGCGCGCACGCTTCGACGAACTGTTTACCGCCGAACAAATGGCACGCGCGTATGTGGACCTGTATCGGCAAGTGCTGGGTGGAAAAGATCATGCGTAAAAATTTTAATGGCATTGAAGCGACGGAATTGTGCAGCGACGATGGCGCCGTGGCCTTGATCGCGGATCACGGCGCGCATTTGCTGTCCTGGGTCCCGGCGGGCGGCGTACCGGTGCTGTACTTGAGTGACAAATCGCAATACGGCGGTAGTTCCGCCATACGCGGCGGCGTGCCGATCATCTTCCCGCAATTCGGCGAACGCGGGAGCGGGAAAAGGCACGGATTTGCACGCGTGCAAGATTGGACCCGCCAATTCGTTGGCACGGAGGATGGACGCGCGGTGGCACGTTTCCGCCTGAACCGCAATGCGCTTGCCGGCGACGCATGGCAACATGGATTTCAGCTCGATTATCAGATTACATTTTCTGCGCAACAACTGGCGATGACCCTTGATGTCACCAATACGTCGAGTTCTGAGTGGGAATTTTGCGCTGCCTTGCACACTTATTTGCGGATTGCCGATATCAACGACCTGGCTGTTACCGGCTTGCAAGACCTGCGTTATCTCGACCAGGTCGCAGGCGGCGTCCAGTGCGTGCAAAAAGAAGCGGCCTTGCGCATCACCGGCGAGATCGACCGGATCTATGCCGATGCGGCTGGGACGCTCTTGCTGGATGACGGCACACGGCAGCTCGCGATAGCCAAAAGCGGATTTCAGGACGTGGTAGTGTGGAATCCCGGCCAGAACAAGGCGGCAGCCTTGTCCGATATGGCGCCGCTGGACTATGCTTCATTTGTCTGCATTGAAGCGGGCACCATACTGCGACCGGCAAGCCTCGAACCGGGCCAGCGCTGGAGCGGCACGCAAAGCATTTCCCTGGTCTCGCATTGAACCGCATTGAACCGCACTGACCAATCAGGCAATTCACCGATGACCGATATTGATCATGCATGAGCCCACGAACCTCGCCAACTCGCCCGATACCAGGCAGGGTGGTGCCGTGTGCGCGGTCATCGTCAGTTTTCGTCCTGACTTGCCACGCTTGCAGAAACTGGTCGAATCGGTCATGGCGCAAGCTGATCGGGTGTTGATCGTCGACAATGGTTCTGCGCCGGATGCGCTGGCGCGGATGCAAAGCTGGGTCGATGGCTATGGCGTGAACCTGATCGAGTTGGGCGAAAATCGCGGCATTGCGGCCGCGCACAATGCGGGAATCCGGCACGCCATGGCGAACGCCTTTGCCTACGTGCTCTTGCTCGACCACGACAGCAGGTTGCGGCCGGATTGCGTGGCCGAACTCAGGCGCGCGAGCGAGCACCTGACTCGCTCGGGCGTGAAGGTGGCGGCAGTCGGGCCGGAATTTCACGATGAGACGACCGGCCGGCGTGCCCCGTTCCGGCGCTATTCGCGCTGGGGGTTTCGCAATATTGTCGCCGCCGACCGTAGCGACGTCATTGAAACCAGCGTGTTGATATCCTCCGGCAGCCTGATTTCCTGCGCGTCCTTGCAAAGCATCGGTATGATGGATGAAAATCTTTTTATCGATGGCGTCGACTGGGAGTGGTGCTTCCGTGCGGCGGCGCGCGGCTATCGCCTGTTCGGCATAGCGGCGGCAGCCATGGACCATAGTTTCGGCGACAGTGGGGTGCGCGTGTTGTGGCGCACGATCCCGTTGCACAGCGCGCTGCGCCATTACTACGTTTATCGCAATACCGTGTTGATGTGCAGCATGCCGCAGGTGCCGGCGTCATGGAAATGGCATTTTTCTCTGCAGCTGGCGGGCAGGTTTGCGATATACATGCTGCTTGCGCCACGGCGCGCAGAGCGCCTGCGCATGGTTTGGCGCGGCCTGTGCGACGGCTTGCGGGGCCGCGGCGGTCGACTTGAATCTGCTTCGTATCCTTGACGGATCGGCACTCCAACTATCATGAGCTTTTTCAGATTTTTCCTGTTCAATCTTTTCGGAAACGTGTTGCCGATTCTGGCCGCACTGGTCTCTGTTCCGGTGATTGTGCATCATGCCGGCGGCGAGCGGCTCGGCGTGCTGGGCGTGGTATGGGGCTTGATCGGGTATTTCGGCTTTCTCGATTTCGGCCTGAGCCGGGTCGTGACCAGGCGCGTGGCGCTGGCCAAGGAACAGGCGCGCCTGCCGCAAGAGCTTGCCGAGTTGCGCGGTTTCTTTTGGTGGTGGGCGATTCCGGCGTGTCTGGTGCTCACCGTCGTCCTGCTTGGCGCTCGCGTGGTGTTCTCCAACATGTTGCCCGCCGGTTGGCTGGGCCGGGAAGTTGCCGATTCATGGGCGTGGATTGCCCTGTGCATTCCGGTAACGCTGCTCACCAACTGGCTGCGCGGCGCACTGGAGGGCGTGCAGCGCTTTGCCCGGTTGAACCTGTTGAAGACGATCTTCGGTGTCTGGAATTACGCGGGACCGGCCGTGGCGGTGCTTGTATGGCCGACTTTTGAGGCCATGATCGGCGCGATTTTTGTCGGACGATTGTTGGGCCTGGCGGCGCACGCGCTGGCCGCCGCGCATGCCGAGCCGGGCATCCTGATTGGCAGCGCGCCGCGCCGTTTGTCCAGTCCGAGCCTGTTTTTCCATGAGGGCGGATGGATGACCGTGTCGAACCTGGTCGGGCCGCTGATGGTCTATTCGGACCGCTTTGTCCTGGCCGCCATGCTCACGCCGACCGCCGTGTTTTATTATGTGACGTCGCAGGAGGTAATGCTGCGCACGCTGGTGATACCTGCGGCGCTGGCCGGAGTCTTGTTCCCCAAATTTTCCGGCGCCATCGAACCGGCAGTCGGCGGCGACATGTTCAATCTGTATCATCGCAGCGTTCGATTCATTTCCGCATTGATGCTGCCGTTGTGCGTGCTGGCCTCGGCCGTGTCCTACGATGCCTTGCACCTCTGGCTGGGCGAAGATTTCGCCCTGCACGCGTATCGCTTCGTCGAAGTGATTGCGGTCGGTATTTTTGTCACCTCGATCGGGCAGTTGCCGCTGGCCTGGCTGCAGGGTTCGGGCCGCTCCTATCTGACAGCGAGACTGCATCTGGTTGAATTGCCGCTGTATTGCGTGGGATTGTATTTCGCAGTGGAATATTTCGGCATCCTGGGCGTCGCTTGCGTATGGACTGTGCGGGTAGTCGCAGAGAGCGTGGCATTACTGATGCTGGCAACCGCCGACAAGGGTCGCATGGGCATCTCGATCGCGTGGAAGGGCGCAGCATTGATCCTGTTGACGGCATTCCTCTCTGGACCGGGGCAGCCTTGGCAATGGCGCGTCGCCTTGACGCTGGGTGCGAGTCTGGCTGCGCTCGTCGCGTCCTGGTATGGCTTGCTCGACGGCACGGATCGCAAGGAAATCGGGAAGTTGCGCCATGCGTATTAGCTGCTGCATCGTTTGTTACAAGAATCCGCCCGATCAGCTCGAGCGGGTGCTCGGCTGCGTGACGGCATCGAAGGTCGAGGTTGCGTTATATGTGATCGACAATTCGAAGGACGACTGCCTGGCCGGCGTGGCGGCGAAATTCGGCGCGTCCTACACGCATTTGCCGCACAATCCGGGATTCGGCGCGGCGCATAATGTGGCCATACGCGAAGCCATTGCGCGCAACGTCGACTATCATCTGGTGCTCAATCCGGATATTGCTTTCGACGCCGACGTGATCCCGGTGTTGATGGATTACATGGATCGGCACCCGGAAATCGGGCTCGTCATGCCCAATGTTTTCTATCCCGACGGTCGCCAGCAATACCTGTGCAAGCTGTTGCCCAATCCGATCGATCTTTTGATGCGGCGCTTTTCACCGTTCCTGTATCGCATGAGCGGACGCCTGGCCTGGTACGAAATGCATGAAAGCGGCTATGACAAGATCATGGACGTTCCCGCCCTGTCCGGCTGTTTCATGCTCACGCGTGCTGCGCTGTATGGCCAGATCGGCAGCTTTGACGAACGGTTCTTCATGTACCTCGAAGACGTCGATCTGTCGCGCCGCATCGGCAGCGTGGCGCGCACGGTTTATTTTCCGTACGTTTCGGTGATCCACGATTTCCGCAAAGGGTCCTACCGCAACTTGCGCCTGCTGTATCATCACGCGCGTTCGGCGGTGCAATATTTCAACAAATGGGGCTGGTTCTTCGATCGCGAAAAAGAACGTATCAATCAATTGGCAATGCAAAAATTATTGGTGGTGAAACGTGGGTCATCTGACGGCGAAATGGAGGGTGACGCATGAATTCCTTCCTGATCAGCTTTGTGATATCGGTATTTCTCACCCTGTTCGCCATCAAGCAGGCCAAGCATCACGGTGCTGCGCTGGACTCGGACCTGTCCGGCGTGCAGAAAGTGCATAGTCATAGCGTGCCTCGCATCGGCGGCGTCGGCATATTTTTCGCCGTCGTGCTGACCGGCGTCGCCACCATGTGGCGCGCGCCCGCGATCGGCGAGGCCATCCTGGCGATGCTGCTGTGCTCGTCGATCGCTTTCGCCGGCGGCATCGTGGAAGATTTCACGGGACGCGTCAGCCCGACCAGGCGATTGGCGCTGACGATGCTTGCGGCCGCAGTCGGTTATTGGCAGCTCGGTGCGAGCATCGAGCATATCGACGGTATCTTTTCCTATAAATTGGTGCTGGCGAGTATCTGGCTGTCGCTGCCGCTGACGGTATTGGCCGTGGCCGGCATCGCCAACGCGGTCAACATCATCGACGGCTTCAATGGCCTGGCCAGCGTGGTTTGCATCTGCATGTTCATGTCGCTCGGCTACGTGGCGCTACAGGTAAACGACCAGTTCATCCTGGTGGCCGCGCTGATGGTGGCCGGCGCCACGGCCGGCTTTCTGGTCTGGAATTATCCGGCAGGACTGATCTTTCTCGGCGATGGCGGCGCGTATTTCCTTGGGTTCATGCTCGGCGAATTGTCCATATTGCTGGTCATGCGCAATCCGCAGGTATCGACCTGGTATGCCGCGCTGCTGCTGATTTATCCGGTTTTTGAAACTTTGTTTTCAATCTATCGTCGTATCTTCCTGCGGGGGCGTCCCGCCAGCATGCCCGATGGCATACACTTGCACAGCCTGATCTTTCGCCGTCTGGTGTTGTGGGCGGTTGGCCGGCACGATGCACGCGCATTGACGAGGGGAAACTCCATGACGTCGCCTTACCTGTGGCTGCTTTCGTTGATGGCGGTCGGGCCAGCCACGATGCTCTGGAGCCACAGCCTGTTGTTGATCCTGTTTTGCCTGCTGTTCGTGATTTCTTACGTCTGGCTGTATTCGCGCATCGTGCGCTTCAAGTCGCCACGCTGGATGATCATGCGCAAGCGCAAGTGATGCCGGCGAAAAGCGGGGCCGCAGTGCGGGGCACAATACCATGCTGCGCCCATGTTGCCGGGTGCGCTTGCTGCAAGAACATGATGGTTTCGATTAATCTTACTTTCTTACGCTTATGCTGACTCTTACTCAAGGTATCTTCAAGGCTTACGATATTCGTGGCGTGGTCGGCAAGACACTCGACGCATCGATAGCGCGGCAGATCGGCCGGGCATTCGGTTCCGCCGTGGCGCAGAAGGGTGAACGCACGGTCGTGATCGGCAAGGATGGCCGCCTGTCTGGCCCCGAGTTGACGGCAGCGCTGGCGCAGGGCCTGCAGGAGGCCGGCATCGACGTGATCGATCTCGGCGTGGTGGCGACGCCGATGGTGTATTTCGCGACGCACGTGCTCGATGCCCGCTCCGGCATCATGGTGACCGGCAGCCACAATCCCCCCGATTACAACGGCTTCAAGATGGTGCTGGCCGGCGAGGCGATCTACGGCGACACCATCCAGGCGCTTTATCACGCCATCGTGGCCAATGAATTCAGTCGTGGCCAGGGCAGTTATCGCACCCACGACATCCGGCAAGCCTACCTCGACCGTATTGTCGCCGACGTCAAGCCGGCCCGGCCGATGAAGATCGCGATCGATTGCGGCAACGGCGTGGCCGGGGCCTTTGCCGGCGCCCTGTATCGCGCCATGGGTTGCAGCGTGGAAGAATTGTTTTGCGAAGTGGACGGCAACTTTCCCAATCACCATCCTGATCCCGCCCACCCGGAAAACCTGCAGGACCTGATCCGCAGCCTGCAGCAGGGCGATGCCGAAATCGGGCTGGCCTTCGATGGTGACGGTGACCGGCTCGGCGTCGTCACCAAGGATGGACAGATCATCTATCCGGATCGCCAGTTGATGCTGTTCGCCGCAGACGTCCTGACGCGCAATCCCGGCGGCGACATACTGTATGACGTCAAATGCACGCGCCACCTCGATGCGTGGATCACGGCACGCGGCGGCAAGCCCCTGATGTGGAAAACCGGGCATTCGCTGGTCAAGGCCAAGATGCGCGAAACCGGCGCGCCGCTCGGCGGCGAAATGAGCGGACACGTTTTCTTCAAGGACCGCTGGTACGGCTTTGACGACGGCATGTATGCCGGCGCGCGCATGCTCGAATTGCTCAGCCGCCTGCAAGATCCTTCAGCCGTGCTCAATGCCTTGCCGCAATCTTCCAGTACGCCCGAATTGCAGCTGCCGCTGAAGGACGGCGAGAATTTCGCCCTCATCGCGCAATTGCAGGCGCAGGCCAGCTTCCCCGGCGCCGATCGCATCGTCACGATTGACGGCTTGCGCGTCGAGTATCCCGACGGCTTCGGCCTGGCGCGCTCTTCCAATACGACGCCGGTCGTGGTCATGCGCTTCGAGGGCGAATCGCAGCAGGCGTTGGCTCGCATCCAGGCGGAATTCAAGCGTGTCATACTCGCGGCCAAGCCTGATGCCGCGCTACCATTCTGATGTTCTGATTCCTGGTGAAGATACTTATCGTTCGCGTGTCGTCATTGGGCGACGTCGTGCATAACATGCCCATGGTGGCCGACATCCACCGATTCTTTCCCGATGCGGCGATCGATTGGGTGGTCGAAGAAGCCTATACCGAGCTGGTCGCCTTGAACGGCGCGGTGCGCAAGGTCATTCCGCTGGCCTTGCGGCGCTGGCGCAAGACCCTGCTGCGCGCCGAGACGCGCGCCGAAATACGCCATTTCCGCCGCCAGTTGCGCGAAGAGGCATACGACTACGTATTCGATACCCAGGGCCTGCTCAAGACCGGGCTGGTGATGCGGCAGGCGCGCCTGAATGTCGGCGGCCGGCGTGTCGGGCTGGCCAATGCCACGGAAGGGTCGGGCTACGAACCGATTTCGCGCGTGTTCCACGACTTGAGCGTGCCGGTCGGGGTGCGCACCCACGCCGTGGCGCGTGCGCGCCTGGTGGCATCCAAGGCGATGGGCTATGCAATAGACGGCCACCCACCCGAATTCAATCTTGCCGTGCCCTCGACGCGCGCCACCTCGTCAGCCTGGCTGCCGACTACACCATACGCCGTGTTTTTCCATGGTACGGCGCGCGCCGCCAAGCAATGGGCGCCCGCGCACTGGATTACACTCGCGCGGCATCTGCACGGGCGCGGCTTGCAGGTCTTGCTGCCGTGGGGTAGCCGCGATGAAAAAATCGCGGCCGAGACCATGTTGCGCGACATGCCCAATGGCGTCTTGCTGCCGCGCTTGCCGCTGATGGAGGCGATACTGCTGGCCCAGCGGGCCGCCTTGGTGGTCGGCCTCGACACCGGGCTTACCCACGTCGCAGCGGCCTTCCTGCGGCCAACCATCGAGCTTTACACTGACTCACCGCGCTGGAAGACCGAGGGTAACTGGTCGCCCAATATCGTCAATTTGGGCGATCTGGGGAGCCCGCCCGACGCGGCAAGCGTCGTGGCTGCGGTTGACGGGTTGCTCAATTAGTAAGTTTTACGTTCGGCAGTCGATCACCACGCTGCATATGCCATATCAGTCTTCTTTCAAGTACCGGTTGGTGGATAATAGCGCCCTATGGAACAGCAAATCATTGAAATCGACGGCAGCAGCTGGCGTCCGGCATCTGCCAATGCCGACTGGATCGCCGCGCTTGAAGCCGGCAAGGTGCTGTATTTCCCCAATCTGGCGTTCGAGTTGAACACGTCCGAGCGGCGTTTTCTGACGCCAGAGGCGCGCGACCCGAAGGCGCGCAACATCAGCCTCGACGCCAACGGCAGGTTGAAAGGCGCTGCCGGCGACGCCGTCGCGCAGGCAGAAATGGCCGCCATGATCGGGCGCTTTCGCGCGCAGGCGCAAAGCTTGATCGATACCATCCTGCCGCGCTACAGCGGCGCCTTGCGCCTGGCGCCGACAAGCTACCGGCCGATGCAGGTCGAAAGCCGCGCGCAATCGTGGCGCGCCGACGACCGGCGCATGCACGTCGATGCCTTCCCCTCGCGCCCGAACTACGGCGAACGCATCTTGCGCGTATTCACCAACGTCAATCCGGACGGCGCGCCGCGCGTCTGGCGCGTGGGCGAACCGTTCGAACAGGTGGCGCAACACTTCCTGCCGCGCGTGGCGCCTTATCGCGCCTGGCTGGCCGGTTTGCTGCGCGCCTTGCGCGTGACCAAGTCGCTGCGCAGCGAATACGATCATCTGATGTTGCAACTGCATGACGCGATGAAGTCCGACCTCGACTATCAAAAGAACGGGCAACAGGTCACCATGCCGTTTCCGCCCGGCTCGGTATGGATCTGTTTTTCCGACCAGACGTCGCATGCGGTCATGTCGGGGCAATACATGATGGAACAAACGCTGCATCTGCCGGTTGACCAGCAGTACCACCCCGAAGCGAGCCCGCTCGCGATACTCAGGCGCCTGACAGGGCGCCCGCTGGTGTAATGCGCTGGCTCTACAGTATTGCCTGGTACCTGGCCCTGCCGGTGGTGGTGTTGCGCCTGTGGTGGCGCGGCCGGCGCGAGCCCGGTTATCGGCAGCATATTGCAGAACGCCTGGGATTCTACAGCGGCGCGCCGTATGCCTTGCGCAAGCAGCCGGTGATCTGGCTGCACGCCGTGTCAGTGGGCGAAACCCGCGCTGCCGAGCCGCTGGTCGATACCTTGCTGCGCCATTACCCCGAGCATGTGATCCTGTTGACGCACATGACGCCGACCGGGCGCGCCACCGGCAAGGCCTTGTTTGCCAGTTACGCCGGGCGCGTCGTGCAGTGTTACCTGCCCTACGACATCGGCGCGATGGTGCGGCGTTTCCTGCAGCATTTCTCGCCCCAGTTGTGCATCCTGATGGAGACTGAAGTCTGGCCCAACACGGTGGCGGAGTGTGTACGTCAAGGCGTGCCGGTTGCCCTGGTGAATGCCCGCCTGTCGGCGCGTTCGCTGGCCAAGGGGCAACGCATGGCCACGCTGATGGGCGAGGCGGCGCGTTCGCTCACCTGCGTGGCAGCGCAGACGGCGGCCGATGCCGCCCGTCTGGAAGAGCTCGGTGCGCGCAATGCCCATGTGACAGGCAGCATCAAGTTCGACGTCGAGCCGCCGGTCAACGCCGTCTCCGACGGCGCGGCGTTGCGCCTGCTTTTCGGCCAACGTCCGGTATTGCTCTGTGCCAGCACGCGCGAAGGGGAAGAGGCGCTGATACTCGATGCGCTGGGCGATGTCGATCTGGGTGCCACGCTGCTGCTGATCGTGCCGCGTCATCCCCAGCGCTTCAACGACGTGGCGCGCATGGTTGCCGCGCGCGGCCTTTCCATGGTGCGCCGTTCCGCCATGGACCAAGGCGAGCCGCGTGCCGACGTGCAGGTATTGCTCGGCGATTCGATGGGGGAGATGTTCACCTATTACGCCGCCTGCGACGTGGCTTTTATCGGCGGCAGCCTGCTGCCGCTGGGCGGGCAAAACCTGATCGAGGCCAGCGCGCTGGGGAAACCGGTGCTGGTCGGGCCGCATACCTTCAATTTCAGCCTGGTCAGCGAAGATGCACTGGAGGCCGGTGCGGCGTTACGCGTGGCCGATGCGCGCGCGATGCTGCGCACGGCAATCGAACTGCTCAATAATCCCGAACGGCGCGCCGCGATGGGCGCCAAAGCCCTGTCGTTTGCTGCGCAGCACCGGGGTGCCGCGCAGCGCACGATGGCCCTGCTGGAGCGCCTCGTGACCCACTGATGCCGGGCCGGAAACTTCGGACGGTCGTGTGTAGTTGTTTCGCGTGATCAGTGGTTGAGCAGGCTGTTGACCGCGATCAGGTCGTCTTCCTTCAGCGAGCCGGCGGCAGATTTCAGTTTCAAGCCGTTGACGATCGTGTCGTAACGCGCCTTGGCGAGTGTTTGACGCGTTGTGTACAGCTGCTGCTGTGCATTCAATACGTCGATATTGATGCGTATGCCGACCTGATAGCCCAATTGGTTCGATGCCAGTGAGGATTGGCTCGACACCTCGGCGGCTTCATAGGCGGTGACCTGCGACAGCCCGCTTTGCACGCCCAGGTACGATTGGCGCGCAGCCTGCGCGGCGGTGCGGCGCGCACTCTCCAGATCCTGGCGCGCCTTTTCTTCCAGCGCGACCGATTCCTTGACCTTGCTGTCGACCGAGAAACCGGAGAAGATCGGGATGTTCCATTGCACGCCGACCAGATTCTGGTCTGCCGTGCCGGCAGGGTAGGTGATGTTGTCGCCGCCCTGGTAATTGTGGGCGCGCTGTGCCACCAGGTCTGCAGTAGGGTAGTGTCCGGCCCGATTGGCCTTCACCGTGCGATGGGCAATTTCGACATTGATCTGCTGGCTGACGACTGTGAAGTTTTCATGCTCGGCGCTGTCGACCCACTTGTCCATCTGCGCCGGATTCGGCAAGGTGAGTTTCACGCCGACGCGCAGCGGCGCCAGGTCGGCCGGCGCCTTGCCGATGATTTGTTCGAGTGCCGTGCGCTTGATTTCCAGGTCGTTCTGCGCACCCAGTTCCTGGGCCACTGCCAGGTCGTAGCGCGATTGCGCCTCATTGGTGTCCGTAATGGTGGTCGTGCCGACTTCAAAGTTGCGCTTGGCCGAGGCCAGTTGTTCGGTAATGGCTACCTTGTTCGCCTGGATCGACGCCAGCGCATCTTGCGCAGTGAGCACGTCGAAATAGGCTTGCGCGACGCGCAGCATCAAATCCTGTTCGGCTTGCGAAAATAGCGCTTCGGTCGACGCCGCCGAGAGTATGCCGATCTGGTACTGTTCCCAGTTAGCCATGCGAAACAACGGCTGGGTCAGCGACGCCGTATAGCCGTTGGAAGGGTAATGCACGCTCAGGTTTCCCTCGCCGCTGGTCGGATCTTCGCGCAAGCCGTTGCGCAAGAAACTACCCGACAATGTGACGACCGGCATCAAGCCGGAACGGCCTTGGGGCAGCTTTTCTTCGCCCGCGACCATGGAGGCACGCGCACTGGCGTACACCGGGTCGTTCGTCAGGGCCTGCTTGTAAATTTGCAGCAGGTCATCTGCTTGCGCGTTCATTGAGAGCAATGTACTGGCAATGAACGTGGCGATCAGGGAAAGGCGCATTAGGTTCTCCGGGCTCGATACAGGTGGCGAGCGTAGTTAGTAGGTCGGCATGGCTGGGTCGACTTGCTGCGACCAGGCGTGCACGCCGCCGGTTAAATTGCTGATTTTGCTGAAACCGTTACGTTCGAGGAACGCGGCAACCTGCATGCTGCGCCCACCGTGGTGGCAGATGCAGACGATTTCCGCTTGCGGATCGAGCTCATCGATGCGTGCAGGAACCGTATTCATCGGCATCAGGGTTGCGTTCTCAAGATGGCAAATGTCGTATTCGCGCACCTCGCGCACATCGAGCAAAACCGGCGGCTCGCGCGATGCATCTGCCAGCCATGTCGCCAATTCGGGGGCGGTCAGGTTTTGCATGGATGCCTCAAAACTTGAAATGAGAGGGCGTGACGGCGTGCTGCAGCGGCTTGATGCAGGTCTCGAACAACTTGACCGTTTCGAATGTCGCTTCGGACACGCGGGTGATCAATTGCGTGCTCATGACCGGCTCTTCGCCGATCGTCGCGAGCAGGCGGCCGCCGATTTTCAATTGTTTGAGGAACGCATCCGGCAACACCGGCAGCGAACCGGACAAAACGATCACGTCAAACGGCTGGCCATTGCCGGCCCAGCCTTGGGCGGCGTCGCCAAGCACGACTTCGACGTTGCTGATGCCGTTGGCGGCCAAATTGCCTTGTGCCAGCGACTTCAATTCGGCGCTGATTTCAACCGTCGTGACGTGGCGTGCGCGATAAGCCAGCAGCGCCGCCATGTAACCCGAACCGGCGCCCACTTCCAGGACATTCTCGTGTTTCTTGACGTTGGCTTCCTGCAGGATGCGCGCTTCGTACTTCGGTGTCAGCATGTTTTCGCCGCCCGCCAGCGGGATTTCGGTGTCAAAAAAGGCCAGGTCCTTGTAAGCGAGCGGTACGAAGTCCTCGCGCTTGACCACGGAGAGCTGATTCAGGATATCTTGATCGAGCACATCCCACGGACGGATCTGCTGTTCGATCATGTTGAAGCGGGCTTTTTCAATATTCATGGCGAGCACTCGAAGTAAAAATTAAAGATGGCATTTTATCGTTGAATCGCACCGCCGTTCATGATCTGGCGCGCTAATTCGCAGCATTATTCACAGCATTGCCTGTCGGTCCCAACCCGAGCCCCGACCAGGAATCGAACTGCTCTCCTGCCCTTCTCTAATGGGCGCTATATTAACCAGCAGTCCGGGGAGACGTCCGTGAAATGCGACAGTCCGTCAAAATCTGGGGATAGACGCACGAAAATCGACACTGATCGCGCACGGACCCCGCCGCGATCAGTGCTCGGGAACCAATAAACCGTTGAACAGCAGATCGATGAACGTGTTCAGATAGGCGATCGGCGAGAGCGGTTTGTCCTGGCAAGGTCCAAACGAATGTTTCCACAACATTAACATGATCATGGGTGCGACAATCACCTGGGTCACCTGTTCGGCATCGAGCCGTCGCAATTCGCCGCGTTGCATGCCGCGCTCCAAAGCGCGCTCAATCATGGCATTGCCGCGCAAAATGAATTCGTCATGGTAGAACTGTGCCACCTCGGGAAAATTGCCGGATTCGGCCATCAGCAACTTGGTGATGCCCGACAGCTTGGTTTCACCCACGTTGTTCCACCAGCGCATCAGCAGATCGCGCAGCAAATCCCGGCTATGCCCTTCGAAATGGGCCATGGCTTGCTCGGCCTCGCTCAAGACCGGCAGCAGATGTTCACGCACGACCGCTTTGAACAAGTCCTCTTTGTTCGTAAAATACAAATACAATGTACCCTTGGACACGCCGGCCTTGGCGGCGACATCGTCCAGGCGCGTTGCTGCATAACCGCGTTCCACGAACAGGTCGAGCGCGGCAGCCAGCAATTCCTGCGGACGCGCGTCCTTGCGCCGCTCCCAGCGGCCCTTCATCTTTGTGATCGGGCAGGTCATGGTTTCAACGCGATATGCCCCGGCTAAATAATAACTTACTCATGAGTCAGTAATATAAACTGCAACGTTCTTCGCGTCAAGAAATGCGTGAATGGTGAAGGCTTCGGCAAGAATGGCGGCATTTGGTGCGACACTCAAGATTGTTATAATGATAATTATTTCCTGACGAAAAACCCCTGGGCTAGTGTCACCCATATTCCATTCAGCGCCTACGAGGAAGTAGCACTTCGCCCGCTCCGGCTTTGGGAATTGCCTTGCAACCCGCAGCGGCAGTTGACCGGACGCAAACGGAGTGCCTGCCTGGGCAAAAGAGTTTGGTATCGTGGTAACCTTCCGCCGGGGCTGTTTTGACTGTTCCCGAGTGCAAACAGCACAGCCCTATCATTTTTATCGCAATCCAGGAGAACATCTTGCCCGGCACCTGTCCCAGCGGCCTCGACATCGGCTTCGCAACCTTGAACTATCTGCAGGTCGGATTCCTCGGCGTGGTTCAAGGCATCACCGAACTGCTGCCCATATCCTCGACCGCCCACATGCGCATCGTGCCAGCCATACTCGGCTGGAAAGACCCCGGCTCGGCATTCTCGGCGGCGATGCAGCTCGCGGCATTGCTGGCGGTGGTCAGTTATTTCCGCAAAGACGTGAAGGAAGTGACGTTTGGCAGCCTGGCGGCGGTGCGCCGACGCGACTTCAACAACCACAATTTCCGCCTGGCCGTGGCGATCGTGCTGGCCACCATACCCATCGGTATTGCCGGGATAGCCTTGTCGCCGGTATTGAATGCCTGCGATTCGCCGTTGCGCAGCCTGAACGTGATCGGCGTGTCGTGCCTGGTGATGGCGGCATTGCTGGCGTTTGCCGAATTCTCATGCCGCCATCAGCGCAGCGTCGGGCAAATGCGCCTGCGCGATGCGTTGGTCGTCGGCCTGGCCCAGGTCGGCGCGCTGATACCGGGCGTGTCGCGCTCGGGTTCGACCTTGACGGCGGCGCTGTTCCTGAATTTCAAGCGTGAGGAAGCGGCGCGTTTTTCTTTCCTGCTCGGCATGCCCGCGATCGCTTTGGCGGGCTTGAAGGAATTGTGGGTGCTCTATCATGCGCATATCCCTGCAGAAGCATGGTCGCTGCTATTGTTCGGCATCGCCGTGGCGAGCATCTCGGCATTCGGTGCCATCTGGGGCCTGATGCGTTTCCTGGAAAAATTCTCGACTTGGCCTTTCGTGGCCTATCGCGCAATTCTCGGCATTTTCCTGCTGGTCGGTGTTAACATGGGATTGTTCCATTAATCCGAGCACTAATCTGAGCGTTAAGCCGGCCATCAATCACCGAAATCCCCGCGTAGCGGCACCCATGGCAAACGAGGAATCCGAGCAACGCGCACTGCACATACTGCAGACGGTATTCGGCTATCCGTCTTTTCGCGGCCAGCAAGACGAGATCGTGGCGCAAGTGGCCGGCGGCGGCGATGCGCTGGTGCTGATGCCGACCGGCGGCGGCAAATCGCTGTGCTACCAGATTCCGGCCCTGCTGCGCGATGGCGTCGGTGTCGTGATCTCTCCGTTGATTGCCTTGATGCAGGATCAGGTCGATGCGCTGGCCGAGGTCGGCGTGCGCGCCGCGTATCTGAATTCAACGCAAAGCTTCGACGAAGCCATGCGCATCGAACGCCAGGTGCGCAACGGCGAACTGGACCTGGTCTATGTCGCGCCGGAACGCTTGATGACGCCGCGCTGCCTGGACATGCTCGAATCGTCCAGGATCGCCCTGTTCGCCATCGATGAAGCCCATTGCGTATCGCAGTGGGGCCACGATTTCCGGCCCGAGTACATCAAGCTGTCGATCCTGCACGAGCGCTTCCCGGCGGTGCCGCGCGTCGCGCTAACCGCCACGGCCGACGCGCAAACGCGCAGCGAGATCGTGCATCGGCTCCAGCTGGAGCAGGCGCGCCAATTCGTTTCCTCGTTCGACCGGCCCAATATCCGCTACCAGATCGTGGAAAAGGATAACGGGCGCAAGCAGTTGCTCGACTTCATCCAGAGCGAACATGCGGGCGACGCCGGCATCGTCTACTGCCTGTCGCGCAAGAAGGTGGAAGAGACGGCGGCATTCCTCAACGAGCATGGCATCCCTGCCTTGGCTTATCACGCCGGCATGGAAACCGCGCAACGCACGAAGAACCAGGCACGCTTTCTGCGCGAAGACAATCTCGTGATGGTGGCGACCATCGCATTTGGCATGGGCATCGACAAGCCCGATGTGCGTTTCGTCGCCCACCTTGATTTGCCCAAGAGTATCGAAGGTTATTATCAGGAGACCGGGCGGGCAGGGCGCGACGGCGCGCCGGCCAATGCCTGGATGGCCTACGGATTGCAGGATGTGGTGCAACAGCGCCGCATGATCGAGGAATCCGAGGCTGACGAGACATTCAAGCGTGTTCAGGGCGTCAAGCTCGACGCCATGCTCGGCCTGTGCGAAACGCTCAGCTGCCGCCGCGTGCGCCTGCTCGAATATTTCGGCCAGGCGGCAACTTCATGCGGCAATTGCGACGCCTGCCTGAATCCGGCGGTGTCGTTCGATGCCACGGTGCCGGTGCAAAAACTGCTCTCGGCGATATACCGTGTCGACCAGCGCTTCGGTGCAGGCCACGTGATCGACGTGCTGCGTGGCGTGGCGTCGGAAAAGGTCAAGCAATGGCGCCATGACCAGCTGTCGACCTTCGCCATCGGCGCCGAGCGCAGCGAAGCCGAGTGGCGCGCCATTCTGCGCCAGGCTATCGCCCTGGGCCTGATCGCGGTGGATTACGATTCCTACAATGCCCTGAAGCTGACCGACGAAGCGCGCCCGGTGCTGCGCGGCGGACGGCAGGTGCAACTGCGCGAATACCAGAAACCGACCCGGCAGAAGCGCAGCGGCAAGAGCAAGAGTTCAGCCAAGGATTACGTCGAGGCCGGCATGTCGCCAGCCGAGGCCGCGATCTTCGAGAAATTGCGCTGGTGGCGCGTGGAGACGGCACGCAAGCACAACGTGCCGGCCTACGTGATCTTCCACGATGCCACCATGCGTGAAATCGCCAAGGCCCGGCCGGCATCGCTGGGCGACTTGCGCGGCGTGACCGGCGTCGGCGAGAAGAAGCTGGAATCCTACGGCAGCGAGATCATTGCCTTGATCGAATCGCTGGCTTAGAAGTCATTTCAAAATGACTTCTTAGTGACCAAGAACGTCAAATGCGTCTGAAAACCAGGTCCCACACGCCATGCCCCAGCTTCAAGCCGCGGTTCTCGAATTTCGTCACGGGGCGATATTCGGGGCGCGGTGCGTAAGCTTCTGCGGTATTGCGCAAGGCCGGTTCGGCGTTCAATACCTCCAGCATTTGTTCGGCATATTCCTGCCAATCGGTCGCGCAGTGCAGATAGCCGCCCGGCGCCAGGCGTGACGCCAGCAACTGCACCAGTGGGCCCTGGATCAGGCGGCGCTTGTTGTGGCGCGCCTTGTGCCACGGGTCGGGAAAGAATACGTGCACGCCGGTAAGCGAAGCCGGCGCGATCATGTGGGTCAGCACTTCCACCGCATCGTGCTGGATCAAGCGCAGGTTGGTCAGTTGCTGCTCGCCGATCAGCTTGAGCAAACTGCCGACACCGGGCGTATGCACTTCCACGCCGAGAAAGTTCGTGTCCGGCATGCCGGCCGCAATCTCGGCTGTCGAGCCGCCCATGCCGAAGCCGATTTCCAGGATGACCGGCGCATGGCGGCCAAAGGCCTGGTCGACGTCGAGCGTGGATTTTTGATAAGGCAGGCAAAATTGCGGCCCAAGCTCGTCAATCGCGCGCGCCTGCGCTGGCGACAGCCGTCCTGCACGCGTGACGAAGCTGCGGATGCGGTGTTCCGTCGGATCGTAGAACAGGGGCTTGGCCCGGCTGTCTGGTGGATGTTGGTCTGACATGGGTGAATTATAAGGCGGCATGCATGTTTTTCGGACTGCAAGTGTAATGGTTTTTATGGCGCAGGCGGAATTGGCGGGAAAATTAGGTCCGAAGGCAGCTTGCGCCGGCAAATTGGCCCATCTTTGCGGTCTGCGCCACAATGCCTCAGAATGGGGTTGGGGATAAAGCATGATCGAGGCAATTTCAACTACCAGCAAGAACCTGCAAGGAGACTTTATGAACGTATTCATTACCGGTGCAAGCAGCGGCTTGGGCGAAGGCCTGGCGCTGCATTATGCGCAACCCGGCGCGGTGATCGGCCTGTGCGCGCGGCGCGCGAATTTGCTGGAGCAACTCGCCAAGACGATCGAGCAAAAAGGCGCGCGCGCGATCGTCTATGCCGTCGACGTGGCCGATACCGCGCAGATGCAAACGACGGCGCAGGAATTCATCGCTGTCTGCGGCAAGGTTGATCTGGTCATCGCCAATGCCGGCATCGGCATTCCTCATGGAACGCTACGCGGCGAATCGGCGCCGATCGCCAAGCTCATGAATGTCAACGTGATCGGCGTGACCAACACCGTCGTGCCGTTCGTGCCGGCCATGGTCAAGCAGGGTTCGGGCACGCTGGTGACAGTCAGTTCGATTGCCGGGCATCGCGGCTTGCCGGGGCGCGCGGCATACAGCGCGTCAAAGGCGGCGGTGCGCACCTTCATGGATGCGCTGCGCCTGGAATTGGGCGGCACCGGCGTGCATGCCATGACGCTGTGCCCCGGCTTCGTGCACACGCCGCTCACCGCAGTGCTCAACACCAAGCTGCCGTTCGCCATCACCTGCGACGAAGCCGTGCACCTGATGGCGGACGCGATTGCCGCACGCAAGAAAACCTACAGCTTTCCATGGCAGATGCGGATACTGGGATTTATCCTCAAACACGGGACCGAGGGCATGGTGCGCAAGTTCTCGCCGCCGGCCCGGACCAAGGCCCCGGAATAGGGGGCAAGGCTTGCCCGGATATCGCATTGCGCCGCGCTCGCCAGAACGCGGCGATGAAATTTCCCTTCACGTTGAATCGTCCCAACCTGGTCCCATTGTTGTAAATGCGCACAATCCGTGCCGCAAATCTTGTTGCCGGCTGCATTCCTGACTGAGTCACGACGCGCAGCATCGGCGTTACCGCGATCATTCCCGCCAAATCCACATTGACGATTTTTTCCCTCTATGGCTGCGTACCCCATGTACGCCACGCTTGTGATGTGCGAGCGCAATAAATCGCCACGGAGAAAGTTGCATTCATCAGCTATCCATATTCTGCATACCAATTAGCAAAACAAGTATAAGAGTCGCGTTGACGAAGTTGATAGCATCCATTCCTGATCCCGATGGGACTAGAACGCATTCCGTCATAGGCACAGGCGCCTATCGATGGAATGCGTTCCAAGCGTCATGGCTCAGTCCTTGAGCCATAGACGCAATACAAACATAACAGAGGAGACAGAATGAAAAAGAAGAAGCTGAGCTGGCTTATCGGCGCCATGTTTGCGATGCCTTTCCTGGGATCGAATGCTCTTGCGCAGCAAGACCCGGCCCCAAAGACGGACGACCCCATGTTAATCACCGTGACCGGCATCCGCTCATCCGTGCGCCATGCACTCGATGCCAAGGAAGCGTCGAACAACATGATCGAAGCGATCGTGGCGGAAGATATCGGCAAGTTGCCCGACACCACTATCGCCGAGTCTCTGGCGCGCCTGCCGGGCATGAATTCAGGCATCGATCGCGGCAATGCCAGCCAGGTGGTGGCGCGCGGCCTTGGGCCGCGCTTTATCGCGGCGACATTGGACGGCCGCGAACTGGCCACGCCGGAACCGAATCGCGCAGTGCGTTTCGAGCAATTCCCGTCCGAGTCCCTGATCGGTGCCAATATCTACAAGACCCAGTCCGCCGAGGTGATCGAGGGCGGCATCGGCACCACGGTCGACCTGCTGACGGTTTCGCCGCTCAAGTACAAGGAACAGCAATTGACCCTCAAGGCCGATGCCCTGTATTACCCGATGGGTAATAGCATCGGGGGCGCGCCGACCACCGGCCCGCGCCTGGGCGGCATGTATCTCGATCAATTCAACAACCATACACTTGGGGTGGCAATTGCCGCCAGCTACCAGGATCAACCGTCGCTGCAAAGGCTGGTTGAACACTGGGGCTTCAACGAAAGCAACTCCGGCACCGTGAACGGCGGCGACGGCAAGATCGACAAGACGCCATGGGGCATCCAGGACGACGTCAAGCGCGGCACCGACACGCGTTCAAGCATGCTCGGCAAAGTGGAGTGGAAACCGGTGCCCGACGCCTTGATCACCGCCGACACCTATTACGAAAAGCAAGCGATACGCGAACCGGAATTGGCACACTATTTCTCCAACACGCTGGGTAACTGGAACGGCGGCAACAGTGCCAATTACAGCAATCCGGATATCCGCAACGGCTATGTCGTGGGCGCTACGGTCAGCGGCGTCGAAGTGGTCAACAACGACAATCTCTGGGTGCAGGATTCATCCACGCTGGCAACCGGACTCAATGCGAAGCTCACCAGTGGCGTGTGGAAACTGGAAGGCGATCTGTCGAACTCGCTGGCGCGGCGCGACAGCGCATGGCGCAACCTGCAGCAGACATCAACCGTGCCGGCCAATTTCACCTGGGACTTCCCCGGCAACGGCGTGCAAAACTATTCGATAGCGCAGAATACGGGTGACCCGTCCATCTTCGGCGCGCCGACGATGAATATCAACACAGACGGCCACGTCAAGGACGAGTTGAGCGCGCTTCACCTGACCGCTTCGCGTCCGCTCGACGGCATGGGTGACTTCATGCGCATCAAGCTGGGTGTGCGCGCCACCGACCGGGAAAAGAGCTATAGCCAGACCACCTGGAGCGTCAACCCGAATTCGGTCATTCCGAATTCGGCCTACGAAACAGTGCAGGTTGACGGCATGCCATCGTTTGTTGCGCTCACCAATTTCGATAGCACCGCGTACAACGCGTTTGGCGGCAATGTGTTCAGCCCCAATGGTCGCGCGCAGACCCAGGCGGACTTGCTGGCCGGCTGGGACGTGAAGGAGCGCAGCGAATCGGCCTATGCCCAGGCCGACCTCGAAGGCAACATGCTGCATACGGATTATCGCGGCAACCTCGGCATACGCCTGGTGCATACGACGCACACCAGCGATGGTGTGCAATCGCTCAACGGCGCGGCGGCAACCCCGGTTGAATACACCGGTGCCGATACGGAAGTACTGCCGAGCCTGAATCTGGTATTCATGATGGACCCGAAGCAGGAGCAGCAGATTCGTTTTGGTCTGGCCCGCGCAATGGCCCGCGCGCCGCTCGACGAATTGCGCGCCTCGCAAAGCCTGGGTGTGCCGACGACGTCGAGTGCGCCCGTGACGGGCAGCGCCGGCAATCCGCTGCTCAAGCCGATGCTGGCCGATCAGGTTGACCTGGCCTATCAATGGTATTTCGATAAAGGGGCGCTGCTCTCGGCGGGTCTGTTCTTCAAGAAATTGCAGAGCTACATCAAGATCGAAGACAATCCCACCACGTTCCTCGGTCAAAATGCGCTGATCACGCAATCGGTCAATGCCTCGGGTGGCGATGTCAGGGGGCTGGAGTTGATTTATCAACAGGCATTCACATCCTTGCCGGCGCCGTTCAACGGACTCGGCATATTTAGTAGCTATGCCTACACCACCAGCAACATCAGTGAAACGCTGTCGGGCGGTACGCCGTTCCCGGTCGATGGCTTGATGCGAGGCAATGGCGGCGCCACGCTGTGGTACGAACAGGCCGGTTATGAAGCAAGGCTGGCGGTGAATTACCATAGCGCCTTCACGCGCAACCCGACCTGGACCGCAGGGCAATTCTGGATCAACGAGGCGGAAACCAACGTCAGCCTGAATCTGTCCAAGCAAATCTCGAAGCAGTTCCAGGTGCACTTTGGCGTCGAGAATTTGACCGATCAAAAGGTCGTCTACACCGATCCAAACAATCCGTATGTGCAGCAGGTGTTTGACTTCGGTCGTCGCTACAATCTGGGCTTGAGCTACAAGATGTAGGAAGCGCGCCTGACGGGCGGAATGGGTTGCCTCATTCCGTCCTGCACCTACTTACTCCCAACCGCCGCCCAGCGAGAGGCTTCCCAAAGTGCCGACTAACGCTACGCGACTCAAGCGTCCTCCCAAAGGACCGAATCAGTAAAATCACCTTCGATATGTGGTTTGACGCACAGACTGGCACTGAATTCGTAGCGACAATGGAACCACAGAAAATCGCGAAACTGTTGTCGGTTTCGTTGGTTACGTTGGTTACGATACGGCGCGAAGTCTATCGAGGTATCCGCCATGCGGGCGATCAAGAAAATCTTCATCTTGTTAGCGGTCCTGTTGGGGGCTGCAAACGCTTGCGCTGAAAATGACAACACGGCAGGATTGCCGCTGCCAGCGATACAGAATTCACCGAATCATGCCGCATCCCATATCGACTATCTTAGCAACAGCTTCCTCACTGCGGCCGGCAACTCGGAGACGCGGGAACTTGCTTCTCTCAATGCGACGAAAGCAGGGATTGGAAAGTCCATTGCGCCGAACGACGATTCGCGCGTCGGCTTGCATTGGATGGCGGAATCTCAACACCCGACGCTCGAGCTTCCGCTTTCCGATCAGAGCACGATGCGTTTTCACCCGAGGCGACATGGCGGTTCGATTGCCTTGGGGTGGAAATTCTAAGCGCGGTCGGTCGCTTATCCTCCATGTCAAACGGCAGCTTGTGTACGACACCGTACGGGAAATCCTTGGCTCCAACAAACAGATCATTTCCTGCTTTCCACCACGGTATGGCCGCATTGTGAGGAGCGGCGCATGGCTACCCGACCATGCGGTCCGGCGATGAAAAATCTGCCAATGGCTGTTCCACAGCCAACAACGGCCACTCGTCGTAAGTATGTCGAACGTTATGAATTGAGGCTGACAATGGCGCCTGCGATGCATACACCGTTCCGG